>Ga0126381_100001952_pt1 | contig 22165 bp, 23 predicted proteins | sample PanSoiMetPlot_28_FD_96465 | JGI IMG/M metagenome (GOLD analysis project Ga0126381, IMG submission 96465) | Tropical forest soil microbial communities from Panama - MetaG Plot_28 | ecosystem: Environmental > Terrestrial > Soil > Tropical forest > Bulk soil | place: Panama | collected 2016-02-17
CTGCCGCAAGCCAGAATTACGATCTTTGAAATCTTATTGCCGCTGATTGCGTACCTGTCGTTCTTCAGCGGTATCCTGCAGTTGCTGATCGATAGCGACGCTGCGGAACGCGTCGCAAAGCGCCTCAGTCCGATTTTCGTCCACGTCTTTCCGGATGTGCCGCGCGGTCACCCATCGATCTCTTACATGACCTTGAACTTCGCAGCAAATTTCCTCGGTCTCGACAGCGCGGCAACACCGTTTGGTTTAAAGGCAATGCAGAGCCTCCAGGAACTGAACGATCAAAAGGACCGCGCGAGCAATTCACAGATCATGTTCTTGTGTTTGCATGCGGCCGGGCTGACGCTCCTCCCGACTTCGATTATCGGTTATCGTGCAGCGGCACACGCGACGAACCCAGCGGACGTGATGCTACCGTGCATTATAACCTCATTCATAGGCACGGTTTCGGCGCTAGTACTTGTCGGCATTCGCCAGCGGATCAATTTATTGAAGGCTAGGATTGTGATCACAATCGGCGGGGTCGCTGCCGTCATCACCGCGTTGCTTGTTTATATCACGCGGCTGGATCTAATCAGCAAAAACCAGTTCACCGGCAATCTTTCGAACGGTTTATTGCTCGGCCTTATCTTCGCGATTTTTGGTTACAGCTTGTTGCGCGAAAAGCAATTCGCGGCAAAGGGCACAACGATTTTCAATTCATTCGTTGAAGGTGCATACAACGGGCTAGCGGTCGGGCGTATCATTTTCCCGTATATCCTTGGAATGCTTGTCGCGATCTCGCTTTTCCGAAACAGTGGACTCTTTGAGATGTTGGCGGCTGCGCTGGCGTGGGTGTTTCGTGCGGTCCACGTGAGCGACCAGATAGTGAATGCGCTGCCAATCGCAATTCTTCGGCCATTCAACTCGGCCGGAAGCCGCGGATTCTTGCTCGACGCGATGTATACGTATGGCGCGGACTCGTTCACCGGCCGCCTCGGTTGCGTTTTTCAATGCGCAGCGGAGACGACGTTCTACGTCATCGCCGTTTACTTCGGGAGCGTGAAGATTAAGAATACCCGCTACGCACTAAGCACGATGCTGCTCGTCGATCTGATCTGCGTGCTCGCGGCGATCTTTGTCTGCTTGGCTTTCTTTGAATTGTACGTAGGTACCCCTAGCGCGCGTTAGCTGTGCTCTAGCGTGCCAGTCTAGTGTGGCTGGCCGATTTCAAGTCGGCACGAAGACGGTAAACTCCGCCATGAAACCACGCAGACCCGTGACTGCAGTAGTCGAACCACCGTACAAATCACAATAAATTTTCGAGATACATCTTCCGATTGAACGGCGCAAAATCATTTAGCTTTTCGCCGGTGCCGACGAAGCGCGTGGGAATTCGGAGTTCATCCTGGATCCCCACCACAATGCCGCCTTTGCCGCTGCCGTCGAGTTTGGTCACGATAAGCCCAGTAAGTCCAAGGGCGCTGTGGAATTCTCGTGCCTGATTTAGCGCGTTACTGCCTGTGGTTGCATCCACTACGAGCAATGTCTCTTGGGGTGAGTCCGCATCGAGTTTGCTCAGGGTGCGTTTTATTTTCAGCAACTCGGCCATCAGATTTGTTTTCGTATGTTGCCGGCCGGCAGTGTCGCAGAGCAAAAAGTCGATCTCCTGCTTCGCTGCTGTTTGGTACGCTTCGTAACAAAGCGCCGCGGGATCTGCGCCGTGTTGACCGCGAACGATTTCAGTCCCGAGTGTTTTTGCCCAGATGTCGAGTTGCTCAATCGCGGCGGCACGAAATGTGTCTGCGGCGGCGAGCATGACCGAGTGGCGAGGTAGGGGCGATCGAAAGCCCGGCCGTTGCTTCGCATCCGCTACGGGACCCCGATCGCCCAAGGGCGGTTCAGGTGAAGCGCCCCTACCTTGAAGGTAATGAGCAAGCTTTGCTGTCGATGTTGTCTTGCCGGTTCCATTCACGCCAGCAATCAAAATCACGGCCGGTTTACCCTTGGCATGGCGTATTGGCGCCGGATCCCGCGGCAAAATGCGCGCGATTTCTTCGCGCACCGCTTTGATTACGTCGCCGATTCCCAGCAAAGCCCACGCCTCGCGTTCCTGAAGCGTTTTGATGATGCGCATTGTCATCGGCACGCCGAGATCGGAGCGGATCAGGGTTTCTTCGAGCTCGTCCCAGTCAATTGGTTTGCCTGCGAATTGCTTGGCGAGGGTGTCGAGAAATCTCATTCTATCTTTAAAGCGTTGGACGATTGAGGCGTTGAAGCGGTAAACGCGTTGTCATGTTGAGCGATGCGAAACATCTCTGATTTGTCGTCTTTAGCGTCGAGAAACAAGAGGTAACCAGAGATTCTTCGCTTCGCTCAGAATGACAATTTCTACCGCTTTAACGCTTCAAGCCTTCACCGAATCACGATTCCCTCTTCACCGCCTCTCGCGCCGGCCTGTCCAAATCTTTTCGGACACGATCGAGAATACCGTTCACAAACCGACCCGAATCTGCGCCGCCATACGCCTTCGCCAGTTCGATCGCTTCATTAATAGAGACGACCGGTGGAATGTCGTCGCGATAAAGCATTTCGTAAATCGCGAGTCGGAGGACATTTCGATCCACCGCAGAAATCCGGCGAAATTCGTAGTTCTCGCAATAACGGCGGATGCGTTCGTCGATCTCCGGTAAATGCGCCACCATTCCTTCGATCAACGGTTGTGCAAATTCGCGTACCCGCGGTTGCGCGGGGCAAAATTCCCAGAACTCGTCGATCTTGTCCGGCCCTTCACCGCGCTGGAGATCACGCCAGAAATGATATTGGACCGCGGCCTCCCGCGCTCGGCGACGTTTACCCATAGTTTACCCCCTGCGAACCTCCGACAAAACGTTCACGATTTCCACCGCTGCACGCGCGGCTTCGGTTCCACGGTTGATTTTACTTTCAAGACACCGCGCCCGCGCCTGGTTTTCGTTATCAAAACTGAGTACGACATTAATTACCGGCACGCCGTGCTCTATGGCGATGCGCTGCAAGGCATCAGTAACGGAACGACTCAGGTTTTGTGCGTGATCGGTTTCGCCTCGCAGAATCACCCCGCACGCGATGATTACGTCCGCCTTGTTTTGAATCGCAACTTCGCGCGTGACTACTGGAATCTCGAACGACCCAGGCACGCGATGGACCAAAATCGTACCGTGTGGCGCCAGCGAGTGGAGCTCCTTTGCAACGTGATCTATGAGTCCATCCACGTATTGCGCATTAAACCGGCTCGCAACGACGTGGAACGTGCGTTTGGCTTGGGCGATTGGCGGACGAGGCGGTGTCGATTTCGACATCGGTTGTTCAGATCTGCAGTCGGCAATCCGCAATCACAGCAAGTGTCCGAGTTTCTTCTTTTTTGTTTGCAGATATTTTTCGTTGTGCGGATTAGCTTCGGCCCGGATCGGTACCTGCTCGATCATTTCCAAACCGTAGCCCTCGAGGCCGACGACTTTCTTCGGATTATTTGTGAGGAACCGAAACTGTCGCACCCCCAGATCGAAAAGAATCTGTGCGCCGAGCCCGTAATCGCGGAGGTCAGTTGCGTAGCCGAGTTTCGCGTTGGCTTCCACGGTGTCGAGTCCTTCCTCCTGCAACTTGTAGGCGTGGATTTTCGCAGCCAAACCGATACCGCGGCCCTCCTGCCGCATATAAACCAGAACACCTCTGCCCGCCTGCTCGATTTGCCGGAGCGCCGCGTGCAATTGATTTCCGCAATCGCAGCGGCGTGACGCGAAGACATCGCCCGTGAGACACTGGCTGTGCACGCGCACCAAGGTCGGTTTGTTCTTGTCGATCTGGCCTTTCACCAGTGCGAGATGATGCTGCCCATCGATCTTCGAGCGATATAAATGCAAATCGAACTCGCCGTAGTCAGTTGGCATTTTTACGATCTGCTCTAGCTCCACCAGCTTCTCGCTCTTGCGCCGGTGCGCGATCAAACTTTGGATCGTGCAAATGCGCAGCCCATGTTTGTTGCGGAACTCCATCAGCTCCGGAAGACGCGCCATGGTACCGTCGTCATGCAAAATCTCGCACAGCACGCCAGCCGCTTGCAGCCCGGCCATTTTCGCAAGATCCACAGCGGCCTCGGTGTGACCGGCGCGTCGCAGTACGCCGCCGTCCTTTCCGCGTAGTGGAAATATGTGACCCGGCTGGTTCAAATCTTCTGGCGACGATTTTGGGTTGGCGATCGCGAGTATTGTCGTCGCGCGATCATAGGCGCTTATGCCTGTCGTCACGCCTCGCGCTGCGTCCACTGAAACCGTGAAATCGGTGTTATGTTTTTCTCGGTTCTGCGCCACCATGCGTTGCAAGCCGAGTTGGTCGGCGCGCTCATTCGAAATGGGGACGCAAATCAAGCCACGTCCGTGGGTGGCCATGAAATTGACCGCTTCAGGTGTCACTTTTTCCGCCGCCATGACCAGATCGCCTTCGTTCTCCCGATCGGCATCGTCGGTCACAATTACCATGCGCCCTTTCGCGATGTCGCTCAGAACGTCGTCAATCGCGTCGAATTGAAATGTTTCCTTCGCCCGGGAGATCATTAAGCATCATACCATTACTTCCTGCGGATTGCGCCAGCAACTCCTACTCATAATCATGCTCATGCTCCTAATGAGAATAAGATTGTCGAGCATGACTATGAACACGACCGTGACCCGATCGCTTCGGGCCTGATGCGACAATTGCCTCCGACCGGTACTCTTGCCTGGCGGGCAATTTCTGACTAGAGACTACCGTGCGGTTAAAGAAGTCGGATAAAATCTTCGTTGCCGGTCACCGCGGAATGGTTGGCAGCGCAATGATGCGCAGGCTGGAGGCGGAAGGATTTAGCAACCTCGTGACGCGCGACTCTTCCGAGCTCGACCTCATCGATGAACGCGGGACCCTGCAATTTTTTACACAGGAAAAACCCGCGGTTGTGATTCTGGCTGCGGCGAAGGTTGGCGGGATAAAGGTGAACAACGATTATCCCGTGGAGTTTCTTCTCGATAATCTGCGCATTCAAAACAACGCCATTCGCTCGGCCCATCAAGCCGGGGTCCGCAAGCTGCTCTTTCTCGGTAGCTCCTGCATTTACCCAAAGCTGGCGCCGCAACCGATTCCCGAAAGCGCGCTGCTCACCGGTCTGCTGGAGCCTACTAACGAAGCGTATGCCATCGCGAAGATTGCGGGGATCAAGCTATGCCAGGCATATGCGCGCGAGTACAACGCTAAGTTCATCTCGGTTATGCCGACAAACCTCTACGGGCCTAACGACAACTTCGATCTTGAGACATCACACGTGCTCGCAGCGCTTCTGCGCAAGGCCCACGAAGCGAAAACGCGAAATGAGGAAAAGCTGGTGGTGTGGGGAACGGGAGAGCCGCGTCGCGAATTTTTGCACGTGGACGATCTTGCTGCGGCCTGTCTTTTGTTGCTCGAGAAATACGATTCGCCAGAAATCATCAACATCGGCCGCGGCGAAGACGTCACCGTTCGCGAACTCGCCAGGTTAATCTGTGATGTGGTCGGTTTCGACGGTGAACTGGTTTGGGACAAAACGAAGCCGGACGGCACACCGCGCAAGCTTTTGGACGTGACCAAAATTAGAGGACTCGGCTGGCAGCCAACGATCCAACTGGGCGAAGGAATCGCACAGACTTACCGGTGGTTTCTGGCCAATGAGGCGATGCGGTAGGCACCGCGCTGCGGCATCCGATCGACGCAGCGCGCTGACCTTGCCTCTTTCGAGCGTTGACCCGCGAAAGCTTTCAGGGTTGACTGCATCTGGGGACCGATGAAAAAGCTGCGCGTTGGCGTTGTTGGTGTTGGGCATATCGGCAGTAATCATGCACGGCTCTACGCGGAAATTCCGGCCGTTGAGTTCACCGCGCTATACGACGTGGACCCGCTTAGAGCCAGCAACATTGCTAGCAAGTTCGGCGCGGCATGTGCCAAATCTCTCGATGATTTCATCGCGATGGTAGACGCCGCTTCTGTGGCAACGCCCACCAATACTCATTATGAAGTCGCCCGGGCCCTCCTCGATAAGGGCAAGCACGTGCTAGTCGAGAAACCGATTACCGACAATACTGCACATGCTACCGAGCTTGCAGAATTGGCTGCACTTAACGCCCTCATCCTGCAAGTGGGCCACGTCGAGCGCTTCAACCCCGTATTGGCGACACTCGAAAAACATCTCACGCATCCGCGCTTCATCGAAGCGCATCGACTCTCGCCGTACACCGAGCGCAGCGCTGATATCGGCGTCGTTCTCGATTTAATGATTCACGACCTGGAAGTCATTCTGAATTTCGTGCGCTCGCCGCTTTGGAGTATTGACGCGGTCGGCGTGCCTGTGCTGAGCCAGAGCGAAGACATCGCAAACGCGAGACTTCACTTTGAAGATGGTTGCGTTGCCAATGTGACCGCCAGCCGTATTAGCCCCGAGCGAATGCGCAAAATCCGAATTTTCCAGGAAGACGCCTATCTCTCGCTCGATTATCAAAATCAAAGTGGTGAGATCTATCGCCGCGTGGGCAAGCAGATTTGGCGTGACAGAGCGGAGATCGAACACGGCGAGCCACTCAAACTTCAGCTCACGTCTTTCATTGAATGCGCAAGCACCGGACGACAGCCGCGGGTCTCCGGTTCTCAAGCGACGGTGGCATTGGAGCTGGCGGTTAAGATCACGAAGCAAATCTCGTCGAGTCGATAACACCTCTCGGGCGTTGATTGCTGTAGCCACCCCGCTGTTTCCGGTCTTTTGTTGAGCATCCACGGTAGACGGGCCACACGCCCGTGGCTACAACGGAGATGAAATCCATGACCATCTATTTCGTTGCCGGTGAAGTGAGTGCCGATAATCACGGCGCAGCGTTGATGCGCCTGCTGCGCGTGTTGGATGCTGATTTAAAATTCATCGGCCGCGGCGGTCCACAAATGCAGCAGGTCGCTGGCGATCAATTTAAGAACTGGATCGGTGATGCAGCTGTCCTCGGGTTATGGGAAGTGCTCAGAAAGTACGGTTACTTTCGCGAACAGTTCTCTCAGACGCTCAATGAAATTCAAGTAAACAAACCCGACGCCGTTGTTCTGATCGATTATCCGGGATTCAATTTGCGACTGGCGCGCGCGTTGCGAAGGCAATCGCAACGGCACAAGACAATTTATTACATCAGTCCTCAGGTTTGGGCGTGGAACCGTGGACGCGTCAGAAAAATGGCGAGCTTCATCGATCTCGTACTCTGCATTTTTCCGTTTGAGGCCGATCTCTACGCTGCATCCGGCCTCCGCGCAGTATTTGTCGGTCATCCGATGATCGAAAGGCTTGAGAAACGGAAGATCGAACTTCACCGTGACCCGGATCTGATCGGACTTTTTCCGGGCAGTCGTTCGCGCGAAGTCCGAAAAATTTTTCCGGTGATGATCGAAGCTGCGCGCCGGCTGCTGCAACTCAATCCCACTTTACGCTTCCAAGTCGCAGCAGCATCCGAAGGACTCGCGCGCGAGATGAATGAGCAATTAGCGAATCGGCATGCGATTGGAATCGTGGTCGGTCAAACCGCAACTATCATGCAACGCGCTTTCGTCGGAATAGTGGCCTCGGGAAGCGCTACGCTCGAAGCTGCCTATTTTGGAATGCCCTTTGTGTTGATCTACAAAGTTGCCTGGCCGACCTACATTGCAGCGCGTCTCGTCGTGAATGTAGATTTTCTCGGCATGCCTAATTTGCTTGCAGGCAAAGAAGTCGTTCCGGAATTTATCCAGCATGAGGCAAAACCGGATGCGATCGTAAAAGCCGTCCGACTGCTAATGGAAGACCCATCTGCGCGTGATCGAATGATTTCTGATTTTAATGCGATCATTAGCAAGCTCGGCGGTACTGGCGCCAGCAAAAGAGCTGCGGAGGCAATTCTCGCTGAACTGCAAACAGGAGCTGCTTCTGCAACACGATGAAGATTTGGGACATCTCGCGAACGTTATCGAACGACTTTGCCGAATGGCCAGGCGACGAACCGTTTTGTCGTCGTGTTACGGCCGAGATTGCGAAAGGCGCGAGCGTAAATCTCGGTGCGATCGCGATGAGCCTGCACAACGGCACGCATGCTGATGCTCGATTTCATTTCGACCCGAACGGGGCGTCCATCGAAAAAGCGTCGCTCGAAATTTATCTGGGCCGGGCAACCGTAGTCGATCTCGCAGAAGCCTTTTCCAAAGCGACGGACAAACATCTGATCACTCGTGAGGATCTCCATCCGCACGCCGAAGACATCGCCGCGACCTCACGGCTTCTCGTAAAGACCGGCCGCTGGAGTGACTCGACAGTTTTTCCAAATCGAATCCCCGTGATTGCGGCCGATGTTCCGGCGTGGTTGCAAAAAAATGGCGTCAAACTGCTAGGTGTGGATCTGCCGTCCATGGACGAAATCGATTCGAAATCGTTGCAGAACCACCATGCGCTCGCCCGTGCCGGAATCGCCATAATTGAATCACTCGATCTCAGCGACGTCGCCCCGGGCGTTTACAATTTTGCTGCGCTGCCTCTGAAAATCGCTGGCGGCGATGGCGCACCAGTGCGCGCTGTGCTTTGGCGTGATTGAATCCGCAGCAGATATGTGCTGTACAGTCCGCCGTCCTCAGCGGAGATTCGTCTGTGGCTTCAAGTCCAAATGCGCTGAGGACAGCGCACACTGCAGCTCGATATGATGTTGCTCGAAGACCGCCGCACGTTTTGGGTTGTCGCGACGCTGATCGTCCTTCTTTTCGCGACCGCCAATTTGCCCTGGCAACTGGACGACTATGATCAGGCAAAACAGGCGTTCACCTCATTCGAGATCGTCAAGGAAGGGCACTGGCTCTATCAGCACACGCCACATGAGCGAGTAGCGACAAAGCCGCCGCTGGTCGGCTGGATCTCGGCTACGCTTTTTGCGGTAACGCGATCGTGGGAAATCGCGTGGCGTTTACCGTCGCTTATCGCCGCGTTCGCACTCGCCGTGGTCTTATTCAGCGCTGCTAAAGACGCTTATGGAAAAGTCGCGGCAGTAATTGCACTCAGCGCATTCGGACTGAATCTGGTGAGCCCGCGGCTGGCTACGCTCGTGCGCACGGATATGCCGCTGGCGCTCGTAATCTTTCTGATCGGCCTGCTGATCTGGCAAAAAACCCGAGACGGAGGCGATTGGAAAGTGCGCGATCAAACTTACGTCTTTGTTCTGCTCACCGCTGCGATGTTGATCAAAGGTCCGATTGTTTACGCCTTTCTGCTGCCCGGCATTGTGTTTTTCCAACTGCGCCGTGGCAGGGTGCGACCTAACGTTGTCCCGAGCGAAATCGAAGGAGATCCTCCGCAAATCAATTCGGGTAGCGCCTGGCCCGGCTGGTGGCCGTGGGTTGCGTCACTCGCGATTTTTCTCATCTGGGTAGCCGGCGGCATCTGCTTTCAACCAGGATTTTATGAGGAAGTTGTGATGCGCGAATTCGTTGGTCGTTTTGGTGAAACGATTCATCGGCCGCAGCCGTTCCTTTTTTATTTACCGCATCTATTACACAAATTCGCGCCCTGGAGCGTACTGATAATTGCGATCGCAGCGTTTAATCTTCAATCGCGAACCTGGCGGTTTCGCTCCGTGTTTCGCGAGATGGCTCCGGAAACTTTCTGGCTGCTTTGCTGGAGCATTGGTGGACTGATCGTGATGTCGCTGATCCCATCAAAGCGCGTGGACAGAATTTTTCCAGTAATTCCGCCGTTCTGTTTACTGCTCGCAGCGCAGATTTCGGGTAGGGACGCCGCGCTGCGGCGTCCGGTCGGCGCAGCGCGCCGACCTTACCTTTGGACCACAGCAGCACTCGCCTTAGCGATTCTTTTCACTGGCAGCTACACAAGTTGGAAAGTGATCAGCGGCTATCGCGATCGTCGAAATGCGCTGGCCGTCTTTGGAAGAAATGTTCGGCATGAAGCAGAAGCGCGTCACTGGCGTTACGAGGTCGTATCTGCCAAAGATGAAGGGGTGCTTCTATATCTTCGAAAGACACATTTCGTTAAGCCGATTGATGCCATGACAGAATGGAATGCCGGCAATCTGGACGTGCTCGTTGCTTCAGAGGAAAAAGCGGCGGTTCTAGTGCCGGACCTAAAAGGGGCTGTTCTTTCTCAATTGGGAGCAAATGAGCAAGAACAGAAGCATCAGGACAAGGGATACGTTTTGATTACTCGTTAACCTCGCGAGGATTCGTACACGGCTAATCGCTAGTCACCCTGCTGAGACCAGACATACCGTTTGCCATTCCAATAGATTAATGCGCTGGCGGCTTCGCTCTTCTCCACCACAAGCGCGTCGCCGCGAAGATGGGGGACACTGGTTTCATTTGGGATGTGACCGCCATGCGTTTTGGAGTAAAGCTGCCAGGAATCCATCCATTCGAAATCATCACCGCCGTTGCCGATGCCAATGCCGGCCCCGAGAATTGTTACCTTCCCAGTCGTGCCATGAACGATCGCGATCCCAAATTTTCCGGTCGAACGTTCCTTTACCAAAACTGCTACGTCCATTTTGCCGTCGCCATTGAAATCTCCCCTCAGATAGAAGGGCTCCATGCGAAAGGAAATATCGTATTTTTTTCCGACCGGCCAGTTCGTTAGGGCTTTTTTGATTGTGTCAGGAACCTCGCGAATCGCCTGCGGCGATGAGGACGATTGTGAATCAGATTGAGTGATCTTTTTCGTCTTTACATCGACCTGATAAGTCGTTCCACGTTCGGATGTAACCACAAGCCGGCCATCCAGGATTTTTAATGCCTTGATGAACACCCATTGAACGTCTTCCTCGAGGTTTGGATCGATAGAATTAGTAAAGATGGTCAAATCCCACAGCTTCTTGTTGGTCCCGACGTCCCACGCTTCGATATAGCTGCGACGGCCATCATCATTCGGCGCGACATAACGAATGCCTTCGTAAACTACAGGGTCCACCTTCACTGGTGCGGTGCGCTTGGCCGTGGCCAAGTGAAGCACGAGCAGCGTCGACAAAAGTATAACCGCCAATCGAGCTGTAACTCTATTGCCTAACATGAGTCATCATCAGGCGGCGTGCGCTTTCCAAGCAGCATTCCACTCGCGCCGCCGAGTGCAAAAATAGGCGGCTATACACCAATCATAGGTTGCGCAAAAAACACCGTAGGCTAGCGGGATCGCAGTGATTTTGTGAACGCCAAATGGGCTGACTTCGCCCAACGCGTGAATCTCGTGAACGACATCCCAAACGCCGTGCAGGCAATAGCCGACGATAAGCGCGGCCGGTAATCTGATACCTAGAACACCAAAGGCCGCGAACACAACAACCGCTCCGGTTTCAAGTCGCCATGCGTCTTCGTTCCCGAAATAGGCCGTAAACGCGAGGTAGAATGCCGCGATAGCGATGAGAAACAGCGCAAAGAATACCTGTTCTGCTTTTGCGGAGAATAATTTCTGCGAAATAAAAACGGATCCTGCTGCGGCAAGCAATCCGATCGCAACGTATAGAATTATAATGACTGAGAATGCCATATCCTGGGTTATGCATTTTGCGCTCTGGCAGTCAAAAACTTTCGCCACGGAACATGCATGTGCTGTAGTAATTCCTACGTAATTGTCTCTCCATATTAGAAATCGTTAGGCGAGATTTCGACGGATATATTGCAGGACATTTTCAGCATCAGTGTTTGGAGGAAAAACAGGGTAAAAGCATTTTTCGATTCGTCCTTTGCGACCAACCAGAGTCAAGCGTTTGATAAGCGTCTGACCGGCCACAAAGAAGGTGGGCAGCCGTAGGGATCGACAGAGTTCAAGTGCTGAGTCGCTTAAGAGTTCGAACGGAAGGTGAAGCCGGTCAACGACCTCGCGTTGATACTCTGTGTTTTGTGTGCTGACGCCGAAAACGCGTGCGCCATGCTGGGCGAGCTGAGCATGATGATCGCGGTAGAAGCATGCCTGTGGAGTGCAGCCGCGCGCGCCAGGGCTGGCATCCCACGCAGCCAAACCTCCGGGTGGATCCTGGTCCGGCAGACCCGTTCGCGGGTAGCAGTAGACGACGAGCCACTCTGCGTTGACGGCAGTAAGCGATACTTGGGAACCGCGAGTGGAGCGCAGTGGAATCGATGGCCACAGCGCCCCAGCGAGATGGTCACAAGCGCCGTCATCTATCGGAATCGGCAGATCAGGCGGTAGCGAATAGAGATCGTCTGATCTGGACATGATTTGTCAGAAAGAGTCTGCAATTTGTGTGGGGAGCGTCATCTGGTTTAATTGGAAAAAGATCAGCGACCGCTGCCGAAGTGACGCACCGGCACGTTGCGATCCACCGGTTCGTGCAATTTTTTTCGTGCCACTCCAATCTTGCCTTTAATCGAGCGCAACACTTTTCGCGCAAAATAGAAGAACACGCCGATGGCGATTAGAAAGATGATCAATGCGAGCAAGGGACTGAGATTCACGAGAGTCAGGCCACCCAGCACCGCAGCGTCTTCGCCCAGACTCAGCCCGATATTTGTAAGCGGTTCCGGAGATGTATTGCTGGCGAGCCGGGTCGCTGCTTTTGCAGTATGCGCAAGGAGGCTTGTGCCTCCCGCCAACAACGCGACGATGACCGTGAACGCGGGACTGGGATGACCGAGCACTTGAATCGCAAGCAACGCGCCGCCGATCGGGCGAATCACGGTGTGAACGGCGTCCCAGATCGAATCAATCCATGGAATTTTATCGGCGAAAAATTCGAGCAAATAGAGGATACCGGAGACCGTGATGACCCATGGGTTACCGAGCACTTCAAGCGATTGATACTGCGGCGCGAGCGCGATCCAGTGAAAATGGATTGCTAGCCCGGTCGCGAAAACCGTGAGGTAAAGATTAACGCCCGCGAGCGCGGCGAGGCCAAGCGCGACGCTGAGGAGGTCCAATCTTTCCATGGGCGGAATATACGACCCGGTTACAAGGTTAAAAGAGCTAGAAAGTTACAAAGGAATACCCGTTTTAATGTTGTAACATTTGTAACCCTTTTAACTTCGTTCAATAATCTGCGCCATGCTCGACATCCGTCTCATTCGCGAGAAACCGGATTTCGTCCGCGAGCGCCTGGCCACTCGCGGCGGCGGAGAAGAAGCAAAGATCGATGATGTATTGCGAATCGACGTCGAGCGGCGCAAGAGCGAGACAGAGCTGCAACGGCTGCAGTCCGACCGCAATCGTCTGAGCAAGGAGATCGGCGGCCGACGTTCGCGAAAGGAACCAAGCGAAGAACTTGAAGCTCAAGTGCGAAAAGTCGGGAAGCAAATCGCCGGTTTAACGCAGCGCGCCAACGAGTTCGAGGAAGAGCAACGCAAGTTACTCCTGGATATTCCAAACCTGCCGCATGGAAATGTGCCGATTGGAAAAGATCCCAGCGCAAATCGCGTGGTCCGCAGCTGGGGTGAGAAGCCGCAATTAACCAATCCCGTCGACCACGTTGCTCTCGGAACGAGACTGAATCTCTTCAATCTCGAATGGGCAGCGAAACTGAGCGGAAGCGGTTTTATTTGTTTCACCGGCGCAGGCGCGAAGCTCGAACGCGCGTTAATCAATTTCATGATCGACCTGCACACCCGTGAGCGTGGGTATTTTCAAGTTAGTCCACCGTTTGTAGTGCGGCGCGACTGCATGATCGGCACGTCGCAGCTTCCCAAGTTTGAGGCCGATATGTACGGCTTGGAGGAAAATCAGCTTTTCCTCGCGCCAACGGCAGAAGTGCAATTAACAAATGTCCATCGCGAGGAGATCCTGGGCGCAGGCGAGCTTCCGAAGAAATTTACCGCATACACGCCCTGTTTCCGGCGCGAAGCTGGGGCTGCAGGACGAGATACGCGTGGCATCATTCGCGTGCATCAATTCGACAAAGTCGAATTGGTGAAAGTCGTTGCGCCGGAAAAGTCCTACGAAGAACTCGAATCGCTGACTGCGGATGCAGAACGGGTGTTGCAACTGCTGGGGTTGCATTACCGTGTAATCGAGCTTTGCACGGGTGATTTGGGATTTGGCTCGGCCAAAACGTACGACATCGAAGTCTGGTCGCCCGGGTTCCGCGATGGCGGAACGTTTTTTGAGGTCTCGAGCTGTTCGAACTTTGAAGATTTTCAGGCGCGGCGGATGCAGCTGCGATTTAAAGATAGCGACGGGAAAAATCGCCTGTGCCACACGTTGAACGGTTCAGGTGTGGCATTGCCGAGGTTGTTTGCCGCTTTGATTGAGAGTTATCAGCAGCCGGATGGCTCGGTGCGCATTCCGGAAATTTTACAACCCTACTTCGGCGCGAGTGAAATCAGAAAGTTGTAGCGGCTGTCCTCAGCGGACCATACTGGCTGCGCTGCAATCACTAGTAACGCGCTAAGGACAGCGCACTCTGCAGCTTCGCAACTATTGCAGCCCCGGTATTCCCAAGCTGCCGAGACCGCCGGTGATTTTCGTCATCTCGGATTGTGCCAGCGCCTTGCCCTGTTCGATCGCTTGCTTCACTGCGCTTAGCATCATTTCCTCAAGAAATTCGACGTCGTTTGGATCGACAATTTCCTTGTCAATCTTGATCGCAGTGATGTCACCAGCGCCGTTTGCCGTCACTTTCACTTTGCCGCCGCCCGCGCTCACTTCGACAGTTTTCTGCTCAAGCTCAGCCTGAGTCTTGGCCATTTGCTCCTGCATTTTCTGCGCCTGCTTCATTAATTTATTTAGATTCATGTGCTTGCTTGTTGCGGCGCGCCCTGCGGTCGCGCGCTACCTTTATTTACTGACTCGTGCGTTGAACAGTTCGATAGCTTCGTTGATGAGCGGATCGTTTTTAAAATCGTTAGGCGAATCCTTTGTCCCTGCGGGGCGCTTGGAAACGAGTTTTTCGTTCACGGTGAGCTTCAAGGTCCAATCCTTCCCCGTGTTTTCATGCAGCAGCGTCTCAAGGAACTTGCGATTCGGTTGTGTGCCTAAGTGATCCATCGCGGCTTTGTCACCGACCGCGAAACCGAGTTTAAAATTGCGTCCTTCGATTCCAAGAACGTGGGCTGCCGAAGCTGAGTTTCGCACGAAAGCCTTCTGTTCTGGAATTTTTGCAAGGACGGCGTGCCAAACTTTTTCGGGATCGATGATTGCAGTCCCTTTTTCCTCCAGGCGCACTTCTGTATTAGCAGCCGTGCCGGCTGCACTGGCCTGACGAATAGGCGACACGGCTTCCGACAAAGGGGCAGATTTCCCTGGCGCGCCGCCGTCGCGAAGCTCCCCTAGTTTTTCGATCACCTCGTCGAGCGTCGCTTGTCCGAGGCTCTGGATCGCTTTAATGATCGCAACTTCGAAATGCAGCTTCTTGTTCGGCGCCCATTTCATTCGGCCTTCGGCTGCGGCAAATTGATCGATCAGCTCGAGTAAACGATCGGTGGAAATCAGTTCCGCGTGTGCGGCGAGCAATTTTTGAACGTCAGGATCAATGTCTTCATTCAGTGCATCAGGTTTGGCTTTGAACACGAGCAGATCGCGCAGATAAGCGATCAAGTCAGCCATGAGCCGCATCATATCTTTGCCGGCTTCGCATTGCTGGTGCAGCAGGTCGATTGCTTCGGGCGTGTCGCCGCGCAAAATCCGCCCTGTCAAATCGCTTACAGTTTGTTCGCTCGTAAACCCGAAAACATTGAGCACATCGCTCTCGGTGATTTTTTCTCCGCAGAAGGCAACGAGCTGATCAAGCATCGATTCTGCGTCGCGCAAGCCGCCCTCCGCGCCGCGCGCGATCGCGTGTGCGGCTGCAGGTTGCAACGTGATTTTCTCTTTTTTTGCGATGAATTGCAGGTGCTGCGCGATCAGATTTGCCGGGATCCGATGCAGATCGAATCGCTGGCAACGGCTGAGAATGGTTGCCAGAACTTTCTGCGGCTCGGTTGTGGCAAAAATAAATTTTACGTGCTCTGGCGGCTCTTCCAACGTCTTCAAGAGCGCATTGAACGCCGCCGACGAAAGCATGTGTACCTCGTCGATGAGATAGATTTTGTAGCGGCCCTTGGCAGGCGCATACCGAACATTCTCGCGCAACTGGCGCACGTCCTCGACGCTGTTATTGCTTGCGCCATCGATCTCGATGACGTCGAGACTGTTGCCGCCCGCGATCTCTCGGCAGTTATCGCACACGCCGCACGGCGTAACCGTCGGGCCTTTGATGCAGTTGAGCGACTTTGCTAAAATTCGTGCCGTCGAAGTCTTGCCAACGCCGCGCGGGCCAACAAAAAGATACGCGTGCGCGAGTCGGTTCTGCGCCACGGCATTTTTCAATGTGCGGGATACGTGGGTCTGGCCGACCAAATCATCAAACGTCTGCGGCCGATACTTTCTAGCGAAAACTTCGTAGCTCACGCGCCTAATCTAAACGGGAACGCGCAGCGGCGAAAGCTTTTGGCGACGCAAACTCAACGTTTCAGCGCAGACGCACGTTCCGCAAAGCGGTTTTTCCCAAAAACAAAGAGGCCCCGCCAGTTTTCCGGCGGGGCCCTTTGTCAAAATGCCCGAATTACCGGGTCATTGTCATGCAGCAACCGCCGGGGCAGCAGGCGCCGCCACCGCAGCAGCCTGTGTCACTCGACGAGATCGTCGTTGCGCCCGTGAGCGCTGTAATTGCTGCAATCAAGAGCAGATATTTCATGATTCTCTCCTTTTGAGATTTCGGAATCCCCGGCTGCGCGAACACGCACGCAGTGTGCGCATTCTTCGCGCCGAGCCGAACGCTGTTGAGAGAATCAAATCCGCGGCGGCGGAGTCGGCGGCCGTTCGATTCGTGCAGACGCGATTGCGTCGTCAATTCCAAACGCGCGGCCGTTAAAACGCGGAGTAGCGAACCCTTCTGAGATCGGGCAGAAAAGAATCAGTGTCGAGCACGAAACTGCGCAACATTTCTTTGGCTGTGATTCGTGGCCACACGGCTGATGATCAGATGTCTGTTCATGCGTCATTTTGCACCCTGACATTTTGGAACAGCAAGCGGGCGCTTTCCTCACCGTGATCATGTTCGGTTTGGCCACTTCAGGGCAGAGAAAGATAGTGAGGCAGGCAATTAACAAAGCGCTTAATCCGGCTCTGCGCATGACGGTTTCAGTTTAGCTTCAGTCTGATTCAAATCAAAAATCGCTTTTGACTCCTAAATGCGTTGATTGCCACGGGAAAATGGAAAACCATCATCGAATCTAATTTCCCATGTCTACCGTATCGAAGTCGACAGTCGTCCTGCTTTTGTTCGGCGCCGCCCTTCTAATTGCTGCCGGCCCTCCGCCGGCACTTAAGGATCCGTTTCTCGATAATTTCGTCGGCGACTGGAGCGTTGCCCGCAAAATGGCCAATGGCCGCACCATTGAAAGTACTGTGCGCGGCGAGTGGGTAATGAAGCAACAATTTATTCAACTCCACTACGGCGCTGGGGAAAAAGCACCGGAATACGAAGCCCTCGTATTTATCGGATTTGATGACGCCGTCAAAACCTACGTGTGTCATTGGGTAGACGTTTTCGGGGGCCGCTACTCTGAAGTCGGTCGGGGCAAGCTCGATCCAAATCTGCTAGGCATCGAGTTTCGGTTCGAACCTAAGGAAGGCTCGCTCACAAACAAATTTGAGTTCAATCCAGAGACAAAAAGCTGGACGTCGCTGATTCGGCAGGAAGAGAACGGACAATGGAAGACCTTTGCCGAGGAAAAATGGACAAGAAAATAAAACCGATTGCCATTCTACTGGTGTCCTTTGCCTTGGTGATCCATGGCTTTGCGCGCGAACCGATCAAATCACTGTCGCCGGTAAAAGAGCTCGCCGAGGTCAAAGCTGTTCGCGCGCGCGAACTTGGTGTTCCGTTCGATGGGACGCCAGCGAAACTGAACTCGATCACGGATGTGCCCGGTGTGGAAGTCGGCTACACGACCCTGATTAGTGGCGATGGAAAACTGGAAGTTGGTAAGGGCCCGGAGCGCACTGGCGTTACCGCAATCATTCCGCGTGGACACGATTCTCTCAACGACCCGGTTTACGCCGGATATTTCAGCCTGAATGGCAACGGCGAAATGACGGGGACTGCGTGGCTAGACGAGAGCGGATTTTTGGAGGGACCAATCGTAATTACGAACACGCATAGTGTTGGTGTTGCGCGTGACGCTGTCATTGCCTGGCGAATCAAACACGGCGCGCCCGATACGACGGGATACTGGTGGAGTTTGCCTGTCGTCGCAGAGACTTGGGACGGATGGCTTAATGACATCAATGGTTTTCACGTGAAACCGGAGGACGTGTTTCATGCGCTCGACACTGCGCATAGCGGCATGATTGAGGAGGGGAGCGTTGGCGGCGGAACCGGAATGATCTGTTACGAATTCAAAGGCGGAAACGGGACGGCCTCGCGTCAGGTAAACATTCGCACTTCGAAAGATGCTGCACCGCGAACCTTTGTGGTGGGCGTGTTTCTGCAGGCGAACTTCGGCCGGCGACCGCAGCTTGTCATTGCTGGCGTTCCGGTGGGCAAAGAGATTCCTGGTGAAGTTTACAAAGAAGAGAGCGGCTCATGCATAGCTGTTGTTGCCACCGATGCGCCGCTGTTGCCAAACCAATTGAAGCGGCTGGCGCGTCGAGTCTCCCTCGGGCTTGCGCGAACCGGAACAGTTTCCGGAAATGGCTCAGGCGATTTGTTCATCGCGTTTTCAACAGCGAATCCAAATGTCGCCAATCCGAATCAAGTGACGCACACCGTTGAAACAATTCCGAATGATCTAATGGATCCGCTTTTTACAGGCGTCGTCCAGGCAACCGAGGAAGCGGTGGTCAACGCACTCGTAGACAACCATTCAATGACCGGACGCGATAATCACCACGTGGAAGCGCTTCCGCACGATCGTTTGCGCGAATTCATGAAGCACTCCCAATGAACAGGATGCTGTAGTGTGCGCTGTCCTCAGCGCATCTAGTGGATATGGCCATGTCCGCGGGAGAAACAGCGCTTTGCGGACCCGCTACCTAGATCATCGCGATCAAGATCGGCACTACTTTTGTCGCAGCTATCTCCAGAACTTGTAACGTCAGCTTTTCGGCGCGTTCCTGGTCTTGCGCCGGCTGGCTATCAACAAACACGCGAAGATCGCGTTTTTGATTTTCAACGAAGTAATCGAAATCTTCCTTGTCGATTTTTCGGTCTTTTAGGAGGACGAGACGCCGTTCAAGTTCCTCTGCATTTTGCCGGACCAACTCGCTGGTATCGCCTTTTGCTTGTCCGAGCAGATCCTGAAATTCCTTGATCGCCGCCTCAGCCGATTCGTCCCCGACCTGATCGAGTGCAGAGTCGAGTTCCGACTTTTTCTGCGAATGTTTTTTGCGCTTTTTCTTACTGGCCGAGGGCATGATTGTAGATTTTGTTAACGTCCTTTTTCATTTCACTCGCCAGCGCTGGAGTGATTTTGCCGTGGCTTGCTTTGCTTTTTAAATGCGCGGCATCAGCGTCGAACTGCGCTTTAAGATCCACAAGCACTGGACGACGCGCGGTGAATTTCTCATCGGCGATGGCTTGCTGAAACTTTGCGTTGCCTTCGTTTACCTTAGCGTTGAATGCGGCGGCGTTAAATTTCTTCCCGGGCACGGCAAACTCGTCGATAAACGCGAGATGAAAACTGCGGAGACTCTCTATAGCGGCATCGCTGCCGGTTTTCGTGAAAGTCGCTGTGCCGCAGCTCGCGATGAAAATTGCGGTCACACAGAGGAAAACGTTTCGAGAAAGAGGCGTTGAATTCATACGGCGATCCCCTAAGTCACCGATGTTGCCCCGACGCGGCGCAAGCTGTCAAGACCCGAAGAGAGCGGCGTGGTTTGGGTCCAAAGCCGGTAGCTCTGATGTCCACATTACTGCTGGTGAGGTCCCGAAACCATCTCTGCTCCGCTGCTTGCACTCGGAACGCCAAACGCTGCGATGTTCATGACAATCATGATGAGCGCAAATAGATAGAGCCCCATCATCAGTCCAATGGCTGCATGCATAACCAAAACACAACCAAGCCAAATCCAGCGCGTTCGTTTTAACCAAATGAAAAGAGGGTAACTCACTTCAAGCAGGCAGATGGAAATGCCAACTAAAGGCAGAACGTATTTGAATTGAACCAAAAGCTCGGGAGAGACCAGGTTAAAGGGCGGACGGATCAACGAGCGCCAAAGGTTGGAACCGTCCCACCAGCCGCTACCCAGAGATTTTGCCAGGCCGCCGATGAAGTAAACAAAGCACAGGTGCACCTGTAACACTCGCCGCCAAAAACCGAGAGTCTTTGGGTTCTTCAGTTTTGTTTTAGCTACCCAGTGATCAAAGGAGTAACGATCTGGCAGTGGAGATAACATGAGGTAGAACAACGCTGTTGTCATAAAGTTATCGGCACCGTACGCGAGTAACCCGCCGCTTTCGGAGGCACACAGGTGCACAAACCACGCAACAATCGCTGCTGGCCGAGACAACAATCCCAATAACAAGAGAAAACCCGCAGACAGTAGCCCTACCCAGGCAACCGTGAGCACTGTTTCTTCGCTGATGTTGAGGCTGCGACCGACCGCGATCAGCCAGCCGAATCTTGGGATCAGAGGACTCTCGAAGGAGGTGATAGCTTCGCCTACCTCGCGACCGACAAGACCCTTGCCACTACTGGCGAACAGATAATGCCAGTCGGTTCTTAAGAAGAGAGCATAGAGCGTTACTTGCAGGCCCAAACCGGTCCGGAACACGGTGAGCCACGTATCACTCTCAGGTGGAAACAGGAATCGGAGAAAGCGTTGCCAACCCCTTTGCAGCGGATTGAGCTCCAAATTGGCTTCCGCATTCGAAGTCAGTGAGGACACTCGTTGTAGTCTACTGCTGCTCTTCCCCACGAAGACTGAAATCAAAGCTGAACATTGGCTGGAATGTTTCTGTTTTGCCTTGCTCAAACTCATTCATACCAGGTGGATTAATGGATCCGAAGGTTGCTCGGACCTTTTTGACATCCGGGTGCTCGCGCCAGACGGAGAACGCCAGCATCTTGACGAGAGCCTCTCGAACCGATTCGTAACGTTGCTCGGGCAACTTATCTAACAAACTGTCTAAACGCAGTGCGGCAGCCTTGCTGCGCACATGGGGGGACTCATATTCTACGCGTCCATCGCCGTGAAACAGCTCCAACGTCAATCGGTGGTGACTTGGAACATTAGGTGCAAAAAAGCTGTACCCGGCCTGGATGCCAGCGGCATGAAGATAACTCGCGATGCCTGTTCGAAACGGATTCGATGCGCCGGCTTCTTTTCCCAAACACCAGGTCGCGCCCAGCTCGGCCTTATGCGCGAACTCGTTACAAGCTGAGGGTAAAATCGTTGCCCCTTGCGCTATCAGCCAGAATACGCCCGCCAGGCAAACTGCGGTTACTAAAAAGAAGTGTATTCCAAACCACACAACATGGATTCGCTTCGAGTACATTTCGTGTGGCCGATAGCAGGCGTGTGCCAAAACGCTAACGAGACCTGGCCGACACTTCGGTACGTAATATAGCCAGCCCCAGAAAGATCGGGACTGGCGTCTTTATTCGCTGATTACCAGGAGTCTTAAAGCGTCGCTGCAACTGATTGCAACTTTTCAGTCATCAGCTCGGTGTCTCCCGTTGGAAGAACCATCTCCACAAACCAGGCGCAACTTGGGCGGTGGTCCGCCAGCTTGCCGTCGCCCGTTGGGAGAACCATCTCCACAAACCAGGCGCAACTCGGGCGATGGTCGGCGTAGAGTGTTACTGCCCGGTCGGTTTGAATGCTCTTCAATGTCACAAGACTTTGCGTCTGCGCGGGCGCATGCATCGCGAGTGCGCTGAGACTGATGGTGGCTACAGTAACAAGCGTTGCGGCGAACAGGCGGACAAGTCGGGTAGCTTTCATAGGATTCATAAATGGCCGACTACCGGCACTTTGAGGAACTGTCAAGAACAAATTCCCGATCCTTAAGTAAATTCCTTACCGATCGGCATGATCGGATCGAAATTGGTAGCAGCTTAGATTAAGGTGGCCTTCTGCTTCACGAGGAACCTGCGGTTCCGGCTTCCTGCGTTTCCACTCGCCGTCTTTGAAGACCGCGTCTCGGCAGGCCGGAATTATTTC
>Ga0126381_100001953_pt1 | contig 22162 bp, 25 predicted proteins | sample PanSoiMetPlot_28_FD_96465 | JGI IMG/M metagenome (GOLD analysis project Ga0126381, IMG submission 96465) | Tropical forest soil microbial communities from Panama - MetaG Plot_28 | ecosystem: Environmental > Terrestrial > Soil > Tropical forest > Bulk soil | place: Panama | collected 2016-02-17
AGGATTACCGCGGGTCTAACATCTGTATCTAAGCTGCCAAACGTCCGTGGACAGAACCGAAACCCTGACCTACTGACCTATTAATCTATTAAATAGAATCCATGCTTCAGGATAATATATTGTATGCACCCGTAACTATTCGAGTGACGCAGCAGGTTATTGGACGTTACCTGCATGCATAGAATTGCATGCATAGAATTCACTAGAAAGTGTACTCACAACTGTCCTCAGACTAGGAAAACGTTCTAAAAAGGTATCGATTAGGATCGCACGGCAGAGAACCACCACCATGGCTGACAAACATCACCCGAACCGTACCTTGTTGGACATCGAAATCCTCAACGTCCATCCGGTGCTTCAGGCCGTGGTCGATAAGAGACTTCGGACAACACCGGATTTTTCGGTCGGATGGCGAAGTTCCTGGCACGGGAGTGTATTACAAACGCAACGGTTTGGTGCATGGAAAGCGCCGGTGAACACATTGAAGTACTGAGATCAGCCGATTTCTTTGGCAGACGCATGGCTGATTCACCGTGCCGGTGAAGCGAGCCGAAATCTTTAGCCTGGATCACGATTTCAAGGTCTTTCCGGCTGCTGGTTCCCTTGGAGTGAAGAGCAGTCACTCCTACCCGTGCCGTTTTGCCGGTCTGGCGGCATAGTGTTACCGGCTCCAAGAAACCGCCCCCCGCCATCTAGCGAGGCCGCTCGGAGGGTCAGTTCCTTACATGGCGGATGCGGGAAATCGCTTGAGGGTGACAAGATGGTGACAGTCGACCGAAACTGTCCCGGTTTACTCGAACAGTCCGACCGTATCGAAACGATTGAAATTTGTTGGTGCCGGAGGTGCGGGCGGGTCGGATTGCCAGCCCATGTCGAGCCGCCATAAGTTATTGATTTAATTGCATGCAATATAAGGGCCCTGCTTGAGTTCGGCACCTTTCGGGACAAAAATGGGGACAGGGAGACCGCAAACGTGAGTGGCGCTTCTGTCTCAACCCCCCTTCGTGGATGTTTGAGGCAGCCAGCCGGCCGGCTCATGGGCGCCGATTGATTTTCCAGGCTGGCCCTGCTCCGGCACATCGAGGGCCGCCGGCCGCGGCCAGATCCGCAGACCGTTTCCCCGGCATGACACCGGAAGGTGTTAACATATCTGGGAATTCAGTTGCTGCCGCGAAGGAGGCCATCATTGGCCGAAGTCCATATTCAGGATGGTGAAACCCTGGAAAACGCGCTGCGGCGCTTCAAGCGAAAGGTTCAGCAGGAAGATATTATCCGGGAGGTCAAGCGACACGCTTTTTACGTGAAACCTGGTGAGAAGAAGCGAATCAAATCGGTGCTGGCCCGCAAGCGAAACCGTAAGAAACGTAATCGCGACATGACGGCGGACCAAATTCGATAGTGGACAACCACACCGGGCGCTACGAAGACAAGGCTCACAACGATTCGCACGAATGAGATGACGCCGAGGGCAAGGCATACGCCGGTACCTCGAAGACCACCACAAGAACTACCGCGATTTTGACAAGGCCAGCTAAATGGAACAGCCCGAATACTGAGAGTTTGCGCCGCGGGCGATGCCGATTAAGATCGCCACTGATTGTGAAGACGATGCGTCAAGCTTGCCATGATGTGACGTACTCCTGGCGTGAATTCGCCGGAACGGCTACGGACGCGCATCCGGTTGAGAAGCGATTAAGAATAGCGGCTCTTGCTGACAATCACCGGACCATCGAATCGCTCACCAGCGAGAGTGGGGCGGCAGCCGAATCTCGCTGTCAATTGCGGGAAGCAATTCGCCAGCACGAGGCCGTTAGGCACGGCAGGTTCGGTGCCTCAAATCCTATTTCCTCTGAAACGTCGCAACCCCCTTTTGACACCAGCATCCAAAGCCAACCCGGCGATGGCTTGAGACCCTCGCGATTCAGTCCCGGGCTGCTGGGGCCGGGGTTGTCCGCTCGGATGATGAAACGCCCGACCCGAATTGGCCCTTCCGGCGGTCCTGACGTGGTTCCGCTCGGCCGCGTGCACTCTGGGACCGTGCGACCCCTAAAATTTGAATCCGCCTTGGCGCCGGAAGCACGAAAGGTGCCGGGCTGACGCCGCCAGCTAGAGCCCAGATCCGTTTATAGCAGGAACTACGCCGGAATAAAATTTTCGGCACGCCGCAGTCGGCGATTGTTACACTAGATCAGATCGGAGCGGGTAGATGTGGAAGTGCCTAGGCCTATCGGTCTTGCTGGTGAGTCCTTCGGTCGCAGTCGACCAGCCCAATCTGAGCGGCAAGTGGCTGCTGGATGCCGCGCATAGTCAGATCCGAGATTCCAAGCTAAAGACAGAGAGGCTGGAGATCCAGCAGAAAGATGGCGCGGTAGAGATTTCGGAGGATATAAACACCGGCGGCATGGACCGCAAGTCGGAATATCGATGCCCTGCCGACGGCAGCATGTGCAGCGCCAAGGATTTTTCTGTGATGCTCTACTATGATGGCGCCGCACTGATCGTGGTCGAAATGCGTCAGAACAACAAAATCGTGACCCAGAAGCGTCTGACACCGTCCGAGGACGGCAAGAACCTGAACATAGATGTGAATCACGTGGCGCCGACCGGACTGAAGAACGAAAACCTGAAGTTCGTGAAGCAAAACTGAAGGACCCGGTTCGGGAGACGCAGCTGACGGTTCAATTCTTCATGATAAAAACAGACGTCGAAAACGGTGAGACTGGAAAGGGGTTCCTGTGATATGAGCTTCCAGAAAGTGCCTCTGTCGGAGTTCTTTCGGGAGGTTTACAGCCTTTCGCAACGATATCTTGGGTCCATTTACCTAAATACTTCAGCCCGTAAGTGGGCTATCAAGGAGTATCCAGGCCAGTGGTTCGAAACCGAAGAAACGGCCCGAGTTTGGCTAATCAACCGAAACCAGCCGATGAGCAAAGGATGATACTCAGATAGGTCTAAACCAGTCACTCCGATTCCATCTCGCCCGTGAAGCCGATCCTACGGGCTTCCTGACGCACGGCGGAGGAGAATTCCTTCGCCGTCACGACCGCAAGCACTTCAGTCCACGGAATGAGGATATTGAACAGCTCGACGCTGGATTCTATCGCTCGCTGCTGCCGCGCAACTTCGATCCATAGACCTCGGGCATCTTCGGCGTCAACCACTTTGACAAACAGAACGTGGCTGTCGTCGATACCACGAACCTCAGTTCGTGGGTCTTCGCGAAGAAACATTCGGACACCGTGCAAATTCGCCCAAGTCCGTTTCACCACGACCGCAGTCGTCAAACTCTTGTCTATCGGCATATACTTCCTGAACCGAATTTGGTTCGGCTGAAACCAAACGCCAACTTCTGTGTGGGAGTGTCAATGTGGGAACTGGGACCATAATCAGTCGCCGCTACGCCGCCGATGTAAGGGTCGGGGGAGTGCCAGGATTTCCGGCGGAGGGCGACCATTTAGTTCACCGAGCCTTTGCTGACCGAGGTTTGCGCCAATAGATTCATGGTACGATCGCGCTCCGATTTTGAATACGCGTTCGGATCGTGATTGAGCGCGCCTTCCGGAAGCCATTCCCACAGGCCCCCTAAGTCTTTTTGGAGAAGTTCCAGATAGAAACGCGGAAGTTCGGCGGACTCTTGCTCGAAAAAAGGGAGAAACTGCGGGTCAGCGTCCAGCCGCCGGCGAATCTCCTTGTGGTAGCTGAGCCTTCCAAAGCCTTCCGTCGAAACAGCCCGCACCACATTCATTGCCCGTGCGGTCAGCCCCCGCGTCGCGGGGAAACGACGGGCGATTGCTCTCCAGGAGAATGAATACGTGGTGAGGTCAATGACGTGATCATAGAAGTCACGCCAAGAATAATTCCTGGGTCTGACGTTCATGGCGCTGTTGTTGTTCAAGAAATGGAATGGGAACGGGAGCACGCGGTTGGCGCGCTGATAATCCAGGTTAAGCGGCGCAGCACGGCCAAACGCCGTAAGGAGCGAATAACCAGGAAACGCGCCGGGCGCCAAGTCCAGGAATCGCTTCGTGAGTTCAAACGCCTCCGGCCCCTCATCGCTATCTAGCCCCAGCACGAAGTTGGTTTGTACGTATGGGATGTAGCTCAGGATCAGATTGACGTGTTCAGCTACTTGCCGGACTTTGTCCATCCCAACTTGAGCGCCAGTCTTCGACTTGTTGCCCAAATCGAACCACGACTCGATGCCAGGCAGAAGGGCTTGAAAGCCATTACGCTTGAGCCGCTCCAAGTGGGGTTCCGAAAGCAGGGACAAACTGCTTTCGGCGATGAAATCGATACGGCCCCGAGGCACGGCTCGCTCAATCACATCCAGGTATTCATCAAAACGGACACCGAAATTGGGATCGTGCCATGCAACCATGGGCCGCCGGAATTTCGTCAGCAGGAACTTCAGGTCCTCTTCAATACCGTCGAAGTCCATGGGCTGATAGGGCACGGCTGCATCGATACAGAAGGGGCAGGTATAAGGACAGCCCAAGCTACCGAGCATGGGAACGATTTGAATCATAGGGGCCTTTTGGCACGTGGCTGCGATAAACTCCCAGCGCTCACGTACTCCAGGTAGCGCCTTCGGCTGCTGCATGGTCCCGATTTGCACGCCGGCGGGCCGGTGTCGGCAGCAGTCCCGCAGAATGCCACGGATGGTGGTCCGGTCGGTAAAGCCCAATACGTAATCAAAATACTTCCCGGCATCTTCCGGGTAGCAGCGGGCATGAGGCCCCCCAATCGCGGTAATGGCCCCCCTGGAACGGAACAGGTTGCTCAGGGCGTAAGCGGTGTGTGCTGCCTCAGTGAAGGCGCCGATGAAGACCAAGTCTACCTCGGACGGTAATTCCGTGAGCAGGTCTTCCAACCCCGTATAGCAGAAAAACGAAACGTCATGCCCCTCCTCCCTGCTCCATACGCCGATAACCTGCGGCATGATGCTCGCAAGATTAGGATTCATCACGCGAGCATACAAGGCGCGGGTAGGGCCCTTCGCAACGATGTCTATGATGCCGACCCGGAGTTTTCTCATGCAGCCGCCCTCAATAGAGTCTAGCTTAGCCTGTCATCGATCACTCCGTAACGCCGCGCGTGATGTTTGCTTCGCATTTGGCGGAGAAACGCCGGACCCAGACTTGCTATGCGACGCAAGCCCGAAGTTCTGCCTGTGCTCGACAGTTGGCAGCAATCGTCCGCAACCTCGTGGTTGAGTCGACTACTATGGTCTTGGTTTCATTTCACGTGATTCCAATCGTGGCATGGCGGGGTGATTGTTTCCAATGGCACACTTGTGATGGTCACCAACGTCAGTCCGACTCACTGCTGTGGAGACCGGAGAGTTTGGTATCGTGGGTGCTCGTAGGTTTTTCGGCAGTGAGACACGAGAAAGTTCAGAAGAAAAGCTGGTCTCGGGCATATCGGTCAAGAAGCTTCCTCAAGGGAACCTCGTAAGATGCGGCAAAATGATGATCCAAGAAAGCGGCCGTTATTGACGGCCGAACAACTGCAGACGATTCGTGACGCCTCGCGGAAGACGAAAAGAGGAACCCCACGCCAGGAGTTCGAAAGCCTCTTCCGCGCCGCCCAGAATAAGGTAGCTGTTCGTCTTGATGAAACCCGGTGATCCCGCGATGGGTCCCCATTACCCAATAAGCGGCGATACCGTGGCCATCCGGTCGTCGGATCCGAAGCTCGCTTGGGGCCTGCCCATTGAACCCGGCGAGCCGGCCGTAGAAGGCGCTGGAAAATCGGACGGTTCGTAACGGTGTCTCGGCCCAGACGGTCCGGGTCACCGATCCCTCGGCTAGGTCACCCTGCATAGTCCCATAAACTCGATCACTCATTCCAGTGTCCGAGGGATCCCCACGTTACAGGACGCAACATCGCGGACGATATCCGATAATGCCTCATCGCCGGATTCGAGCACACTACGGATTCCCTAGGCCAAAGGGCTCAGCCCTTCGTAGATCCTCCCCAGGGGGACTGTTCCTCTGTCGGCGAGTAATTCCGCCGGGGAGCCTTGCGCATCTCGGCTCGTTTTGCTTCGGCAATCGCGCGGTTATCCGCGTACGCGCGTAAATCCTCGGCAGTGAGCTCGTGGGCTCCCGCGAAGTTTCTCTCTAGGTCTGCTCTCAGCTTACCCGCACAGAGAGACGGACCTTCCTGGATCACCACGCCGTGAGTGTGGAACAGCGACAGGTCTGCGGTGACGATGAAGCGCCTGGATGGCTCCCCCTTCTCTACCACATCGAACTGGTATGCACGTGCGTTTTCTCGGTGCTCAAATCCCAGATACCTGACTTCCATTTCGCCTCCCTTCGGAATCGGCAGCCAGGCCCGCGGCACAGCCTGAATGTCGCCAGCTAAATGTCGGTGGTCGGTTCGACCGTGGGCGAGGAATCCGGCCCAGCCTCTGGACTGTCATCCGACGCTCCGCCTGCCGATGCTGTGCGATTCTGTTTTCGCTGGATTCGACGCGCGGCCTTTTCCTTTTGCCGCTCCAATCGCCGCAACTCTTTTTGGCGTTTCTTGAAGCTGTCCATGTGTCCTATCTACAGCCCGGCCCGAACGGCCACCGCTGGCCAGTCATGCCGATATACCCTACCAGCGAGGCTCCCGCCGCGGACGTCCGCCGCCGGAGGCGCCGCGCGAGAATCCACCCCGCCCACCTTCCGGCTTCGGACGCGCTTCGTTAACGTTGAGCGCCCGGCCTTCCATGTCGGCTCCGTTCAGAGCCGCAATGGCCCGGTCCGCCTCGACCGAATTCGTCATCTCGACGAAAGCGAAACCGCGGGAACGCCCGGTGTCGCGGTCTGTGATCAGGTTCACCCGATCCACCTGCCCGTACGGCTCGAAGAGCGCCCTCACCGAAGACTCGGTGGCGGAAAAATCCAGATTACCGACAAAGATGTTTTTCACCTTGCAGCTCCTTCTGTCCTTCAATTGTGCGGGCTAGGCGAGGCAGACTGGTACGGCCGAGTTCGGACGAAACTATCAAAAACACTGCTATTGTATCACCCCGGCCACGCGCTTAGACCCTCGCGAACCGCTCCCGGACCAGGTATCTTACGGATCGTCCCTGTTTGTGGCCTCACTCTTTCCCGCGAATGCAGCGACGTGAGCCTCGGTAAGCCTGCATTGTCCCGATGATTCGGCGCTCCGCCACACAAATTACAGCCCTAACGGCGTTGCCAGGAAACAAAGCGGAGAGGATATAAACCAGTAAACATTGAAGCGCTGGGCAATGATCGAGCCCGAATAAAATCATCGAGGCTGGGTCTCGACAAATTGAAGCCCTTGCGCGGCGGGCTGGTCCATAAATGCTTGGTGGTAGAGTGAACCCAGGAATGCCGAGATATTTGGACCGCGAGAACCATCTCGGCGGGATTTGCGAGTTCCTGTTTAAGAATCCAGGTGTAAGCGTTCTGCGACGAGAGCCTACGTACGGCGTTGGGAACCTACCGCAGTGTAGTGACAGAGCGGTGTCTATCGGAGAGAGCTGCAGCACGAGGATTCTTGAGTGGGCGCGGAATATATGTTGGTTGGCGGCAAACGCTCATGATTACACCGGCGGCTGGCGACCATTACTGAAGGGGTCGAAGGATTGCGTTAGACTGGGCCCTTTCGAAGCGGGGCAGAATGTGGGCCATAAGATTCCCGGACTAGCTGGTGAGCTGCGCCGGCAGCACCCTCGGTACGCTTGGGTCACCAATGGAGATAGAGCACGCTTCCACCGCAAACGAAAGCAAAGGTTCGCGAAGAGAGAGCGCGACCGGGCATTGAAGAAGAGATTGATAGCTTCCGGGCCACGGCGTCCGGACGGCCGCAACTTATAGGCGGAGCATAAAAGGGTCACGCAATGGTAAAATAGAAGTACAGATGCAACAAATCTCAGTCAAGCTGAGCTTGGACGAAATTCGCGCGCTTTTGGAAATGGTTGAGAATCAGTTGTTTCGCATGAGGTTCATCGATTCGAAGATACCTGGCCACAAAGCTAATCCCGAAAAGCAGCGCGTTGCCACTTCGGCCGTCAATAGCCTGCAAGAGGCATTTAAGAGAGCTAGCGGGTTCAAAACCAACCGCGCAAGTTAAAAGGATAGTCCTGACCGCGCTGCTACCATATTAATAGAGGTAAGCGCTGGGCATTGGCCCCGCCGCCTGAGGTAGCCTATGGGCGGGTTCCTGAAGAAAATCCTCTTGGTCGATCTGTTTCGGGGACTGTCAGTCACATTCCGGAATCAGAATCCGAAGTACATCTATACTGAGCAGTACCCTACGCAGAGGCCAAAAGTAGCGGAGCGATATCGGGGTGCGCCCCGCCTTAATGTCAATCCAGACACCGGGGAGACCCTCTGCATCTCCTGCAATCTGTGCGCGTTGGCCTGTCCGGAAAACCTAATCGTGGTAACGAGCGTGCGCAACGAACAGACTCGGCGCAAAGACCTGACGACGTTTACCTATGACCTCTCACGCTGCATGTTCTGTGGGCTGTGCGAGGACGCCTGTCCAGTGGACGCCTTAGAATTGACGCAGGACTTCGAGTTGGCCAACTATACGCGCGAAGGCGGAATCTGGGATCGGCAGATGCTGGAGGAGGGACCTCGACCGACACGATATCGGTGAGGGACGGGTGAATTCGATGCGCGGTACGGCGCAGAAAGGAGCATCGACACAGTGGCATACATAATTGCAGAACCTTGTATCGGAGTTAAAGATACGGCTTGTGTGGATGCCTGCCCAGTGGACTGCATCCATCCCAAGAAGGACACTCAGTACGCCGACGGCCGCCCGGGCTTTGAACAGGTCGACCAACTCTTCATAGATCCCGTCGAGTGCATCGACTGCGGCGCTTGCGTGCCAGTGTGCCCAGTTTCGGCGATCTTTGCTCTGGACGACCTTCCCGAGAAATGGCAGTCTTATATCGAGAAGAACAGCGGCTATGTCGAAGGAGGCAAGTTCCAGCAGGACAAACACCAGGCAGCGTAGCTCACGATCTGCGGGTTGAATCGGTTTTACAAAATGGGTGCAGCCTTCTTCCAAGGAAGAGAGGACATTATGGCAGGCAAGAAAAAACCCGCGGAAGGCGGCTCGGGGACGATGCCAAAGCACGTGACGAAACCGCCCAGAAGAAGGCTGCCCATCTAGAAGTCGCGGTCCAGACCACGCCCCGGATGAAGTCCACAAAGGTACCAAGACTGGCAAAGAAGAACAAGACGCGTTTGCCTCGGCGCCAGAAGAAGGCACTGAGGAATGCAGAAGCCGCGAAGGGGATAAACCTGGGGATCGGGCCCAGGCTCAAATCTGGGCAGAAAACCTTCCTCCACCGCTCTCCCGCCTCGCTGAACGCTGGCTGACTTCCACGAAGCAAATTCCGTTCAGTTTCTACGAACGCCGTTTGGGACCCAAGAACCGGTTCCCTGTTCGAAGGGCTCGCAAGCCATCATTGCGCATTGTGGCAGCATTCCTTTAAGAGCGTACACTCAACAAAATAGTTGGAGCCTATCGCCAATCTGATTAAGGAGGCGGATGCATCCTCCTACGCAACGGCTCGCGTGGTCTGCCAAGACGGAGTTTGAAGACTTGAAGTGCCGCGTAGCACCCCAATGTAAGACGCGCCGCAGCGAGGCGCATCTAGTTTAAGAGAAGCTTCGCCGTGCCAAAACAGGGGATCCTAAGTCGGCCCAGGCTGTACAAAGCAACGAGGGAGTCTCACGTGCTGCCCGCCCGTCTATTCTGCATTTTGGGTCGCACAACGGTTCTTATATGTGGCCTCTGCATCAGTGCGCTGCTGGCGAAAACGGCCGAGCACCGCGTGATGGCGGCGTGGCCGCTGTGGCGTGTCATGTCCAATCAGGTAGTTTTGCTGGTTACGGGCCCAAAGGCCCAGATTCGGCGGGCGGGAACCGCAAGCACGAATCCGAGGGATTCCCAGCAGTACATCTGGATTCCGCCGGGCGAGTTTGAAATCGGCTGCTTGCCCGGCGACAACGACTGCAAGGACGGTGAGCGGGCGCGTCACCCGGTGACGGTGAGGATCACGCACGGATTCTGGCTGGGGGAGACGGAAGTCACGCAGGCTGCTTATGAGAAGATGGTAGACTACAAGCTCTTTCCTTTCAAAGGACCGCAGTACCCAGTCGAAGGCGTCAATTGGTACGAAGCGCAAGGGTATTGCGAAGCGGCTGGGGGACGCCTGCCCACTGAAGCGGAGTGGGAATATGCGGCTCGAGCCTGCAGCCGGAACGCACGCTCCGGAGCACTGGACGCAATAGCATGGTATTCGGGCAACAGTGGTGGCCAGACCCACCCGGCGCGGCAGAAGCAGCCTAACTCGTGGGGGCTATATGACATCCTCGGCAACGTGAAGGAGTGGGTAGCAGATTGGTATGACGAGAACTACTATCAGACTCTACCCTCATTAACAACCGATCCGAAGGGCCCACTAAGCGGAATGCATCGTGTGTTGCGGGGCGGCTGCTGGGACGACGGCCCGGGAGACACCCGCATATCGAGCCGGGACTTTAGTTTGCCGAGCAACCGGAGCGTAGGCTACGGTTTCCGTTGCGCCCTGGACGCTATTCCTTAGCTCTGATCTCTATCAGCTCTCTGTATTCAGGACGGCTGGAGGTAATAAGCATCGACGCCGAACTTCCAGACTATAGCCCCTTCGTCGAGCATGACGCGCGTGCGGCGGTTGAGTTGGACGGCGCGCGTTCCGCTCACGCACTGGGCGAAGTCTTTATCGGGCGTGCAGATAGACACCCGTTCAGCGCGCCGTCTCGTGCCGCGGCCGCTGCCAGGCGTCGTCCCTCGAACTCAATCATTGGCCGTGCCCCCGTCCCCGCCGTTTCCCACGCCCTGGCCACCGCTCTGGCGGGTTTCACAGCGGTTGTCGGAACCTGCCCAACTTGGAGTTGCCGACAATCCTCCTGGAACTATCGACAAAAACCGGGGGCCTTTAGGGGCTGCCTCAAGAGTTTCCCCGGTCCCGGAGAAGCGGTGCGCCATTGTCCTGCCAGGAGCAGAAGCCACGATTCGTACGCGTCGTTTGGATCTTGTCACACAAGAGACATCCGCCGGATCGCACACGTTATAATTTCGTCGAACATGCGTTTCCTCGGGTTCCTGCTTCCCATAATGTTCCTTCTCGCGGATCGTGCGTCCGCCGTCATCCCCATCTCCGCTGACCCCGTCATCCAGCTAGCCCATTACTTTGATCTCGAAAGCACAACGCTCAATTTCAGGCCGGAACGCCGCGGATATTCGGTTTCCTCGTCCCCGGCGAAGCCGGTTGCCGCGGTGCCTGGCGAATTGCTGGGAAAGGCAGACTACCAGTTTATTCGCAGCTGGGGATACCGCAAGCCGCTTCCATTCCCATTTCCATTCGGCGGCAAGATCTGGCGGGAAGTATTCATCAACGGCGCGGGCAACCTGACCTTCGGACGCCCCGAAGCTGAACTCTACCCCGAGCGCGACACCTGGCCCGATGGGACCATGCAATCGGTGGGAGGGTCGATCAACGACCGCGCAGCCGCCGGCCAGGAACTCATGATCTGCGCACTCTGGGCGATCAACGCCCCGCAGGAAGAGAAGACGCAGATGTACTTCCGTCAAAGCGCGAAGGAATTTGTCGTCACCTGGAAGACCGAACGTTACCAGTGGTTCGGCGAAGGATACCGGCCCCTGGGGCAAAACGTCTTTCAGGCGCGGCTGAGCCCGGATGGCGCCATCCAGCTAAGTTATCAGAAGGTGTCCGAAAAGGATGGCATCGTGGGCGTGTTCCCCGGCGGCTTTTACGGCAGGCCGATCGCCACGCTCAACGGAGGATTCGTCGAGGCCGCCCTGGCCGACGGCACGCTGCGTTTTTCGTTCGCACGGGAGAAAGCCCAACATTATCGCGTGATTTTCTCGAATGAGGCGAACACCTGCGAGATTGGCGTCGATTTGGGAAGTTCGCCAAAGCCTTGGTTTGGCCGGCAGTGCACAGGCAATCCGGGATATCGTATTGACGACCAGCGCATCGAGCTGTTCGCTACCACCTTTGAATTGCAAAACGTCCTGAAGCCTGGCGTGCGCTGGGCGTCCTGGCCCGCCAGTCCCGGCGACGACCCGGAACAAGACGGGCATGTTGAAACGGTACCGTTCCCACTCAGTGCGCCTGCCGCACAGGCGAAACTGTCCACGATGAAAGGTTACCGCGAAGGGAACATCTTCGAGGTGTTCCACTATCCGCACGTCAGCAAGAATCCCTACCCGTTGCTGCGTTACATCTATCAACAGGTGCCTCCCCAGGACGATTTCGTCGCCATCTTCGCCGATTTCCGCATCGACGATCTACACAACCATCAGGGAACGCGCGCTCCCTACGGGTATCCGGTCAAGGGCGTTGGTGAGGGTTTGACCCGACCCGAAGATACGTTCCCGATTAGCGGCTCTCGCAAACTGCAGGCAGTCACCGGGCCGGCATACCTTGGTCCCCGATACGAGGAGTTCATCGAAGACGGCGACCGCCATTTCAAGAACTATGCCAACGCGGTGGGATGGATCGCGCACGAATTCGGACACCGTTGGGGATTGGCGCTTCAGTTCCGGAATCCGAGCACGGGAAAGGTCGAGGACCTTGCGGACCCGGACGGCCACTGGAGCGACTATCTCAACACGCCCGCGATGATCTCGGTGTGGCAGATGTTCTGCGACAAGCCGTATGTGGAGAAGTCGCAGATGGAAGGCTCCGTTTATTACGAAGGGCCGGCGGGTGTGTTCTTCCGGCAAACGCCCGCTTGGAACATCGCCAGCGGCTTCTCCGCGCTCGATCTCTACGTGATGGGTCTGATCCCGCCGGAAGAGGTGCCGGACACCTTTCTCATAAGGCATCCACAGGTCAGGACCGGCCAGGAGGTATGGGGAGAAAGGATGCCGGTGCGGATTCAGGACGTCATCGCTGCCTCAGGCCCGCGCGACCCCGGTGTGCGTGACTCGCAGAAGGACTTTAGGGTCGCCCTATATCTACTGCACGAAGACAAACGGCAACCGTACGCCGACAAGTTGAAGCAGGCCGAGGGGATTGAGAAGTCACTGATCGACTATTACCGGGTCGCGACGGGTGGGCGCATGCATCTAATCCCGGCCCGGCGGCCGACGATGGATTGAGTTCAGTTGCCGCGAACATTGACCAACCATTCAGCCGTGCTGGTCTTTCCAGACTGTTCCTGGATGACACGCGACTTCCATCCTGTTCAACGTTTCGCGTGTGACCCTTTATAGGGCTCTTTTGAAGGCATCCTGACCTGGAAGGCGAGGAGAGGGGGAGACGACAGTAAGGAGGGAGCGGGGCCGATTCCTACACGGCCAACAATCCGGCGCGATTGTGGTCGACCTCGGCGAGCCCATATCCGCGTCGAAGGATCGATCGACACGAGACGGAAACGATCGCGCCGGCTCAGGAAGCATGCCCCAGTCTGCGGTGAAGCATTGCGCCGGCTACGCGGACCGATGAATCCCGGTGGCCGCGTGCAGCCGTAATCAGGGCTTGGTCCAGGTCTCCTCGGCCAGGTACGGCAGATCGTGCGTCCAATCCTCCACTTTCAAGCCGATTGGATAAACAACGTGCGCGAGGTTGTCCCGGGTGTACGCGAAAATGAAAGCCGCGTGACCGACGGCATAGCCGCCATTCGAACCCACGGGGATTTTCTTCGCGGGCGCGAGATTTGCCGCGACCTGTGCCGCGTCGATTTCCCGCTGAGTTCCGCTCAGCCCAATGAAACCCTTGTCGAAGTGATCGAGCCAGGTACGCAACGCCGCAGGCGTATCTCGGTCCGGATCGGTGGTCACAAAAACCACGCGGAACTGCTTCGCCAATTCGGGCCGCACGGATTTGAGCGCTCGCGAAATCATGGACATTTGCATCGGGCACATATCGGGACAATTTGTATATCCGAAAAATAGAAGCGTAATCGAGCCCTGGGTTTGCTTTCGAAGATCGAACCGAGCCCCCGAGGTGTCGGTGAGCACGAACTCAGGCTTTGCCAGGGGCGGAGATACTAATCCGCCCCTGTACGTGGCCTCGGCACCATCCACACGGGTCAGCCCTCCTTCCGGCTTCCGGGAGGGCCCTCCTTGAGCCGACGCCAGTGGAGTCGCGCCCGGCAAGGCTGCCAGCACTAACAATGTTCTTGGCACTACTCGTAAGTTCATGTTGATCCTTCGGGATTACGGCACAACGACCACGGTTCCGACCATGCCATCGACGTCATGAAGCGCGCAGTGGTAGGTGAATGTTCCGGTGTTCGGGAACGTGATGGTGATGCGCGTCGTTCCGAGCGGCAATTGAACGTCGCCGGTTGGCGGATTTCCTGCGCCCGGCGCAGACCGGTCCGGAGCCTGCGCCTGGATGAATCCTGAGTTTAGAAAATCGCTGGCAGCGTTGATGGTCCCCGTGAGCGTTCCGTCCGCGGCGGTGGGGCCGAGGTCAATGGGCATCGTGGGCGTGAAGTGCGGCGGTTCGGTGCCGAACGTGACGGTATGAGGCTCAGTGGGATCCATATTCGTCCAAGTGACGGACTGCCCTTTATGGATCGTGATGGTTCCGTCAATAAACCGCACGATGGCTCGATGTTGTGTTCCTCCGCCGGTTCCCAGGATCAGGCCGTTGCCTGCGATCACAGTGTTGGCGTTCGGGCTGAAAGGAGTAAATTGACTGGGCTGGATTTGCCATGGGGTTAGAGTCAAGGCGAGTGCCTGCTCCTCGCCCTCCGCGGTGTAGAAGCTCTGGCTATACGGAAGGTTTGTCCCTTTAGCCAGGACGTGAATGGCGCCGTTCATATCGGTGTGAACCAGGCAAACAAGCTTGAAGTTGCCGGGATTGGGAAACGTCACCGTAAAGTTTGTGCCACCGCTGACGGGATTGCTAGAGACGCAATTTGAACCGTTGTACGAGGTCGTCGTCAGACACGCTGCGGGTAACCCGACGATGGGCGTACCTGCGGGTGGACCTACGGGCGGGGGGGCGAGCGGACGCGTTGTTCCCGGCGCCTGCGACAGGAACGTGACCGTGTGGACCTCGTTCCGTGGAACAAAGGTCCATTGAATGCTGTCACCTTGAGTGATCCACAATTCATTTGGGAAGAAGCCATTTCCCTGCACGGCCTCATCGAAGCTCTCCGCGCCCGCATTCGCATACCAAGTCTTTTGAGCCTTTAATACGGTAGGGCTCATGTTAAGCACTCCGGCTAAAATGCAAGCCAGAACTCCGTGGTTACGACGTTTCATAGCTGGATATTCTCCTTGGAATTGATTTGTGTTCGCCGATGGCCGAAATAGACCTCGGCATCAAATAGCCGGCAGGCAGGATGTCTTTTGTGCAACATGCTTATTCCTTTGGCGCCGCCGGGTCTCCCGTCCGGATGAGTGTGTTTTGGAAGCTGCTGATGAGCCACCTGCCGTTTGCCTTGACAAGTGCGCGGCTGGAATGGCAACGTCCCAAGGTCTCCGGCGGCGCATCCTGCAATTCCATGGTGCCGTGCACGAGCGCGACGTCGGGCGCCAGAAACTTGACCATCTCAGTATTCACCAACATCCTGCTTTTGGAAAATGCTGTGGTGTGCCCGCGACGCAATCCTTCCTCGACTTCGCTTCGTCCCTTCCACCATTGCCCGAAGATGTTGACGAAATTTACGTCGTCCGTATGCAACCCGGCCATAGCTTTTGCGTCGTGACGATTCCATGCGTCGGCGAAATCAGAGATCACTTTTCGTACAGCTGCTTCTTCGTTTCCAGACATAGGGATTTGGGCGGCGTCGATGGTCCCGGCCTGGGCAACAAACCATAAACCACCTACGGCCGCCATTCCGATGAAATAGGTTATCCTCGTAGCGCCTGCAAGTAACTTCGTACTCTTCGCCATTCCATTCTCCTGAAAAGTAACGGCCATCTCCCGGAATTGCTCGGGCGGTTGGCTCGCGGCCTCCTTAGTTTTTGCCGTCGCTGTGTTGCAGCAGTTCGCTGACATCCACTACCTCGACTGACGGCAGTTGCGCATGCAATGCGGCCGACTGGGCGGCGAATTCACGCGCTTCGCGAGAGTGGCGGGTCTTACGCAGAACCGCGGCATAGTTATAAAACAACTCGGCGACCGCCGCGGGGTTGTAGCAGCGAACGTAGTCGTCCAACAACGATACGGCGCGGCTCAGGTCTCGCGCCGCTTGGTCCCAATGGCCTTGCGCCACATGAACCACCGCACGGTCATTCAACGCCTTGATCCGATCCATGGGGAGAGCGTCCGGAGCGACGGTAAGAATGGACAGGCAGCGATCCAGGGCTTGAATGGCCTCATCAAAGCGCTTCTCGCGCTGGTAGAGTTCGCCGAGAGAGTTGAGGACCGACGCCGCATCGGCCGAATCGGCGCGTCCGGACTGGTGGTAGGCTTGCAGGCCGTTCCGATACTCCGCCTCCGCTTCCGGCAGCTTCCCTTCGGCCTTAAGCAGGGCTCCCGCCAAGCCGCAAATCAGTGCGCGATCCGCCGCATCCCGGATGGGGATCGCTTGCATCCGCTGGAATGCCTCGCGGGCAGCGGCAAGCTTACCCAGTTCCAACCGGCTCGCCGTCAGAATGCCCAACGGCCGGAGTAACGCCGGATCGTTGGGCGGCAGGCTGCCCTGCAAAATGACAATGGATCGTTCCGCCAGGCGCTCGCCATCGGCAAGCCGGCCGGACATCTGCATCACGGCTGCCAAGTTGCTCAAGAGCGACCCGAGACAGGTTTCGGGCAATTGGCTTGTGGCTCCGGCTACCAGCCGGGAGAGAAGCTCTTCCGCTTCTGCGACGGCCCCGCTTCGAGCGTAAGCGACCGCCCTGCCGTTCAGGTCCTGGCACGATTCCTCACTCCGCGAAGTTGCGGCGCCGATCACCGACGCAATGACGAACAATCCGGATACCAGCATCGAACCGAATCATGCTCCCGCTGGGCCGCCCGCTCAATCGCGTCGATAGCACCCGGACCACAAATGAACATCGCGAGCTAACCCATTGCATCTGGATAGCTTATGCTGACGCATAACGCGGTGTCGGCCGGGGCGCGTGCTACGATGACGGGAACAGAGGTCCGGGAACGGATGACAATTCCGCCTTCCAAACGACGTGTATACCGCTTCGGAGCCTTCGAGGTCGATGCGGATGCGGGTGAAATGCGAAAGGGCGGGATCCGTATCCGCATTCAGGAACAGCCCCTCCGGCTCCTGACTGCGCTCATGGAGCGTCCCGGTGAGTTGATCACCCGTGAGGAACTTCGCAGCCGGCTTTGGCCCGACGATACCTTTGTCGACTTCGAGCACGGACTGAATACGGCGGCAACCCGTTTGCGGCAAGCGCTGAGAGACTCGGCCCAGACGCCCCGATTCATCGAAAGCGTGCCTCGCCGGGGATACCGATTTATTGCGCCGCTCGATCCAATGAACTGGGAGGCGGCGGAAGTTGCGCCAGCGGCGGCTGTTTCCGCGGCGGCTGTCAATCCGGCGCCAGGGCCTGCTCAATGGGATGTGCGGACGCCCCGAACGTTGTCGCGAGCCCGCGCTTTACTCTGGGCTGTCGCCGGCGTGTTCTTTGCCTCCAGCCTGTTTCTGGCGTGGTTTTCCTTTCGCTCGCGCCCCCGGGACCTTCCGCAGATCAGCTATTTACTGCCGCCCCCGGCCGGCGCTGGGTTCGGCGCCTTCGATACAACCGCGATTTCTCCCGACGGCCGGCTTCTGGCGTACACGGCAACCAATCTCTCCGGCGATACCCAATTGTGGATCCACTCGATCTCGGATACTCTGGACCGCTTGCTCGCGGGCACAGAGGGCGCGAAATTTCCCTTCTGGTCGCCGGATGGCAGGCAAATCGGCTTCTTCGCCAACGGAAAGCTCATGACGATCGAGGCATCCGGCGGCAGCCCAAAGACGATTTGTGTTGCACGCTCCGGCCGCGGTGGAACCTGGGGCGGCAAGGGCGTGATCGTTTTTGCCCCGGACGAAGCCACTTCGTTATTCCAAGTGTCCGCCGCGGGAGGAGAGGCGAGGCCGATTACCGTTCTCAAGACTTCGAGTGCGGAGCTATCTCATCGCTGGCCTTTCTTTCTGCCGGGCGGCGATCACTTTCTGTACACGATGCATTCCGCCATCAAGGAACGGTCCGGCGTCTACCTTGGTTCTGTCGAGTCCGGAGGCGGCCAGCGGCTCATTGAGGTCGAGTCAAACGCCGTGTATGCCTCGTCGGACGGGGAGGAGTTCATTCTCTTTGTACGCCGCGGGACGCTGATGGCACAGCGCTTCCATCGCGGCGGAATGATACTGGGGGGAGAGCCATTCCGAGTCGCGGAGGGAGTTGGCCAGGCACAGTTCGTCGAGCCGGTTCGGGCCAATTTTTCCGCGGCTGGCAACTTGCTTGTCTATCAGTCGGTTCGCGGCGCCGACCGGCTCACATGGTTGGGACGCGATGGCGCGACGGTGGGAACTGTCGGAGAACCCGGACAACATCTGTCAGTCGCCGCTTCTCGGCGGGAAAAAGCGGTGGCGATCGATATTCTGAATCCGCGCACCGGAACTTTTGATATCTGGCGTATAGACACTCTCAATGGTGCCGAGTCGCGCTTCACATTCGATCCCGGGGATCACGCCTCTCCGGTGTGGTCGCCGGACGGCAGCCGCATCGCATTCGCCAGTAACGCGGGGCGCCGCGGATTCGATCTCTACGAGAAATCGATAAGCGGCGCCGGCGGCGAGAAGCTCCTCTTGACAAGCGACCGATTCAAGATTCCCACCGATTGGTCTCCGGACGGGCGATACCTGCTTTATTGGGAGGTAGAAGGGGAGCACGGCAACCGGAATGTGTGGGTGTTGCCGATGACAGGCGCGGCGAAGCCATGGAAACTGGTCGATGACGCTTCCGACGATCGGGAAGCCGTGTTTTCGCCTGATGGGAAATGGTTCGCCTACAGTTCGGACCGCTCCGGCAGGCGGGAGGTGTGGGTACAGCCGTTTCCCCCTTCGCCCGGGACCGATAGGTGGATGGTCTCGACGGCCGGGGGTTCAATCCCGCAATGGTCCGCGACAGGCAATGAGCTCTTTTATCTCGCTCCGGACCACCGCATCATGGCGGTTTCGATAACTCTTGCCCCGGTTTTTCGGGCGGGATTCGCACAGGCTCTGTTTCAGGCGAAGGTAGTCGAGGACTACAGGGTTCACTTCGCGGTGTCTGAAGACGGGCGGCGCTTTCTGATCCCAATCGCAGCGGATTCGACCGCGTCTCCCTCCAAAACCGTGCTCGTAAACTGGCTGAATAGCGTCAACAAGTGAGCTTGAAGTGCTTCCAGGCCGTGGTTCGTTCCGCCAAATCTCAGCCGCTCCGGGCGGAACAGCAAGTACCAGTCGCCCACGCACGCTGGAGATCCGGCTCGATCCCGGCACCACCAAAAACGACGACGGGCGCGTGATACCGCTCTACCGCCACATGGTGGAGTGGCTCAAAATCGAGAAGGAGATCCGCGACCAGAACTACCCCACTGCCCCTGCGTGTTCAGGCGCGGCAACAAGCGCATCAAGAATTTTCGCAAGAGCCGGGCGAAGGCCTGCGCGGCGGCGGGGGTGCCGAATCTGACCCCGCATGATCTCAGGCGGGAATCCACGAATGAGTCATCATGCGAGTCTGCGGGTGGAAGACCCGCTCCATGTTCGACCGCTCCAACACCGTCGCTCAGTGCGGCTTGAACCTTTTCCGCCACCGCATGAACGTGCGCGTGGAGGACTACAAGACAAATCACAAGACAAGTGGCCTTGAGGACCCCTTCGAAGGGAAGGAGGAAGAACGTCTAAGTCGTTCAAATTGATGGTGCCGGAGGTGGGGGTCGAACCCACATCCGCAGTTGGGCGCGCGTCGCAACTCTTAGAATGCCGCGCACTGAAGCCGGGACGCCCACCGTTGCGCTGGGGGCATCAGAACGGCCATAGACACCTGGAATTGCGCCACAGGGCTTAAGACGTTAAATCGAAGGAGTGTTTCGGGCCTCGGAGCCAGATTCCTTCGGTTTCGCAAAGCCGTCGCCGCTTTGCCGGATGAAGTCCGATAACGCGCTGTGCGACCGATATCGGAAAGTCATCTATCCTAAGTGCCGCGCGGGGTCGTTACTTCGCGGTCGCCGACGATCCTCGGGGCAAGGCAAGAGTACGGTTGCGCTTACTTCCCGAGACTGTGTTACCTCCAGTGGATCTATCTCTTGGAATTGCGCGCCGTTCTCACTCTGTTTACCGGCGAAGCTGCGTAGGCCAGTTCAGTACGACGGTCATCGGCTTTTCCCCTTCCTCCATCGGGTCTGCAAGATAGAACTGCGTGCCATCTGCCGACATGCAGAACTGCTCGACCGTGCCGCTGGCGCGAATTCGCGTCTCAAACAGGGGGTAGGGAGTTCCCGTCTCCAGCGTCTCCCCCCGCTGGACATCCATCGCCATCAGCTTGCCGTCCAACGTCAAATACACGATCTGCTTGCCGTCCTGCCTCCAGTGCGGTTGGACGCCGCTACTCGAAGACACCTGCCGGCGATCGGTGAAATCGGGAAAGCGGGCGGTGTACACCTCGAAACGGCCGGATTCCGTCGATCCATAAGCGATCCATTTCTGGTCCGGCGACACGCTCGGTTCATCCATTGTGAAGTTGGATTGGAAGACCTGCTGTGGCGCGCCAGGCTCCCCGGGGCGCAAAAGTGAGTACTTCTTACCCTGAAAATTCCCGAACAGGATAGCCCCATTCTTCAGCCAGACTTCCGGAATCTCCTGCTCCGCCGACTGGTACAGAAGATTCTCTACCCCGCTGCCCACCGTCGTACGATAGAGCAGCTTCTGGCCGGTGCGATCGGAGTCGAAAACGATCTGCCGGCTGTCGGGCGACCAGGTGGCGTCGCGCTCGTTGGCTGGATCGAACGTCAGACGCGACATGATTCCGGTCGCCAATTCGAGGATCCAAAGGTCGTAGCTGTTAGCCGCGTTATCCTTGCGGTCGATTGCCAGGCGCTTCCCATCCGGAGAGAGCGAGATTTGAGCATACTGACCAGGAGGGCCGATCGTGCGCAAACGCTTGCCGCTGCGGTCGAACAACGTAATTGTGGAGTCCCCGGAATTCGCGGCGCGGTAGACCAGGACGCCATTGGCGGAAACGCTCCAATTCGCGCCGCCGAACGCGCCCACGGAGCCGACTCCTTCCGCTATCGGAACAGCACTGCCCTCCAGTTGCAGTCTGGACGAATCGAACGGCTGCGCCATGAGCGTCTGCTGCCGAAGAAACAGAAGATGTCCCGGCGTTGCGAAGGTCGCCCGCGCGTCTATGGGCAGAATCTGTTTCGTCTGCGTCGAGCCGAGTGTCCCGGCATAGATCCCTCCGGCCGTCGCGCTTAGCGAGAAATAAATAAAGTGCTTTCCATCGGGCATGAACTGCGGCCACAGTTGTCCAGTCTCGTGCCGGGAGGAAGCCAGGGAGAGGGCGGGTTTCGGCTCGCCGCCGCTATCGGGGATCTGCTGAATCGGCCCAGCCGTCGAACCCATCAGGATTACGCCCTGGGTGCTCCAGGATCCGCTACCCACCACGGGCGGGCTGTTCCACAAGAGGGTCACAGGCCCTCCCCCGGCGCTCACCTTCAAAAGCTTGCCGTTGGCGGTAAAGGCAATCCAGCGACTATCCGGCGACCAGAAAGGCAAAAACGCGCCCTCCGTGCCGGGCAGAGGCCGCACCTCAACTGAGTCCATGGGCCGAACCCATAGCATATGGGGGCCGCCGTCAGCCTGTCCCGCCGCCGTAAGAGCAAGATGCCTGCCGTCGGGAGAGATGGACGGCAGATCAAAGGGAAGCACGGTCGTCTTGGGTGGCTGCGGAACTAGGAATCGCACCACCGGCTCGGGGCGGCGGCCGCCCCACAGAAGGGACGCAAACACGCCCGCCGCCGCGCAGAAGAACGCCGCCGCGATCCATGGCGCCATAGCGCGCCAGCGAGGCGCCGGCCGGGAAGGCTCCGCAGTTGCTCCCGCGGCACCCGGACCCCTCTCGATCAAAACCCGCGCCTCGCCGATATCGCGTAGGCGCGACCTCGGATTACGCTCGAGACATCGCCCGATCAAGTCGCGAATGGATGGCGGAGTGTTTGCCG
>Ga0126381_100001954_pt1 | contig 22162 bp, 18 predicted proteins | sample PanSoiMetPlot_28_FD_96465 | JGI IMG/M metagenome (GOLD analysis project Ga0126381, IMG submission 96465) | Tropical forest soil microbial communities from Panama - MetaG Plot_28 | ecosystem: Environmental > Terrestrial > Soil > Tropical forest > Bulk soil | place: Panama | collected 2016-02-17
ATTCCGAAGTGCCTGTACTAATCCGGCAGCCGAAAACCCACAGGCTGAAGCCTGTGCCACCATCGTCTGGCTCGACCACCTTCCTGCCAATAGGTAAAGAGATTTCAGAAACATCACACTAGGATTCGGCTTTGCCATACTTATCCGGTGGCAGCCCGCGTCACGGTCAGAGTCTGACGATCCGCATCCAGCGTTGCCAGCGTCCCCAGCGGCAGCGTGACCTGATCGACAGTATGACCGAAACTCAGTCCATAGAGCACCGGAATTCCTAAATCCCCCAGCAGGGAATCGATCACCTCACCCAGCGAGTAAGCGGAATCATGTCCCGGCGGCGGGCAGTCCTTGCACTCGCCCACAACAATCCCCGCCGCGGCATGTAGTTTTCCGGCGAGACGCAGTTGGGTCAGCATTCGATCAATCCGGTAAATATCCTCGCCGACCTCTTCCACGAGCAGAATCCTTCCGGCCGTCTCGATTGCATACGGCGTGCCCAACGTCGTCAATAACAGCGTGAGATTGCCGCCCGCCAGCGCGCCGATCGCGCGTCCGCCCCGCACAGTCCGCATCGTGTGCGAAGCCCGCAGCGGATTGCTTTCGGGCGGATTCGTCACCGCCCCGATCGGCTCGGTTCCGAAGACCGCCGCTCGCAAATGCTGTTGAGACCAGTCGGTCAGATGACTCAGCGACACCGGCCCGTGAAACGTCACCAGCCCGGTCCTCTGCGCGATCGCAGTGTGAAGGGCCGTGATATCGCTGTATCCAAGGAACACCTTCGGGCTGGTCCGGATCAGACCGTAATCAATCCGGTCCAGCATCTGCGCCGACCCGTACCCGCCCCGGATACAGAACACGCCGCGCACCTCGCGGTCTGCGAACATCGACTGCAGATCGTCTACCCGCTGTTGCGGCGTGCCGGCGAGATATCCCGCCCGCTGGCCGACGTTCGTTCCCAGCTTCCACTTGAGTTCAAAGAATTCGCAGAAGCGCTTGGCAAAGGCGAGTTCATCAGGATCGGACACATAGCTCGAAGGCGTAATCAGGCCCACCGTATCGCCCGCTTTCAGCCGCGGCGGCAGAATCTGCGTGGCGCCTGGCGTCTGCGCGGTCGTCTCCTGAGTTGCGACCGTCAAAAGCGAGGCGCCAGCGCTTACCTGTTTGAGAAATGCGCGGCGCGGTGTTCGGAGCATGATTCATCTTCCTTCCAGTTCGCGGAGAGCTTTCGTCGCGTTTTCGTTGCCGGGCTTGCGGTCGAGCAGCATTTCAATGACGGAACGCGCGGCTTCCCTGTTATTCAGTCCCGCGTACACAGTAGCCAGACCGATATAGAACGAATCGTTGTCTGGCGCCATTTTGATGCCGTATCGAAACGCGGCAATCGCATCATCGGGCTTTCCGCTGGTCGCGTAGAGTGAGGCGAGGTTGCCAATGGCAGGCGCGTAATCACGGCGGGCTTTCAGCGCCCGCTCGAAGTTCTTCACCGCCTCCTGCGTGTTGCCTGCCCCGAGTTCGGTCGCGCCTAAGCTGTTCCATCCATCAGCGGAATCGGGCGCCAGCGCCAGACCTTTTTTGAAATAGGCCCGGGCGCGCTCCCAGCGGCTGGCTTGCAGGTGGATTTTACCTATGGCAAAGAGGACGCGGTCACTATCCTGCGGGGCCAACTCCAGATACCGGAGCGCCTGATCGGGGTGGCCTGCCGAGGCGAACGCCGCGCCCAGGGCTGTGAAGTTGCGTTCCGGTTCGGTGTAGTATCGTCCCCGCGCAGGAAGAGCGCGCGCGAGCCTGTCGGGGTCGTTTATGCGTTTGAGGTCGGCGGGGTCCGGAGGCGAGAAATAGATCTTATGCGCCTGGCTGCGCTCGTCGACCAGAAACCATACCGGAAGCGTGACATCCGCCCGCAGGTCGAACAGATAGCGGCAGAAGATCGCGTACAATTCTGCGCGCTCCGCTGAGAGAGCCGACAAGCGCAGAAGTCCGGGTCCTTGCGACGACTCGGGAAGCGGGAGCGGTTGAAGGAGCCAGGTGTCCGCGAACTTTGTCGTGTTATCTCCCTCGGCCTTGTCTTCTCCCATTGGACTCGTGGGAATCTCTACACGCGGTGAGAATACGGTCGCGCGAAAGCGCTCCGAGCCTTCCTCGATTGCATAGCAGTGACCTGCGGCGAGGGAGTGAAACTCCTGGCGCAGGCCTGAAGGCCAGGTGATCCGTATCAGGCGCGCGGTCTCGTGGTCGCTGAGGCCGAAGTGGAGCACCTTGGTGTGTTGTGAAAGGTATCCGGAACCCGCGGCGACAAATTTCACTTTACCGTCCACTTCGACCCTGGCGCCGATCGCGTCCCGGTTGGATTTCACTCCTTTGAGGCGGAAAGCAATCGTTCGCCGGTTAAATCCGCTGTTGTTTTGAAATACCCGAACCTGGGGACCGAGCCGGCTCTTGAGGATCAGGTCGAGGTTGCCATCTCCATCGACATCCGTGACGGCGAACGCCCGGCTGTCGTCAGCGCAATCGAGACCGCTGACGCCGGAGAAATCATAGTATTTGGCGCCGCGCCGCACATAGAAAACATTGGGCTGTCGGCCAGCCTCGCTGTATTTCTCGTGCGTGGCCCGGCTCAGCGAATTCCAGCCATCTTCATAGGCGGCATCCGGACGCGCAATATCCGGCGACGCCGCGGCTACCTTGCGCCAAAAGAAGCTCTCGAGATCCGTTTCAGAAGAATTGGTGAGCATGCCCGCCGTGATGAAGATCTCGGGGACGCCGTCGTTATCGAAGTCGATGCCATCGGCGGACCACGCCCAGCGGCCCATTTCGACGCCCTCCAGGGCGCCGGTCTCTTCGAAGCGTCCGTCGCCCCGATTGCGAAAGAGTGAATTTCCTTTTGCGTGACGCTTCCAGGCTTCGGCCGGGCGCAGTTGCTTTTCGGAGACGATTCGCTGGCCTGCATCGCTCCACATATTGGCGACATAGAGATCGGGGCGGCCGTCGCCGTCATAGTCGAACCAGGCGGCGCTCATGCCGTCTCCGAAGTCCTCTACTCCCGCTTCGGCAGCAACATCCTGAAACTGCCCGTCCCGGTTCCGATAGAGATTCTTGCGCCCAAAGTCGTTGGCCACGAACAGGTCGGGCCAGCCGTCATCGTTGTAATCGCACCAGGCAGGCGCGAAGCTGAAGCGATTGTTGTTCTGGTTGAGTCCCGTGGTTTCGGTTACGTCCCGGAAGATTCCCGAACCGTCCGCGTCCAGCTCATTTCGGAAGAGAAAGTTGGCAGGCCCGTTTTGCGCGTCATAGTAGGGCGTGGGGTAACGATACTGATTGCCATCGCGGAAGAAGGAGTAGGTGCAGAGATAGAGGTCGAGGCGGCCGTCGCGGTCGTAATCGGCTGATGCCATGCCGGTGAAACTGCCCTGCGGGGTGGTGTGGAACCGAAATGCGCCTGGTTTATGCGTGAAACGGCCTCCCCCATCATTGAGGAAGAGCAGAGGGCCATCGGGGCGAAGTACGACCAGATCCTGATGACCGGAGTTGCGCAGGTCGAGGAAGAATGCGCATGAGGTCGGATCCAGCACGGCGACGCCAGCCTTTTCGGTGATGTCTTCGAAGATGCCGCCGTGATTCCTGTACAGGCGATTGGGAAGCCCGCCCGGCTGACAGACGTACACTTCATCGACGCCGTCGTTGTCGATATCGCCTACCGCGAGTCCGTTGTGTCCATGGACATCAATTCCGCTCGCGGCGTCGAGATGCGCCCGCCAGTAAGGGACACCCCGGCGCAACTGGCGATCGAAGGAATCGGCGGATTGGAACGCGTGGGTGGTGATGTCACGGAACAGAGGAACGGGCGCGGTTGTGACGACTTCCTCGACCGGGGCGAAGTATGCGAGTGCTCCTTTCTCCCATCGCTGCTTCCAGACGCCTACGCTGTATCGATCGGCTGAAGCAATCTCGAAGCGAACCAAGTCGCCGGGCAGGACAAAGAAGCGGGCGGCGCGAATGGGCCCGAGCGAGTCGAACCATTGGACCAGCCCGGCGGCGACGTCCGTACGAGAGAGATCATATTCGGCTTTGCTAACGCCATCGGCGAGGTTCACGTAGCGTGAAGGCATCGGTGAGATGCCGTGGAACGCTAGAGCGAAAGGAAGGCTGCGCGTCTCCGGTAGCCTTTTGAGGCGCGCGGCGATTTGCAGCGCCTCTTTTTCGAGCGGAAAGTCTTCCGGCGCATTTTCAAACGGATTCTGCGCCTCGAGGGGAAGCTCCGGAAACAGGCATGCCGCCGCCGCGCTGAATATGAAGCCACGCCGGTTCATGCAGTATCCGCGATTGTATCTGCTGCCATCAGCGCTTGGTCTTACGGCTGTGGCGTCCCGCCTAATTCCTGACCGATATCGTCGTACTGTTCGAAGAAACTCCGCCGATCGTAATGACAAGTGAATTGTCGCCGTCCGGAATGCCGTTGGGCACCACGACATTCACCTGCGAAACGCCCACAAGACCGGGAGTTGCGCCGCTGAAGAGCACGGTCGCGGTCTTGCCGCCGATGCTGGCGGTCGTTGTGGCGCTCGTCTTCGACAATGGCGAGGACGGCGCGCCCGCTCCGTCCGCAATGCTGTTATCGAAGGGGCCCTGGCCCGTTATGTATACGGTTATGAACGAACCCGTCTGCGCGGGATTGGAAGACGTATTCAGTGAATAATCCGAGTTGGTCGCCACCGCCCGGGTACCCGAGAATTGAAAGATTCCGGGCGCTGCGTTGGCGACGTTGACGCGGAACGGCGCGCCCGCGACGCCGTTGGCCGTCACGGTGAGCGTCGCCGTATCCGTGATCTCGAACGGCAACTGCGCATTGATTTGCGTGGGACTGACAAATAAAAGCGGCAAAGCGACGCCGTTGGCCGATACGGAAATACCGGCAAGGTTCGTCGTGAGCGGCACAGACGCCGCGGCTTGCGTGCCGCTGGCGAGATTCGTCCCGAAGATCGAGATCAGACTGCCCGGAGCCACCGGGCCCGAAGCGAAGGTGGCCGCACTGACGGCCTGAGGAGAGGATGACGGCGCTGAGGCCGCCCATGTGATCCGGCCGAGCCAGGTTCCCCAGTGATTGGATTGGCAGTCCTGGCTGTTGCCGGTCGCGACCGCACCGAACAGCCAGAAACTTTCGTTGTCCGAAAGATCGAGAGAGACCGCAGTGTTTCCACCGACGGTGTAGTAACTGCCGTTTGGGCGGACAAAACAAGCGTTTCCGGCGCGCAGAGTCGCGATTTGGCTGGGGGCGCCGGATGGGTCTCCACTGCGCCGGCCCATGTAGTAGAGGCCGACATCGAAATTCTCCGACGAAGCATTAAACAGGATCGTCGCTTCGCCCCGGCTGTTTGCGGCGATGGAAGGATAGTAAACCCACGCGCCGGACCAGCCGTTAGTTGACTGCTGCAGGATCGCCGAACCCGTCGCGTCCAGTTGATACCAGCGCACGCAGGAGCGCTCCGTAGAGTCGCCATCGAATGTACAGCCAGTGGTCTGCGCCGCCCACAATCCGTTGGTCTGCAGAACGGCGGATGTGATTGCTTCGTCCCAGGTTGTAATACGGACGTCCGTGCCGGCTTGCGCGGCCGTCGGAGGTTCCTCATAGGGGTCGACGGTCAGGGTCGAGCCCGACAACTTCGGATTGGACAGATCTGTGGTGTCGATCGTCCACACCGTGATCCGGTTTTCTGTGCCGCCGCTAGCGGGCTTGTATGCATTCAGCAGGTAACCGACCGGACTGTCGACATAGCTCGCCGCCGGCACGACCTCCTGGGCCGGGCGGCCGTCGGCGTTGTTCAGAACTGCGAAGTACCGATAAGAAGGGCGCTGCCCTCCGGCAGGATACAAGCCCGCCTTGGGGATGATCCACACTTCGGAGAACTGGAAACTTTTGGTTCCCCAGTCATACATGTCGGCTGCAACTATGACCGCATTGGATGTGGACCCGGCGCGGATACGCGCGGGATAGAGCGAATGATTCTGACTGACATCGAACGCCGCGGAGTTCCATGTACCATACTCCTGCTGTCCCGTCCAACTGCTTGCCGCGATCGCTATTTCCGCGGAATGATCGCTCGACCGCAACGACTGGCCCAGCAGAATGTAACAGGTGTGAGTGCCGCCCAAGCCGTCGGGACAGGCGCTATCGATAAGGACCTGGGGCTGGCTAGTGATAAAGCCGTCCTGCGGGGCCGGCAGCGAGGGCCCGAGAACCACATTGAACGCGTCGTAGTGGTTGTTGAGGTTATCGTCTCCGTGGGCCGGATCGTAGAACTGGTCGAGACTGCTCTCGTAGGCCAGGACGAGACGATCGGGACCGGCGGCGATCGTCGGATCGACGCTGTTGGCGCCGCTGTCGTGGGGCGCATTGCCCGTCGAGTAATTACCCGGCGTGTATGTTGCTCCCCAGCTCACGTTCGGGGCCGGAGCGGAAAACTGCGCAGTGGCGGGGTGAAACTCTGCAGTCAGACCCGTAAAGATCAGACACAGGATCGAGGGTTTGAACTTCATTGTTCTCTCTCCTACGAGCATTCACGCGGAGAAAGAGCGCGATTTAGCTCACGCCTCTACAACAAAGTTCTGCGCGGCGGCCGGAACTCTGCGCCCGGCGGCAGAGCTGGCTTGCGTCTGCCGCCGGAACTCAGGAATCAGAATGTATATCGCGCGACGATCTGTCCATTCCTGGGCTGCGTCTGCAACCCGGTATAGTTGATGGCCCCGAATCCGGAAGGCGAGGTGTACCCTGCCGGACAGGTGTTCGTCCCAGCCGCGACCGTCACACTGTTTGGCAGGCCGGCTGTCGGAGTCGTGATCGTACAGCCGCGGTTCGCCTGCGGATTGCTCACCGTCGGATTGTTGAGATAAACGCGGTTGAAGACATTGAAGAACTCCGCGCGAATCTCCAGCGATTATCTTTGCTTTGATACGGAACGTACGCCCGAGGCTCAGGGATTCGGCCGGGCACCGCGAATGTGGCATCGTCGCTGCGGCAACGTGACCTAGCCGGCCGCGGACAATCTTTGCATCCGCCCACAACAATCCCCGCCTCGGTTGTAGTTTCCGTTCGATCTTCGTCACCTGCGCGCCGTCGATTACGATGAGGAGGATCCAATCCGGGAAGAGAGCTGGTTCGGCTCACGCAAGACACCCAAGGACGCTGGCTTGTTTCCCGAGAAGAAGTGACGTCGCGAGTCTAACCATTCACCGAGGGACACTGAATTTTGCCTCGCTCCACTGAACGTTCCCGATGCCCCTGGGCCGAGAGCAATCCGCTGCTGCGCGAGTACCATGATCGCGAGTGGGGAGTGCCCGAGCATGACAGCCGGGCGCTTTGGGAACTGCTGATGCTCGAAGGATTCCAGGCGGGCCTCGCGTGGATTGTGGTGCTCCGCAAGCGCGAGGCGTTGAGGGCTGCCTTCCGCGACTTCGATCCCGCCAAAGTCGCGCGCCTCACAGAAAGGGACGTACTGCGGCTGCTCGCGGATCCCGGAATCATTCGATCGCGGGCCAAGATCGAGGCGACGATTCGCGGCGCGCAGATATACCTGGAAATGCAAAAGGCAGGCGAAGACTTCGCGGAGTTTTTGTGGAATCTCGCCGGAGGCAGGCCCATCCGGAAATCGGGACCTATGGGGGCGCAGGACGAACTTTCCGTTCGGATCTCGAAGGAACTCAAAAAGCGCGGCTTCAAATTCGTGGGTCCGGTTATTGTCTATGCGTTTATGCAGGCCGCCGGAATCGTTAACGACCACGCGGAAAATTGTTTCCGGCGGCGGGCGCGCGCCCCGCGCCGCGCCGGAACCGATCCCGCCCGGCGGTAGTTGTTGTGGCGCCGTTCGCAGGCTTGCATGCCCGACCGCGCCCTTATTACGCTTGCAATATTACTTAAAACGTAATAGGCTGTAGGTTGATTCATTCATTCAAAGACCGTCTCGCCGAGAAGCTGCACAAAGGCGAGCGAGTCCGAGAGTTTGTCAATATCGAAACCCAGGCGCGGACCAGACTCATCCGCCTGGACGCCGCTGTATCGCTTGATGATCTGCGGGCGATTCGAGGCAATCGTCTCGAATCACTTTCCGGCGATCGGGCAGGCCAATACAGCATCCGCATCAATGATCAGTATCGGATTTGCTTCACTTGGGAAGAGAAAGGACCATGCGATGTCGAAATCACGGACTACCACTAAGCTGGCGCCAATCCATCCGGGAACCATTCTGCTGGAAGACCTGAAAGACGAAGGAATCAGCATCAATGCGCTCGCGCGCGCAATTCGCGTGCCGGCGGGCCGGGTGAGCCTGATCGTTAACGGCCATCGCGCAATTACTGCGGACACCGCGGCGCGTCTCGGACGTTTTTTCGGAACGAGCGCGCAGTACTGGCTCAATATCCAGAATCAGTACGACTTGGCCGCGATCGATCAGGAACTGATCGATCGCGATGTGCTCCCGCGACATGCGGCGTAAGCCGACCCCTTCGCTGCAAACATCGCGTCAGACAAATGCCGCCCGGTGTTCTCATGAAGCCGAGCCGTTCCAACTATCGTAAGAGCCGATGCCGGATGCTGCCGTTTCTCCTTAAGAAGAAATGTGATCGCGAGCGCACGTTGCGGTGATCGACGGCATGGAGATGCGCGTTCCCCGCTGAACCATCGTCAGGTCAGCACGACGAGCGAGATTCCATCCCAACTCTCTTTGCCCGTCTTCTCCGGGGGCGAATCGCTGAGAGGCATCAAACCGGTGTTTTGCGGTTTCAACTGAAAGCGGTCGATCAGATACTCCCGGACGATTGATGCGCGCTGATCTGACTTCAGGTACTCCTCCGAGGGCGCGCCGTGGCTCGAGTAGCCTTCCACCATCACCGGTTTGTTCGGCAGGTACGAAACGAATTGGGACATCGCATTATCCAGCTGGCGGCGACCCTCAGTGGTCAGCTCTTCTCGGCCGTGCGAATTGGAGAAGAGTTCCGCCGCTGGCAGCCAGACTCGGGCTGATTTCTTCTCTTTGACAAAATCGCTCTTCCGGTACTGATCGGCTGTCATCTCGCCTAGATCGTAAAAACCACGGCGTTTGAAGAAGCCGCGAAGAAAGAAGTTATGCTTCAGGGCGTCGGCATCCTCGGCGACATTGTTGGCTGCCCGTTGCGCATCGAGCACCGTCTGTTTCATACCCTCGGCGCCCGATTCGCCCGCCTTGCCCCGCGCATTGAACGTCGAAAGGGCATCATTCGCATTCTGCGCTACATCGCCTGCCTTATGCAGGGTCGACTGCATCGCGTCCATAACGCCCTTGCCCTCCTGTACGAGGTCGGACATGCTGGTGGTTTCCTTACTTTGAATCGTGCAGTCTTTCTTGCATACGGCCGCCGCCGGATCGCCAGGATCAACCTCTACGAACTGATCGCCCACCATGCCCTGCGACTGAATGCTTGCAACTGAGCTTTCGCGGATGAGCGGTCTGAATTTCTCGTCGATCTTCAACGTCACGCGAAACTTGCCATCCGGTTGACGGGGAATGAGGATCTCGGAAACAGTTCCGGCATCGAAGCCGGATAAATGCGCCTGAGCGTCGACGGTGAGGCCGCCCATTTTCGAAAACCACGCGTAGACCTTAAAAGTGTGGGCGAACAGGTTACTCTGACGGCCGATCATGAACAAACCAACGCCAAAAAGCACTAATCCGCCGATCAGGAATACTCCGACCCCGATACTGCGTTTCGCATTCACCTCATCGCTCCCTCGCTCCGACCAGCTCCTTCACCAGGTGGTTTTCGCTTTTCGCAAGTTCGTCCGGCTTTCCGCATGCGATGATGCTCTGATCAAGCACCGCGAGTTCGTCCACCAGGTTGGCCAGTCCCATGCCATCGTGCGTCACAATGACAAGGGTCTTTTTGCGCTCTCTCAATTTCGAGAGCAATTCATAGATTTCCGACGCCGTAATCACGTCGAGACCGCTACTCGGTTCGTCGGCCATAACAATCGGCGGATCGAGTACTAATGCGCGCGCCAGGCCCACGCGCTTGCGCATGCCTCCTGAAAGCTCCGCCGGCAGTTTATCTTCGTCCTTCTCGAGTCCAACCGACTCCAGGGTGTGATGGACAGCATCGCGGATCTCTTTCTCACTTTTGTTCGTGTGCCGCCGCAGCGGGAACGCTACATTCTCGCGGACGGAGAGCGAGTCGAACAACGCAGCTTGCTGGAAGAGGAACCCGATATGCTTCCGGCTCTCAAGCAGATCCCGACGGTTGAGTTTTCGCAGGTCCTTTCCCTCGATAACGACCGCGCCACTGTCCGCCTGCATCAGACCGATCATCAGACTCAGCGTGACGCTCTTGCCCGTGCCGCTCCGGCCGAGAAGCCCGAACGACTCTCCCTTCCGGACGGTAATCGAGACATCTTTTAGTACTTGAGCCCCACCAAAGGATTTCGAAACGTGATCGAGTCGGATCGCCGGGTCCGCTGTCTCATTCCGCTGATCGCTCATTGGTGGCTCCAGAAAAAGGAAAGCTTGACCAGAATGATGTCGATAAGAATCAACGTCAGCGAACAGAAGACCACGCTCCTCGTGGACGCGGTCCCTACGCCGGAGGCGCCGCCTCTGGTGTTGTACCCGAGATAGCAGGAGACCGTCCCAATGATCAGCCCGAACACTGTCGTCTTGAGGACCGTCGGCAGATAATCGCTCATCGCCAACGCCTGGAAGGCCTCCTTCAGGAAGTACAGCGCCGAGACATGCCCTATCGCCACATCCAGCAGCATTCCTCCGGTAAGACCCGCAAAATCCATGACGAGCGTGAGCACTGGTAAAGCGATGATGCACGCCAGCACGCGTGTCACGACCAGGTACTTGAACGAGTCGACCGCAAGCGCCTCCAGCGCGTCGATCTGTTGAGTGACCCGCATTCCACCGAGCTGCGCCCCGATGCCCGCGCCTACCCGGCCTGAAATCAACAGCCCCGTCACGAGCGGGCCGAGGACGCGAAATATACCGATACTGACAGCCTGGGGAACGAGGGCCTGCGCGCCGAACCGGCTCATCGACTCCTGCGAGTGCATCGCCATCACTGCGCCCAGCGCAAGTCCCGCACAGGCGATCAGGGGAAACGATTTCGCGCCGCATTCATAGATTTGGCTGGTTAACTCACCGATTTCGAACGGGCGTCGAAACAGTTCGCGCGTCGCTTTCGCGCCGAAGATCCCTACTTCCCCGGTTGCGCCGACGAACCTGATGAAGCCGTCGAACATGGTCGTTGTGAAACTAACTGCAAGTGGCGGTCCACGGTGAGGCGCTACGCACACGCAGGCGCAAGCGTTGCATCCCTCATTGCGCGGTCAATTCATTGAGGAAGCACGACCCGCTTTTCGTTGGGGATTTGATCGTAAGCGCTCTTATCGATATTCAGGCGGGCCACTACAAGTTCGGGCGGGCATTGTGCGTCAGCCATTCGGAAAGCGAAAGATCCTGAACGCGTGCTGCCCGGAACACCTCGCACAACCGAAAGAGGGACACACGTCATGCGCTCAGCCGACGGCCTTCCTCGACGATCCGTTCGTCCCGAATTTCCTCGATGGTTTTCCGTCTTAGAAAAGCAGCCTCGTTCTTCGGCGACAGGTCCGAAGCGGGTAATGCCTGCAGGAAAAGGCTGGAAGCGGCCTCACCGCGAACTGATCCTGACTATTTCTCAGGAACCGATCGGAATCTGTCGCGGCTTGTTGCGCGCGTCCTGCGGAACCGGCACATGCACCTGTAGCACGCCATTTCTGAAGTCAGCTTTCGCTTTGTCGACCTCGGCTCCTTCAGGTAACGGGATCAGGCGATAGAAATGACCGTAAGTGCGTTCACTGCGGCGCATGCCGCCTTCTTCTTTCTCAAACTGCTGCTTTTTTTCGCCTTCGATCGTGATTCCCTGCTCAGTGCATTCCACCTTCACGTCATCCTTGCTCATGCCAGGCAGCTCAGCCGAGATCTCGAGATCGCCGTCTTTTTGGCGCACCTCGATCGGCGGCGCCCAGACGTCGCCAGTGCCACGACTGGCCCCGAACGTATTGGAAAAAGCTCGATCGAGTTCCTCGTTGAAGCGGCGAATCATCGAAAAGGGGCTGAAAGCAAATGGGCTGAAACCAAACCAGTCACGCGAGGACGACAAATCGCCACGGCGCGCTATATTTTTGTCCATTCCGGACGACGTAGTCTGAACATTCTTCTCTGCCATGGAAGCCTCTGCCATCATTCTGCGCGCAGACCTTTGTGGGTTCAAGCTATCCAGGTGACGGCGCCGTATCTGTCCCCACAACGGAATCTGTTTCGTGCGTCGTAGTGATCGCGTTTAGCCAGTCGAATCCGGAAAACTGCAGCGAGACACTCTGAGTTTCCTTTCACGATAATTTTCACAACATGCTGGCTACTGTGATAACTCTCCGCCAAGACCATGCGCTGCGGCTCAGGATATTTCACTTGGTGACGCAATTGCGCGTGATTGCAACACGAGGTGCTCATATGGCAGGACGCGTAGAACCGCTACATGGCTTCGCGAGTCGAATGGATGTCGTCGCCGCTCCGCCGGCGAGACAGGCATACCAGCTTCTTCATGTCGTATTTGTAGTGGCGCCGATAGTCGCGGGATTCGACAAATTTTTCCATGCGCTCGTCAACTGGGATCAGTACCTTGCGCCGTGGATAGCTGGACTCTCGCCGATCCCGGCGCATAGCCTGATGCTGATCGTCGGCGTTATTGAGATCATCGCCGGTCTCATCGTTGCGTTTGCGCCAAGAATTGGCGCCTGGATTGTCTTCGCATGGTTGTGGGCTATCATCATCAACCTGTTGAGTTATCCAGGCTATTACGACATCGCGCTCCGTGACTTCGGCTTGTCTCTCGGGGCGCTGGCGCTGGCGCGGCTGAGCGAGGACTTCCGGCAACACCGACTCGAGCCGCCGCGCAGTTAGGACTGAGGTTCTCAATCCGAACTAACGCCTGGCTCGTCAGTTCCAACGAGCTTCGCCGCCGCGGCATGAGAGATGTGGCGCGGAGATGAAGAGAGGCGTGGCCTGCTGCCGGACGTCTGCGCCACAGGCGTAGCGCCGGCGGAAGCAATGCCGTTCCGTGCGCGCTCATGCATCGAACTTCACCTTACAGTCGTTTTCGAAGCGCTTCGGCCAGATGACTGGCTTGTCTGAAATTTGAAGGCTGCTGGAAAAGCTGCAGTCCGGATGAGTTTCCGGCCCGAAAAATTTTCGGTGTGCGGCATGTGTTTATTCTTTCCGCGTTTGACCGGTCGGTTTACCTGAAGCGTCTGTGGAGAGGCGGTAGTCAGAATATGTTTCGTCGTCCGTGGAGCGCCGCGACGCAACGAATACGCGGGCGTTTACGGCCATTGAGAAATGGCTCGGCAGCCAAAGATTTCCCCGTACCGGGTTCTGCTCCAGAGTGAACTGCGTCCCCGGCTTCACTTGCGCAAAGAACAGACCAAATGTCACGGGGCGAAATACCTCGGCGTGCACCTTTGCCCACTGGTATGCCTGCAAATCCACCCACATCGTGCCGCGCATGCCAGTCAATACCTGAGTCTCGCGGCTTGGCGGGTTGTACCCGGCTTTCGGCGTCGCGTCCAAAACAAAACAGCGGTGACCGTTGATGGTGTCCTCGCCGGACATCTTGAAATCGAACGCTTTGACCATTTCGGACATCAGCGCGTGATCCTGATGCCGTTCTTTTTGATACGCAGCTATCCTTTTTTGCTTTGCCGCGGAGGATTCATTGCGCCGCCGGTTTGTTTCCTCCGCAAGCTTGCGATCTTCCTGGGCTGCCTGAACGGGAGAAAGCTTTTCGCCGTTCATTGCGATTAATTTGTTATACGGAGAGCCTGCGATCATCGTCACTTCATAGGTCTTTTCCGTGCGCTTTCCGTGTCCGGTGACGACATCCCGTTCTGTAAAGTCAAATTGCGGCGCTGCATCCCAGTCGGCGTTGGTGTTCGAAACCGATCGCCGGACGATTTCCGCGACCTTATCGGGAACCACGTTGGCGCTCCAGGACGTCAGGGATAAGAGCAGCACCAATCCTGCAACGGCGTACTTCATGATGTATGTTCCTGAAGGTTCATAGCTCTCATTGCGGAATGGCGGCTTGCTGATCGTAGCTGCCGCAATTCGCCTTCCCATACGCTGACCGTCCGGTATCGATCCGCGCCGACTGCCAATTCATCTACGGTGTCCTGGCGGCGTCTTCCAGATGGGATAAGGAAGCCTCGCCAACCGGTGAATACAAAGCGCCTGCGCGATCAGGACACAAACAGCGATTTCGATAACCGCCAGGTATTGCGGTTTGGTAATGATTCCGAGCGAAACGATAAGAGTAGTGGCGCCGGCCGGCGGATGGCTCGCATCCAGCAGGATCATGACGGCGGCGGTGGCAGACAACGAAAGGGCGGCTGCAAATACCGGCCGCAAGTCGAAGGTGTGAGCGCTCAATACGGCCGAAAAGGGCACTCCCGCCATTCGGAATGCGGCGTACCCGCAAACCAAGCCAATGAAGTGGCCGATAAGAGTATTGCGTGGAGTTGAGGAGGCCGCACGCGGCAAGAAAAAGAGTTGGTAGGCTGTCGGCCCAAGAGAGGGAAACACGAACGGCACCCCTGTAGCCACCGCCAACAACGCCAATAATGCGATGCTTAGAAATCCATTGGCGAATACGTAGGTGGCCCAGAGCGCCAACGGCGGCATGCGCCTCACCACGCGCCGGAGACCGAGGCGCTCGAAGAATTGTTCCACGTGCGCCAGGTCATGGGCTCGTGTGGACGGCGATATTCCGGCTTGACTGTGCTCCACGGCTAAAATAGCCGCGCGCATGTCGATGGCCGCTGCGCAAGGGCCGATCGCTTCGCTGAAAAGGCGCTACTGAATGGTTTGAAAAGGAAACGCCTTAGACAGTGGACTGCGCTGGCGCCGGCGAACTTATCGTTGGCTCCTCTTGCTGTGAGGAGGTAAGCGCGAGAACAGTGACGCGTTGCCCTTCGGATAATTCCTGCAGCTTCAACTTCGTGCCATTCTGAAAGACAACGGCATCACGATAGGCGTAAGGCTCTGCGGTCAACTGTTCGAATCTCACCTCTTCCTGAACGTTCAGCCCGTATCGTCGACGCAACCGCTCGGCGATGGCATCGAGCGCGAGAAGGGCGCCGGGCGGCACGCACACCGCCGGTATCGTGCATGTTTCCGACGAGGTGAAGATTTCTCTCATGCCTGCCCAAAACGAGCGGCGTTCGCTGGTTTCCTCGCGATGAGGCGGTTTCAGATCGCCCGGTGAAACGAGCCCAAGCGAATTGCTGGAGAAGCGGTGAACGACGAGTTGCTCGCCCTCGACCGCGAGTCGGTTTGGGTAATGCATCAAAGAGTAATCGCACATAGATGAACTCCTGTGACGGACTTTGTTGCATGGATCGGGCCGATGCCACTTTTCACACGGGCGAGGAAGCGGACTGAGGCCGCCAGCGTATGCTCCACGGGATCGGCTGCCCCGGTCGCGACCATTTCGATGCGCGAGAGAGTGATTGTTATTTGTTAACGGTCGTCAAATCGTCGTTGCCGCTGACATCTGCCGCTCTAAAGACCGTCCCACCAGAGAGATTTGCCGTATAGATTTTGCTCAGGGAAAAGATCTACGCGGAAGGTATTCGCTCGAACGTTCCTCAATCGGCGTGACCGGCGAGCGTTGGCAGGGATACTCACTGACGCCATCACAGATTTCTCACAAATTCCGCTAAGGCGCCTAACCGCCCCCATCGGAATGATTTATCGGGCTGCCGCCAAACCTTGCGCCGCCTCAATCGCCCGATCGCGACGGTCTTCACGCTATCCTCTCAACGCGATGACATTTGCGAACGTTCCGCGACTCGCCTCGGCCCGGCGGCTGAGATCGCAACTGCAAAAAGTTGTTTTTCGAAAACGAACCTGAGAGTTACGAATTCTTTATGTATCCGGACAGCGCCGGGAGTCGCCTCATCGCCCGTACAATCACATCAATGCCTCACCTCAGCCGGCGAATCGCCCTCGGGCTTCTTTTTTCAATCACCGCCCTCCCCGCCGTCGCCCGTCAGCCCGTCCATGCCCGCCACGGCATGGTCGTCGCCCGCGAAACGCACGCCACGGATGCCGGTGAAGCCGTCCTAGAAGCCGGGGGCAACGCCATCGACGCCGCCGTCGCAGTAGCCTTCGCCCTCGCTGTCACCCACCCGTCCGCCGGAAACATTGGAGGAGGCGGCTTCATGCTCATTCACCTCGCTGACGGTCGCTCGACATTCATCGACTTCCGCGAACGCGCGCCGGCCGCCGCCACCCGCGACATGTATCTCGATCCCGAAACCGGCAAACCCACCAACGACTCAGTCCTCGGCTATCGGGCATCGGGCATCCCCGGCACCGTCCTTGGAATGGAATACGCCCACACCAAATACGGCAAACGCCCGTGGAAGGAACTCGTCGAGCCCGCCGTCCGCCTGGCCCGCGACGGCTTCCCGCTGTCCTACGGCCTTTCCCAAAGCCTCCGCAGCCAGACCGTGACCGCCAAGCTCGCGCAGTTCCCCGAATCCAAACGCATCTTCCTGAAAGACGGAACCCTCTACGATTTCAACGAAGTCTTCAAACAGCCCGAACTCGCCGCCACGCTGGGACGCATCCGAGACGACGGAGCCAAAGATTTCTACGAAGGCGAGACCGCGAAGCAACTCGTCGCCGACATGGCCGCGCATGCAGGCCTCATCACCCTCGAAGATCTGAAGGATTACAAGGTCATCGAGCGCAAGCCCATCGAAGGTTCATATAAAGGCTACGGAATCATCACCTCGCCGCCGCCCAGTTCCGGAGGCGTTGGCATCCTCCAGATGCTTGGCGTTCTTGAAGGAACCGACTATGCGAAAACGGGCGCCGGTTCCGCCCGAGCCCTCCACTTCGAAGCCGAAGCCATGCGGCGCTACTTCGCCGACCGCGCCGAACTTCTCGGCGATCCCGATTTCGTCAAAGTCCCCCTCGCGGGTCTCCTCAATCCCGCTTATATAACAAAGCTGCGCCAAAGCATCGACCCCGAAAAGGCCACCCCCAGCGCCGACATCCACGCGGGGGAAATGTCCGTTTATGAAAGCCCGCAGACCACGCACTTTTCCATCGTCGATGAAATGGGCAACGCCGTCTCCGTCACCTACACGCTCAACAACGGCTTCGGCTCCGGAGTCACCGCCGCGGGACTCGGCTTCCTTCTTAACGACGAAATGGACGACTTCGCCGCCAAACCCGGTGAGCCCAACTCCTTCGGTCTCGTACAGGGCGAGGCCAACGCCATCTCGCCCGGCAAAACGCCGCTCTCCTCTATGACCCCCACCATCGTCACCAAAGACGGCAAGCTCTACCTGGTCCTCGGATCGCCCGGTGGGCCCACCATCATCAACTCGGTTTTGCAGGTAATCCTCAACGTAATCGACTTCGGCATGAACGCCCAGCAGGCGGTCGATCAACCCCGCATCCATCATCAGTGGATGCCTGACAACCTCCGCGTCGAAAACACCATTTCGCCCGACACGATAGATCTTCTGAAGCAGCGCGGCCACGACGTGCGTCTGGTGAATGCCATGGGAGAGGTCGCCGCAATCCGCCTTGACGGACAATGGATCGAGGGTGCTCCCGACGGCCGCGTGGAGGCCACCGCCAAAGGCTATTAATCCAGCGCTGATCCGACTGATAACTCATGACTCGCGTCCTCTCGACTCACTTCACCGTCAATCACCGGCTCACCACCGCATGGCTGAACCGCGCCGAGCGCGCGGGCATCGCCGCCGTCGAAATTTTTTGCGCTCCGCAGCACATTGACTACCGCAACAAATCTCAGGTCGCCGAACTCGGCCACTGGTTCCGCGACTCCGAGCTGAAGCTCCACTCACTCCACGCCCCCATGTACACCGACGAAATCTGGGGACGCTCCGGTCCGCACAGCCACCTCAACATCACCGAACGCGTCAAGTCGGACCGCATCCGCTGCGTCGATGAAATCAAGCGTTCCATCGAGGTAGCGGAAGTCATCCCGTTCACTTACCTCATCCAGCACCTCGGCGTCAGCAGTCAGCCCTACTCGGAACATGCCGTCGAAGCCGCGTTTTCATCGCTCGACGAACTCAACATGTTCGCTCGCCAGCGCGGCGTTCAGCTCCTCCTCGAGAACACGCCCAACGAACTCGCCACCGCCGAACGCCTGCAGCTTTTCAACGAGATCACGCACCTGAACCTCAATTACGTCTTCGACACCGGTCACGCCCACATCGGCGCCGGCATTGCGCATGAATTCAACATCATGAAGAACCGGATCCGGTCCCTACACGTGCACGACAACAACGGAAAAGAGGACCAGCACCTCATCCCTGGCGCCGAAGGCGGAACAATCGACTGGACGGAAACCATGAAGCTCCTCCGCTCGAAGCAGGAGAATTACCCGCTCCTGCTGGAACTGCGCGAAATCGCTGAGCTTCCCAATCCGCTCGATGAAGTCAACCGCGCGTTCGACCATCTGGAAAGCCTATGAACCGCATCTCCATATCGGAAGCCGCGCGCCACGACGGCGAGACCGTCGAAATCGCCGGTTGGCTTTACAACCTCCGCAAGTCGGGCAAGATCGTCTTCCCTATCCTGCGTGACGGCACGGGTCTCATGCAGTGCGTCGCCCTGAAGACGAGCCTGCCCGAGGAGACCTTCGAGACCCTCAAGCACCTGACTCAGGAATCCTCTCTAGTGGTTCGCGGCAAGCTGCGCGCCGAAGCCCGCGCGGTCGGCGGCCATGAAATGGACGTCGAGTCCGTCGAGATCCTCCAGAAGGTTCCCGAAGACGACCCGTATCCCATCACCCCCAAAGACCATGGCACGGATTTCCTGATGGACCACCGCCATCTATGGCTTCGGTCCCAGCGCCAGCACGCCATCATCCGCGTCCGCCACGAAATCATCAAAGCCGTCCGCGACTATTTCGATAGCCACGGCTTCACGCTCGTCGATACCCCGATCTTCACGCCCGCCGCCTGCGAAGGCACGACCACGCTCTTCGAAGTCAACTACTTCGACGATGAGAAGGCCTACCTCACCCAGTCTGGCCAACTTTATAACGAAGCGAACGCCATGGCCTTCGGCAAGGTCTACTGCTTCGGCCCCACCTTCCGCGCCGAAAAATCGAAAACGCGCCGCCACCTCACCGAGTTCTGGATGGTCGAGCCGGAAATGGCCTTCGCCGACCTCGAAGAAATCAAGCGGGTCGCCGAAGAGTTCATCGTCTCTATCGTCGGCCGCGTTCTGGAGAACCGACGCGAAGAGCTGAAAGTCCTCGAGCGTGACGTCTCGAAGCTCGAGGCCGTCCAGGCGCCGTTCATCCGCATGAGCTATGACGATGCCGTGAAGAACCTCAAAGAGCGCGGCTCCGAGATTGAATGGGGCGGCGACTTCGGCGGCGGCGACGAAACCATCCTGACCCAGCAATTCGACAAACCTATCATGGTGGACCGCTTCCCCACCGCCATCAAAGCCTTCTACATGCAGCCCGATCCACACCGGCCCGAAGTCGCTCTCGGCGTTGACGTCCTCGCGCCAGAAGGTTACGGCGAGATCATCGGAGGCGGCCAGCGAATCCACGACCCCGACCTCCTGCTCCGCCGCATCGCCGAGCACAACCTCCCGAAGGAAGCCTTCGACTGGTACATCGATCTGCGCAAGTACGGCACGGTCCCGCACGGCGGATTCGGCATGGGCATCGAACGCTGCGTGGCATGGATCTGCGGCCTCGAGCATATCCGCGAAACCATCGCCTTCCCGAGAATGCTCTACCGGATTCGCCCCTGAATTGATGACGCAGCAGATCGCCATCATCGGGGCGCCGCTCGATCTCGGCCAGGGCCGTCGCGGCGTCGATATGGGGCCCTCCGCCGTGCGAGTCGCCGGTCTCGGTAAGCGCCTCACGGATCTAAAATATTCCGTCGCCGACCTTGGCAACATTCCTGTCGCCCAGCCCGAAAGCCTGGCGACCGACGGCCCCCACAAAGCCCGCTTCCTCCCGGAGATCGCCCAGTCCTGCGAACACCTGGCCCGCATGGTTGCGGACTCCCTCAGCGCCGGCCAAACACCCCTCGTCCTCGGAGGCGATCACTCCATCGCGGCCGGAACCGTCGCCGGGGTCTCTCAGCACTTCCGCGAGAAGGGAACCCGTATCGGCCTCATCTGGATCGACGCCCACGCGGACATGAACACTCCCGAATCCAGCCCCAGCGGCAACGTGCATGGCATGCCCCTCGCCTGCTGTGTCGGCAAAGGTCCCGAAGAACTCGTCAACATTCTCGGCTTCTCCCCAAAGGTCAACCCGGCGAACGTTGCGCTGGTCGGGATCCGCGACGTCGATGAACTCGAACGGAACGAAGTCCGCTCGCTCGGCGTCCGTGCCTTCACCATGCGCGATATCGACGAGCGCGGTCTCCGCGCGGTAATGGACGACGCCATCGAAGCCGCTTCCGACGGGACCGCGGGCTTCCACCTCTCGCTCGACATGGACTTCGTCGATCCCGATTACGCCCCCGGCGTCGGCACGCCCGTGCGCGGAGGCGCCACCTACCGCGAAGCCCATCTCGCGATGGAGATGATCTGCGACTCCGGCCGCATGACATCCCTGGAAGTCGTGGAAGTCAACCCCGTCATCGACGAGGTAAACCGCACCGCCGAACTCGCCGTCGAACTGGTGCTTTCCGCACTGGGCAAAAAGATTCTATGAAGAAACGTATTGCAGTCGTCTACGGAGGCCGCAGCGGAGAGCACGAAATCTCCCTCCGCTCCGCCGAATCCGTCATCGCCGCCATGAGTCCCGAACGCTACGAGGTCGTTCATTACCGCATCGCGCCGGACGGCAAATGGAGCCCGAGACCCATCGTCCCCGAACCCGAGGCCAATCCTGGAATCGATGTCATCTTCCCGGTTCTCCACGGCACGTTCGGCGAAGACGGGGCCATGCAGGGACTCTTTGAACTCGCCGACCTCCCATACGTCGGCGCCAACGTCATGTCCTCCGCTGTCTCAATGGACAAGGACATCATGAAACGCGTCTGCCGCGACAGTGGCCTGCCGATCGTCGAGTACCGCGTCGTCAGCCGCGAAGACATCGAAGCCGATGCCGTCGCCTGCGAGTTTCCGTTCCCCATGTTCGTGAAGCCCGCTAACCTGGGCTCCTCGGTCGGCATTTCCAAAGCCCACGACTGCAATGAGCTGAGGTCAGCCCTGAAGCTCGCCGCCCAGTATGACCGCAAGATCCTGATTGAACGCGGCATTCAGGGCCGCGAGTTCGAGTGCGCGGTACTCGGCAATGAAGATCCCGCCGCGTCAGTACCCTGCGAGATCCTTCCCTCACGCGAGTTCTACGACTACGAAGACAAATACCTGCTCAACCGGGCGCGCACGGAACTTCCGGCTAATCTCGCCCCCGAAGAGATCGCAGAAATGCGCCGCCTCGCCGTCGAATGTTACAAAGCGGTAGGCTGCGAAGGCATGGGCCGGGTCGACTTCCTCCGCGAAACCTCAACCGGAAAACTTTACATAAACGAGATCAACACCATCCCCGGCTTCACGTCCATCTCTATGTATCCGAAGATGTGGGAATACACGGGCATCCCGTACCGCGATCTGATCGATCGACTGATCGAACTCGCGCTGGAACGCCACGCACAGAAGAAGGCAACGCGTTTCTCCCGATGAACCAACCGGCCGCAAGATAATGGATACAAAGGCATGACCCGACTCGCCGCGCTGCTTCTGGCGTTCTGTCTCCCCGTCTTCGCCGCCGATCCGCCGGACCAGGACTCGCGCGAGATGAAGCGGTTCATCGACGCGCTCAGGATCCTTGAGAACAACGCCGCCGATCCGATTAATATCGACCAGGCTTTCTATCAGGGCGCGATTCCGGGTCTGCTCCGACACCTCGATCCGCACTCCGTCTTCTTCGACCCCGATCAGTACGGCCAGTTGAAGCAGATGGAGACCTCGACCCGCAAAGGCTTCGGCACCGTGGTGTCCATCCTTCCCGGACGCGTACTCGTCCTCCAGACCCTCCCCAACACGCCCTCCGCAAAAGCGGGCATGATGCCGGGCGA
>Ga0126381_100001955_pt1 | contig 22154 bp, 18 predicted proteins | sample PanSoiMetPlot_28_FD_96465 | JGI IMG/M metagenome (GOLD analysis project Ga0126381, IMG submission 96465) | Tropical forest soil microbial communities from Panama - MetaG Plot_28 | ecosystem: Environmental > Terrestrial > Soil > Tropical forest > Bulk soil | place: Panama | collected 2016-02-17
GAGGGCCGTGATGGATCAATTCAACGCGAACACGAACAGGTAGGCCGAGTCCATCAGGTTGTCGTACTTGATCGGATGCAGGTGGCGGCCGCTCGTCTGCACGGCGAGATACTGCTTGGGGCCGACCGAGTATGTCACCGGCGCGCCCTTGAGCGGCGTGCCGAGATTGAACCGCCACAGCTCCTGCAGCGTCTCGTCGTCATAGGCGACCACCCAGCCGTCCTGCAGCGCGGTGAAGACCACGCCGCCCGCCGTCACCAGCGCGCCGGAACGGATCTCGATATCGGTATTGGCCTTGGCGATCACCTTGTTGGCGGCGACGTCGTAGGCGGTGATCGAGCCATAGTATAGATCGCTGGTGAAGGTGCGCTTCTCGCTCGCCTTGGCGTCGATGCCGCCGTCCGGCCCCTTGAACGCCACCTTGGCGCCGTTCTGCGAGAAGCAGCCCTCCACGCCGACTCCGTACGCGATGTGCTTGACCGGGTTGTAGGCCGGCGGCTGATGCGCGACGCCGCCGTGCCAGGTCGGGCAGGTGCGCTTCATGCCGTCGCCGCGCAGCTGCCGCGCCTCCTTGACGTAGATCTGCACGTCGAGCTTGGGATCGTACTCGACCGGCTTGCCGGTCTTGGGATCGAGGCCCTTGGTCCAGTTCAGGTCGGCGACGTATTGCTGGCCCTTGATGAAGCTGCCGTTGGCGCGGTCAAGCTCGTAGAAGAAGCCGTTTCGGGCGAAGTGGCCGACCACGTGGCGCATCTCGCCGTTGATCGGCACGTCATAGAGCATGTGCACGCCGATCTCGTCGTAGTCCCAGCCGTCGTTGGGCGTGTACTGGAAATACCAGGCGAGCTTGCCGGTATTGATGTCGAGCGCCACCGCCGAGTTGGTGTAGAGGTTGTCGCCCGGGCGCGCCTCCGGATCCATCTGCGGGATCGGGTTGCCGGTGCCCCAGATGGTGAGCTTGGTCGAGGGATCATAGGAGCCGGTCTGCCAGATTCCGCCGCCGCCGGTCTTCCAGGCATTGTTCTTGTCCTTCCAGGTCTCGCTGCCCGGCTCGCCCGGCTTGGGCACCACATACCAGCGCCACAGCTCGTTGCCGGTGTTGGCGTCGGGCGCGGCGAGCCAGCCGCGGGTCAACCCGTCGCCGGCGCCGTTTGCCACGATCACCTTGCCTTCCGCGACCTGCGGCGCGGTGAAGAACTTCTCCTTGCTGCCGAACTCGTTGGTCGTCGCAACTTTCTTGTCCCAGACGATCTCGCCGCTGTCGCGATTGATGGCGATCACGCGGCCGTCCGGCAGGTTGGCAAAGATCTTGTCCTGCCACATGGCGATGCCGCGGGTGCGCGGCACATTGCCTTCGTGCCGCACGCCGGAATCGCTGACCCAGACGAACTCGCCCTTGTTGGGATCGCGCGCATCGATCTTGTAGACCGTGCCCCAGCCGTCGGTCGTGTACATGAAGCCGCCGTCGATGAGCGGATTGACCTCGTTCTCGGGCCCGTTGCGGCCGAGGTCCTGCATGCCGCCGAGCGCCAGCGCCCAAACGAGCCGCAGGTTCTTGACGTTCTCGCGGTTGATCTGGGTGAGCTTGGAATAGCGCATCGACGAATAGTCGCCGTTCTGCATCAGCCAGTTCTGCGGCTCGTTCTGGGCATTGAGCAGCCGCTCCTGGCTGACATTGGGCTTGTATTCGGCCGCCGGCGCGGCCGCGGCGAGCGCCAGCAGCGATACGCCCGCCAGGGCGGCGCAGCTCAGGCTGACCAGTTTGCGGGCGCGAAGCGAAGCGAATTGGGGCATGGGTCAACTCCTCCTTGGGCGGCGCCTCTTGCGAGCGCTCGATGGGCGAAAACGGAAACTTTACAGATGAAGGGCGGGCGGGGCAATGCGCCGGTCCGAGGGCGGACTCCATTCGAGCTGAAGCATATCCGCACCCGTTCACCCCCGCGTAAGCGGGGGTCCAGTGCTTGGGCCAAAGTACTGGGTCCCCGCTTCCGCGGGGACGACCGGGAGAGAGGTGATTCCACACCGTATCCGCAGCGGCGCCCGCTCACTGTGCGGTCAGGTTCTCGATGATGGAGCGGCGATAGCTGATGAAGCCCGGCACCGTAGCGACGATCAGCCCAAAGGCGATCATGCCGGCGACCAGCGTGATCTCGTCCGGCCCGATCCGGGCCGGCAGCACGATGCCGGTCGCCTGGGTGATCAGATGGGAGACCCCCACCGCGGCGCCGGCTCCCAGCAGCAGCCCCAGCAGCGCGCCCGCAACGGCGATCACCGCGATCTGCGTCCAGACGCAGAGAAAGATGTAGAGCCGCGGCGCGCCGAGCGCGCGCAGGACCGCGAACTGGCGGCGGTGCAGGGTCAGGATTGCCATCACGCCCGCCAGCATCGCGACCACGACCAGGCCTTGCGTGGCGAGCGCCAGCCAGCTCATCAGCTCGCGGATATTGCCCAGCACCTCATAGAGCCGCACCAGCGCCTCGGCCGGAAAGAACGCCATGCTCGTGGGCGTGCGGTAGAGCATGCGCAGCCCATAGGCGGCATTGACCGTCTCGGGCTTGATCACGATCGCCGGAACGCCGGACATATGGTCGGCGTCGAAGGGCGGGCCGATGTGGGTGTCGCCTTCAGCATGGCCGTCCGGCAGCCCGTGCACGCGCCAGACAAACTCGATCGGCACGATCACGGAATTGTCCCAGGGCGTGCCGGTCGGCTTCATCCGGCCGACCACCGTCAGGGTCGCGGTATGCTCTTCGTGGTGCTCGTCCTCGTCCTCATCCTCGTCATGGCCGCGGCCATGCTCGGGATGGAACGTCTCGCCGATCTCGACCGGGGCGGCGGCGCCCGCCACCGCCTCGGACTCGGCCATGAACAGGCGGCCCTGCTGCAGCCCGCCGGAAAGATGATCGACGAAGGCCGCGACCGTGCCGACGATCGCGGCACCATGGATATTGTCGCCGAAGCCGAGCGGCGCCGAAATTTTCGCCCGCGGCTCAGCCAGCACCTTGGCGGTCATGGCCGGCTCGAGCAGCGGGACCGTGCCGGGACGCAGGTAGATCGCGGCCAGCACCACGTCGGTCTCGCTGCCGGGCGCCGCCACCACCAGATCGAACTTGTCGGCGGCCCGCGCGCTGCCGATCCGCAGCGCTGCCTCCTGGGTGGTGATGGCGACCCCGATCGCGGTTGCGACCGCGACCAGCGCCATGAACAGCGCATAGGTGCCGCGATGGCGCGCGATGGTGGCGCGCACGACCAGGAACGGGTTCATGAGGCCACCAGCGCCGCCTCGCCGATCTTTCCGCGCATTGTGTCGTCCGTCATCCGGCCGTGCTCGAGCGCGATCCGGCGCGAGAACCGCTCGACCAGCTCGTGATCGTGGCTGATCGCGATCACCGTGCGCCCATCCGTCAGCGACATCTGCGCCAGGAGGTCGATCACGATTGCGCCCGACGCCGCATCGAGGCTGGCGGTCGGCTCGTCCGCCAGAATGACCGGCGGATCGAACAGGAGCGCGCGGGCAAGCGCAACGCGCTGCTGCTCGCCGCGCGACAAGACGGCGGTGCTGCGGCGCGCCTGCGGCACCGAGAAGCGCTCAAGCAGCGCGATCGCCCGCTGCTTGATCGCGCCGCGCGCGGAGAAGCCCTCGAAGCTTGCCGGCAGCAGCACGTTCTGCAACGGCGTGAGCTCGGGAAGCAGATGGAAATCCTGGAACACGAATCCGACAGTGTGGCGCCGCCAGCGGTCGCGCGCCGGCTCGGCCTGCGCCAGAAGATCATGGCCGTCCCAGAGAACTCGCCCCCGCCTGGGGCGCAACAGGCCGCCGATGGCATAGAGGAACGTTGACTTGCCGGAGCCCGACGGGCCGGTCACGGCAAGGAGCGACCCCGAAGGCACGCTCAGCCGATCGATCTCCAGCGCTGCGACCGCCTCGGGCCCGTCGGAATAGTGAACCTGCAGGCCATTGATTTCGAGAGCGGGTGGGCGTGCGTTCACCGGCTTGCTCGCGCTCGGTCAGGCCCTGGCATAGCTCGAATCGCGCAGCCGCACCCGGCTGACGAATCCCGTGACCTCGTCCGTATCGGTGCCGATCTCGAGCTTCCCTGTGACCTTGATAAGCCGGTCATAGGCGAGCGCCCGGATCGGGCGGCCCATGAAGATCAGAACGATGTCGTCGGGCCAGCTGGCGGCGGCGTCGCAGAACGGGCAGATCGCGGTCGGCAGGCTGGTGAGCACGAAGAACTCGATCTCCGGCTTCAACGGCGGCGCCATGTAGCCGCGCATTTCCACGCTCTTGCCGGCAAGCCGCTTGGCCTTGTCGGTGAACTGGTCGTTGGCGATCGCGATGTCCGGGAAGGTGACGCTCTCGGCCGCCCGCGCCGCGCCCGCAAATGGCGCCGTCAGAGCCAGCGCCAGGATCGATCGCCGGGAGATGCTGCCTCGCTCGCCCGCAAGGCCGAGAAGGCGGTGTCTGACCTCAATCATGGATGCCTCAATGATAGATCAGGGCCGCGCCCTTGAACTCAAAGTGTCTGCCTGAAGCATCCAATCGTCAAGCGTGTGAACCGATCCGCTTGACCACCGCAAGCCGGTCATGCCCAGTTATCGGCCAAGGCGCGCAAACGTTATAGCGAATAAGGGAGCGAGTCCGATGTTGGCTGTTTATGGGCGGTTTACGGCCGCTGCTATTCTGATTGCTGCTTCGGCGGCGGCGGCGCTTGCCCAGGCGCCGGGGCCGACCGATGTGGTCACCTATATCGAAGTCACACCCTCCGGCGAAGCGGACGCGACAGGTCTGCTTCGGCAGCTGGCTGCCGCGAGCCGCAAGGAGGCCGGTGTTGTGAGCTTCACGGTGCTGCAGCATATCGAGCGGCCGAGCCAGTTCGCGATTCTGGAAACCTGGAGCGATGCCAAGGCGCACGAAGCGCATGATGGCGGGCCGGCCCTGCAGCAGTTCCGCGAGAAGCTCGATCACCTGCGCGTCGGCTTCTATGACGAGCGGCTCGATACCGGCATCGATGTGGTTCCGCCGGCGGCGCCCCCCACCAAGGACGCGATTTATGTGGTCACCCATGTGGACGTGACCGGTCCGTTCAAGGACGACGCCATCGCGATGATGAACAAGCTTGCCGCCGACAGCCGCAAAGAGACAGGCGCCGAGCGCTTCGAGTTGTGGCAGCAGAACAATCGCCTGAACCACTTCACCCTGGTCGAAATCTGGAAGGACCGCGCCGCCCTCGACGCCCATAACCGCGCGCCTGCGTCCCGCGAGTTCCGCGAGAAGATCGGCCGCATGCTGGGCGCGCTCTATGACGACCGACGCTACCGCAGCCTCGAGTGAAGCGGTGCGTTGCCGGTGTCCCGTAGGGTGGGCAAAATCGCTACTGGGCGTCTACCGCGTGGGCAAGGCGCGTCGGCGATTTTGCCCACGCGGAGAGTTCGATCTCGCGCGCCTTGCCCACCCTACAAAACCGGACGGGCGGCCGCGATTGATGGCCACTATTTTTTATGAGCAGGAAAGAAAACATGCTTAAAAACGCTCTCGCGAAACTGTTTGCTGCGTTCTGCATCCTTGCAGGCGCTGCGCCCGTCACATCCCGGGCCCAGACGCCCATCCTGGTGCTCCAGGGCGCCTTGCTGATCGACGGGACGGGACGGCCGCCGATCGATAATTCGGTGATCGTGATCGAAGGCGAGCGCTTCCGTGCGGTTGGCCGCAGCGGCGACGTCGCCATTCCGCCGGGCGCCCAGATCGTCGACCTGCGCGGCCGCACCGTGCTGCCGGGCTTCATCGACGGTCACTGCCATTGGGAAGCTTTCTGGGGCGAGCTCTATCTGCATCTCGGCATCACCACCTGCATCGAGATCGAGACCAACCAGGACGGCCCGTGGGCGCTCGCGCAGAAAGACGGCACCAACATGGGCAAGATCCGGGGGCCGCGCATCTGGCCGTCCGGGCAGGCGCTGGGTGCACGGGTGGGCGAATTGGAGACCGAAGGCTCGCGCGCCTGGCGAGGCTTCATCACCATCCGCAATCCCGAGGAAGCGCGCGCCGCCGTGCAGGCCAAGAAGCGGGACGGCTATGACGTCATCAAGCTCAGCGAGTTCCTGACCCCCGATCTCATTCGAGTCATCACCGACGAGGCGCACAAACTGGGCTTCGGGGTGACCGGCCACACCTGGGACGCGATCGCCTCCGCCAACGCGGGCGTCGACGGCGTCGAGCACATATGGGGCGTCGGCTATACCTCGATCATGGACCTCGAGCGCCGGCGCAAGCTCGCGATCGACCGCACCGCCGGAAAGATCGATGCCGAGGAGGCAGGCGCGCTCTACGAGACCGAGAATTACGACAAGGTCATCGCCCCCATGGTGGAGCACCACGTGGCCTGGACCCCAACCATCGCCAAGTGGCTTCGCCCCTTGTCGCCCAGCGCCCAGCGCTTCTGGCAGAAGGAGCAGGAAATTCTCGGCGATCCGGGTGCCAACTTCCCGGCGGCGGTGCGGATCATCACCGAATACACGACCGAGAAGCTGTTCAAGCGCTATCGGCCCGAGCAGCTCGAGCACACGCGCGTCGGCTATGCCAAGGCCAACGAGTTCATCCGGCGCTTCGTGCAGGCAGGCGGCATCCTCAAGGAGGGTTCAGATTCGCCGCGCGGCATGGCGGGTCTCCTCATGCACGAGGGGATGACCATGGACGTGGAAGCGGGCGCGCCGACCATGGCGGTGATCCAGGCCGCCACCCTCAATGTCGCCAAGACCTTCCGCAAGGACAAGGATTACGGCAGCGTCGAGCCCGGCAAGATCGCCGATCTGTCGATCGTGGAAGGCAATCCGCTCGTCGACATGTGGTCGACCACCAATGTCAAGATGGTGGTGATGAACGGCAAGCAGATCGACATCGGCTTTCACAAATACGTCAATCCGATTCCTGAGTTCAATTCCTGGCAGCAGCTCTCCGAGCATATCGAGGTGACGCCCTATGCGCTGATCCAGGGCTCCGGCCCCACCACCATCAAGGTGAGGGGCAAGGGCTTCTGGCCGTTCCATCAGGTGCTGCTCAACGGCCGCGAGCTCGAAACCCGCTTCGTCAGCCGCGGCGAGCTCGACGCCATCGTTCCGCCCGATGCGATCCAGAACGTCGGCATGTACAAGGTGACGGTGAAGAGCCGCGGCGAGCCGATCGCCGAATCGAATCCTGCTCCGCTGGTGGTGGGCTTCAAGCCGTAGCGGGGCTGCTCGACCCTGGGCGAAATTCGGCTGCCGCAGCGGCGTCAGCGGCGTGGTCGCTGATGCTTCGCAGGCGCGCAAACAGCTCGCCAAATTTCCGCTTTCGACGACGCGGGACATGCCTCGGCACTTTCACCCGCGCGCTGGGATTCGGCGCCCTGCTCCTCACGGGCTACATCGTCAACGAGCGGATGGTCGGCTTTTAGCCACGTTAAGCCCGTAGCGGGACCTCGACCCGGGGGCGGAATTCGGCTATCGGAACGACTTCAGCCGCTGTCGGTCGCTGATGCTTCGGAGGCGCATATGCAGCTCGCCGAATTGCCGCATTTCAACAACGCGGGACGTTATTTGACGCGTCTCGCGGGTGTTGGGATCATTTTCGCCGGCTTGGGGCTCGCGCTGACCGGTGCAGTATCCGCGCACTCGAACGCCTACTGGCGCCCCGACCTTCCGATCCCGCGCTCGCTCGGCTTTCTCGGCGCCGCCTTCCTGATCGCCGCCGCGGGCCTGCTGTCGACCGCCATCATGGTGTTCGTTCGCCACCGGATGGTCGAGGCTGCCGCAGCAGGGCCGGTCCCGGCGCACGAGCCTGTCGCCGTCCCGGCGGGCGAGGGATGGGCCGCGCAATTGCAGCGCCTCTTGGCAATATCCCGCCCCCTGCTGAGGCCCGGCGTGGAATGGCTTGCCGCCTGGCCGCAGGCCCTGGTGGCGCTCATCTTCGCCGGGCTGGGGCTTGCCGGAATCGACATGGCCTGGAAGATATCGTCGGCCTCGCCCGGCGATCCGAACATCCAGCAGATCGTCGGCGGAGTTCTCATCGTGGCGGCGTTCCCGCTGTTGGTGCTGGAGCGCTCCTTCGCCGCGGTCCCGGCCGATATGCTGCCGGAGGCACCGCAGATCGACCGATTGCTGCGGGTGCCGCTCTTCACCAGCCTCGGGCTTGGCATCGCCAGTATCATCCGCTCGCTCGGGTTCGATTGGGCGCCGCGGATCGATCAGGTCATCGCCGTCATCATCGCCATCATCGCAGTCGAGGTGATCGTTCGCAGCCTTGTGGTTGCCTTCGTTCCATTTGCCCCGATCGAGCTGCGCCGGGCAATCGCCGACAGCAGCCTTGCCGGCCTGTTGCGGTTCTCGCTGCCGAGCTTCCACGCGTTCAACACGGCGGTGCGTCAGCAGCTCGGCATCGATCTGTCGCGCAGCTGGGCGCTCGCCTTCGTGCGGCGCGCGAGCATACCGATCGTGCTCGGCATGGCGGTCATGACCTGGGCGGTCACCGGCATCACGGCGCTCAGCCTCAACGAGCGCGCCGTCTACGAGCGCATGGGCGTGCCGGTCGCGGTGCTGGGGCCGGGGCTGCACTTTCATCTTCCCTGGCCGCTGGGCGTCCTGCGGCGGGTCGAATTCGGTGTCATCCACGACATCCCGATCGCCATGTCCTCGCTCGGCGATCTCGCCCAGCGCATGCAATCGAGCGGCGTCGATCAGCAGCAGCAGGTTACCCCGGCCGAGGCGCCCCCGCCCTCGTCGGCTGACCGGCTGTGGGACGCCTCGCATCCCTCCGAGCAGAGCTACCTGATCGCGAGCCAGTCGCCCAACGGACAGCAGAGCTTCCAGATCGCGGACGCGGACTTGCGGGTGGTCTATCGCGTGGGCATGACCGACGAGGCCGCGCTCAACTCCGCCTATAAGGTCGCCAACCCGGAGACCCTCATCATGGCGGCAACCGGCCAGCTGCTGGTGCGGTACTTTTCCCGCACCAAGCTGCTCGACGTCATCGGGCAGAGCCGTGACGCGTTCACCGCCGAATTTCGCAATGCGCTGCAGGAGGAGCTCGATAAGGCGTCGAGCGGCATCGAGGCGATCGCGGTCGTGGTCGAGGCGATCCATCCGCCGGCGGGCGCCGCGGCCGCCTACCACAATGTGCAGGCCGCCGAGATCCTGGCGAACTCGCAGATCGCCGTGCAGCGCGCGAGCGCGATCCATTCCACCAAGTCGGCCGAGCAGTCGGCGATGGAGGATCGCAACAAGGCGACCGCCGCCGCCACCGAGCTCACCACTCAGGCCAGGAGCGAAAGCATCCTGTTCGATGCCGATCGCCAGGCGCGGGCGCGGGACGGCACCGCGTTCCTGTTCGAGCGGCGGATCGAGCGTCTGAGCAGCGGGCTTGCCAAGTCCGAGTCGATCGTCATCGACCATCGGCTCGAAGGCCCGAACGGACCGATCATCGATCTGAGAAATTTTGACGCTGCCGGAACGGGGCGGGCTCCGGCGGCGCAACGCGACATGGTTTTCCCGCCCGGGCGCAATTACGGCTCCGAGGATGATGACGACGAGCCAATGCCGCCCAGTACCCCACCCCGCGGATTCCAAGGATACCAGCGATGACGCACTCCCATCATCACGGTCATCATCACCATCACCACCACGGCCACGGCGATCACGATCACGATCATGATCATGCGGGGCAGGGGGGCCGCAGCTCGCTCGCGCGCTACGGCCGCTTTGCGGTCGCCTTCCTGATCGTTGCGGCGGCGGTGGTCGCCGCCTGCGTGGTGCTGGTCGCGCCCGGCCAGGCCGTCGTGGTGACCCAGTTCGGCAATCCGGTGAATGTGGTCACCGAGCCCGGGCTCGCCTGGAAATTGCCATTGCCGCTCGAAAACACGATCGACGTCGATCTGCGCCTGCGCACCACCTCCAGCGGCTTGCAGGATGTGGGAACGCGCGATGGGCTGCGCATCCTCATTCAGGCCTATGTGGCTTGGCAGGTGCCTGCAGAACCCGACCGCATCCGGCAGTTCCTGCGCGCGGTGCGCAACCAGCCCGACGTGGCAGCCCAGCAGCTGCGCAGCTTCATCGGCTCCTCGCTCGAGATCACTGCGGCGAGCTTCGACCTTGCCAACCTGGTCAATACCGATCCCGCCAAGGTTCAGCTTGCCGAGCTCGAGCAGCGCCTGCGCGAGCGCATCGACGAGCAGGCCCTCAAGGTCTACGGCGTGACCATCCGCCAGGTCGGCATCGAGCGCCTGACCTTGCCGACCGAAACCCTAAACGCCACCGTGGCCCGCATGCGGGCCGAGCGCGAGACGGTTGCGGCCGAGCGGCAGGCCGAGGGCCAGCGGGCGGCGGCGGAGATCGCCTCGAATGCCGACCGTGACGCGCGCGTCATCCGCGCCAAGGCGAAGGCGGAGGCGGCCAACATCGATGCCAAGTCGCGGCTCGAAGCCGCCGACATCTATGGGCAAGCCTACAACAGCGCGCCCGATCTCTACATGCTGCTGCGCTCACTCGATACGCTCGATACGGTGGTGGGCGCCAATACCCGACTGATCCTGCGCACCGATGCGGCGCCCTTCCGGGTGCTGGTCGAAGGTCCGTCCAAGCCCTCCGCAGCCGGAACGCCGCCTGCGCCCAAGCCCTCCACAAAAGAACCCCCCGCGCCCGCCGCCAATGCAGAGCATCCGGAAACCCACGGGGGCTCGCAATGACGACCCCCGAAACGGCGGCGGAAATCCGGGAGGGCGCTGAGCCTTCCGGCGCCTGGGCGCAATCCGCCAAGCTCGCGTTCCGATTCCTGTTCCTGGCTGTGATCCTGGCGGGCGTCGGGTGGCTGTTCTCGAATCTGCGCCAGGTGCCGCCCGAAAGCCGGGCGCTGGTGTACCGGTTCGGGGAGCTCGTGCGCCAGCAGGGCTCCGGCATGCTGCTCGCCTGGCCGCAGCCGATCGAGCGGATCGTGATCCTGCCCACGGAGGATCGCCAGCTCGAGTTCCGGATCGACAAGTTCGAGCCGGATTCCGCGCTCGGCGGCGACTTCATGATCAGCGATTATGCGCGCGAGAACGAGGCGTTCCTGCTGACCGGCGACGCCAGCGTCGTGCATCTGCAGGCCGCGCTTCTCTATCAGATCACAGATCCTGCCGCCTATATCCTGGCGGCCGAGCATGTTGGGCCGGCCCTGCAGCGCGTGTTCGTGGCGAGCGCGGTTGCGGTGTGCGCCTCGCGCGATATCGACACGATCCTGGTGGCGCGTCCGGAGCTGGATGCCGCCGCCAATGCGGCCTCGCGCGCGAGCCGCGAGCAGCTGCGCGGCGACCTGATGAATGCCATGAACCGGCGCCTCGACGATCTCGCGGCGCAGGGCGCGAGCCTCGGCATCAAGGTGAGCCGCGTCGATCTTGCGGCCGCGATCCCGAGCGGCGCCAAGAGCGCATTCGATTACGTCCTGATCGCGACCCAGCAGGCCGATCGGGACATCGCCGAATCGCGCACCGGCGCCGCCATGACGGCGCTGCGCGCGAACCAGGATCGCGACCGGACCTTGACCGACGCTGACGCCCGCGCGGAGGAGAAGGTCACCGAGGCCAAGACCCGCACTGCCGCGGTCGCGGCGCTTGCCAAGGGATCGCCCGGCCTCTCCGGCGAGATGCTGGAGAGCCGGGTCTATTACGACCGGATCGGCGCCCTGCTGAGCAAGGCCGCGCGCGTCGATACCGTGGACAGCAATGGCGGCATCAGCCTGATGCTGCCGGGACCGGTGCCGAAATGACTGCCGAAACCGTCGTTGCGCATACCCATTCGCATGCGGCGGAGGGCAGGGTGGCGGCCGGCGAGGGCCTGCTGAGCCGCGCCGAGCAGCTCTCGCTCGGTTTTCGCCTCACGCTGTCGCTCATCGCCGGCGGCTGTCTGATCCTGGCGACCGCGATCCAGTTCCTGGTGCCGACCCAGAGCGACGTGGCCGAGCTCGTCGCCGGCGTCGCGGCGCTGCTGGTTGCGGTGCCGGCGCTCTCGGCGGCCTGGCAATCGCTGCGCTATCCGGATCTGCACGGCATCACCGATCAGCTGATCGCGCTGGCGCTGATCGCCGCCTGGGCGGCGGGCGATCTCATCACGGCGGCGCTTCTGCCGCTCGTCATGACCCTCGGACATATCCTGGAGGAACGCTCGCTGCTCGGCTCGCAGGAGGCGATCCGCGCCTTGAGCAAGCTCACGCAGGTCAAGTCGCGACGCGTCAAGGCGAATGGCGAGATCGAAGAGGTGGATGCGCAGGCGCTGCGCGCCGGCGACCTGATCGATCTGCGCGCCGGAGATCTCATCCCGGCCGACGGCGTGGTCGAGACCGGCGCGTCGAGCGTCGACACGGCCTCGATCACCGGCGAATCCGTTCCGGTCGAGGTTGCGCCCGGCAGCGAGGTCTTCAGCGGCACGATCAACGGCGACGGCCATCTCCTGGTGAAGCTCACCCGGGTCGGGCAGGAATCGACGCTTGGCCGCGTCATCGCGCTCCTGCAGGAGGCGGAGGGCGCCAAGCCTCCGGTCACCCGGCTGCTCGAGCGTTACGCCGAACGCTACATGGTGTTGGTGCTGCTGATCGCCGCCGGGACCTGGTTTGCGACCAGCAATACGGTGGCGGCCCTTGCCGTGCTGGTCGCCTCCTGTCCCTGCGCGCTGGTGCTGGCGGCGCCCGCCACCTCGATCGCGGCGATTGCGGTTGCGAGCCGGCATGGCATCCTGGTCAAGGGGGCGGCGTTCCTGGAGAATCTGGCGACCGTCGATGCGGTCGTGTTCGACAAGACCGGCACCGTCACGGTCGGGCACCTGCAGCTCCTGGAGGCGCGGCCGGAGCCCGGCGTCGATCCTGCCGAGCTCAAGGCGCTTGCTGGCAACCTCGCGTCGGCCAGCAATCATCCGGTCAGCCGGGCGCTGGCGCCGCTCGTGGAGCACGAGCCGCTGGGGCTTTCCGACATCAAGGAGTCGCGCGGGCTTGGGGTGACCGGACGCTGCGGCGGCGAGGTCGCGGCGCTCGGGCGCGCCGAGTTGTTCAAGGAACTGGGCGTGCGCATCTCGACCCCGCCGAACCATGACGGTCCGATCGTGGGCGTTGCGCGCGGCACGAAATTCCTCGGCTGGATGCTGCTCGCCGACGAGCCGCGCCCGGAAGCGCGCGAGGCGATCGGCGATCTGCGCGAGCTGGGCCTGCGCCGGCAGGTGCTCCTCACCGGCGACCGCCAGGCGGTGGCGCAGCGCATCGCCAATGTGCTGGGCCTGCCCAGCATCCGCGCCGAGGCGCTGCCGGCCCAGAAGATGACCTACGTGCTCGACGAGATCGGCGCCGGCTACCGCCCCATGGTGGTGGGGGACGGCATCAACGATTCGCTCGCGCTCAAGGTCGGCGCGGTGGGCATCGCCATGGGGGCGCGCGGCGCCGATGTGGCGCTCGCCTCCGCCGATCTCGTGCTGATGACCAACGACCTGCGGCGGCTGGGCACCTGCATCCGCCTGAGCCGCCGCTGCCGCCGCACCATCTACACCAACGTCAGTGTGGGTCTCGGCTGGACGGTCATCATCGTGGCAATCGCCGCGACCGGGGCGCTCGGCGCCAGCGGCGCCATCATCGCGGCGCTGATGCACAATGTCAGCACGCTTGCGGTGATGGCCAATGCCGGGCGATTGCTGAAGTTTCAGGAATTGCTGAAGTAGGTGGGTTGCCGCGGGGAGCAACCCTGAACCAAGCTGGTAACCGGGAGATCGAGATGCTCTCCGGAGCGGACCGGCCTTAAATACCTGAGCCTTGTCAGAACCGCGCCGCGGTCGCCGATCTCAAAATCGCGACTGGCGCGACAGCTATGCTTCAAGAGCATCAGTGCCGGTCGGTTTGCTGGGTGACGGGGCGGAATTCATTGCCGCAGCGACGATTGCGCAAAATTAATATCACGACAGAGCAAATTTAATATCGTGAAGGGAACATTAACAACGCGGCCGCATCGACCCCGCGGGGTTAAATATCGACGCCGCGAGCTTAGATGCCGTTTGTTGGGCGGGTAGACAGCATGGAGACAAAAGAAAATGTTGAGCAAAATCACTATCGCCATCTTGGCCGCAGCCGCGATCTTCGGCGCTGCCTCGGCGGCGCAGGCCGGCGGCAGGGACGACGCGGACCAGTCAGGAGGTGCTCGCATCGGCCCGCTGGGGCAACCACTGGGCGGACCGTCCGCGTGGCGAGGCCGGCCTTCGAGCATCTATGCCTATGTGCCGAGGTCTCGTCTTGACCAGCGGTACTTCCGCGACAGACCTTCGAGCGCTTACGCCTATGTGCCGAGGTCCCGCCTTGAACGGCAGCGGTACTACGGGGAAGGGATCGGCAGGGCGCCTGCCGAGGAGCACCACAGCAGCAAGCCTCCCGCAGGCGGCAGCGGGAAGTGACGACGATGTGACTGCGCAAAGTGAGCGGGACGCGGGACAGGCGTCCCGCTCACCGTTCGGGCTTTGCCGGTTGCGACCCTGAAGTTGGACGTCCGCAGACGTTGGAGGTGCGCCAGAAGTGGAGCGGGCGAGAAGTGGTCGCTTAGCCGCTGCTCTGTGAACTCAATTCATTGCTTTGGCACGAGCCTCGTCTTATGAGGCAACTGGCAGGAGGATGCTGAACAGCGCGCCGGTCTCGCCGTCCGATGACGCCGTTAATTGACCGCCGTGGCGCTCGATGATCATGCGGCAGATTGCCAGCCCCAATCCCATCCCGTGCCCCTTTGTCGTAAAGAACGCATCAAATATCTTGCTCAGGTTGCTTCGATCAATACCAGGACCGGAATCTTGCACGGTGATGATGATGGCATCCCGATCTCGGGGCGTAGTCTTCACTTGCAGTTCCCGCCTTCGACCCGGCACCGCGCGCATCGCTTCGAGCGCGTTGCGAAGCAGATTCAGAATGACCTCCTGCAACTGACTTTTATTGCCGTTGACGACCGGCAGTCCTGGCGCAAGCTGGATCCGTTCTTCGACACGAGAATCTCTCAACTCTTCGCGCATGAACTCCAGTACCTCGAGTATGGCCTTGTTCACGTCGATTGCTTCTTGTCCCGACTCACCGGACTGCCTGAACAAGGCGCGAATGCCCTCAAGTACTTCACTGGTACGACGAGCGTCGCTTATCACGTTATTCAAAACTTCTCTGGCTTCCTGATGAGCCGGCGGCGTCTGGTCGAGAAGTTGCAGCGCGGTAGCGCCGTCGAGCGCGATCGAGGTCAAGGGCTGGGTGATTTCATGGGCGATCGCACCAGTAACCGCGTCCACATTCATGAGCTTGTTCTCGCGCTCTCGCTCGAGGAACAGGTTCGAACGGAGGAGGCCGGCCTCTGCGCGACGGCGCTCGGCAAACAGCGCAGCAATCACCAATGCTCCGAGCATCACGGCCACAATGAAGATCTGTGCTTGCAGATTTCGATCTTCCGTCGGAACACCGGGGCCGGCAAAATGTCCGAAACCGTAAATCGTCGTCAACACGACGACCAATGAAACCATGAAGCCGCCTACTGCGGAGAAGACGGATCGAAAACGTGCCCCCAGCCAGAGCAGGATCGGAACAAGGGCTGCCAACGGCAAAACGGTATCCCAGAACTGCTCGGGCATCGCGACGATGAGGATGGTCATCGCGGTGAGCGCCCCAAGCGCTGCCAAGGCTTCCGGGATTTGGCCCCGCACCGGGGGTCTTCGGATGGCGTTGGCGATCCCGATGATGGGCGGCGCAACAGCGAGGATGCCCACAACGTCGGATGCAAACCAGTGCTGCCAGGAGGTCAGCATCGGTACGTTCGGGCTGTGGAACAGCTTATAGGCGACAGCGCCACCGGTGGCTGATACGGCGGTCCCCACAACAGCCGCCGCAAGCAGTCCCAGAACCGCTCGCAGCCGGCCAAAACGGAAGTCCGCACCGAAGAAGTGGTAGATCAGACTGGCGGTGATCAGGGCTTCAGCGGCGTTGCAGACGGCAAAAGCGACCGCGGCCGGGAGATTGCGGTCGCCCATGAGATTGGCCGGGATGGTCGCGGCCATCACACCAATCGCCACGGGCCATAGCGCTTGCCGTCCAAGTGCGATCAGGACACCCGAGGAGATGCCGGCCGCCGGCCAGAACACCGCTACGCCATCAGGCTCCAGAAGCAGCCCGAGGCTCAGCCACGCGGTCACGTAATAGGCAACGGCGAGCCCGGCAGCGAGCCCGATTTTGCCCGGCCAGGTCCCAGCCAGCTCGTCTATCGCCGTGGGCCTTTGACTTGGGCCGTACACGGCACTCATAACCCACCTCAAAACGCATCTTGCGCGGGCTCCCTCTCTCTCTCTAATCGAAAGCGATTGCAGCTTGGCTAACTGTATCCCGCGAAGGCGTTGCCGGGGGTACACTCGCCGTTAATCACGGAACAAACACGGCTGTGTCCACTTTCGGACATGAGAGAGTTATAGAGAGGTATGGAGAGGTATATATGTCATTCTGCAATTGAGAACGTTTCCCTTTGGGCCAACTCGTGGCTTGGGTAGGTCCAAATGGCTCACCGGTACTGTCAGGGCGACGCGAGCAGATTCGGTGCTCCAAAAACTAAGGTCACTGATCAGACATTGTCTTGAAGGGGCGGCCCAGGCGAGCAATTGGGCCGCTGAGTCGAGGGGTACGATTGAGCGCCGGGACTTTCATCTTCTCGAGGACGGCTGGAAGACGCCGGCCCGTTCCGAGGATTTCATGGAACGTTTCGAGGGCTTGCCAGCGAACCCGCAGGGCGCAGGCCGGATGCTTCGACAGTCGACGGAGGCCGCAGCCCGTCAGGACAAGCCGGACCAGAGCGTGACAATTTCCGGCAAGCGGCTGATTTCGATCGTCGAAGATGACAGTGCCGTCGGTGAATCCCTGAAAAGGTTCATTCTATCGCTCGGGCATGCCAGCAGCACATTTGCTACGGCCGAGGAATATCTCGCATCCGAGCTGCTGCGCGAGACAGCCTGCCTGATCTGCGACGTGCACCTGCCCGGCATGAGCGGCCCCGACCTGCAGGCCCGGTTGATCGCTGACGGGCATCGAATCCCGATAGTATTCGTGACCGGGTGCTTCAGCGAAACTATCCGAGCCCGCGTGTTGACGGCTGGCGCGCTCACCTATCTTGCCAAACCCCTCGACCCTGGAGCCTTGATTGCTTGTCTTGAGAAGGCGCTTGCGGGCCTTCCGTCTTAGGCGCCAGCCACCTCCTTCGCGCAGCGCGCGATCTCGGCGCGGTGCTGCCGAAGATAATGCTTCATCCAATACGTGAAGGTGCCGGGCTTCGCGCGGATGCGCCGCTCGATCTCGCGCAGGCTCAAGAGCTCCACCCTGGCGATCTCCGCCGGGTCGGGCTTCGTCACCGAGCGCAGGCGGCCGAAATAGACGTACACAAGCTCGTTCTCCTGCATCCCGTGGTCGAGGTCGGCGCGATAGCGGGCCAGGAAGCCGAAGATCAGGGGATCGCGGATGCCGAGCTCCTCGTTGAGGCGGCGGCGGGCGGCCGTGAGCGTGCGCTCGCCTGGGCGCGGATGGCCGCAGCAGGAATTCGCCCATAGCCCGCCGGAATGGTATTTGCGCGGGCTGCGCTGCTGCAGCAGAATCCGCCCCCTCTCGTCGACCATGAAGATCGAGAAGGCGCGGTGCAGCATCCCGGCGCGGTGGACTGCCTCTTTGCCGGCAGTGCCGATCGCCCGGTTGCCCTCGTCGATCAGGATCAGCGGCTCGTCAGTTGGGGCTTTCATTGCGCCGTCCGCCTGGCGGCCTTGGCCTTGAGGCGCTCGATGGTCTTGGCGACGTCCACCACGAAGCGCACGTGGGTGCCGCGGCTCACCTCTTCAAGCTCGTCCCTCACCGCGACGTCGAAGCTGATCCTGCGTTTTTCCACCGCCGTCACCCGCGCGGTGATCTCCACCGCCATTCCGGGCAGCGTGGGGGCGAGATGCCGCACCACAACCTCGACACCGACGGAATCCTCGCCCGGATCGGCATGTTCGAGAATGAGTTCGCGGCAGGTCATCTCGATGTCGCCGATGAGCCGCGGCGTCGCATAGACCCTCGCTTCCTCGCCCATGAACGCGATGGTCCGTTCGCGGTCGATCGCCACGCGCTTGACGCGCGTCAGGCCGCTCTGAAGGCTTGCCTTCATGTCTTCTCCTTGCGCGGGGTGCCGGACAATCTTGCGGGGGAAAATTAACCGGGACTCGACATTCGCCCGCGAGTATAAGCGACTGACGATAAGGTCAAAAGCGCGACCGGCGGGCGGGCGCGACAAGGGCTTTGAGAGAAGGCGTGGCCCAGCAGAATCCGGATCCGATGGCAACTCCGATCGGCGGCGCGCAGGCCGCGGCCAGGGGGCCGGCCCGCTCGAACGTCGAGCCGCGCCTCCCCTATGACGACCTGCGGCAGTGGATCGAGGAAGCCCGCCGCCTGGGCGAGATCAAGGAGGTCCAGGGCCTCTCCTGGCAGAGCGAGATCGGCATGGTGGCCGAGATGGCGCTCCACTCCGACGATGCCGCCTGCTTCATCTTCGAGGAAGTGCCCGGCACCATTGCGGGCAGCCGTCTGCTGGTGAATTTCTTCGGCGGCAGGCGCAAGAACATGACGCTCGGGTTCCCCACCGAGCTTTCCAAGATCGAGCTCAGCGAAGGCTTTCGCACCCATTTCATGGGGCCGATGAAGCGTATCGCACCGCGCTACGTGGACGACGGTCCGATCTTCGAGAACGTGATCACCGGCGAGGACGTCGACATGACGCGCTTCCCGGCGCCGCAATGGCACGACTCCGACGGCGGCCGCTATATCGGCACCGGCTGCTTCAACGTCACCCGCGATCCCGACGACGGCTGGATCAATTGCGGCACCTACCGGGTCATGATCCACGACGCCAGGACCGCCGGCTTCTACATCTCGCCCGGCAAGCATGGCCGCCAGATGCGCGACAAGTACCGCTCCCGCGGCGAGCCGATGCCGATCGCGGTCGTCTGCGGCGGCGATCCGATGAGCTTCCTGATGGCGTCGAGCGAGGTGCCGCAGGGCGTATGCGAGTACGAGGTCGTGGGCGGCATGCGCGGGCGGCCGGTAGACGTGATCAAGGGCCCGATCACGGGCCTCCCGATCCCGGCCAATGCCGAGATCGTGCTCGAAGGATTCGTCAATCCCGGCAACGAGCGCATCGAGGGCCCGTTTGGCGAATGGACCGGATATTACGCGAGCGACGTACGGGCCGAGCCGGTGCTCGACGTCAAGGCCATCTATCACCGCAACGATCCGATCCTGCTTGGCTGCTCGCCGCAGCGTCCCCCCGACGAAATCTGCCGCTGGCGCGCCGTGGTGCGCTCGGGTCTCCTGCGCGAGAACATCGAGAAGGCGGGCGTGCCCGGGGTCACCGCCGCCTGGGCCCACGAGGTCGGCAATGCGCGCCTCCTGCTCGCGGTCGCGATCAAGCAGCGCTATCCCGGCCATTCCCGGCAGGCGGGCCAGATCGCCACGATGTGCCATGTGGGCGCCTATTGCCGCCGCTACACCATCGTGGTCGACGACGACATCGACGTGTCGAACCTCGAAGAGGTGGTCTGGGCGCTGCTCACCCGCTCGGACCCGGCCACCTCCATCGACATCATCCGGCACACCTGGTCGACGCCGCTCGATCCGCGCATCGAGCCCGAGCGCAAAGCGGTCGGCGACTACACCAACAGCCGCGCCGTGATCGACGCCTGCCGCCCCTGGCACTGGCGCGACAAGTTCCCCGCCGTGAACCAGCCGAGCCCGGAACGCCGGCGAATCGCGATCGAAAGGTTCGGCCATTTGTTCAAGAGTTGATGTGACGCGCCGATGTGCCGCAGCCCGGACGAGCCCCCGGCCGTGAGCGTGTCATTCACCACAAACGTGGTATAACAGTCTGACGAAACCGCGAGGACCATGATGCGACGCCTTGTTATCGGGATGACCGGATCGACCGGCGCCATTTTCGGCATCCGGCTCCTGGAGGCGCTGAAGCATTCGGAGGTCGAAACCCACCTCGTCGTCAGCAAGTGGGCGCAGCGCACCATCGAGCACGAGACCCGCTACACGTCCGATGACGTGCGCAAGCTTGCCAGCGTGGTGCACAGCCAGGGCGACATGGGCGCCTCGATCTCGTCGGGCTCCTTCCTGACCGAAGGCATGGTGGTCGCGCCGTGCTCCGTGCGTACGCTGGGCGCCATCGCCAACGGCTATGGCGAGCATCTCGTCCATCGCGCCGCCGACGTGGTCCTCAAGGAGCGGCGCCGCCTCATCCTCCTGGTGCGCGAGACGCCGCTCTCGGAGGTGCATCTCGAGAACATGCTCAAGCTTGCCCGCATGGGCGTCACCATCGTGCCGCCGGTGCCCGCCTTCTACAACCATCCCCAGACCGTCGACGACGTGGTGAACCACATCGTGGCCCGCGTGCTCGATCAGCTCCACATCGAGGCGCCCTTCGCCAGGCGCTGGGACGGTCACATGCAGACCGCCGCCACCATCGCGGCGCTCGCCGGCGGCAAGAACAAGACCGGCTCGTCGTCCTAGGCGCGCCGTGCCGTCGGTCGTCGCCGCGCATAGCCCGCGAAGACGGGCGTAAACGCCCTTTTGAGCGGGGACCCAGTTCTTTGCAGTGAAGCACTGGATTCCCGCTTACGCGGGAATGAGCGGATGGAGCGGTCTTGCTCTTCTCCATGAGGGCCGAATTGGTTGCTACGCCATGCGCTCGGCCGTATCTTGAAGCCCTATGCGATGCCCCTGCTGACCGAGCGAGGGAGGACAGCATGAGATTGTCGATCCGTTCCCTGGCGCTCCTCGCCTGCTGCACCTTCGCGTCGGCGCCGCTCCACGCCCAATCGCCCGCCGACTTCTACAAAGGCAAGCAGCTGCGCCTGATCGTCGGCACCGAGTCGGGCCAGGACTACGACACCTGGGCGCGGCTCGTGGCCCGCCACATCCGCCAATACATTCCCGGCAATCCTTCGATCGTGGTCGAGAACATGCCGGGGGCCGGGTCGCTCATCGCGGCTAATTATCTCTACAACAAGGCGCAGCAGGACGGTACCGCGCTGGGGCTCGTCAGCCGCAACATCCCCAACTACGCGATCATGCGGCAGCCCAATGCCAGCTACGATCCGTTGAAGTTCAACTGGATCGGCAGCCCGGAGATGACCCACCGCGGCTGCTATGCGCGCTCCGACACCGGCATCAAGTCGCCCGAGGACCTGTTCACCCGCGAGCTTGTGGTCGGCGGCGACGGCGCCGGCACTGCGCTGACCGAGACGCCGGCGCTGATGCGCAACCTGCTCGGCATGAAGTTCAAGGTGATCGACGGCTATAAGGGCGCAACTTCGGTGATCCTCGCCATGGAGCGCGGCGAGCTCGAAGGCATCTGCCAGACCACCTCGGCGTTCTCAGGCAGCGCCCAGCGCCTTCTGGACGACGGCACCTTCCGGATCCTGTTCACGACCGAACCCGAGCCGGTGCCCGAGCTCAAGGTGCCGACCGTGTTCGCCTATGCGAAGACGCAGGAGCAGCGCCAGATTCTCGAGGTCCATGCGTCGAGCCTCGAGCTCGGCCGGCCGTTCCTGATGCCGCCCAATGTGCCGGCCGATCGGGTCGCGGCGCTGCGCCAGGCGTTCGATCGCACCATGAAGGATGCCGCGTTTCTGGCCGAAGCGAAGCAAATGAATCTCAAGGTCGAGACCCGCAGCGGCGAGGCGATTGCCGCGGTAATCCGTTCGGTCGCCGAGCTACCCCCCGAGCTGATCGCCAAGGCGGCGCAGATGACTCGCCCACAGCGCTAGAGTACGATCACGTTGGACTGGCGTTTCCCTCGTCATGCCCGGCCTTGTGCCGGGCATCCACGTCTTTGCCGCCAAGGAAAGGCGTGGATGGCCGGGACAAGCCCGGCCATGACGGCGGAGAGAGACACGCTAAGAAGGAGGACTTGATTGGAGCTGAAGGGAAAAGCGGCCGTTGTGACCGGCGCAAGCTCGGATGACGGCATCGGCGCGGAATGCGCGAAAATTCTCGCCACGCGCGGCTGCAACGTGGTGGTGAACTATGCGACCAACAAGGCCGGCGCCGAGAAGGTCGTGGAGCACTGCAAGGCGTCAGGCGTCGAGGC
>Ga0126381_100001956_pt1 | contig 22154 bp, 18 predicted proteins | sample PanSoiMetPlot_28_FD_96465 | JGI IMG/M metagenome (GOLD analysis project Ga0126381, IMG submission 96465) | Tropical forest soil microbial communities from Panama - MetaG Plot_28 | ecosystem: Environmental > Terrestrial > Soil > Tropical forest > Bulk soil | place: Panama | collected 2016-02-17
GTCTTCCCACCTAGTGGTAAATGCGCCGATACCGTTAATAGAGACCGTTCCGGTGGCAGCGAAGTTCAAGCCGAAGATTTCCAAATAACCACTGCGATGTAGCGTGTTAACGGATAAGCTGGTAATCTGCGGAACGCCATTGACTCCCGTAGGTGAGAGCCGATGAGTCGGCTGCGCCTGAAGCATTCCTATCGGCAGGAGCGTAACAACGAGAACGACTGCTGCGAACTTATATGATCGAAATTTACGGCCAATTGTCTTATGCATGGCGACACGTTCGGGAGTGCGAAGTCCGCCGGCTACCGCTTAAAAGTTAAACGACGTTAACCTTTCGGCGATGCTTTGCCCTGGCGTAAGGTTACCGCGCCGGCACAGAGCCTGGTGTATTCAGAAAAAAAGAGGCCGGCTGATCGTGCCGGCCTCTCTCGTCGAAGTTGAAGTTAGCTGGGATTAATGGACTTGGAATCTCCCGCGAAGGGTGAAGTGACCGTTGACCATCAGGCGCACTACATCGCCAGCTTGCACCTCTGGCGCGGCTGTCCCGCGAATGTCGGTCTCAAACGTGATATCGTTTAGAAGATTTCTGGAGAAGTGAAGACGATTGCTAAAAATCAGCACGCCTCCACGCAAGACACGAAGTTCAACGACTTCATCCCGGAAGCCGTTTCCACGGGTGATCCCGAGGTCAGCGAAGTCAGCTTTCGCAATCTCTACTTCAGCGGTGAAGCGATCATTGGCCGTGCCAACCTCAGCGTCCAATCTGGCTTGTCCGCTGGCATCCACAGCAATCACTGGCTGGAGACGCGCTTCGAGCCGAAGCGAAGAGGTGGCTTCTTGCTGCGCATTCGCCGAGGCTTCAGCCTCCGTTTCCGGGGCTTGCTGCGCAATCGCCAGTGAGGCGAGTGCGGAAAAGGCAGCAATTGACATTGTGCTGAGAAGTTTTTTGATCTGTTGGTTGCGGTGTTCTTTATTCATGTCTGCAGCTTCGTTAGTGCGAACTCCGCCTGCTATCGCTTAAAAGTTAATCCGCTGTAACTTTTGTTCGGGTCTCCTTTCTCTGGTGTTTCATACCGCGTCGACATGGAATGTAAGATTATCTACAGACGAAAAACCGCCTCCGACTGCCGAGAAGCAGCGCGGAGACGGTTTCCGATTCTTTGTTATATGTTGACTTAGCGACCAGGTACAGGAGTTAGCGGCGTCAATAACACCGCACGACGTGTTCCAGTGGCTTTGTTCAAGGCGACCGCAACAATTTGCCCATTGTCATTGATCGCCACGGCTGAGTTAAGGTGGTACGTATTCGCAGCTGTGCCAATTAGCTTATTGAGATCCGTCATTGTCCCCTGATGCCAGACAAACGCGACCTGCCGAACTGGAGTTGGTCCGGGCTGAGCCGCTGGGTTGATGTTCGCGCTGATGGTTGGGAGGTAGGCGTAACCTACTACCAGGTTAGAGTTGTTGATGCCTAAAGCAAAGCTTTGGTCCTCCAGCGGATTGCTCGAGTTAGGCGCCAACGAGCCGAGATTCTTCATCCCGCTGCCGTCATACAAAAATGCGCGAACGCGACTGTCGACTTTGTTAATTGTCGAGTACCCGACCACGTGATTTTTTCCATTGATGGCCATCCCGTAGCTGAAGCTGCCACCCAGCGTGCCAAGGTCGCGCATCCCCATGGGTCCTGCTGCCAAAGGTGATGGCGAAAGGAACGCGTGTGTGGCTCCGGTAGCTGCAGCGCTGGAAGACACTTGCGAGTTCCCGGTGATGAAACCGGAATCATTGATCGCAAAGGCTTGAGCATGTGCTCCTCCCAAGGTGCCGAGATCTATCATTCCTGTGGGTTTGCTCCAGAAAAACGCACGGCTTTTCGGACTATCCAATATGGGGCCGGAGAAACCGACCACTTGGTTGAAGCCGTTAATGTCATTCGCGCGGCTGAAGGTTTGCTTTTGCAAAGTCCCGAGATCGCTGACCGATCCGTTACTGAAAAGAGTGGCATGCCGGATCGGGGAATCAGCGACAGACGAACCAGGCACCACCGAGTCGCCGACCACGGCGCCAAGGTTGTTGATACCAAAGCCGCGGCTAATGTGACCGCGCGCGCTGTGGCCGATATCTTCCATCAAGGCCGGATTGTTAGGGTTGTAACGAAACGCGGCCTCACCCGAGGCTTCCGCGATTGAAGTTCCGGTGACAAGCCCCTGGTTGTTGATCGCGGCGGGAACACTTTCTTCCTTGCTAGGAAGAAGTCCCAGATCAGTGACCTTGTAGGCGCTTTGCGCGAAGGCGTTAGATCCGCCGAGGACGAAGCAGGCGATCAAAGCTGTCGAGCAAGAGCCGGACATCATTCGTTTAAGTGAATGGCTTAATAGTTGGTTATTCATGCCGGCAAGTTCGCGACTGCGAACTCGGCCTGCCATTCCTAAAAAGTTAAACGGCTTTAACCTTTGTTACTGCGTTAGGTGAATTTGCAGCATTCGTAGCCGTCATTGACGTTGCGCCCCAATAACTTAGCCGGTTTCTACGTTACCTGTGAAAAGCCTTTATTATTTTATGGAAGCAGGTTGGGACCGTAGGAACCCATGCTCGAATGAGCAGTAAAAGAACATACCCCAATTGGGGGAATCCGAAGTGAGACCGATGGGGAGAGCCGCGCCGATTACAAGTTGTGCGTCGTTAGGCAAATTAAAGGCGTAACGTACACCAGGCGAAATGATTGCGGTTGTGCTGCGTTCGACGGTCTCTTCGAATGCAAACAAGCCTTCGGCAATGTCTTCATTCCAGCCGGCAAGTGTTTCCAGCATCAGATTGAAATCTCTGGTGATAGCGTAAACAGCGCTCGCGCCGACGTTGTAATTCGTTAGATGCCGGTTCTGATGCGCATTCGGAAAGACCGACATTCCGGCGTTAAAATGCAGAGTCCAGCGGTCGCTTACGATTTTGCTGAAAGGAAGATTGAATTCATAACCCACCACGCCAGCGCCGAACCCGGTCTCGCGATCGCCGGTCGGAAGCACAAGAGACAAACGCGGCGCGAACGCCGGCGTGTATCTGTCTTCCATGAATACTTGCAGCCGATAGTTAAGTCGCATGTCTTCCATGCCGTTATCGTTTTCCGTAAAGATGTACGGAATCGTGTAAGAGAACTGGTGTGCCTGACTAAATACGGGCCATTCCTGGGTAAAACTTGCTGCGATCTCTCGCGAGCCGTTGGTGAAATCGATTGGCAGGGTGAAAATATGCTGCACAACGCCCGGCTCCTGATTGTACGCCTCTTCGATGAAAAAGGAGTTATCCTGGATCCCTTTGGTCAACGGCTCGGAGGCGAATAGGACACCCAATGGCACGAGATACGCCAGTGACCAAATCGATCCGAATTTGAGGCACAATGTCGATCGGAAGCAAGGACCTGGAAATTGCGCGAGCTTCATATCGGAGATCTGCCGCCTGCAATCGAAGCATAAACACGCCCAGATAGTCAAGTCGACTGGGTTGCAGATTGCGAAAAGCGCGATTGAGGTTGCGGCTGCGATGCAATACTTTGACGGGCGATGCAGGTCGCGTTTTACCAGTCTGAATCTGAGCAGCCTCACCCCGGGCGGGCGCGAGCGATCATCAAGGCGCATCCCGGGGTGCGCGAGTTGATGGTTCGCAATCCCTGGACTGCGCTGATCGCGGTTTCAATCGTGTCAATGCAGACCGCGATCGCGTTCGGCATGGGCCACTTGGGCTTCGGTTATTGGTGGATCAGTCTACTGATCGCCTTCTGTGTCGGCGCATTCGGCAATCATGCCAACTACGTCATCATTCACGATGCCACGCACAACCTGATTTTCCGGAGCCCGAGCTGGAACAAAATGGTGGCCATCATCGCCGATCTTCCGAATCTCACGCCGGGCGCAATGGGATTTCGCGTTTATCACCTGAAACATCATTCCCATCAAGGCGACTACGAATGGGACGCAGACCTGGCGAACCATTGGGAGGCCCGTCTGGTAGGGAACACTTGGTACCGGAAAGCGATCTGGCTGATGCTATTCCCATTTTTTCAGGTCACGCGTCCGCCTCGACTCAAAGCAATCAAGATGTGGGATCGCTGGTTTTCAATCAACCTTGCATGCGCGATCGCGTATGATGTAGCGATCGTTTATTTCTGCGGCTGGGCCGGATTTCTTTATCTGGTGTTCGCGTTTCTGTTTTCGATTGGGCTGCACCCGGTAGGGGCACGCTGGATCCAGGAGCATTACACTTACGATTTCGACCAGGAGACATTTAGTTACTATGGGCCCATCAATCGATTGGCGTTGAACATGGGCTATCACAATGAGCACCATGATTTACCGTCGATCCCATGGAACAATCTGCCGAAGCTGCGAGCGATGGCCCCGGAGTTTTACAGCAATCTGAAGTATCACTCCTCGTGGAGTCGCCTTCTCTTCCAGTTCATCTTTGATAAGCGATACAGTCTGTATTCGCGAGTGGAGAGGCAAAAGGAGGGATCTAATGCGATTTCGCAGAAGACGAGCCACGAAGCTGGGAATCTTGATCTGAGTGCCCGGTCTATTAGCTTTTAATTATGGCGGATCAATTAATTCAGAGCCTGGTCTCGAAGCCGCCTCTCTACGTGTCGACTAAGAATGAAACGGTCCGGATGTTCGACAGCGATTTTATGGAATTTTTTTCGCGTGTGCATCCGGCGACTCCATTGATTCTCTACCTGCCAGTCGTCGGTTTTATGCTTTACGTGGCAGTTTGGAGGCAAGGATTTCCGCTGTTAGTCGTCGTGGGATTTTTCCTGCTCGGCATGCTCCTGTGGACGTTGCTCGAATACCTAATCCACAGGTACATCTTTCATTACGAACCGAAGACGCGCGTAGGAAAACGGCTCCACTACGTCATTCACGGCGTGCATCACGATTATCCAAACGATGCAAAAAGGCTTGTTATGCCGCCGAGCGTCAGTGTGCCGCTCGCATTTCTTTTTTACGGGTTGTTCCTGCTAACCTTTGGACGGTTTGCGTCCGGTGCGTTCGCGGGATTGGTGTTTGGCTATATCTGTTACGACATGCTGCATTACGCGACACACCATTTTCCGATGAAACGGGGCGTCTTACTCTGGCTGAAGCAGTATCATCTTCGCCATCACTATAAAGATGATCATCGGGGGTACGGCATCAGCTCTCCCTTGTGGGATTACGTCTTCCGGACGACCCGGCGGTAATCGTCGTATTTCTACCGTCGTATATCCTGCTCGAACTGGCGAGGATAGCCAGTGCACTAAAACCCTTGTCCTGAAATCCGAAAGCCCCTACATTGCTGCCCCGACACGAAACTCCACGATCTGTGGAAGTAGTGGAGAAACTCGTAAGGAATCGTAGTGAACGACAAAATTGTCAGTTTTGCTGGGAACCGCCGTCTGTGCAGACGGTTGCGAGTGGAACGGAGTCCGGGGCCCTATGAATGTTGATCCGGCAAAACTTAGTTTGAGTAATTTTCTGGCGGGCGACAGTGACGACCCCCTTCAAGCGCCACCGAGCTTTACGACCTGGATGCGGCTGGGCGCGTGGGCCGTGGAATTATACGAGCCCGAGCTACTTTCCGGTGCAGACGCCCGGACCACGATCAATTACGCGGGGAAACCGCGCTCAGTGCTCAACCTCTGTTCGTACAATTACCTGGGCTTGGCGAATCACCCCGAGGTGCTTGCCGCGGCACACGAGGCGCTGCGCACCCACGGTATGGGCGCCTGCGGTTCGCCCATGCTTTCAGGCATGACCGATCTCCATCGCGAACTCGAACACCGGGTCGCGAAATTTCTCAACCGCGAGGACGCGATGCTTTTCAACAGTGGATTTGGCGGTGCGCTGGGCACGATTTCCGGCCTGTTGCGCAAAAGCGACGTTGCGATTCTGGACAATCGTTCTCATCTGAGTCTTCGTGATGGCGCGATTCTGTCGCGGTGTCGCACGGAAAAATTCGAGCACAACGACCCAGCCTCGCTCGATGCGGCATTGAGTCGGCAGAAAGGCCGGCGTCAACTCGTGGTGGTCGAGGGCATTTATTCGATGGACGGCGATTTTGGAAATCTACAAGAGATGATTGATGTGGCCGACGCGCATGAAGCGAGCGTTTTTATCGACGAAGCCCATTCGATGCTCGGCTGTGGCCAACATGGCCGGGGAGCTGCGGAGCACTTCGGCGTCGAGGACCGTTTCCCTTTAGTGTACGGCACGTTTTCAAAGGCGTTCGGCGCGCTCGGCGGTTTCGTCGCCGGCTCGAAGGAGACGCTGCAATATTTGCGTTTCTATGCGCATCCGTACGTGTATTCGTGCGCGCTGCCACCGGTCGTCATAGCGGCAATTATTAAAGCGCTGGAACTTGGCACGAGCCAACCCGAATTGCGCACGAAGCTTTGGGAAAACGCCGATTACTTCCATGCTCAACTCGACAAGCTCGGATTCGACACAGGAGAATCGACAACTTACGTGATGCCGATTGTGATTGGGGATCGCGAGTTGATGTACCGGCTTGGGCACGAGCTGCGGCGCCGCGGTCTTTGGGTTGCGCCGGTGGACTACCCGGCCGTTCCGCAAAATCGGATCTGCTTCCGCGTGTGTGTCACAGCTAAACACACCCGCGCGGATCTTGATGAGGCGCTGAATATTCTCGAGGACACTCTCGTTCCGGCGTTAATGCAAAAGCAAAGCGCGTGATGATGTCTCAGCAGGTCGAGACGCGTCATTCGCGCATCGCAGCCACTTACAAAGCGCGCGAAGTGGAAGGCGCTCTCGACGTCTATTTTTACCGGCCGCTGGGATTTCGGTTCGCCGAATTTTTTGCGCAGCTCAAGGTCACGCCCGCGGGTGTCAGTCTGCTGGCGGGTCTCTGCGGCGTCATGGCCGGACATCTTTATTTTTACCGTAATCTCGGCATCAACATCGCGGGCATGCTCTTTCATGTCTGCGCGAATGCGCTCGATAATGCGGACGGCCAGCTTGCGCGGTTGACTCGCCAGGAAAGCCGCAAGGGCCGCATCATTGACAGCGTTGCCGATCATTTGGGTTTCGCGAGCGTTTACATTCATTTGACGCTTCGCTGTGCGTTTGCAGGTGGGTCCCCGGCAATCTGGCTTTTAGCACTCGGCGCGGCAATCAGTCACGCGTTGCAGGGGGCGGCAGCTGATTATTACCGCACCGCATTTCTCTATTTCACTGGTGGAGCACGCACCGAAATAGATTCTTCCTCTGCACTGCGCTCTGACTATCGAAAACTGAGCTGGGGACAGCGAGCATGGGACAAGATCCTTCTGGCGGTCTATTTGAATTTCACTCTGCAGCAAGAAATGCTCGCGCCCGGTCTTAAACAGCTGCGCAACGCCGCAAACACAGTATTCCATGGCAAAGTACCTGGCTGGCTGGAACAGCGCTATCGAGAGGCTGCCAGCCCCATGCTCAAGTGGTGGCGTCTGCTAATGACCAACACGCGCATGCTGGTTTTATTCCTGCTGCTGTTCCTTGGGCAGCCAGTTTACTATTTTTGGTTCGAGCTGATCCCGCTGAATGTGCTGTTCATTTATCTGATCGCGCATCAAGAAAAAATGGCTGAATCGTTGGAGAGACTCGTGGTCGCGAAGGAACGTTCGGCGTAAATCATGCTGTCATGTTGAGTCGGGCGTTGCAACGAAATGCGGAGCATGAGGCCAGGCCTTCAAACATCTCTGGTCAATTCCGTGAACGTTCGGTGCAGACGAAACGAGCGAGTGTTCGCTCCGCTTGGAATGCCAGTGTGGAATCAATTTAGTCTTCATCGCATTGAACATCGAAGTCTCAGAGGTGACGTCGCGCCGTGAACGCGACGCGTTCATCAAATTTCAGTGGCAAATCTATACGAAGGATCCCGCATGGGTACCGCCGCTGATCATCGAACGCAAAACGTTTCTCGATCGCAAGCGGCATCCGTTCTACAGGCACGGCGACGCCGCCCTATTCCTCGCGCGAAAAAACGGCAAAATCGCCGGCCGAATCATGGCTAGCGACGATCCGAATTACAATTCGCTACACGAAACGAATGTAGGCTGTTTCGGCTTGTTCGAGTGCATCGACGATCGCGAAGTAGCCACTGCGCTTTTTGACGCTGCGTCCAGTTGGCTTGGAAAAAAAGGCCGCACCGAAATGATGGGGCCGATCGATTATTCGACGAATTACGTGTGCGGACTATTGATCGACGGTTTCAATTTTTCGCCGACGATTCTGACCGCGCATAATCCGCCATACTACCGCGAGTTGATCGAGAGCTGCGGCTTTAGGAAAGCGAGAGATTGGTATGCATGGTGGTTTGCCGATCCCTCGAACGCCGCTACGCATTTGCGACGGCTCGCAACGCGCCTGAAAACTCGTTGGCCGGTCAGGATTCGTTCTGCAAATCTGAAAAACCTCCAGGAGGAAAGCAGACGGCTTCGCGAAATCTTTAATCAGGCATGGGAAAAGAACTGGGGGTTTGTCCCCTTCACCCAAGCTGAGATCGAATTCATGACCGAGGAACTGAAGCCGCTGATCGTGCCGGAGTTTGCCTGGATCGCCGAGATCGGCAATGAGCCCGCGGGATTTACTTTGTGCCTGCCGGATATCAACGTTGTGTTGCGCGATCTCAACGGACGCCTCACCCGATTCGGGCTACCTGTTGGCCTGATCAGATTGCTGTTCTATAAAAATCGCGTCAAAAAAGGGCGCCTTATAGCTCTCGGCGTCGTTCAAAAATACCGACGTGCCGGAATCGCCGAGATGCTCGTCCTGCGCGTGATGGAAGAAACAATGATCAAACGCGGGATCACCGGTGAACTGAGCATGACACTGGAAGACAATTACATGATCAACCGCTTTCTGGAAGCTATTGGTGCGGAGCGCTACAAGACCTATCGCATCTACACTCGATCGTTTTGACTTGCCAAGCGCGCCCTACGAAGGTACGCGAGTAGCCAACCAACGCCGAGTCTTCACGAGGACCCTGAGTTAATGAGTAAGCCACAGGATGGTTTTGTTTCGCGATTTTTGAATCGGCCGATTTCGAGCCGTATAACACGTCTGCTCGTGACGTTTCCGATTCATCCCAGCGCGTTCACGGCCTCCATTTTTGTTTTGCCTGTCGCCGCTGGCGTATTTCTTCTACGTGGCGATTATCTCAGCGTCCTCTTGGGAGCAGTGATATTTCAGGTGTTCAGCATTCTCGATGGGTGTGACGGCGAGATTGCACGCGCCAAGAATTTGGAATCAAAATTCGGTGAACGTTTGGATAATGTTTGCGATTTCCTTGGCAGCCTCATCTTCGTCCTAGCGCTTGGGATCGGCCTCAATCGTTTCAAAGAAGGAGTCGTTTGCGCCGTGCTGATTTCGGCCAATGAATTGCTTTTACGATGGGGCACCGCCGCAAAACGGGTGGCTTCGGAAGACTTTCACGAGTCGTTTTACGCAAGGCATCATGGAATGATTGGCCATTCTGGTTTGCTCGATTTGAGTGAACGATTTGTGTGGTGGCTGTTTCAGCTGACCAAGCGCGATGTGGCGATTTTCTTTTTCCTCCTATTGGCGCTGCTGAACCTGAGCCCCTGGATCCTTCACCTTTGGACGGTTGCTGCCGGCACTAGCCTGCTAATCAGCGCTATTGCTACAGTAAGAGCTGCTACCAGCCGTGACGATGCCGTCGGACCGAGTGGCGCTCGTGAGTTCGATTCTCAGCCGGAAATGTCATCGGACCTTAGTTGAGCGTACGCACTACGCGCCAACTGGTGTCCTTCTCGACGTGTTCCAAAACTAGCGGTGTATCGATGTCGTGCCATCGCGCGGAGCCGATATCAATGCCGCGCACTTTGCCGTCAACGGCCATTAACTCTATTCCGTTAGCGAGGCTACAATCATACCCGCCGTTGATGGCCTTCGCCTGCTCGAGGTACGCGAAGATCTCCTTAGGGCAAACAAACAAGCCGGTATCGATCGCGTCGTAGTTGCGCAGATTTTTGCCAATATCAGTCACCTCATTTCCCCGTGTTTGAACTTTCATGGCGTCATCCAAATCGACAATCGACTCGACCTTGCGATCTATGGCGATGTTGAGTAAGCCGGGGTCAAAGTTAGCTAGTAAGCAATCCATGATCGTGTCATCGAAAACATGGTCGCCCATCGTTAGGAGAAATGGTGCGCTGACGTGATCTGCTGCTGCGAGAAGCGAGATGCCGTTTTGTTTTTGCCAGTCGCGGTTCACGATGAATGAGGCAATGATGTGAGGGGGAATTAACTTCTTTGCCTCTGCAATTACCCGTTCGCTTTCGTAGCCAACTACGAAGTGGGCGTTGCGAATACGGGCACAGCTTATGGTCTCCAGAGTGTACGACAACAATGGTCGACCAAGCACCGGCACAAAAGGCTTGAGGCAATTCTTGTTCACTCCACGAAGGCGCGAGCCTTGGCCAGCAATTAAGATCACAGCTTCGGAAACACCACTCATATGCCGTAATATCTTTTCAATCCCCAGATTCGGACGCGCTGCGGGAGAAACCTGAAAATCAGCGGCGCGACTTTGGATTCAAATACGTTTCCAACCGATACTCGCGGCGGAGACTCGACCGATTGGATCAGTTTGAGAACGTGCAGCGCAACCAGGTCCGGCCCCGGGGCATTTTTCATGTTTCGTTCAACTACTTTCCACGTTCTGGCGATCTTTGTGTCATCGCGATCGACATTGTCGCTCACAATCACGCTCTGGTTGAAATCGGTCCGAATGTCGCCGGGTTGAAGATCAACAATGCGCACGCGGGGATTCGCAAATTCAAGCTGGATGGACATGGTAAAACTTGCCAGCGCCGCTTTGGCGGAGTTGTAAGCCGCCATAAATGGGACTGGAAGTCGGGAAGCTAGCGAGGTGACGTTGATGATCAAACCCTCGCCACGTGGGCACATGTGCCGCAATGCCAACTGCATCAGTTGGATTTGGCCGAACACGAGAATTTGAAACTGGCTTGTGATTACCTCCAACGGCAGAAGCGCCGCAGGCCCAAAATGTCCGGCTCCTGCATTGTTAATCAAAACGTCGAGGAAACCAGCTTCCGCGAGCGTCGAGTTGAATGCGTGTTCGATGGAGGGCCCGTCGGTGAGGTCGAGACGAACCGGATGCAATCGCGGCATTTTCGGAATGCGCTCCAAACTGCGCGATGTGCCCCAGACCTCGTGTCCGTGCTCGACGAGTGATTTTGCAATCGCGAGACCAATGCCGGAGCTCGCTCCCGTAATAAGAACCTTTTTCATGCGGTAGGCGATCTTTCGACTCGGTAGAGCCGGACATCATGGTGCTTCGCGTGGATCACAGCAGGCGTGAAGATTCTGTTGAAAGGGTCAGTTGCCGGAAGCACGTGCGAGCCCGGGGACTTGTCTAGATAAATCGCGTTGGCTTTTCCCAGGCGTTGTGGCGAGACAATGGAGGGGATGCGTCCTCAAACACAGTAAATTCCGGCACATGCCGTTTCAAATGGCGTTGGGGACGGATCAACCATTGGGCGACGTATGATGTTCAAACGGAGTAAAATGTCGATCCACTGCTTGCGCCCAGAGCAAGACCAAACCGTGAGATGGCGATGTCGACTCAAATGTATGTGGACCCGCTGCGAGGAACCGCGCGCCATTGTAAGGGATTCCGTCTAGCGTACCCGAGACATTTTCTGTGGCGGAAATGATTTCATAGGATGCGGGAATTGTTACTTCGAATTCGCACCGAAGCGGATTCGTGGCCGAAGGTTTCAGTTCCTTGCCTGCTATTCGCAAGTTGCTTGTCACCCTCAAGTAATTACTTCGCACAAAAAGGGATGTGTCACGCGGGAATTTTCTGATCAGAGTGGTAGCTACCACGCAAGTGTGTGTCTCCACACATCTTTGCGGAGCGTTGTCCAGAATAAGCCCGCGCTGAATAGCCGATCTCGTGATGTTTTCATAAACCGCGCGAACACCGCGCTCTCGAAAAACCGTTTCGCCTTTGCAATCGAGGACGTAATCGCCTGGTTCTAGCAGCGTAAGCACGTTCCGGAGCAAATCGGTCTCCCGCCTAGTTCTGTCTTTCCAAATCGGTTGGATTGCGATGAGGACAAAGATTTCGCTAGCCGCCAGAAACGCTGGCAAGGGGACCCTTCGAAAAATTTGCCACACCCTCCACTTAGAACTGATCAACTTGGCGGAGGCAGCAAGTAGCGCTCCACTCAAAAGCACGGCAACTAACGGATAAAATGGCGGATCGTCGTCATGACTTCTCATCGGCCAGATAATCTTAAACGCGAGAAAATAGGAGGTACAAACCATTATGATAAAGACGCGCCGGAACGCCAAACCCGCACCATCTGTAGCGCGAATCATTCGCCGAGCCACATAAAGGATAATCGTCAGCGCAATGATGATCGTTAGCGTGACTAGGATTCTGGAAGCGAGAGAGTTTTCAGATGCGCTACGTGCCAGAAAATTGAAGTCGAACACGCAATATCGGAAATCGCGCCAGACTCCTTTGAAGGCGAAGAAGATCATTATTGTTGCAGGAATAGTTACTGTCGAAATAACGAAGGCGGCGATGCACTTCACCAGATGAGTCCAGGAGAGAGCGAGGCTTCGGCGCCCAACGAGCAACAGTGTGACCGGTGCTGCGACCGCGATCGACAATAAGAACAGGATCGATTTCATTGAGACTCCAAAACAGAGCCCAAGCAACAGGCCGGCGGCGAAAGCGCGACGCACAGTCAGCGACCCGGTGACTAATACCGTGAGACAAAGCAACCAGATTGGCGCCCAGAGATTATCCGTCCGAAATTCGAGCGAAATAAAATGATAGCGAGCATAAAAACTAACGAGAATAACAGCCCATACACCGGCCCTCCTGGAAAAAAGCGAAGTGCCAATCTGGTAGGTGCACCACGCTGCGACGAAATACATCGGCAGCAAAATGAACCGCATTTCATAAAGAATGGTCGCGCGATCTCCGAGCGGTCCAAAGATCGGCGCAAACGTGAGATGAAACAGCGGCATGTGATTATCGAACAAGTCACGATATTGAACGAACCCGCGCGCCCATCCCCAGATAACATGAAGATGTTGTGGTTCGTCGCTGTCGAACCTGTAATGCAGGATATTTATGACCCTGATAATTATCATCAGCGCGAAAAGAACTGCCGCGGCGATGAATTCGCGCGGGCCAGACATTTCGAAATAAGTCGCGCCGCGTTGCACAAGCGATATGTGTTGCACAGTTGTCGGTGTTGCTTTCATGGACGCCGCGTTCCCGGCCTTTTCCGAGGCGATGCCTCCGCGCTCGTCGGGAACATTGTGACCATTTTTGTGAGCGAAAACGGTGTGGCCGATACCAGAGCTGGCACTGGTGATAAAAATGCGTTTCATGACGAGCGGCGCGGTTCGACAAGATAGAGTCGGAGACGGCGATTCTGTGGATAAATCAACACTGAGCGTCTGAAATCGGCGACATGGATCAAATAAGAATCTTTTCGCTTAAAGGATCGTTCATCGGTATAAACCGCCGCCGCATTCCGCAGCACTTGCTCGTCCTCCGCGGTAGGAAGATGATCCAATATTTTGAATTCCGGCGCGTACCACTGGGCCGTACGGTACGCGACGGGAAGAATCAAGAGCACGTTGCCTCGTTTCGACGGCCGATAAAGCTTTTCCAAATAGCGCACGAGCCGGACCGCAGGCGCTTCATCACGGTGATTCTCTAGCGCCAATGGCAGGACGATGTAGAGGAGCAGTCCGGGAACGCAGATTGCCGACAAGTTCCACGGTTTCGGTAGGCTTAAAAAACCGCGCAGCATGATGACAAGAAGCGGCGGAAAGACCATCAGGTAGTATCTTTGATCGCCGGGAAGCGCGACAAAAATGATCGCAATGTCAACTAAGAGCCAGGGACCGTGGAATCTCCAAAATCGCTTATCAACCGCATCAGCTCCGAACCGAAAATAACCCATGATTGCACACGCTGTAAGAACGATACCGACTGGAAGCACCCGTGGAGATTGGATGAAGCCAAACCCTTTCCAAAACCACCCGAGAATGTGCCTGACGACCCGCATTCCGAGGTAGCTAGGACTCCAATCGCCCGCTCCCATGTAAACGGACGGCAGGTTTAGGCGCCAGCGCCATTGGCCGTACGCGAGCTCGGGATACACACGCCACAACGGCTCATTTGGACGCAATTGAGACTGCATGTACCACATAGGCAGGAGCCAGGTGAGACAACCCGCGACCAGCACCGCGTACGCAAACCACCATGTTTTAGCGTTTACACCGCCTTTCTTGAGCGGAATGCCAAGAATCACTGCAACGACAGGAAACAATTGCGGCCGCGTCCCAGCCGCGGCGGCCCCCATGAGAGCAGCCCAGACAATCAGGTCGCGCTTCCCCTGTTTCAAAAAACAGATCGCGGCAAGTAACTCCGCGCTCATGAAACCCGCTGCCAGCATGTCAGTAACCGCCTTCGTAGCCGTCATCCAAACAACTGGCGTGATCAGCAAACAACTTGCGACCCACCATGCGAGCCTCTCGGAAAACTGGACGCGAATAATCGAGAACCAAGCCGCGATGAAAAGTGCACCGCCGAACGCCGAAGCGCAGTAAAGCGATGATTCTGTTCTGATGTGGAAAAATCTTGTGCCCAGCCACCCAAAGAAAATAAAAAGCGGATAACCAGGTGGGTGCGGCTGATCGTGCCAGAGGTCGAACGAGCGCACGCCCATCGCAAATTGCACAGCATCGATGTCATCGAGCGCCGGCGAATGTGTGAAAAAGTAAAGCGCGAAGGCGGCCAAAAAGAGCAGAACAGTTTTAGTCACGGATTCTTGCCCCGACGAATAAGACTCCGACCACAGGGCTCCGTAAAGCCCGAGCTTCGCCTTTACTAGGCCGCCGCTAGGTCCCGGATGCGCTCGGGACCGCCGCGCCGCATCCTTGAGGCACGACTGGCCAGCATCCCGGCCACCTCCCGGCCCGCGTAGCGTAGCGGATGGCTCACGGCCAGTGAAGCCTCCACGGTGCAATAAACGCCACATCCGGCCTGGCAATTCTTCTTCCGGTTGTAGCTTAGCAGATCTTCCTGCGTGATCTCGAGAATGTGCCTCTCGGTTCGCACTTGACTGCAGAGCCAAAACTTACCGGTCGATGAGACGAAGAAATATTTATACCCCGCGATGCAGGTCCATTCGACCGGTTCCTGTCGCAGCATCTTCTTCTGATAACTGATAATATTCCAACTCGAGCGAATCTTCTGGCCGCTTCGCTTCAGTTTCTCCTGCTGTTCGAGAAAGCGGAGCAGCGGCTCGCTCTCACTCCGATCGCGCAAGGCGCGGTCATGCACAAGATCGTCATGGACCACGCGCGCGCGGACCGGGATGCCCAAGTCGAGGCAAGTGTCTATCACCTGTGCCATCTCATCGAGCGTGTCTTTGAACAGGACGCCACTGACGTTCAGCCTGACCTTCGAATCTTTGAACCAGTCAAGCTTGTGTACGATCGACTTCATCGCTTTGCGTGTGCTCGCGATCGGCGTCATTCGGTCCACGGAAATTTGCATGTCATCGAGTCCCGCTTCTTGAAGGTCCGCGAGGAGTTGACGGTTCAGAAGAAAGCCGTTGGTGGATATGCTCACTTTGCAAAAACCGATGGATTTTGCATACCGCACTATCTCCACAATGTCAGGATGCTGAAGCGGTTCACCTCCCTGCAGACCGAGGCGCGTGACGCCGAGCTTCCGAATATGGTTCATCCATTTCTTGAGATCGGACAAGACCGGATGCGGAATCGAGTTGTTGAACTCATTGCAATAATGACAATCCAGATTGCACTGTTCGGTCACGTACAGGTGCGCAACCCAAGGTTTGGTATCAAAAACGCGAGTGACCTGCTGAAGAGATAACACCCATTCCCCTATCACAGTCATAGACGCGGTGTCAAGCAAGCAAGATAGGTTCCTAATTCTGCTGGAAGCGATCTGCCGGAAGAAGGGAGATGTATCTGCGTTTCGTTATTCCGCGATTCTCAGTATTTTACCTGTCGAACTGCTGCATTTGAGAATACGGTGTCGATCCCGTTTCCATGTTTCCTCTGATTTTCGCAGTCGTTGTCATTTTAATTCCGGCATGTGTGATCCTGCTGTTGCCGGCCAGAAGAAAACAGCGTCACCAGGTCCGATTTATTCGTGAAACGTTGGCTGGCGATGGGAGGTTCGAAAATCGCCGTGTGATCGCGTCACTTTCGACTTTGCCCGGCCGAATCAACAATCTAAGGCCAACGATTCGGTCGCTTCTGAGCCAAACACGTCCGCCGGATGAAATCATCCTTGCCGTTCCAGAATTTTCGATTCGCGAGGAGCGGCCTTATCTCGTGCCCGAATATCTTTTGCGTTTGCCGCGTGTGCGCATTTTACGTTCTAGGAGAGACTGGGGACCAGCCACAAAGTTTATCGACACGGTTCGGGAAGAGCTGACCGCTGGTCGCGGAGATAGCTTGATCATGGTGCTGGACGACGATCGCATTTATCCGCGAGATGCACTTGCAGCATATTTGCATTACAACGCGCAATTGCCTGGGGCGGCACTTTGTATTCGGGGCGCAGCAATGCCGCGAACTTTTGACTGGCGTGACGCCACGATGATTTACGGCGGCGAGGTTCGCGAGCCGCAGAGCGTGGCGGTGATCACCGGCTGTGGAAGTTATTTGATCCAACCAAGGTTCTTCGATGAATCGCTGTGGGATTACTCCCAGGCTCCACGCGGAGCATTTTACATGGATGATATCTGGATTAGTGGGTATCTCGCTCGCCGCCAGGTACCACGCTACGTTGTGCCTGGATCGGCCAGAAGGTTGCCGATTGTGCGACGACAGAGGCGCACCTTATCGCTTCACCATGTTCCCAACGGGCGCCAACATAACAACAATGAGACAATCGCGTTTTTCCGCGATGCGTGGGACGTGTTTGCATCGCCTAGCGCTGTTTGTCTTTGCGATGAACATGGTGATGCCACCATTGGACACCAAAAATAGCCAGAAAAACCCCCGCGCTGATGAGTTGTCCAGGAATTCCGCCGAGAAATAAGCGGCAGATCAGCGTGGGCACGAGCGCGATTGCTGCGGCAACGAGAGGTGGGCGAATATCGCTCCAGGAATCTTTCCAGTGAAATACCCACCGCAAGGTAGCGTAACGCAGGATTCCTTGCACGATGTACGGTATGAGCATGCCGACAGCGGCGCCTAATGCTCCAAAGCGTGGAATTAACCAGAGCAACCCGGCAAATGCGACGGCGCACGTGATCACCGAATGCAGAAGGTTCAAATGCGGACGTTGCACCATGATGACCGTCTCGCCCAGATAAACAAACGCGTTGATCGCACTAGCCAGCGCGACGATCCCCAACCACGCTCCGCCTTGCCGGAATGCTGGACCATAAATCAGCAGAATCGTGCTACCCGCGAGCGATAGGACCACAACGCATGGCAACAAGATCCAGAGCATCCACTCAGCGAGACGCGCGTAAGTTGCGGCTGCCACTTCGTGGTCGCCCGTTGCGGTCATACCGGCTACGACCGGGGCGAAAATCGGGTTGAACGCCTGGTTCACCTTTCGCAAGCCGTTGGCGGTCCCGACGACAGCGCTGTAAACACCAACCGTTGCGAGCGTTACACCGGGGGCGCGTCCAACGAAGTAGCCCAGCAGGATCAGATCCAGCCGGGCGATCGACGCGTTAATGAGTTGATAAATGCTGATGGGAGCCGAATACGCGAGCAGCGATCTTGCTTCCGCGACCGGCGACATGACAGTCGTCGGCGCAGGAACGTCATGAAAGCAGGATGAAGCTAGGCGGAGTGCGACAATTCCTGAAGCTGCTGTCCCTACGATTGCAGCGACCCCTGGTGAGAACTCTTTAAACCCAACGGCGATTGCCAGCAGGAAAGCGAGGGTCGTTGCAATCGGCTCGGTCATGCCGCGCGAATAGATGTCGTGCTGCATGACCTTCATCCCGCGCGAGATGGCGGTGCAGATGCGATAGAGAGCCAGACCCGGCATCGCGCACAGAACCAGGCTCAGCATCGAAACCATTTGCGGCTGCACGTGAAGACGGTTGTTAAAAAACCGGAGCCCCACGATTACAATGCCTGCTGTGATAATACACTGCGCAATCCCCAGCACGACGGCTACTCGAAACAGCGATCGGCTTCGCGCGCGGTCACCAACGGCTTCCGAGCGCGCGATGAATGTGATGATCGAATTGTCGAGACCGAGAACGCCGATCTTGCTGATGATATCGGTCGTGGACCAAGCCACTGAAAATATTCCGAGTGCTGCTGGCCCAAGCATCCGGGCCACCAGGAACGTGAATATGCCGCGGAAATTCGAGGCCAGCATCGCGATCGTGTTCAAGAAGGCGCCGCGTTTCAGCTCGACTCCGGTTTCGTCTACACGCGCTGGTGCGTCCGACGCCGGCGGCGGAACATCGAGCAAGGCTTCCGTCGGGCTCACTGACTCCTCGTGAAGCGGGTCAGTGGCTTGGGTGATTTCAGTGTTATGCGTCATGAGAAAAAGCGCCGTGATTCCTTTTCGCCGAAACGAGCTCGATTTAGCAGTGCGTAAAACTAATCTCCGCGCTCATGATCTTCTCGACGCTACAATCGAGTCCTTGTGGTCGCCAAAATTTTCTCGCCAAGCCTTTTCGTCACGCATCAGTGGATGAAAGCAGCCTCTATTGCATCGACCGGCGGCTGTCGCTACACTCCGGTCCGCCCAAACAGCATGAGCATTCGTCCACAAACTAAAGGGTTTACCAAGGATTGATTATCTTTGGAGGGCCAGAAAATGGATCTCCCAGTCGGTATTTCAGCTCTACAACGCACCGATCGCTGGGTTGGTGGGCCGCTTTGCGCCATTCTAACCCTTCTCAGAAAAATCTTTGAAGCCGTTGAGCGGCCAGGACCGCGCCAGTTTCGGCGCATTCTCTTCGTCAAGTTCGCGGAGCAAGGCTCAACCGTTCTCGCCTATCCCGCAATTCTGCGTGCGATCGAAATGGTTGGACGTGAAAACGTTTACTTCCTCGTATTCGAAGGTAATCGCTTCATTCTCGACGCGATGGAAATTATTCCCGATGGAAATGTGATAACAATCGCGACGAACAGTCTTTTCGGACTCGCGACTGGCGCGCTGCGGGCAGTGCGGCAGGTGCGAAAAATTGGCATCGACGCGGTCGTTGATATGGAGTTTTTGACGCGTTTCTCCGCGATATTGACGTTTATGACCGGCGCCAAATCACGCGTTGGGTTTCATACCTTTTTTGGCGACGGACCGTACCGCGGGGACTTAATGACGCACCGGCTTTTATACAATCCTCATCTCCATACAAGTCAGATGTTTGAAGCGATGGTTGAAGCGTTGACCCGCGATCCGTCGGTGCTTCCGACTTTTGACTTTAGGCCATCTGCAAACCAGCCGCTGGCAAGATTTCGGCCCTCCCAGTCTGAAGTTGCTGAAATCAATGCTCTGTTACAACGCGAAAATCCTCATATCGGTTCTGCGCCACTCATCCTGCTCAATCCGAACGCGAGCGACTTGCTGCCGCTAAGGCGGTGGCCGCCTTTGCGTTATGTCGAACTTGCGCGGCGGGTGCTCGAACGTTACCCGGAGTTGTTTATTGGGTTTACCGGTGCGCCGGCCGAAGCTGGCCCCAATAACCAGCTTGCAAACGAGGTTGGTTCTGACCGCGTTGTCCGGCTTGCCGGAAAAACGACTCTGCGACAAGTGCTCGTGCTGTACACGCGCAGTGAGATTTTGGTGACGAATGACAGTGGCCCGGCCCATTTTGCCTCGATGACCCCGATTTCCGTCGTCGCGTTGTTCGGACCTGAGACACCGGCCCTATTTTCCACACGATCTCCGAACGCGACCGCCTTGTGGGCCGGCATCGCGTGCAGTCCGTGCGTGAACGCCTACAACAACCGGCAATCGGTCTGCCGCAACAATCTTTGCATGCAAGCAATCACAGTTGATGAAGTTTTTGAGAAAGTTACGCGCATTTACGATTCTCTTAAGAGGGGGACACCCGAAAATTAATCTGCACAACGATGGGTGTGCTAACTCATAGTTCGCGACGATTTCTCTTAGCTGCGCTTGGAATTATCCTTCTAACGATCGCGATTCGCCTCCCATCCCTTGTTCATCTGCGGGCAATCGACAGCGAAGCGATGTATTCCGTCGTGGCGAACGAGATCGTCGACGGAGGTCTCCCCTACGCGGACGCAGTAGAACGCAAGCCGCCACTTCTGTTTTGGACGTATGCCGCAATATTCAAAATAGCAGGCGAGTTCAATTGGAAGGCGCTTCACCTTGTCGCGCTAATGTGGACGCTATGCTCGATGGCCGGTCTCTACGCTATCGGTAGCGAATTATTCGATCGTTGCACCGGCTTGATCGCCGCGCTCTTCTACTGTGTTTTTCTATCGTGGGGAAGATGGAAGACCCTTTCATTCGACGGCGAGATGATCATGAATCTCCCGATCATCTGGGCGTGGGCAATCGCGTTTCGCAGGAGTTCAACGCGATTCCGACCCGAACTCTTTGGAGCCGGCGCACTCCTGAGCGCGGCATTCTTGCTCAAGCAGCCCGCTGCGATAGCAGCAGTCCCTCTTGGCGTTTATCTGCTCCTACCGAGCTATCGAGCTAATCGCAGTTTAACACCCACGGACTCATTTCTTCAGGCAACTGTGCTTACCTCAGGATTTTTCGCTGTGCTTGGTTTCGTGACGATTGTCCTGTGGAGGCAAGGCATTCTCCGTGACGCGTTCTACTGGACAATTGCCGATCATGACATTCCGCATGTGTTCTGGCAGAAGGGAAGCGTGACTACGCTGGCCTTCATCGCAGCATGTTTGCCGTTGATAATAGGGGCGACGATGTCTTGCCGGTACAAGCGTGAGATTTGGTCTGGGAGGACGGCAGAACGAACAGCGCTTCTCGGACTGCTTGCTGCCTCGGCGATTGGCACTGCAGCTGGCGCCCGGTTCTACCCTCATTACTACGTGCAATTGATTCCTCCGCTGGTGCTGCTTGCGGCGCCGTACTACGCGCGACTTTGGTCCCGGACGATCCAGCCGGCTCACTGGCTATTGCGACCAAAGATGACCTATGCCTGGCTCGCTCTAACCGTCGTCGTCTTTTCAATCATCCATTGGACGAACCTGCCTCCGCGGCGCGTCCCGTACGATGCGGGACGGTACTTGTTCAAGTATTCGGTCCCTGACGACAGAGTTTTCGTCTGGGGCCAAAGTCCGGAAATTTATTTGGACGCCCACAGACGTCCTGCCTGCCGCTACATCACAGTCTTTCCGCTTACCGGTTATGTTTTCGGCGGTCCGATTCCAGGCTTCGATACGCGCAGCCGGATCTTGCCCGGCGCCTGGGCCACTCTCCAGCGAGATTTTGAAAAGCACCCCCCGGCTTACATTGTCGATCTTTACTCTGAACCCAATGCACTATATCCAATTCGAGATTTTCCAATTCTCGCCAACCTCTTGTCGCAACGATACCAGCCGGTGGCGCATGCGGCTGAGGGTGTGATTTATAAGAAGCGCTAGCTTCGGTTGGCCGGTTCCACTACAAGGAGGCTGCAGCCGGGATCGTGCGTCGCGATCATGCCCACTTTGTCAACAGCCGAACCACTACTTGCGCAGCTGATAGTATGGTATGCGATACAGCGTACATATTAGCCCTTTCCCCGATGAATGAATCTCCACCGGTGACGTCAAGGAAAAACGAGTTTCCGCTAAGAAATCGGTCCCGGGTATCTATCAGGGGACAAACGTTAGCGCGACGCTTGGCCGATTATTTCGGTTTATCTTACCCGCACGAATTCACGGCTGCGGCTTCCCTTCTTATTGCGTTGATCTTTCTCAGGTTCATTACCGTCATCCACTACAAGTTTGGCGCCGATGAGCCGCAACATCTGCACGTCATCTGGGGCTGGGCTCGCGGTTTTGTTCAGTATCGGGATCTCGCTGATAACCACCTGCCGCTGTTTCACATCCTATTAGCACCAATCTATAAGCTGATCGGCGACCGCGGGACCATTCTCTACTGGATGCGGA
>Ga0126381_100001957_pt1 | contig 22151 bp, 19 predicted proteins | sample PanSoiMetPlot_28_FD_96465 | JGI IMG/M metagenome (GOLD analysis project Ga0126381, IMG submission 96465) | Tropical forest soil microbial communities from Panama - MetaG Plot_28 | ecosystem: Environmental > Terrestrial > Soil > Tropical forest > Bulk soil | place: Panama | collected 2016-02-17
AGAAGGAAAACTTGACCACCATCTGCACGACGCGCCCGGAAACCGCTGATCCCATAAACGAGCCGTAGGCACTGGTGGGCGCGGAGACGGTTTCATTGATAACTCCGAAGGTTCCGGAGGTCAGGCTGTTGACCGGCAGGTCGAAGTTGGGGTGGTTCAGGACGTTGAAGAAGTAGGCGCCAACGTTGAGCTTGTAGCGCTCCCTGTAAGCGAACGTCTTGTTGATGTTGAGATCGGCATCGAAGTAACCCGGGCCGCGAAACGAGTTGCGTGCCAGGTTGCCGAAATCGTGTTGGCTGGTCTGAGTGGCGAAAGACGTCTTCGAGAAGCAGGCCACGTTGGGAGTGACGCAGTTCGGCACGCCGGAACCGCCCATCCAGTCGGCCAGGATCACCTCGCTAGCGAGACCGGTAAGATTGTTGGTCTGAGTGCTGCGTACACCTGTGGTGACGATGCTGTAGGGATACGAGGAGTGGGTCATGATCGTGCTGGCCGCCGTCCACCCACCCAGGATCTGCTTCAACATCTTGCTGGCGAAGTGATTCGGCGTGGTATAGACGAAGTTGGCGCTCACCACGGAACGTGAATCGTAATCGGAGCTGCCGTAGTTCAAGACGCCCAGTCCCAAGGGGCTGAGCTGGTTGCGAATGCTGGGAGCGTGCAGGTTGTTGAATGGCTCCAGAGCGCCGTTGGACAGCGTGTCGAGCGCATGGCTCCAAGTGTAGTTGAATTGGCCGGAGAAGTCGGACATCGGGCGCCACTTGAAGGACGTTACGAGGCCATCGTAGTTGGACCAGCCATCGTTGTTCATCTCGCGGATGTTCCCGAAGCGCGAATCCGGAACTGAGGTGGGAAGTCCGGGCAGGCTGTAGCCGGCCTTGGTGTAGCCGTTGTCGAATAGGGTCAGGTTGGTCTCATCCCAGCCGTGGTTGCCGACATAGTTGACGTCGAGGGCATACTTGTGGCCGAAGTCCCGCTGAACCTCGAAGTTCCATTCATAATACTTCGGGTTGTCGAGCTTATTGTTGATCGTGTTGAAGTTGGGCACGCTGAAGCCGGGGACTGCGGCCCGTAACTGCGCCAACGTGGCACCGTTGGCGAATCCGCTCTGAAAGGCGGCGGCGGAGGCGGCTAGGTTGGCAAAAGCGCTCTGGCCGTTATTCAGAGCCACCAGACCCGACGCTGTGGTGAGAGAGATGACGCCGGGGCTGTTGGTGATGAAGCGATCGGCGATCAGTCCCTGATAGAGATCGGTGAAGATTCCGAAGCCGCCGCGCAAAACCGTCGACGGCGTCAGGCTGTATGCCACGCCGATGCGCGGTTCGGGAACGATTGGCTCTAGGCTCGGGAACGCCGTGCTCAGGCCCGTGTGGATCGTCTGGTTGTAAGGTGTGGTGGCGCTATGGCTGATGGCGCCGAATGGCGAGAGCAGCTCGTTGAAGCAGTTGGCGCCGCAGGTGATGTTGCTGTTACGGTCCATGCGGAATGCCAGCGTCAATTTCAACTTCTTGTTGACGCGCCACTCGTCCTGCGCGTAAAAGCCCGCGCTGTACATGGAGAGACCTTCGGCACCGACCTTGGGAAAAGCCTGGGAGAGCGTTGAGCCGCCGGCATCGAGCGAACCATTGACGAAATCGGTCATCGAATAAAGGGTGAACAGACCGGAGGTGTTGGGCTGGGTGGCATATGTGCTGACCCAATTCTGCCGCAGGTTCAGGCCGAACTTAAGTTCGTGAGCACCGTGGTTGACGGAGTAGTCGTCGATCAACTGGTGTTGGCGGACTTTGCGGCCCGATGGGTAAGAGCTGTCGCTGCCGCCCATGTTGGAATAGTCGCCGTCGGCGAACGTCCAGGTGGTGGGGAAGGTCTTGATGGCGGCGGCGAAGTCAGGCGGTCCAAAGATGGCGGAGTAGTAGGTGGCGGAAAGGCGCAGATCGTTCACCATGTGTGATCCGATAACCTTGGTGTAACCGAGTTGCCCGCCGTAAGATGGCTGGTTGCTGTTGGCGTTGAAGGCGGCATTGATGGGGTCTGTGCCCGTGGCCTGTACGCCGTGATCGTCGTTGTAGCGGATGTAGAATCGATCGCGGTCGGTCAGGTTGTAATCGAACCGGAAAGCCTGCAAGCGTTCGATGTTGAGGTTGTTGACGCTGCTCTGGAACCGTTCGGCACAGGGCTTAGTGACACCGTAGCCGCCGCCCTTGTAGTCACCGCAGCCGCCGGGATCGTCCGCGGTGATGGGCACCGGAACCGCGCGGGAGGCGCCGGAAGAAGTGTTATAGAGGTTGAACGCGTTGGTATACAGACCGACCGCGGGAAGATTCACCTGCTTCAGGTTATCGAGCACGTAGGTCGCAAAATCGGGAGTCGGAATGAAGACCGGCCCGCCACCCGGCAGCACGTAACGGAGGCCCTCGTTGTCGTAATAGAAGAAGAGTTTGTTCTTGATGATGCGGCCGCCGAACGAGCCCGCCCACTCGCGCGAAATGGCAAATGGCCGGTCGGTGGCGGTTGCGTTGTTGAAGAAGTCGTTGGCGTTGAGGACCTTCTCGTTATAGTAGAAGGCCGCGTTGCCATGGAAATCGTTGGTGCCGGATTTGGTGATGTAGTTGACCTGGGCGCCCGCCTGCCGTCCGTACTGTCCGGTGTAGCCGTTGATAACCACGGCGGCTTCCTCGAGCTCGTTGCTGCCGAGAGTGAGGTTGCTGGCGCCGGAGTTGTTCAGGTTCAGGTACGAGTCCATGTTGTCGTTGCCGTTTACCGTAAACAGATTGGAGACGCCAGGGAGGCCGAAGGCGGAGAAGTTGCCGTATCCGGCGCCGGTGCTGACCGTAACGCCCGGCGCGGTGAACGCATAGGCGGTCATGTCGTTGCCGGGAGCCGGCAGGTTCACCAACTGGGTGGAGTCGAAGGTGGTCGCCAGGTTGGCGTCCTCGGTCTGCATGAGGGGGGCCTGCTCGTTGACAGTGACAACGGACGTCTGGGACTGAATTCCCAGCTGCACTTTCACGCTCGCAACCTGGCCCAGGCTGACCGTGGCCCTGGTCATGGTCTGCGCAAAGCCGGGAGAGTTCACCGTGATGATATAGGTGCCGGGGCGCAGCAGCGAGAAATGGAATTCGCCCGCCGCATTGGTGCCGGTCGACTGGGTTTCGCCCGTGGCATCACTCTTAATTGCCACCTTGGCGGTACTGACACTGGCGCCGCTCGGATCGGTGACCGTTCCCGCGAGATCGCCGGTGACTACGGTCTGGGCCAGGAGGCCCAAACTCAACAAAAACAGGCACGCCAGGATAGCAACAACTCTGGCGAGGGTTCTAGCGTTCAACATCGAATGTTCTCCTTGTGATGGCTGAGGCTCAAGAGACAGCACGCCAGAGACCATTTGGTGTAATAAGACCTGTTTAACTGATTTTAAAAAACTTCCGGCCACGGGCGCCGGAACACAGATTCCGCCGTCTTATGATAATTAAGATGTCAAGGTCTCTAATATCCTATATTTGGGAACGCGGAAAGCCCCACGGCAAAGTGGTGTCAACTGAGGGGACATGGCGGTATGGCAACACCCCCGTCTTCCAGCGCGGCGCCCACACGCAGAACCAGGGCATCCTCGTATGCAGGGCCGGTGATTTGCATGCCGACCGGCAGGCCGGTGCTGGACAACCCGCACGGGATAGAAAGCGCAGGGTAGCCGAGCAGGTTGAAGCCGCGGACGAGCCGTGTGGTGGCGAGGCGGACGTCTTCCTCGCGGCCGCCGAGGCGGACGGTCTTTTCGCCAATTCGCGGCGCCGTATTGGGCGTGGTGGGAGAAACCAGGACGTCCACGTCGGACCAGATCCGGGCGAAATCGCGGCGTATTTTCCTGCGCAGCCTCTGCGCGTTGATGTAATCGACGGCAGCAACGAGACGCCCTTGATCGAGCAAGGTGCGAACGTCGGCGCCGAAGCGCTGCCGATGCTCGAGTTGCGGCTCGAGGACAGCGGAAGCCTCGGAAAGAAGAATGAGGCGAGCCACCGCATTCACCGCTTCCATATCGGGAACCCAGACAGGCTTTACTTCCGCGCCCAGGGCGGCTGCGCGAGCGAGGGCGCCGCGTACAGCGGATTCCACATCCGGATCGAGCTCTTCGAAAAAGAAGTTGTCCGGAAAACCCATACGGAGGCCGCGAATGGAGCAGCCTTCGTCGGGAACATAGTCGACGACAGGGTGGCGAGAAGAGGATGGGTCGCGTTTGTCGTAGCCGGCAATGTAATTCAGCATGACGGCAGCGTCGCGCACGGTGCGGGCCAGAGGACCGACGTGATCGAGGGTATAGGCCAGCGGGAGAGCGCCATAGCGGCTGACACGGCCGTACGTCGGCTTGAGACCGACCGTTCCGCAGAAGGAAGCCGGAATGCGGATGGACCCGCCGGTATCGCTGCCCAGAGAGGCGTAAACAAAGTTGGCTGCCACGGCGGCGCCGGATCCGCCGCTCGACCCGCCCGGGCTGCGTTCGGTATCCCAAGGGTTGCACACCGCGCCGAAATGGGGATTTGCGGAAGTGATTCCGTAAGCCAGTTCGTGCATGTTGAGCTTGCCGAGCATCACCGCGCCAGCAGCTTCAAGGCGCTCGACGACCGTGGCGTTATACGAAGGGATGTAGTTCTCGTAGACCAGCGAGCCGCACGTGGTGCGAACGCCGCGCGTGAGAAACAGATCCTTAAGGGCGATGGGAATGCCGTGAAGCGCGCCCCGGTCGCGGCCGGCCGCCAACTCGGCATCCAACTGCTCGGCCCGTTGACGGGCATATTCGGCAGTAGGAGTGATAAAAGCGCGCAGTGCGCCGTTGAGCCGGTCGATGCGGGAAAACGCGCTGTTGACGATTTCGACCACCGTGGTTTGGCGGGCGCGGAGCGCCTGGCCGGTTTCGCGAATGGTCATTCGCCGTCGACCTCCAGACGAACGTCGAAGGCGGGCTCGGTCTCGGGCGACAGCTCGGGAACAAGCGAACGGAAGATTTCTTCCATCTCGTTGAGAGGCGCGACGGTACGATCGAACTCGTCGGCGGGAATCTCGATTCCCTGGGCTTTGGCTAAGGCCTTCCAGTCTCGCATACAACTCCGTGAGGCACGATCAAGAGAGCGGATCGGCACGGTCGTGCCGCGCGGTCCACTCCGCGCCAGCGAGCACGACCAGTGCCGCGACAAAACTCCAGATGAGAATGGTAACCGAATGCTGAAAGATGTTGTAGTCGTTTTTTAGCTTATCCGAAAAGAACGGCCAAATCATAAGATTCAGGTACTTTAACAGTTCCAAGAAGAGGCCCACGGCGATCGCCACGGGAGCGACGCGCGCCGGATCGATCTTGCGATTCGGCAGCAGCCAATAGACGAGAAACAGAGCCAGGATGGAAAGGGGCAGCGCCGCGATTTTGAAGACCAGGAGCTTGACCCATGCCTGGATGACGGCATGCTCGCCCAGCCATGATGACAGCCACTGCTCATTAACACCTGTGAGAGCAAGCGAGATCATCGCCAGGGTCCCGCAGGCGAAGATCATGCCAAGAGCTACGAGTTGGTTCTTCCAGTAGGGACGGTTCCTGGCGACGCCCCAGGCCCGATTGAGCGCGACCTCCAGCGGCTCGAAGATGCCGTTGGCGGTGAACAGGAGCAGAAGCACTGGAATGATCGAGTGGGGCAGCAAGCGGGAGGAGAGCGTGTTGCGGCGAACGAGTGCGGCGAGGTCGCCCGGGAAGTAATCGCTGAGCGCGATGTAGATGGCGTCTTCACCGGCGGGCCAGTGCAGAATGCGGCGGCAGATCGCGACCATCACGAGGATAAAGGGATAGAAGGACAGCAGCACGCTGGCGGAAACGGCTAAGGCGTAGACGTGGGCCTCGGTTTCGAGCAGGTACGTGACGGTGGGCCGGAAGCGGCGGAGGGGTTCGGGGTTGAGCGATATCAAACTTCAGAGTAAAAGAAGCTCCCGCCAAGACGCAAAGAGGAAGGAACCTTGGCGGCTCGGCGTCTTGGCGAGAGCCTCTTAGCCCAACTGCAGTGCTTGTCGCAGGCCGGGATCGTGGCGGACGCGCCAGATGCGGCTGTCGAGGTAATAGTGAGTGAGGCCAAAACCGCAGAAGAAGCCGAAAGCGAGATCCGAGACGCGGCCTAGGGCGAAGCCGGGGATGCGGTAAAGAGCGCTGAAGAGGAGACCGATGACCGCGTAGGCGAGGAGACTACGGCCGACGGCCGCAGGAACACGGCCGTGAATGACGCGGCCTTCCTCGGCGCCGTAACGGTTGCGATTGTGAAACCAGACGATGGCATGGTATTGCAGATTATGCACGATGGTCACAGTCGGCACTGCCGCCTGCCAACTCAGAAACGCGAACGTGAGCCAGTGCAGAGGGATGACAGCCGCGAACAGCAGATGCTTGGGCAGGTTACACGAATCTCCGGCATGCCAGCGCTGCAGCTGGCGGGCGAGGTAGACAACGCCGGTAGCGCCCACCATGATCCACAGCGGCGTTTGCAACGAGGGGACGCCCTGAGGTAAACCGAGCTCCTCGGGATGGCGAATGAGGAACCGATGTAACGGCGGAGCAACCGTCATCACGCCGAGGAACAGGCGGTCGAGAAAGTTGTCCAGCGGCTGAAGGTCGCGGTTTTTCACCTTGTAGAGCACCATGAATCCGTAGTGCTGTCGGATGACGTGATAGTAGGCCCAGACGCCGACCACCAGGTAGAGCCACGGCTTCCACCCGGCAAGGATCATCGCGGGGCCGAGCGCAAAGAAAAAAAGCAGGCTGCCAAAGAGCAGGCGCGGATGGCGGGCGCGAGCCTCGCGGTCGAAGAACGTACGGGACGCCGTTCCGAAAATGTGCGTGCCGTCAAAACCGAGCGACCAGACCCACCACAGCCACGACATCGGCACGTGCACGACTGTGAAAAGGACCAGGTAGAGATATCCGGCGGCTCCCGAGCCGATCACGAGAGACAGATCGACGGGACGATTGACGATCCAGCGGGCGCGCAGGCCGGCCGAGGGCGGGCCGGGGATGACGGCGGTGGCAGCCATGATTCGCGGTTATGTGAAGCTGTAGGTGCCGGCCGCGTCGTCCCAGACGATTCTCTTCTGGTGCTTGAATGAGAGCGTGGCCATGTGGCCGGAGATGGCGGCCTGCTGGCCGACGGCCGGCGGAGCGATCACCTTCTCCCTGCCCAGAACAGACTGGATGAAGTTGCGGAAGTGGTTGATGGCGCCGTCGCTTTCCTTGAAATCGGCCTTGCCGTTGAGGTGAATGGCCGCGCGCGCCTGAATGTTGGCGGGGGCGCGGTTGGCGGCGCCGGGCCGGCGTGCATTGTAAGTTTCGGGCTCGAAGTAGAGGTCCTGGCGGTTCATCACGCGGATGGTTCCCTCGTCGCCGCAGATCTCTTCGCCATATCCGAAGTACTCGTTGCCGAGATAGCAACTGTAGTTGATCTGGAGCTTGTCGGAATAGTCGTATACGGCGCTGAGGCAATCGGGCACATCGCGGTCGTCGCCTTTCGCGGTCCAGCGGTAGATGCCACCGGACGCCATGCAGCAGCGCGGAACCGTCTTATCGAGCATGAAGTTGACGATGTCGGTCTGGTGGACCAACAGGTCGGTAGAGATGCCGCCGGAGTAGTCCCAATAGAGGCGCCACTGGAAGTAGCGGTGGGGATCCCAGGGCCGTTTGGGCGCGGTGCCGAGGAAACGATTCCAGTCGGTATTTTGCGGAGTGGCGTCGGCGGGAATCACGTAGCGCCAGGACGGCTCATCGGGCAGGCCATTGCGATACCAGAAGGCACGCACGAAGTGCACATCGCCCACCACACCCTGACGGATCAACTCCTGGGCCTTCTTGTACAAGGAAGAGCTCCGATTCTGTGTGCCGACCTGCACGACTTTACCGGACTGCTGCCAGACGCGGACCATTTCGGCGCCTTCTTCGATGGTGTGTGCCAGAGGCTTTTCGATGTAGACATGCTTGCCCGCCTGGAGCGCTGCGATGGTCATATCGTGGTGCAGGTGCTCCGGTGTCATGATGAAGACGGCGTCGACGGATTTGTCGGCGAGCAGGTCATGGTAATCGCGATATGTGGCCGGAATGTTCCCCCAAACCGTGCGCATGCGGTCCTTGGCGCGGGCAATGTAACCGTCGAAGGTGTCGCAAATAGCCGTAATTTGCACGTCGTTGGGGCAGGCCGTATGCAGCCATTCGAGGCCGGCGTAACCCCGGGTGCCTACGCCGATCCAGCCGATGTTCACCTTATCATTGGCAGCGCGGGCGCCCATCACGGCGGGCGCAGCCAAAGCGGCGGTTTTCAGGAAACCGCGACGATTGAAGTCGTTCGGCATAGAGGACCTCCGGGTGGTGTTGACGTTTTCATCATATCAGCTACCACCCGCGGGCTATGAGCGTTGAACGCCGAGTTGTGAGCTTGAAACCGCTCAGCTGGCGAGTTCTCGGAGGTCGTCGACCCAGTAGTCGGGCTCGAATTGAGCGAGTTCGGCTTCTTTGCCGTATCCATAGCGGACGGCGCAGGTCTTGACGCCCGCGCGGCGGCCGGCTTCCATGTCGACGCGGGAGTCCCCCACGAAAAGACAGTCTTCCGGTTTGGCGCCGAGGGCCTCAAGCGCCGTGAAGATCACGTTGGGCGCCGGTTTTGAGGGAAAGCCATCGGTGCCCTGCACGTGATCGAAATACTGGAGCAGACCGAAGTGTTCCAGCGTAAAGCGGCTAAAGGGCGTGCCTTTCGAGGTGGCGGTTGATTTCTTACCGCGCAGCGCCCGGAGGCCTTCGGAAACTCCAGGATAGACGCTCGTCTCGGCGTGTTTGCGCGCGTGGTAGAACGACCGGTATTGCTGGAAGAGCGTTTCGCATTTGTCGGGAGTGCATCCCGGAAAGAGATCCAGGAACAGGTCGTTGAGGCTAAGGCCGATGTAGCTTTTGAGGAAGTCGAAAGAAACGGGGGGATCGCAGGGAGTGACGGCGAGCACTTGCTGGATCGCGCCGCAGATGTCCCGCGCGGAATCCAGCAGAGTGCCGTCGATGTCGAACAGATAGACGGGGAAGCGCGGGACGCTCACGCCGGCTGCGGGCGCTCCCCTTCGGAGAGCCCGGGCAAACGCCGGCCGCCCTCAGGGCGGATGACGTGCTGCGTGTGATCCTCGGAATCCTTCGGGCCGGAGCTCGACAGCGGAGCCAGCGGCTGGCCGTTGATGATCTGCATCACCTCATTGCCATCGAGGATTTCGCGCTCGAGCAGCGTTTCGGCGATCTTGACAAGAGCGTCGGACCGCTCTTCCAGGATCTGGTTGGCCGTATCGTAGCCGCCCTTGACCAGCTTCTTCACCTGTTCGTCGATGCGGATGGCGGTCTCTTCGCTGTAGTCGCGGTGCTGCGCGATTTCGCGGCCGAGGAAGATCTGCTCCTCCTTCTTGCCGAAGCTCAGCGGACCGAGCTCGCTCATGCCCCACTCGCAAACCATCTTGCGGGCCAGGTCGGTGGCGCGCTCGATGTCGTTGCCGGCACCGGTGGTCATATGGTGCATGAACTTCTCTTCGGCGATGCGCCCGCCCATCAGGATGGCGAGCTGCGCCAGAAGATACTCACGGTTGTAAGAATGCTTGTCGTCGATGGGCAACTGCATGGTGACGCCCAGCGCCATGCCGCGCGGAATAATGGTGACCTTGTGCAGCGGGTCGGCATTGGGCAGCACCGCGGCGACCAGCGCGTGGCCGGCTTCATGGTACGCCGTATTGCGCTTCTCCGCTTCGCTGAGAATCATCGACTTGCGCTCAGCGCCCATGAGGATCTTGTCCTTGGCCAGCTCGAAGTCGAGCATCATCACGACTTTGCGGTTCTGGCGGGCGGCGTTCAGAGCGGCTTCGTTGACGAGGTTGGCGAGGTCAGCGCCAGCCAAACCCGGTGTGCCGCGGGCGAGAACGGAAAGATCGACGTTGTCACCCAAAGGAATCTTCTTGGTGTGAACGCGCAGGATGGCCTCGCGTCCCTGCACGTCAGGACGGCCCACCACCACGCGGCGGTCGAAACGGCCAGGACGAAGCAGAGCGGGGTCGAGCACGTCGGGACGGTTCGTAGCCGCAACCAGGATGACGCCCTCATTGGATTCGAAGCCGTCCATTTCCACCAGCAACTGGTTGAGGGTCTGCTCACGCTCGTCGTGCCCGCCGCCCAAGCCGGCGCCGCGGTGGCGGCCAACGGCATCGATTTCGTCGATGAAGATGATACAGGGAGCGTTCTTCTTGCCTTGTTCAAACAGGTCGCGCACGCGGCTGGCGCCCACACCCACGAACATCTCCACGAAATCTGAACCGGAGATGGAGAAGAATGGAACGCTCGCCTCGCCGGCGATCGCGCGGGCAAGCAGGGTCTTGCCGGTTCCCGGAGGGCCGATCAGCAGTACGCCCTTGGGGATGCGGCCGCCGAGCTTTTGAAATTTCTGGGGTTCACGCAGGAATTCTATAATCTCCTGCAACTCTTCCTTGGCCTCCTCCACACCCGCGACATCTTTGAACGTGACCTTCTTCTGCTGCGTGGAATGGAGGCGGGCCCGGCTCTTGCCGAAGCTCAGGGCCTTGTTACCGCCGCTCTGCATCTGGCGCATCATGAAGAACCAGAAGGCGATAACCACAATGAACGGGGAAGCATTAACCAGGATGGAAACCCAACTCGCGGAGTTGGCCGGCTTGACGTCGACATCGACGCCCTTCTCGCGAAGGATGTCAAACGTATTCGGGTAGTTCAGCGGAATGTAGGTGTGCAGCCCGGGGCCATTCGGGTTGTTCTTGAAGGTGCCATGAACTTCGTCGCCATTAATGGTCACCTTGGCAATGTCACCCTGCTGTGCTTTATCGAGGAGTTGAGTGAAGGTCAGCTCCTGATCTTTCGGCTTGGCGCCTGTCTTCACCACGATAAACAGCACCATGATGATGCAGATCAAAACAACCCAAAAGATTAATGTCCTAAGATTCGAATTCACGAAACCTCCGCTCCCCGGCGTTACCCTAATTTAATAGACGTCGACTGAGGCGTCTCCGATTCCAATTTCACAATTTCTCGAATGCGCAGCATCGTCCGTGTAGACGAGTTCGGGGCGACCGCTGCGGCGGGTCCAAAGCGTCTTGTCCAGACGATCCCCGTGCGATCCGTTAGAACCGGCCAGCCGCTGCGTTCCCAAACGGGAATGCGCGCTAATTGAAACAGTCTTTTGATTTTTTCCTCGCCGGCGTGTCCCATGGGTTGGTACTTATCGCCCGGCCGCCAATTCCGCAATTCGAGCGGGCCCGAAATGCGGGGCCAGTCGATACAACCCATCTCTCTATTATATACGTGCGGAGCCCATAAAGTAGTTTCCGGTTTATCAATCAGTTCCAGAGAAATCGGGGCACTAGAACCGGGAAGTTCGACAACGGAGGGGACCGACAGAGGCAAAGCATAACCCGCATGGCTGGCCGCGGGCTCCTCGGCCGGAGAAAAACGAAGCCAATCAAAGGAACGCAGGATTCTTACTCCGGGAACCGCCGCTCGCCCGCGGCCGATGGGAGATCCAGCAATTTCTAGCACTTCGGCGATATGGGCAAAATCAAGGCCGCGCAGGTTCCCTTTTGTCAGCTCGATGGCGCGCCGCACAAGGCGGCGGGCCGCAGCCAACGGAAGATCGGTGAGAGCACCCGCCCGGACCAGCACCGCCGAGCCGTCCCGGTGAAAAAGCGATGCGGCATGGCGCTCGATTTCACCCTGCCAGAAGGTCTCTTCGGCTAGCGCCCAGTCGGCGGTATGGGCAAGGGTTCGGGCGATGGCTGGATTCCATGCGCGCGCCAGTTCCGGCAGCAGGATGTGGCGGATGCGATTTCGCGCGAACTCCATGCTGCGGTTAGTGGAATCCTGACGCCAACAGAGGCTTCGGGACTGGAGGAATGCCTCCGCTTCGCCGCGGTCGACTTCGAGCAGCGGGCGTACGATGCCTGTAGAAGTGACGGGGCGAATTCCGGCCAGCCCGGCCGTGGCCGCGCCCCGGAGAAACCGGAACAGGACGGTCTCGGCCTGGTCGGAGCGGGTGTGTCCAACCGCAACGCGATCCGCCAGACCGGCTGCGATCTGGCGCCGGAAGAATTCGAGCCGCGCGCGGCGTGCCGCCTGTTCGAGGTTACCGGGACACATGCGGGGGTCGGCGCGTTCGACGATCGCCGCCAGTCCCAGTTGATCGGCAAGGCTGCGCACGAATTCGGCATCGGCGGTGGACTCGTCGCCGCGCAGGCCGTGATCGAGGTGCAGGACCGAAAGCAGGATCCCGAAATGCGGCGCCAGTTCGCGCAGGGCAAACAGCAGGCAAACGGAATCCGCACCGCCGGAGACGGCGACACCGACCTTCTGGCCGGACGAGAACATGCGATGGCGTTCGACGGTGCGGGCGACGCGTTGCAATAGAGGTTCCAATGCTAATCCGATGCTAGCGTAATGCCTGACAGTCTCGGCGGCAAGGCCGCCAGCGCTATAGGCAAGCATGCTATAAGAGAGGTTGACCTCTGGAATCCCCTTCCTTGGTTGAGCCATTTATGGAACCTACCGCAGATATCGCCTTGATCGGTCTGGCCGTGATGGGGCAGAACCTGATCCTCAATATGAACGACCATGGGTGTACCGTCGTGGCTTATAACCGCACGGTCTCGAAGGTCGACGAATTCATGAACGACGCGGCCAAGGGCCGCAAGACGATCCTTCCCGCACATTCCATCGAGCAGATGGTCGCGCTGTTGAAGCGCCCCCGCAAAATCATGCTGATGGTCAAAGCGGGAAAGGCCGTGGACGATTTTATCGAGCTGCTGCTCCCGCACCTGGAGCCCGGCGACCTGATTATCGATGGCGGGAACTCGCATTTTCCGGACACGATGCGGCGCACCAAATACCTGGAGAGCAAGGGTCTGATGTACGTAGGCACGGGCGTTTCGGGCGGCGAGGAAGGCGCGCGCTTCGGCCCCTCGATGATGCCGGGCGGCAGCCCGAAGGCATGGCCCCTGGTAAAAGACATCTTCCAGGCGATCTGCGCCAAGACACCGGCGGGCGAGCCCTGCTGCGACTGGATCGGTGAAGACGGCGCGGGACATTTCGTGAAAATGGTGCACAACGGCATCGAGTACGGCGATATGCAGCTCATCTGCGAGGCCTACCAGCTCATGAAGGAAGGGCTGGGCCTCTCGAACGAAGAGATGCACAACGTGCTCACGGAATGGAACAAGGGTGAACTGGACAGCTACCTGATCGAAATCACGCGCGACATTCTCGGCTACAAGGATGATGCCGGCGAATACGTAGTGGACAAGATTCTCGACACCGCCGGACAGAAGGGCACGGGAAAGTGGACGAGCGTGAGTTCGCTCGACCTGGGGACGCCCGTTACGCTCATCGGCGAGGCGGTGTACGCGCGCTGCCTGAGCGCCATGAAGGAGGACCGCGTGAAGGCATCGTCGATTCTCTCGGGACCGAAATTCAGGTTCGCGGGTGACCAGAAGGCCTTCATCGAAGATATCCGGCAGGCGCTGCTGGCGTCCAAGATCGTCTCCTACGCCCAGGGTTTCATGCTGTTGCGGGAGGCAGCCAAGGAATACAACTGGAACCTGAACTACGGTGGGATCGCGCTCGTGTGGCGCGCCGGCTGCATTATCCGGTCGGCGTTCCTGGGCAAGATCAAGGAAGCGTTCGACCGCAACCCGGGGCTCACCAACTTGCTGCTCGATGGCTATTTCCACGACGTGATCGAGCGCTGCCAGCCGTCCTGGAGGCGGGTGGTGGCGAAGGCGGTCGAGGCGGGCGTTCCGGTGCCGGCGTTCACCACGGCGCTCTCGTTCTTCGACGGCTATCGCAGTGCGCGGCTGCCGGCGAATCTCTTGCAGGCACAGCGCGACTACTTCGGCGCCCACACCTACGAGCGGACCGACCGTCCGCGCGGCCAGTTCTTCCACACCAACTGGACGGGCAAGGGTGGTACGGTGTCGGCCGGAACCTACAATGTCTGATTCCGTGTCGCAGCTGGCTGCGCGCGTCAGACTGCTGCTGATGGACGTGGACGGCGTGCTGACCGACGGCAAGCTGTATAACGTTCCCGGTCCCGACGGCAGGATGGCCGAAACGAAGGGTTTCGATTCGCGCGACGGCATCGGGCTGCAGTGGCTGAGTTGGAAGGGCATCAAGACGGGCGTGATCAGCGGCCGTGTCTCGCCGGCCACGGAGGAGCGCGCGCGCCAGTGCAAAATGGCCTATATCTACCAGGGCCACATCGAGAAAATCCCGATTCTGGAAGAGATTCTCGCCGATGCCAAGGTAGCCAGGGAGGAAGTGGGCTACATCGGCGACGATCTGACCGATGTGGTGATCATGCACCGGGTGGGGTTGGCGGTCGCCACCGCCAACGCCCGTCCCGAGGTGAAGTCGGCAGCCCATTACGTCACGCAGGCGGTTGGCGGCGACGGCGCCGTTCGCGAGGTGGTGGAGCTGCTGTTGAAGTCGCAGGGCCTGTGGTGCGAGATTCTCAAGCATTACGAATTGGGTTGAGCGCGCACCAGGTGTCAGGGCGGAAATTTCACCGCGGAGACGCGGAGGAGCGGAGAAACGCGGAGACCGATGAGCCGTCTGCGGCGTTGGCTTGATCCCCCGTTACCACTGGTGATGAATCCGGCGGAGCCCACCGATTTCCCGCTCGGCCGCTGGAATCTCTATATCGGCGGCGCGCGGCGGAGAGTTCCCGGCTACATCAATCTCGATCTGCTGGGAATGCCAGGGGTGGACGTCGTAGGCAATGGCGAGCAACTGCCTTTTCCCGACGCGGTATTTCAGCGCGTGGAATGCGACGCGGTGCTGGAACACGTGGAAGACCCGCGGCGGGTAATGGCCGAGATCGAACGCGTGCTGGGGCCAGGCGGCTATGCGCACCTGGTTACTCCCTTCTGCCATCCGTTTCACGAATACCCGAAGGACTACCGCAGGTTCACGCTGGACGGTTTGAAGCAGTTGGCCGGCGGGCTGGAGCCGGTGGCAGAGGGCTGGCGCACGGGTCCAACCGCCACTCTCCTGATCTTCGTCATCGAGTACTGGAAGCTGCTGCTGCCGTGGAAGCTATGGCGCGCAGGGGTGCACGGCGTACTGGGTTGGCTCTTGTTTCCTCTGCGGTATGTAGACCTGTGGCTTCTTCGGTCCGGGGGCGCGCATCGCCTGGGGAATCATTGCTACCTGTGGCTGCGCAAGCCCCAAACTAGACCTACGCCGAGCACATGAACGCAGAAAACCTGGCATTGGCGTACGGACGCAAGACCGGCTTGCGTCGGGCCGCGCGATACGATATTTTTCTTCGCATGAAACGCATTCTCGTTCTCATGGCGCTGTGGTCCTGCTGTGCGGTGGCGGCCGACATCAGCGGTAACTGGAAAGCAACCGCCGACTTCAACGGCCAGACGATGGAGCGGACGTTCACTTTCAAAGTGGACGGCAGCAAGGTGACTGGCGAAACCAGCAGTTCATTCGCGGGCAAGTCGGAAATCACGGACGGGAAGATCGAAGGCGACACCGTCACGTTCACCATCACGGTGAACCTCGGCGACAGCCCGACGAAGCTGAATTACAAAGGCAAAGTGAACGCCGCGGGCAACGAGATCCACTTTACGGTGGAAAACCCCACGGGTGGCAACACGCTCGAGTGGAACGCGAAAAAGACGTCCTAGCGGTGAGGCCACGAGTGGCAAGCTTCGAGCTAAACGCCTGCGCTAGAAGGGGTTTTGTCTCGCTGCTCCCAGCTCGAAGCTCTCAGCCCGAATGGCGCTATACTACCCCTTGCATCAGAGACGTAAACAGATGAGTACGGCTTCGGCTACCCGTCCGCCAAAACGCAAAGCGCACGCCCGCGAGAATGGGCGCGGCGCGGAGCGCGCCGAGTTGGCGCGTAAGTGCTTGTATTATATGGCATTGATGCGCGAGGTGGAGGATCGCATCGAGCGCAAGCTGTACCGTCAAGGCAAGATTTTAGGCGGCGTGTATGTGGGGCGCGGGCAGGAGGCGATTCCTGTCGGCACCGCGCTGCATGCGCGGCCCGAGGACGTGCTGCTGCCGTGTCATCGCGACATGGCGGCCTGGTTTATTCGCGGCGTCCCGCCGGGCCGGGTCTTCGCACAGTACATGGGCCGGATGGACGGTTTCACGCGCGGCCGCGACGGCAACATGCACATGGGCGACATGAGCCTCGGCATCGTGTCGATCATCAGCGCTCTCGCGGCAACGGTACCGGTGGCCGCCGGCGTTGCCATGGCGCTGCGCTATCAGGGCAAGACCGGGGTGGCATTCAATTATTTCGGCGATGGTGCGACCAGCCGCGGCGACTGGCACGAAGGGCTGAACCTGGCCGCCGTGCAGAAGCTGCCGGTGATCTTGGTGTGCAACAACAATCAGTACGCATACTCGACGCCGCTGACCGCACAAATGGCGTGCGAACACGTGGCCGACCGGGGACCGGCATACGGCATACCGGCGGAGATCGTAGACGGCAACGACGTATTGGCGGTCTATGCAGCGACGGCGCGCGCGGTGGCGCACGCGCGATCCGGCCAGGGACCGTACATGCTGGAATGCAAGACGTTCCGTATGACCGGCCACTCGGCGCACGACGGCGCCGACTATGTGCCGCCCGAGTTGTTCGCCGAATGGGCCAAACGCGACCCCATTAAGCGGCTGGAGGAGACGATGCTGAGCAAAGGTTGGATGGACCGTGAAGCGATCGATACGCTCCACGCCGGCATCCGCCAGGAAGTGGACGAGGCCGTGGCGTGGGCGGAGAAGAGCCCTTACCCCGACCCTGCCACGCTGCTCGAACACGTGTACGAGACCGAGTAGGCATGGCGACTACGTACCTGGAAGCGATCCGCGAAGGATTGTGGGAAGAGATGGAGCGCGACCCGAACGTCTTCCTGTTGGGTGAAGACATCGGCGTCTACGGCGGCGCGTTCAAAGTGACCGCGGGCTTCCACGAGCATTTCGGCGGCAAGCGCGTGGTGGATACGCCCATTTCAGAATCGGCCATTGTGGGAGCGGCGATCGGCGCCGGGCTGATGGGGTTGCGGCCCGTCGCCGAAATGCAGTTCGCCGATTTCATTTCCTGCGGCTTCGACCAGATCGTGAACTTCGCCGCAAAATGCCGTTACCGCTGGAACGCGGCGGTGCCGATTGTGGTCCGGGCGCCCTCAGGCGGCGGCATTCATGGTGGACCTTTCCATTCGCAGAACCCCGAGATGTGGTTCGTCAGGACGCCGGGGCTGAAGGTGGTCTGCCCGGCTACCGCCTACGACGCGAAGGGTCTGATTAAGTCGTCGATCCGTGACAACGACCCGGTGATCTTCTTCGAGCATAAAGGCCTGTATCGAAGAATCAAAGAAGACCTGCCGTCGGAAGACTACACCGTTCCGCTGGGCAAGGCCAAAGTGGTACGGGAAGGGCGTGACCTGACGATCGTGGCATATGGCGCCATGGTCTGGACGGCGCTCGAAGCCGCGGACAAACTCGCGGCGGAAGGAGCCTCGGTAGAAGTGGTCGATCTGCGCACTCTGCTGCCGCTCGACCGCGAGACGGTTTGCGAAAGCGTGAAGAAGACATCGAAGGTGCTGCTGGTTCACGAAGACACGCGCACCGGCGGCATGGCCGGCGAACTGGCCGCGACCATCACAGAAACGGTATTCGAATATCTGGATGGGCCGATTCTCCGCGTGACGGCCCCCGACACGCCCATTCCTTATAGCCCGCCACTCGAGGACGCCTTCCTTCCCAACGTGGAGAAGGTGCTCCGGAAGGCGCGGGAATTGATCAAATACTAGCTTTCGGCTGGCAGCAACAGCTTCGAGCCGGGGACGCGCAGTTATTTTGATTTGACAAAGCAAATTATCTGCCCCATACTTCTGCTTGCGGAAATCGGGACCGGAAGTAGAAACCGTGCTGCGGTGCTACCCGCGGATTTATTTCGCGTGCCATCGGCGGCATGTGCGGGATGAGAGCTCGGGCACGGTGCTGAGCGCGCGCCAGGCCAGCGTGCTTGACCATCTCGATGACGTGGAGGGCACGTCTCTGCTGGAGCTGGCACGTCATATGGGGGTAACAGCTTCGACGATGTCGCTGATGATCGACCGGCTGGAACGCGGCGGGTACGCACGGCGCGAGCGCAGCCGGCAGGACGGGCGGCGGGTCAATTTGCGGCTGACGCCCGCCGGCGTCCGGATCAAGGAGCAACAGAAGGTCCTGGAGCCGGCGCTGGTGGCGGCCATGCTGCGCCGCCTGCCGGAAGAGAAGCGCCAGCGCGCCGTGGCCGGTTTGGAACTGCTGGCGGAAGCAGCCGGGGACCTGATCGCTTCCGGAGAGATGTCGCGGATTTTGCAGGGAGGGGTGGCATGAAATGGTTGTCGATCGGCTTGGGTGTTTTGTGCCTTTTGGCGGCCGTGGTGGCCTGGATCGGGTCGCGGCTTCCGGTCAAACATCATGCAACCCGGAAAGCGCGGTTTCCCGCAACGGCGGAGACGCTTTATACGATCCTGGCCGGTCCGCCCGATTGGCGGCCGGATGTCAAAGCGTACGGTGACCTGCCTGACAGCGGCGGCCGAAAGATGTGGTGGGAGCAGGACGGGCACGGCAAAAGGATCCGCTTCGAACTGGTGGAAGATCGCCCGCCCGTGCGTCGGGTGGTGCGGATCGCTGAGAGCAACCTGCCATACGGGGGTACCTGGACTTTCGAGGTTGCGCCAGCCCCGGAGGGCGCCGACCTGCGGATCCACGAGGACGGTCAGATTTATAACCCGGTGTTCCGCTTCCTTTCGCGGTTTGTCTTCGGCTATTACGGCAGCATCGAGGGCTTCCTGCGGAATCTGGGAGCCAAGCTCGGCGAACCGGTGCGGATCGAGGAGTAGACATGGGACAGGAGCGGGAGTGCACGCTGCGGTATGGCGGCAAGAAACAAATCGGCAAGGCTTACCTGGAAACGGATTTCATATTGTTTCGCGGCGAACCTCGGCTGAAGGTGTCATTTTCCGAACTGCGGGCCGTTGCCGCGGAGAACGGCGCGCTGCGGCTGGAGTTTGAAGGCGGCCCCGCCGTGCTCGAACTGGGCGAAGCGGCCTCCAAATGGGCGGAAAAGATACTGCATCCGCCTTCACGACTAGACAAGTTGGGCATAAAGGACGGCACCACGATCCGCGTGTTGGGCGCTTTGGAGCCAGAATTTCTCAAACAGGCAAAGGCAGCCGGAGCGAAGGTTTCGGCCGGAAAAGCCGACCTGATCTTCCTGGCGGCCAGCAAAACATCAGACTTGCAGCGGATTCCCAAGCTGTCGCCCGACGCGGCCCTTTGGGTGGTATATCCGAAAGCCACGACGGCGATCCGTGAGAGCGAAGTCATCGAAGCCGGACGGGCAGCCGGCCTGAAGGACACCAAAGTCGCCAGGTTTTCCGATACGCACACTGCGTTACGTTTCGCCGCGCCGAAAGTACGCTGACCGACCCCCGCGGGTTGCCATCCTGTTCACCGAAGTAACGCGTTCTGATATCATGGAACTGCTTCCCGATGTTGAACTTACCTTTCGCGCTGCTGGTTGCCCATCCGGCTTCGAACAGCCTGGCGCAGATGTTCGCCGAAACACCTTTTGCCGGGATTCATAAGCTGGCCTGGTTCGACTGGGCCATGCTCATTCCTTACTTCACCATTCTGGTTATTCTTTCCGTGTATGGCGTTCATCGCTATGATGTCATCCGCACTTATTTTAAGCATAGGAAGAATGTCCTGACGGGGCCGCCGAAGCGGTTCGAGAAGTTGCCGCCGGTCACGATTCAGCTTCCGCTATACAACGAGCGCTACGTAGTCGAGCGGCTCATCGAAGAAACCCTGAAGGTCGAATACCCCAAAGAGCTCCTGCAGATTCAGGTTCTGGACGATTCCACAGACGACACGACGCCATTTGCCGAAGCCCTGGTCGAGCGCTACCGGAACATGGGTTATCCTATCGAATTCCACCACCGCACGAACCGGCACGGTTTCAAGGCCGGTGCCTTGCAGGAGGGCCTGGAATCCGCTACCGGCGAATTGGTGGCAGTGTTCGACGCCGATTTCTGCCCGCCGCCCGAATTTCTCATGAAGACCGTGCACTTCTTCGCCGACCCGGAGATCGGCGTGGTGCAGACGCGGTGGAGTTATTTGAACCGGGATTACAACTTCCTGACGGAAGTGGAGGCCATGCTGCTCGACGGACATTTCATTCTGGAGCATGGGGCGCGGTCGAGGGCGGGCCTCTTCTTTAATTTCAACGGCACGGCGGGAATTCTGCGCAAGGCGATGATCGCCGATGCGGGAGGCTGGGAGCACGACACCCTCACCGAAGATTCGGATCTGAGCTATCGGGCCCAACTGAAGGGTTGGCGGTTCGTATATCTGCCGGGTTTGGATTGCCCTTCGGAGCTGCCAGTAGAGATGCACGGTTTCCAGGTGCAGCAATCGCGCTGGGCCAAAGGTTTAACGCAGGTCGCGAAAAAACTGCTGCCCAGGATTCTGAAGGCCGACATTCCACTCCGCACCAAAATCGAAGCCTTCATGCACCTGACGCCGAACATCTCGTATCCGCTGATGATCGTGGTCTCGGCGCTGATGCTGCCCGTGATGGTAGTGCGTTTCTACATGGGTCCGCTGGAGATGCTGTACATCGATCTTCCGCTGATTGTGGCTTCGTTCTGGTCGATTTCGCTGTTTTACATGGTGGCGCAGCGCGAGTTGTATCCGAAAACGTGGAAGCGCTCGCTTCTGATGCTACCTATGCTGATGGCGGTAGGCGTAGGACTGACTATTATTAACGCGCGAGCGGTGCTCGAGGCGCTGTTCGGCATTCAGACCGCGTTTGCGCGAACTCCGAAATACGCAATCGGCGACCGGCCGATGAAGCTCGAAGTGAAGAGGTACCGGCGGCGCAGCGGCTGGCTGCCGTATATCGAAATCGGCATGGGGCTGTATTTCATAGGCATGATCGCTTACGCGATTGAGAGCTACAACTTTTTCTCCATTCCCTTCCTCGCCTTATTCGTATTCGGATACTTCTGGGCAGGCTTCATCACTCTCTACGAGGAGCACCAGGGGCGCCTGGCGTTCCTGCGGCAGCGGGAGTTGGCGCTGGCACGTCAAAACTAAGGCTCTCGCAAGGACGCCAAGCCGCCCAGAAAACACAAGACGAACAGCAGAAATCAAGGAAGACAGGAGTCAGAATCACCGGTTGCGCTCGAGGATCCTCAGTCGTGTCTTCTGAGTTCTGAATTCTTTTTCTTTGCGCCTTCTCTGTGTCTTCGCGTGAGCCTACGTTCTTTCGATGATCTTCCCGTCGCGCATGTGCACCGTGTGGTGTCCGTAAGAGGCGGCCTCGGGATTATGCGTGATCATGAGGATGGTCTGGCCGGTGCGGGCGTTCAGGTCGCGTAGGATTTCGAGCACAGCTTTAGAGTTCTCGGTATCCAGGTTGCCCGTAGGCTCGTCCGCCAGCAGGATCGCCGGATGATTCACGATCGCGCGCGCGATGGCGATGCGCTGCTGCTCGCCGCCCGAGAGCGCATTGGGCTTGTGGTCGAGGCGGCCGGCAATCCCGAGAACGCGCAGCACTTCTTCGAACTGCGCATCCGAATTCGAGTTGTTCCCCGCAATGTGGCGCGCCACCGCGATGTTGTCGCGGGCCGTAAGATTCGGCAGCAGATTGAACTTCTGGAAGACAAAGCCCACGGTGCGGCGGCGCATGCGCGTCCGGCCGGCGTCGGTAAGCGCGGCAAGATTCTCTCCCGCTACGTGGATCTCACCGGCAGTGGGAGGCGTCAGACCCCCGATGATGTGAAAGAGTGTCGATTTTCCGGAGCCGGACGGACCGACGATGGACAGGAATTCGCCGGCTTTGACTTCCAGGTCCACACCGCGGAGAGCCGGCACGTCGACACTGCCGACACGATAGATTTTCTCGAGATCGCGCGCGTAGATGATGTCGCCGCTATTCATAGGCCAGGGCCTCGATGGGGTCGTGCGCGGCGGCGCTCAATCCGGGATAAAGAGCACCCAGCATGGCACCGAATAGCGTGATCAGACC
>Ga0126381_100001958_pt1 | contig 22143 bp, 13 predicted proteins | sample PanSoiMetPlot_28_FD_96465 | JGI IMG/M metagenome (GOLD analysis project Ga0126381, IMG submission 96465) | Tropical forest soil microbial communities from Panama - MetaG Plot_28 | ecosystem: Environmental > Terrestrial > Soil > Tropical forest > Bulk soil | place: Panama | collected 2016-02-17
TGGAATTGAAGCGAGGCCCCAGTCCGTTGTTCGGGCCGCCTTGTGCGGACTCGATCTCCGCGAACCGGGCCATCCCGTCACGGAAGAACGCTGTTTCGTCTGCGGTCAGCCCCTGTAACGGCCCGCCAGCGCCCGCAGCTCCGCCGCGAACCCCCGGGTCTACCGCCTTCTTTTGTCCTTGGGCGATTGGCAAGGTCGCTGTCATGCAGGCGGCGAGCACCCCCAGGCCAATTTTTCGATATGTTGTCACGGCGCCCCCTTTGTTGGAATGTAGAATACCAGAAATGGAAATCGCATCGTGTAGAGACTGGGCCTATCTCGGGACTACCTGACTGAGGTCGAACTCTCGCAAAACGCTCTCTCGGCGCACCGTCTCGGCGACGGGCGACATTGTTGTTCTGAAAGTGGCGTTCCCGTGTGCGCCTCAACGGCGCTGATCACCAGTGGGGGAAGGACCCACTCAAGGAGGTTGTTGGTTGAACTTGATAGCTTGCGAGCGCCCGAGCCGGGTAACTGGCAAGGGTGGAGCCTCGTGATAAAGCCCACGTATGGTGGGTGGGCAGACCGGCAGGCCGTAACGCGTGTGAAGCTTGAGCAGGCCTCGAAAGTAACGATGTGGCACCGACCCGCCGTGGGAATAGGGAAGGCTGCACGGACAGGGAAGAAACCCGCGCGGGAACGCGCCACTCGCCAACCAACGAGCACCTGATCCGGTCCACCGGGGTAGTGAGCACGGCATGCAGGGAAGGTGATCTGAGGTCAGTGAGGGAGGCTCGGGATTGGCTGGGGGGTCGCGGCCCCAAATTAATCCTGAAGGTTTGCAGCATATACGAAAGCGCTACCAAGCGTCTTCACGCTGGAGCACGAACTGATCCTTCCGCCCAAGAAGGTGCGGAGCGGGTGGTAAAGTGTTCCTTCCTCGGCCATCGTCCAAGGAGGAGGAAATCTAACACCGTCTAGTTCTGTTAATTTTGCAACAGATGGATGGAATTCAGCCATCGAAAAATAAATCCCTTGTGAACGCTCTGCATCATAGTGCGCTTCCATGAAAAACCCGGTCTGTGAACTCTGCCATGCACCGACACTCGTTTGGGCCGAAGTGCCACTTTGTTTGGGGTGCCTCAAGAAGCCATCACGCCCTGTGGCCAGGGTGCTCAGAGCGCGGTTGGCTGCCGCGCTGCCCACGCCACCTGCGAAGCGACCGAAACCCCCGGTGGACTGTCCTTGGTGCAAGATCACATTGCGCCGCGGCGCAAGTCTTGCTGTGCATCTCCAAAGGTGTAAATCTTATCCTCGTCTGCTCCGGCGACGAGAGCCTCTTCACTAGAACGTTTTGCCGCTCCACGATCTGCAGCCCGGCGGATGGAACCGGCCAGAGGGCCGAATAGAGGCACTCCCGCGTGGTCTAAGATAACGCTTTTCGGGGACCATGATCGAAGGTCTTGTTCGCGGAATTCCGGGACACCCTGGCCGCCCTCGAATAGCTACGCCGCAATCGCTACCGTCTGGCTTAGCGCCGCAAGCGTCCCTCGGTATCCTCGTATGGTCAACAAATCAGTACTCACTGAAAGCAAGGGAGATGAAGAGTCGCCTCACATCGGGGTTAACCTGGCGTTAAGGATCGATCGGTCTACTCGTCTCGTAACGTCGCGTTACGTCCGCCTTTTAGATCATCTCCCTAATCTCGTGCAGCGCTCGCCAGAGCTTGGAACAAGAATCGTTCCTCTATTTTGACCATACGGGAATTGAGTTGCGGCGAATCCCAGAGCGGGCCGAATGCGCCGGCCGACGCGCTGCGAGGAGTCAGAATCGTCTCGGCGGAGATCCACCCGGTGCGCTGGCGGTCGCCGTGGAACGTCAGCACGTTGTACTGGCCGGCAGCGGCCAACGCGAACGGCCCTACCAGACAACCAAGAAACTCGCAATTCCCGCGTCACCGCCAGGAGTATAGGGTCGCACCGCCGACGCTGCACTTGCCTCAGTTCCGCTGATCACGGATTTGCCTAGGCCGTTCGGGTCGCCTGCACGTTGACAACGGTTTTGGCGATCTCCGTCAACTTCTGGTCCTCGGCCCGCTCCTCGTCGAGAGTTTCCTGGAGTACAGCGGCGGCGCGTTCGTGCCCGATCTGTTCGGCGTAAGTGCGCACCGATCCGTATGCAGCAATTTCGTAGTGCTCCACGCGCTGACAGGCCGAGATGATCGCTGCGTCGCGAACAGCGGGAGCGGCCTCTTTGCCGAGCATTTCGTCGCTCTCTTCGAGCACACCATGCATGCCCTTGCATTTCTGCTTCTTTGCTGCTTCACCATGCATTTCGAAGATCCGTTCGAGACGGGCTACATGGCTCCGCGTCTGCTCCAGGTGATTCTCGAGTGCGGCGCGAAGTTCTGGCGACGCCGCCTTCTTGATCATTTTTGGCAGTGCCCCGAGGACTTGATCTTCAGAGCTGTAGAGGTCCCTCAGCTCTGACAAATAAAGGTCTTGCAATGATGCTAATTTCATCGCGGCAAAAACCTCCCCGCATAGCTTGGCGCTAACGAATGCCGATCACAAGGGTAGCCCTCAGCAGTTAGTGAAGGAGTTTACATCTGTCAAGGATCCACGCCAGGCACTGTGAACCGTATCCGAAATTGCGCGTTCCGCTACTGGGGTGCGCGCTCCCACTCCGGTCGGCTCGTCTTCCATAACGCATCTCTGCGCTATTGGATCCGTCCGCAGTGGGCGATATGTTTCACCGCCAACGTCCAGATTCCGCCTTCCACATCGTGTCCGGGTGTAGCGGCGGGTCTCAGGCATTGCTTGTCACCGACCTGCTGCTCACAGCGGTGCCTCGGCCTTCGCAAGAGAAGTAAGCGCCATCCATTCTCCGGTTCCGACCGATGGCGGAAACCGGATTCGGTAAAACGTTAACACCCTTTCGCTGTATTCCTGTGATACACTTCGCCCAATCAACACGGTTGACCCTAGTTTCATCGGGGAGGGGTGGTAACAATGCAAACCCTGTTTTCGCGCCAGTGGGCATCACTGGTTTTTCTGTTGTGTTTCAGTGCCATGTTAGCCTGCGCGCAATCAACCGCAACCGGTACCGTATCGGGCCAAATCACGGATCCACAGAATGCTATAGTCGTCGCCGCTGAGATCAGGCTCGTGGACACACAAACGAATACCGCGCGCATCAGCGTCACCAACGAGGCAGGCCGCTACAGCTTCATCAATGTTCCCCCCGGAAATTACGACATCCTCGTCAGTAAACCGGGATTCGCGCAAGCGAGAATTGCCGCGACTGTTGAAGTGGGATTGACCCTCACCGCAAACGTGGCGCTGGAGGTCGGCTCTACCGCCACTACCGTCGAGGTTACCGCCGGCGCCGCCGCTGAATTGCAGGCGATGAACGCCACGGTGGGCTCGACGATCACCGGCAGTTCGATGCAACTCGTGCCCAATCTGGGGCGAGATGCTTCGTCACTCTCCACATTGCAGGTGGGAGTGATGCCCACCGGCAACGTCGCTGGTTCGGCTTCCGACCAGAACGTTTTTCAGCTGGATGGCGGAAACAACAGCGATGACATGTCCGGAAATAATAGTACCTATGTGCCGAGCAACGGTTACGCGGGTAGCGCCTCGTCAGGCGGCGCGCCGTCCGGCGTCATGCCCACTCCGGTAGAGAGTATAGAGGAGTTCAAGGTTGGCACCAGCAACCAAACCGCGGATTTCAACGGCGCTGCCGGCAGTCAAGTGCAGATGGTGACCAAACGGGGCACTAACCAACTCCACGGCGCCGTCTACGATTACTACTTTGCCACCAACATCGGCGCGGCCAATCTGTGGCGTAACAATCACGTGCCCGATACACAACTTGGGCTGCCGTACACACCTTTGACCTCGTCGCACAAGAACCGCTTCGGCGGCGCCCTGGGGGGGCCGCTGGCACCTAAGTTTTTGGGCGGCAAGACCTACTTTTTCGTGAATTACGAAGGCTACCGTTTCCCGAATGCCACCACGATAGAAAAGACCGTGCCTACGCCCCTTCTTCGCTTGGGCGTCGTACAGGTGCAGAACAGCGCTGGAGTGTACCAGGCATTCAACCTCAACCCGTATCCCGTCACTTACAACGGCACTACTTACCAGCCGGCAACGTGCGGATCGAGCCTTTGCGATCCGCGCGGACTCGGCCTCAACCCGATCGTCAGCCAGATCTGGACTAAATACATGCCGCTGCCGAATGATCCCACCGGCGGAGACAAGTACAACACGCAAGGCTATCTTACCAATATCAGTCTGCCGCAGACCTCCGATTTCGGAGTGATCCGGCTGGACCACGATTTTGGGGCGCGCAACCACTTCATGGCGAGCTACCGCTACTACCGATACAATCAGTTGACCTCCCAGCAAGTGGATATCGGCGGCGCTCTTCCCGGTGACGCACTGGGGCAGGCGGTGGCCAGCGCTCCGCGGCCAGAGAAGCCTTCGTACCTGGTCGCCGGCCTCACCACAACGCTCACTCCCCATCTGACGAATGATTTCCATTTCAACTACCTGCGCAACTGGTGGCAATGGTCAACCGATGGGGCGGTGCCGCAACTTCCCGGCCTGGCGGGCGCTGTTGAAATCGGAGGCGAATCCAGCAACGCATTGATCCCCTACAACGTGGATTCGCAAAGCACTCGCCAACGTACCTGGGACGGGCACGACACCGTCTTGCGTGACGACCTCAGCCTGCTGCGAGGCAATCACTTGATCCAGTTCGGCGGCTCCTACCAGCGCAACTACGATTTTTTTATCCGCAACGACAACGGCATCGGTATCGATGCCGCGTTGGTTTACCAAGTAACCAATGGTACGGGCATCAATTTTCTCTCCGCATATCAGCCGTCAGGCATACCAGCCAGCCAGCTTGGCACTTACAACCAGCTATACACGGAGGTACTTGGCATAGTCTCGCAAACGCAGGTCCTGTTGACACGCAGCGGCTCCAATCTCACCGTCAATCCGGTTGGCGAGCCGATCTTTATCCACGCGATCCTTCCCAAGTACGATTTGTACGCAACCGACAGCTGGCACATCAAGCCTAGCGTCACGCTGACTTACGGGCTGGCTTATGTGATCGACATGCCGCCTTACTCGCCTGACAACAAGCAAGTGATGTTCCTGGATTCCAATGGCAATCCGCTTTCCTTTGAAGGCTTCATGCAGGCGAAGCAGAAGGCGGCTCTTGCCGGCCAGGTTTACGAACCGACCATCTCATTTGCCACCATCAATAACGTCAACGGTCATCCCAAATATCCCTTCGATCCGTTCTATGGAGGCGTCAGCCCGCGCGTGGCGGTGGCATGGAATCCGAACTTCGACAGCGGCATCCTGGGCCGCGTTCTCGGTCATGGGAAAACCGTAATTCGGGGTGGTTACGCGCGAATCTATGGACGGACACAGGGCATCAGGATGGCCGGTGTGCCGGCCAATGGAGTGGGTATAGGGCAAGTAATCCAGTGTGTCGGCGCCACTAAGACCGGTGAGTGCCTGGGAACTAATGGTGTGGACGCAACTACGGCTTTCCGCGTCGGAACGGATGGGCTGACTGCGCCCACGCTGCCCGTCACACAAACCCTGCCGCAGCCGTACTTCCCCGGTGTGAACGGCAGCGCCCCGACTGGCGATGGTGCGTTGCTCGATCCCAACTTCCGCCAGGACCGCTCTGACGAAGGGACCGTCACGATCCAACGGGCGCTTTCACAAAAACTGTTGATCGAGGCCGGTTACATCGGGCGCAAAATCGCTAATGAATATCAGCTGATTAATATCGACGCCGTGCCTTACATGACCACGCTGAGCGGGCAGTCATTCGCCAATGCATTTTCGAACATATATTGGCAAGTTGCCGAGGGAGCAGCCGTGACCGCCCAACCGTTTTTCGAAGCGGCTCTGGGCGGTCCGTCGAGCGCATATTGCGCCGGCTTTTCGAGTTGCAGCGCTGCCGTCGCCTCCAAGCAAGCGGCCAACATCAAAACAACACAGGTGTACAGCATGTGGTCGGCCCTCAACTCCGCTCCCTCCTGGACACTGGGGCGCACACTACTCAGTTCTCCGGCACTTCCCGGGGGCAATGTCGGTCCGCAGCTCACGGCACTCGAGCTTTCGACCAGCAACGGGTACGGCAATTACAACGCCGCCTTCCTTTCCCTCACGATGCGCGACTGGCACGGGCTCACGGCGCGCTCCAACTTTACTTGGAGCCGGGCGCTGGGTACGGGCACGGTGAACCAGAGCGGCAGTTCCATGACGGTTCCCGACCCCTGGAATTTGCAGTCAGCATATGGCGTTCAGCCCTTCGATATCCGCTTTGTCTACAACTTATCCATGGTCTATGAGCCACAATTCTGGCGTGGGCGGAAGGGCGTTCTCGGCCGCTTGCTGGGAGGTTGGGCCATTTCGCCACTTTTTACGGCGCAAAGCGGGCTGCCGCTTGAGATCAACGTCGGCTCGGGCTCCAACACCGATGCTCAGTCGTTCGGCGAGGTCTACGGTAACAGCAATACGTCCTACGAGAACGCCGCGCCTGCCTCGCCATTCAACGGAGGCAACTCTGCCCACTACAACGTCAGCGTGGCTTCCGGCTGCGGTATTACGGGCAACCCTTCGACCGGCGGTTCCGGAATCAATCTGTTCGCCAACCCGGTGGCCACCTGCTCGCAGTTCCGCCGCTTGATCCTCGGTTACGACACCAACGCCGGGGGCGCTGGGGTCATCCGGGGCTTCCCCACATGGAACCTAGATGCAACCGTCTCCAAGGATATGCGCTTCAACGAGCGTCTAAGCGCTACGCTCATGTTCCAGTTTTCGAATCTCCTGAACCATTTCCAACCGGCCAATCCGTCCATGAATATCGACGGTCCCGGTTCTTGGGGGGTAGTTACCAACCAGGCCACGACCACCAACGGAGTACAATCCCGCCAGATGGAGTTCGGGTTGCGGATCCGGTTTTGACGCGAATGGGTGCGTTCCGACTGTCCGGTTATTACGTTTCGCCACACTCGAGGCAATGCAGACCATTAAAGCTTCTGTGCACGATCGATGCACGCCGCGAGGCCAGTGGCGATCAGGGCATCGGCTCTGCCGTGGAACGCGACATTCTGGACGACGAACTCGCCGAGCTGGCGATCGAATGGATGATGAATCCGGAGTCGCCAAGGGTCCCAAACCTTTCACGAATACGCTGACATCCCGCGGGGAAGAGCCCCGGTGTAGACTTGTCCTGAAAGGCCAAAATCTCGCCGAGGTCGATCCAGACGGGGGATCTTCCGCAGACTTACGGATTCGGATGGTCGGTGATCCGCAAAGCCGTCGGCGACGGGACAGCGCCGGCAGCCTTCGGCCACGGCGCTTACAAGACGGCGATGTGGGTGGATCCACAACGTCCACAAAGCACACTTGTGACGATTGTGATGCGGCAGCACGAGGGGAGCCTTCCTGGTTCCCGATGGAAAGAAGATCTAGAGCGTGTTTCTGAAGACGGTCCTTGAGGAGGAGACACAACTATGCGATGTTCGCGTCACACTTTGTTGGAGATAGCCCTGCTCGCTATCAGCGGCTTCGCCCAAGATCGCACCGCGTCCATGACCGGGACGGTGCGCGACCCAACCGGGGCTCCCGTTCCGGACGCAAAAATTACGATCACCAATGCGGAGACCGGGATCAAGCATACCGCGACCAGCAGCAGCAACGGCGATTACACGGTCACGCTGCTCAATCCCGGCACTTACAACACGCTGGTGGAGCACCAGGGGTTCAAGAAGATCGAGCGCTCCAATATCGAGCTCCACGTGAATGACAACGTGAAGATCGATTATCCGCTGGCGCTCGGCGAGGTCACGCAGGTGGTCGACGTACACGAGGAAGTACCGCTGCTGCGCACCACCGACGCTTCGCTCGGGCAGGTGGTGGACAACGCGAAGGTGACGAGCCTGCCGCTCAACGGGCGCAGCTCATTCCGGCTGGTCGAACTGACGCCGGGTTACCTTCCCACCCCGGGAGCGTTGGGCCAATTCGGCGACATTCCGGTCAACACGACTTGGGATTCGAACTTTTCCATCAATGGCGGCCAGGGATATTCGAACGAGATCATGATCGACGGCACGCCGAGCACCACCGGGTTCTTCGATCAGATTACGACGATGCCCAGCGTGGACGCGCTGGTCGAGTTCAAGGTGCTAGGCAATTCGATGTCGGCCGAGTTCGGCCATACGGGGGGAGGCGTGCTGAACGTCACGACGAAGAGCGGAACCAACGTGGTTCACGGAACGCTGTTCGAGTTTTTGCGCAACAGCGTCCTCGGCGCGAACGATTATTTCAACAACCTGGCAGGATCGCCGCGAGTGGCGTTCAAGATGAACCAATTCGGCGGATCAGTTGGCGGTCCAGCGGTATTGCCCAAGTTGTACAACGGCAAGAATCGTACCTTCTTCTTTTTCAACTACGAGGGCACGCGGTGGCGGCGCGGTGCGGTGTTCGTGACGACCGTGCCGACGGCGGCGGAGCGCAGCGGCGATTTTTCGCACGACGTGACCAACTCCGGCCAGTTGATTACGATCTACGATCCGAGCAGCACCGAGCCCAACCCGTCCGTAGCCGGACAATATGTGCGCACGGCGTTTCCGGGCAACATCATTCCGACGAGCCGGGTCAACAACATTGGGGCGAACATGACGTCGTACTATCCACTGCCCAATCGGGCGGGCAGCGGCGCGTCCGGCGTCAACAATTACACCAGCAACGCGGGCGGGGCGGTTAACAAGGACCAGTTCAACGGGCGTCTGGACCATCAGATCACGGCGAGCGACAAGATCTTCGGACGGTTTTCCTCCGACGTGACGGCGCTCTGTCAGCCGAATACCTATGGGAACATCGCGTCGCCGGGCGCGGCGTCGGTGGGTTGCACGACGTTCAAGAACCGCAGCGCGTCGCTCGAAGACGACTATACGATTTTGCCCAATGTGCTTTTCTCGGTGCGGTATGGTTTCGCGCGCTGGTATCAGATCCGCGCGGGGTTGAGCTACGGGTTTAACCAGACGACGTTGGGGTTCCCCGCATCGCTGGTGAGCGAGGAGCAGATACCGGCATTTCCGACCGTGAACGTGACCGGCTACGGCGCGCTGGGCAATCAGGGCAGCAACTATTTGAGCAACGGCAACGATACCCACAGCCTGCTGCCTTCGCTGACCATTGTGCGCGGACGCCAGATGATTAAGACCGGCGCGGATATGCGGCTGTCGCGCATCAACCTGTTCAATCCGAGTTCCCCCGGCGGCGTGTACAACTTCACGCAGGCGTTCACCCAGGGTCCCAATCCGCTCACCAGCTCCACGACCGCAGGCGATGCTTTTGCAAGCATGATGCTGGGCGTGCCGGCGTCGGGCTCCGTCACCACGGACGTCGGCGTCTCCATGCAGAACTACTATTTCGCGGGCTACGTGCAGGACGATATTAGGGTGACGGACAAGCTGACCGTCAACGCCGGATTGCGATACGAAACCGAGAGTCCGTACACAGAGCGGCACAACCGGTTCGTGGGATTGGATGCGAACCTTGCCAGCCCGGCGGCAAATCCGGAGTTTCCCAACCTGACGGGCGGGTTGGTGTTTGCCAGCCCGACCAATCGGTATGTCTATGACTGGTATAAGAAGGGTTTCGGCCCCCGCTTCGGGATGGCGTATCAGGCGGCGAAGAATACGGTGATTCGCGCCGGCGGTGGCTTCTTCTACGCGCCCCTGCAGATCAGCAACAACGCCGTGGGTTTCTCGCCGAGCTCGGGATTTGCTTCATCCACGCCGCTCATTTCGTCGATCGACGGCGGGCTGACGCCCTTCAATTCGCTGGCCAGCGCGTTTTCGGGCGGCCTGATAGCGCCGACGGGAACGTCGCTCGGCGCGGCCACCTTCCTCGGCCAGGGAATCACGGTGTGGGACGGCCATCCCATCACGCCGCGATCATACCAATGGAACTTCGACGTGCAGCACCAACTGCCGTGGAGCGTACTGATCGACGTCGCGTACGTGGGCAATCGCGGAGTCTATCTGGCGGGCAACCGGCAGTTCGACGCGATGCCGTCGCAGTATCTGTCGATTGGCGCGGCGCTGCTGAACTCTGTTTCGAATCCATTTTTCGGCAAGATCAACACGGGCGCTCTGGCCCTATCGACAGTGACATTGCAATCGCTGTTGACCCCGTTTCCGCAGTTCACTTCCGTGGACGTGATCAACGATACCGCTGGCAACTCCACCTATCATGCGCTCCAGTTGAAGGCGGAGAAACGCCTCTCGTCCGGGCTGAGTTTCCTGGTGGCATACTCGTTCTCGAAACTGATCAGCGACGTGCCATGGGCGGCCTCGGGGATCGGCGGCAACAACGGCTCCGGCACTTTTCAAAACTGGTACAACCTGAGCGCCGAGCGGGCTCTCAGCGCTCAGGATTTTCCGCAGACCCTGACCATCAGCTACGACTACGCGCTGCCGTTCGGCAAAGGCCGGACCATCGGCAGCCATTGGCACGGACCGGTGGACAGGCTGTTGGGCGGCTGGGCTTTGAACGGCATCAGCCGTCTCAGCTCGGGCAACCCGCTGACGTTCTCCACGTCGGTGAACAATACACACAGCCTGGGAGGCGGCGAGCGACCCAACAGCAACGGCACAAACGCGACGTTGAGCGATCCGTCGATATACGAATGGTTGAACATCTCGACTTTCAGCACGCCGCCCGCGTTCGCATTCGGCAACGTGGGCCGTACCACCAACGTTTTTTCGCCCGGCATCATCAATTTCGACGCCTCGCTGTTCAAGAACGTGGTTTTCCATGAGCGCCTCACGCTGCAGGTCCGCGCGGAGTTCTTCAATTTGTTCAACCACGAAAATTTCGCGCCTCCCGACACCTCGCTGGGGGACAAAACGTTCGGGCAGATCAGCGCATCGAACCTGCTGCCGCGCGTGGGACAAATGGCGCTGAAGCTGACGTTTTAGGATTGAGTCATGAATCGCCGAGAATTGCTCAAATCGAGTTTCCTTGCTGCCGCGGGACAGGCTTCCGCGCAGGTTCCCCAGCCGGCGGCGCACAGCTTTCCCGAATCCGCGCGCGAGACGGCTGGCGGACGAATGCCGAATATCCTGTGGATCTGCGCTGACCAGCAGCGATTCGACACCGTCGCCGGCCTGAACAACGACCACATCAACACCCCGAACCTGCGGAAGTTCATGGACGAGTCGGTCACCTTCACACATGCGTTCGTCCAGAACCCGGTATGTGCACCGTCGCGCGCCAGCTTCCTCACCGGGCGGTATCCGCACACCACCGGTTTGCGCGCCAACGGCCAGCGCATCCACGCGAACGAGCGGCTGGTGACGCGCCTCCTGGCGGACAACGGCTACACCTGCGGGTTGTCCGGAAAGCTGCACCTTTCGCCCTGCGCGGGCGGGAGGGATGAGGACCGCATCGACGACGGGTACCAGGTGTTCTGGTGGAGTCACGACTGGAGCGACAGCTGGCCGGGCAAGAATATGTGGCAGGTCTGGCTAAAAGACCGCGGCATCAAGCTGCCCAAGCAGCCGCCTGGAGTGGAGGCATGGGGCATTCCCATCGATCCGAAAGTAACCCAGACGGCATGGTGCTCGGACATGGCCATCCAGTTCATGCGGGAGCAGCGGAAATTCAATCCGTGGCTCATGTCGGTGAATATCTTCCAGCCGCATCATCCATTTTGGCCGACCAAGGATTACATGTCCAGGTACGACGTCGATAAGATTCCGTCGCCCAGGTATGAAGACGGCGAATTGGATGCGAAGCCCATCTTTCAACGTGTGGATCACCAGGCGGCGTACGGAGGGACAGGCATTTCGTTCGCCAAAACGGACGATCAGACGCATCGGCAGGTCACGGCTGCTTACTATGCGATGATCGAGCAGGTGGATACCGAAGTCGGGCGGATGCTGAAGGTGCTCGAAGACACCGGGCAGGCAGACAACACCATCGTCATCTATATGAGCGACCACGGCGAGATGCTGGGCGATCACGGCATCTACCTCAAGGGTCCGTATTTCTACGACTGCATGATACGCGTGCCCCTGATGATTCGCTGGCCGGGCAAATACAAGGCGGGGCTGCGAACCGACGCGCTGGTGGAGATGGTAGACCTGTGCCCGACGCTGCTCGAAGCGGCCAGCATTCCCGTGCCGTCGGGCGTGCAGGGCCGTTCGCTGACGCGGGTGCTGACCGGGCAGACTACATTGCACCGCGATTCGGTCTACTCCGAGCATTTTGATTCGTCGTTTTTGTACGATCCCCCGCCGATGGCTGCCTCGGTGCGAACCACGCGGCACAAATTGTCGTACTACCAGAATCTCGGTGTCGGCGAACTTTACGACCTAGAGAAGGATCCGGGCGAAGTGGAGAATCTCTGGGCGTCGCCGCGAGCTAAGGATGTTCGCGCGGAAATGATGGAGAAGCTGATGGCCCGGATGGTGGAGACGGTGGATCCTCTGCCCGAGCGGAAATCGGTTTGGTAAGCGTTAGCACGTGGTGACACCTACATCCGATGCTGAGCCTTCCTGGCGACGAGTCGCCGCGCTGCCCGGCGTGCACCGCTTGACCGACACGACGTCGAATTTAGGAGTTGCCGCCGGCGGCGTGGATTGCGCGTGCAACAGTGCGCTGAACACGACACCGATGAAACTCCTGCCCTTCATATCCATCTCCCACTCACCGCAGGCCCGCCTGGACCGCCATTTTGAACGGAATCAACTCGTCGGCGGTCAGGTAACCGTCGTGGTTGCGATCGAGCGTCTTCAGCGCCGCGGCGGCGTGATCGATTTCCCCAGCCGAGAGCTCACCGTCATGGTCGGCGTCGAGAGCGGCCAGCACCGGATGGAAGCTCAGGAACCGCCGGCGAAGCTGCGCCGCCATCGCCGGGGAGAGGGAATTCGGATCGAAGTGCAGGCCGCATTCCTCGGCAGTCACCTTACCCTCGTGGCTGATGTCCAGTCTCCGAAGCGCCGCCGGGGCATTCGCGATCTCCAGCGGCGAAAGCGCAAAATCGCGATTGGTGTCGAGCGCGCGCAGCACGGGCATCGACACGAAATACGGCCCGGCGAGTTTCAGCCACGCCTCGAACGGGTCTGGTCCCAGCTTGACAGTGGTGTTGAGGTCGCTGGCGGCCGCTGAATTCCCATCGGTCGGCAAGAGACTCGGCCTGGAAGAATGCACTCCGATAAAAAATGGCCTCGCGACGCCCCCGGCCCTACCAATCAGGAGCACCGCGGCAAGAATCGAGAGGATGGCCAGAACTCCACCGTGAAGCAACGCCGCAGGGCGGGGTTTGTAGGTCTCTATGGTTTGAAACAGCGGCACCCCCACTGATTCCAGCGAAGTCGCCGCCGTCGCAGCGGGCGCCTCGGGGTGGCGAAATTCCGGGCGCAACAGCCACTGGCGCGCGAGCGATACCACGGCGTCGGCGAGGTACCGCAGTTTGGCGCGATTCGGGGCGCGGTCGAAATCGTCGAGCATATCGTCGCCAAAACGCCAGCGGAACGGCGCCGGGTGAAGCCAGATTAATTGGATATACAGCCATCGCACCATCAGGCCCTCCTGGGTTTGAGCGAGCGGAGGCGCGTTCTGCCCTCATGCACCACGTCTTCCAGCCGCGCGATTTCCTGCGAGAGCACGCCGCGCCCCAGCGAGCTCAGGCGATAGTAGCGGCGGCGGGAGTTTTCCTCTTCGCGAGGTCCCACAACTTCCTCCACCATGCGCTGCTTCATCAGCCGCTGCAGATTGTCATAAAGCGTGCCCGGTCCCAGGTTATAGCGGCCCCCCGATTGGCGCAGCACCTCCTGCATGATGCCGTAGCCATGCATCGGTTCTCCGGCAAGCGAGAGCAGAATGTGCAGGGTGGCCGGGGCCAGCGGAAGATAATCGTCGGGGTGCCGTTTCATGATCGGATTCCGTTATATCAGATTCCGATAATCATAGCAAGGCATCGTTGAGCGATAGAGGTATGATCGAAACTGCTGATACGCCACCTGGGTGAGTCACGCTCGACTCGCCGAACTGGTGTCGCCGACGCCGAAGAGATCGTCGGTCGACTCGGAGAAAGCCCATCCGCATCTGGGTGGATCACTCCTGGAAGTCGGCATCACGGCCGGAATCCGGGTAAATCGATCCGCGAAGCCAGGGGCGTTTGTGGGGGGCTGATCGCGGTACCCTGGATAACCTGACGTGGCCAGTTCCCCGTTTAAGCAGATCGGTTCACCCGACCTACGAATGACGGCTGGAGACTTGCGCACTCTGCGCCTGGTGGTCCACCTTCTGCGGGGAGCCCACACAAGCCGGCAATCGGATCACAATACCTGTGGAGGTGATCCGATGAGACGCAGCGAGTTTATTGCGCGGGTTGCAGGCAGCGCGTTCGCCGTTTCCACTGTTGCGGCGCCGGCCGCGGAGGGACCGTTTGCCGATACCGAGATTCAGATTGAGCGCGCCATGCCGGGAAAACCGCACGCGGGAAAGGTGCTCGCTGCGATCCAGCCGCACGCCGATGATCTTCCTATCTTCGCGGGAGGATTGGTACTGAAACTCATTCAGGAAGGGTATACGGGGTATCTGATTCGCACCACCAATGATGACCATACCGGCCCAGGCTCCGTCGGCGAGGGCGTGCTGGCTAACGAACAAAACAATCTCGCCGTCGCGCGTGCGTTCGGGCTGAAGAAGGCATACGACCTGTACTACCGCAACCACATGCTGGACAGTGTGTCTCCCCTCGAGTTGCGGCTTCGGCTGATCTTTCTCTTCCGCCTGCTGAAGGTAGACACCGTCATCTGCTACGATCCATGGGCGCATTTTGAGGAGAACCCGGACCACTACGCCACCGCCAGCGCAGTCGAGGCCGCCTGCTGGATGTCCGGCATGGCCAAGGATTACCCGGAACACTTCGACGCGGGCCTCGCCACGCACTCGGTTACGGAGAAGTACTATTTTGCGCGGGGTCCCCAATACGTCAACCGCGTGGTAGATATCAGCAACTTTATAGAGGGGAAGATCTCCGTGAATATCCTCAACACGGCTCAAGGACCGGCCGGCCAGCGAGGAGCGCAGTTGAGGCGCCGCCTGGCTGAGCAGGGATTGCGTCTCCCCTCGCTCGGCAACGACGACGATACGGCAAACCGGGAATATGCCCGCCAGTTCGTGCTGGACCGGGACGCGGAGATCGGAAAAAAGTTCGGTCTGGCCTATGGCGAGGCGTATCACTATATCGGGCCGCCGCCGGCGAAAGTCGAAGACTATATCCGGAAGAACTCCGTAAGGCTCTGATTCGTTTCGGCGACCTGTGCCAAGGCTCACGACCTCGGATCGTACGGCCAAGTTCGTGGCGTCGGCGTAGTGGTGGCAAACGCGTTTGTAGGGACTGATCCGCGCCTTTCGGAAGCCATCCTGGACAGCTTAGAATGACGGGATGCCACACACGATAGCTATCCTGGGAGGTGGTGTCGGTGGCCTCAGCGCGGCCCATGAACTGGCGGAGCGCGGCTTCCAGGTCCGTGTCTACGAGCGCAAGTCCGTCATGGGCGGTAAAGCCCGCAGCATCCCCGTCCCGGACTCGGCTGTTCAGAGCCGCAAGCCTCTTCCCGGCGAACATGGATTCCGGTTTTTCCCTGGCTTTTATAAGCACGTAACCGACACGATGCGGCGTATTCCTTACGGGGCTCACGGCAACGCGTTCGATAACCTGACGGTGGCGACGCGCATTCTGCTGGCCAGGGCCGGACAGGCCGAGATCACATGGCTGGCACGTACTCCGGAGAGTCTGGAGGACTTGCGGGTGTTTCTCGTGGAGTTGTTTACGCCATTGGGCGTTCCTCCGGAGGAGTTGGCTTATTTCGTCACTCGTCTTCTGATAGTTGCCACCAGTTGCGCTGAACGGCGCCTCCAGGAATTCGAAAATATCGCCTGGTGGGACTTTATCGCCGCTCCGCGTATGTCGAAAACGTATCAGGCGTATCTCGGTCAGGGTCTGACCCGCTCACTGGTGGCGATGCGGGCCGAGGAGAGCAGCACGCGGACCGTCGGCGTTACCCAGTTGCAATTCCTTTATGGTTTGATATCCCCGGACCGGGTGTTCGACCGGCTGCTTTCAGGTCCCACCAGCGATATCTGGATCGATCCCTGGACTCAATACCTCCAGAAATTGGGCGTGGAATTCCACCCCGGAACGCATCGCCAGAATCGAAACGGATGGCGCAAAGGTCAGCTCCGTCGCAACGGATGGGGGCGAGGTGATCGAGGCGGATTCTTACGTTGCGGCCTTGCCGGTAGAAGTAATGGCTTCGCTCCTTACCGATGAACTGAAACATGCGGCGCCATCCATTGCCAACCTGGATAAACTGCAAACGCGCTGGATGAACGGCATTCAGTTCTATCTTTCGCAGGATGTGCCGATCGTTAACGGACACGCTATCTATTTGGATTCTCCATGGGCACTCACCTCGATCTCCCAGCGGCAATTTTGGACAGGCGTGGACTTTTCGCAGTTCGGGAACGGCGCGGTCCGAGGAATCCTCTCGGTGGACATCTCGGAATGGAGGGAGCCGGGCGTGGTTTACGGCAAACCGGCGCAGGACTGCACTGCGATCCAGATACAAGAGGAGGTCTGGACCCAACTCAAGCAGCACCTCAATGTCGGCGGCGCGGTCACGCTGGACGATGCGAAACTGTTGTCCTGGTTCCTGGATCAGGACATTGAATTTCCCAACGCCGGCACCGCGGCAAATGCCGAGCCATTGCTCATCAACACCGCGGGGTCGCTTCAGTACCGGCCTGAGGCGCAGATCGAATTGGAGAACCTCTTCCTGGCTTCGGACTACGTGCGTACCTATACCGATATCGCGTGTATGGAAGCGGCGAACGAAGCAGCGCGGCGCGCGGTGAACTGTGTGCTGTCGGCGTCGAGCTCCACGTCTGCACCGGCGCAACTGTGGCCGCTGGAAGAGCCGGTGTTCTTAAAGCCGCTCCAGGAAGTCGATCGCATCCGTTTTGGCCTCAGGCTTCCTCATCAACTGGCCGCGTGAGGCCGAAACCCTGCCCGTTAGCGCGAAGGAGTGAGGCGAGCCCTGTTGGTTTGTGTTCGCGCGACCCAAGGGAGTTTCTCGCGCGCAACGTTAACCAGACAGGTCCCCGCGGCACTGGGATACCGCTCACCTGGTTTGGGTTGCAACTGGGCCACTGCGCGTAGAGGGCTGAACGCCGGTCCGTGTTAGTCAATCTTGACTAGATGAAGCAGCCAGTCCTTGTATTCCAGGTGCCCAGGATAGTCCTCCGGCGCATGAAAGGTAGGAATGCCGCCGCCGCTGACAGTCCCTGTCTGCGTTTCCTTCGAGGAAACCAGGTCGATCCAGTTGAAGCGAAAAAGGTCAGAGGCTGAGGTCGAGCGCAGATCCAGCTTCAACTGGCCGCCGTAGCGCACGTAAACCAAGTACTCCCGGCCCATGATCGCCGACGCTAACGGCTGAGGGTATTCAGAAACCAGTTCCGGATGCGGCTCGAACTTCCACCATTCAATCCCTTTCATGAACGTCGCCAGGAAGCCTATGGATACCGCACCCGGGTAGCCCAATGTGTCTACAGTAAGAGCTGGCCGCGGCCAAACGTCTTGGCGGGGCGCCAGCGAGGGATCTGGTATATCGGCCCACCATTGATGACCGCCGCCATAGGTGTGGCCGGCCGCGCCTGAGAGCATGGCAGACCAGGCAGCGAAGCGCACATCCATGGCGGGCGCGCTGCCCTCGGTGAACTCGTACCACGGCTCGGTGATGATCACGGGCTTGGGCGGCTGGCGGGTGTAGTCCAGGGCTATTATCTGCGGGATCATCTCGTTTCGCCATTTGGCATGTCCTACTTGGCTATCGTTGAAGTCCAACCAATGCTGGTCCTGCAATACCGAGCCTGTGGACCACTGGGCAGAGTCTCCCATCTCGCCGCCGGCCCATCCGGGCGGCGTGTTATGCACGCTGATCATGTGCCCATAGGGATCCTCCCGGCGCACGAGAGCGCCCAGATCCTTCCAGAGTTGCAGGCCGAGACCGCCGTAGTCGTACATGTTGTATTCGCCACCGAGATTCCAGACCACGTTGTAGGCGGCAAGGCGGTGTACGACGTACCGGGTCCACCGACGCACCTTCTCGGCGCCGGCACTCTGGTCGAGATGATTGCCGCCCCACCAAGGCATGATCCATAAGGTTATTCCCCGGCTGTTGGCGTAAGCGATGAAGCGCTCGGCATCACGGATTGCATTTAGGTCCGGTGTGGCGAAGTCCCGGCCGGCAAACCCGGTCGCGCTATTCGCTGCGAACATGACCTGGCCGATGGTGAAACCGCGCGCGGAACGGTCGTCGACCACCTGTTTGGCTCGCGTTAACGGGAATCCGTGCTTCAGGATCGGCCACCACGTATCACCAATCCAGAGGAAAGGCGTGCCATCTGCATGTTCGAAATACCTGCCCGCACGAGGGCCGCGCCTGGCGACCCGCACGAAGCCGTGGAGTGAGGGGGTCGCGACTTTTTCGGCGGCGCTCCATGCGAGGCACTGAAACGTGCCCTTCACTCCTTGAAGGCCAGGGTCGCTAGAGGAGGCGGAGTATGACCACTCCCCCGGCGTCGGCGGCGCAAACCGGATCTTCCACACGTTCGCCCCATCCCAGAAGCCGGGTACGGCATAGACCAATCCATGGGCGGCTCCGCTTAATCCGGTGAACGTGGCTACGACGTAGGGCTTGCCGCCATCTGGCAGGCCGTCTACGTATGGGTTCGCGAATTCCGCCTGGCTGTTCATCATAACCTCGAACGGCTCCCACTGGTGGGTTATGACTGGTTGAGGCCTTGCCGTGAAGATGCAGATCCAGAAAAATAAGGTCATCCCGAAGGTTGCTCGTCTCATTCGATTTCCTCGTCAACAACAAGCCTACTCACATTGATGACAGGCTGGCTCCGGCGGCGCAAATGAGCCTGCTCCGCCTAGGGGAAAGACACCCTCTGTTCATCCCGACTGGTACTGGTCGCAATCCACCTTGCAAAAGAAAACCATTTGCGAGGACGTCGCGACCATTGAACCCGCTCTCGTTAATGGCCGCGCCACTGAAGAGCGTTTCGATCGCTGCCGCCAACGCCTGATGGATGGTCTGTTCCGGGAACCAGGCTGTATCGCGTGATCTCTACGTACGATGGAAGATCGGGCGGCTACTGGTCGTTCGATCCGCCGCAGGCGACCGAAGAAGAGTGGCGCGGGCTGAATTCAGTTAAAGATAAATGGAACGGCGATGGCGGATATGTAGAGTGTCGGAGACACCGGGTTAGACGCATGGACGGGGCCGGCAGCGCCGCAACAAGTGGGTGTCGACGGATACATGATTCCTGGCGCCTTAAAGTGAATATGGGGTCCCGAAAGGCAGATTGATTCCAAAGCGAGGGGTGACGAGCTTAAACATCAGCGCCCGTCATCATAGGTGTTGGCGACCGCGGGACGGCTGTTGCGACATCACAATCAGCGAAGAAAGCAACCGTCCTCGTCAGTTACGGCTTGACGATGATGCGGACCGGGTTGCCTTCCTTTGTGCGTAAGCGGTCTACTCCCGAGGCGACATCTTCCAATGACACTACATGGGAGACCGAACGGGACAGATCGAGGCGGCCCGAGGCGACGAGTCGCACGAGCCCCGTAATGTCGCGCGGCTCATAGCCGTCATGCCCCAGCACCTCATGGTTCATATACCCGAGCATAACTGATGGCTCCGTGAGCTGAACTGGCTCCAGGCACATGCCGATGATGACCGCCCGCCCGTTGCGACCGAGACAGGAAACCGCCTCGGCGAGCGCGGTATTGACTCCGGCCAGGTCCACCACCAGGTCCAGCCCCTCGCCATCAGTGAGCCGCATCACCTCGGCGCGGACGTCGACCGCGCGTGGATTGAAGGCGTAGTCCGCCCCGAGGTCCAGAGCCCGCTGGCAAGCTGCGTCAAGGGGGTCCACGGCGATGATCAGGCCAGCCCCGGCCAAGCGGGCGGTCTGCACGGCATGCACCCCCAGGCCGCCGATGCCCCACAGGCCGACGGTCTCGCCTAAGCCCAGCCTGCCGCGATTTATGAGGCCGGTGTATGGCGTGGCCACGGCATCAGGAATGAGTGCGGCCTGCTCGAATGGGATTTGCTCGGGAAGCGCCACCAGAACGCCGAAATGGGCGACAACATACTCGGCCCAGGCGCCATCGTAGTTTTGTCCCATGACCAACGGATTGAGGCACGCTCCGCTGCCATCGCCGTGGACGCAATGGCGACAGACGCCACAGCTTCTGCCAGCCATTAGGATAACGCGCTGGCCCGGCTGCCAGAGCGGCACGGCGGGGCCCACCCGCGCTATAGTGCCCGCTGCTTCGTGGCCCGGCGTGACGTGGTCGAGCGGAAAGTCCGGAAGAATGCCATCGATCATGTGCAGGTCCGACGCGCAGATCCCGGCGGCTTCGACCCGGACTAGCACCTCGCCCGGTCCAAGCTCCGGCACCGGGATGTCCTGCACAGTTAATTGGCGCCTGGCGCGGTCGAAGCGCGCGGCGCGCATGGTGGCCTTTGTCATCAACCTACCTCTGTTGGACTGGTTCGTTGATTCGGCATTGTTTACTGCATTGATCATAGAGCCTCTTATCCGCTAATTACACGATCCACTCGCGAGGACGGCGTGCTTCGCCAATTAGGAGAGCATCGTCTCTGCGAGGGCCAAGCCGATGCCGGATGCGTGGCCGGTCACGACGGCGACCTTGTCCCGGTAGTATTCGGATGTTGCGTCCATCGTGGATTAGCTCCTTTTTGAATCCAAATTGTTAGTGAGTCGGTGAATCCAACCGACCTTGCGTGGACCGTCGCCGTCGCCAAGGTTCGACGCCATCTCGCTCATGATGGAGCTCCTTGTGCGTCGTTCGATTCCGCGCACTTGAGCTCCGCCACCCGCGTTCGCAAATGGCGGACGAAATCGGGGTAGAAGTCATCACACACGAACGCACCCGACCGCAAATAGGAATGATGCTGGCGCACGATGGCGTTGATCGATCGCTGCCAGTTTGGCTGGCGGCCGACCAGAAGCCACGGTGTCTGCCCTGTGGTCAGTGAGTATGCGAACCATGCATACCGCACATTGACAGACTGGCTCTCATCTGGGCTTGCCAGATCGGAATGCGCGACCGCGAGGTCAAGGTAGCGCCGCAACGTCTCCCGAGCCAGCAACTGTATTTGGGCTTCGCCATTACGCTTGTACGTCCACAATCCAAAGAGAAGGGGCGCCTACCGATCCAGCGGCTACCATGGTACTCCCAGCACTACGACCAGCTGTGCGACGACACCGCTATCCATAACAGCCCCACCCATTTGGCGGCTAGAACTGTGATGCTGAGATCGGCGCGCAGATTTAAAAACGCCCTGGCAGCATCGCCTTTGTCTTTGTCCGCAGACGTTCGTAATAAAGAAGAAGAAAGAAGAACAACGACGAAGAAAGGAGCGATATACAGATTCAATAAACGGAAAGGGTCTTCCGTTATTCAGGAGGGCTCGTGCTGCCAGATCCAGACCCCTCGCTTGGAATGGAGGCTGTTCGGCAGGTGTATGCCTCGTCGTAACCGGCAATCATCACGGCCGCGGTGAGCGGTATACTCGGAGCACAAAGAAGAAGTGTAATCTTATGCGAGTACCCCGCCTCCATCATCACGAGATCGCCGAATCAGACCTTCCTCCCATCCGCATTGCTGACGACGGCGACGACGAAGATGAAGACGAAGACCAAGAAGAGGAAGAAGAAGAGCGCAGGCATGATGAGGAGGAAGAGGAAGAAGAACCGATTTGGACTGCCTCACCGTCGGCGCCCGAACCGGCAGTCTGGCTCACGGCGTTTCTCTCCGCCGGCTTACCCGCGGGCGCCTCATCCACCTCAAGCCTGTGGCGACCCAGCTGACCTAGCTTAGTTGCCGTTATATAGGCGACAGCGAGAATTTTGTTCTCGTTGCGGAGGTTTACGCAGCTACCCTAAGGCCGACCGCTCGCAGCAGCGCCTCCAGATCATCGCAGACGCGCTGATACAA
>Ga0126381_100001959_pt1 | contig 22142 bp, 22 predicted proteins | sample PanSoiMetPlot_28_FD_96465 | JGI IMG/M metagenome (GOLD analysis project Ga0126381, IMG submission 96465) | Tropical forest soil microbial communities from Panama - MetaG Plot_28 | ecosystem: Environmental > Terrestrial > Soil > Tropical forest > Bulk soil | place: Panama | collected 2016-02-17
CATCCGGGATATACGAGCCAATGATAGCTCCTTCTTTAGAATCACTAAAACCTGGAGCTCGGGACCTGCCACGGATCCTAGTTATAACGACGCGATGGTCTTTAACTACTATGGCACGATGTCCTATAGTTCTTTTAACAATCTGAACTACATCAAGTTCCTGTTAGCTGTGGACGCCATTTCGAGTGTTGATAATGCGACAGACGCACAATGGTCACCAGGCTTGGGTGGGCACCCTTTACTCTCGATTTTTGCTTGCGAGAAGTACATACTGACAAAAGATCCTGTGCCATTCGAGGGCGCTGAGCAGTTCGAATTTGTGCAGCGCTACGGCACCATTTATCTCTTTCGCTACAAGTTTTTTCTCCCGTTTGGGCTCGCATTCGATCATTACATTCCCGAAGATATTTTTTTGCAGCTGCCGAGTTCGGTGAAACCAGAAGCGCTTCTGCATGCAGCTGTTCTGTCGGCGCAAAGTGGTGCTGACAAACTAGGGCTGTCGCAGCTAAGCCTCGATGAATTGAAGCGGCAAATGAGCACAACCTCGATTCCAGATGTTCTTGCCGAGCGTCGGGCAATGGCCATGAATATCCACTCATTTAGACAAACACAGATCGAAGGGACGATTCGAGTCAATCAGAACGCAATCGTCGTGTTTCAGACGCCGTTCGATGCGGGTTGGCGTGCCTTCAGCGATGGCCGTCCAACACCAACGCTCAAAGTGGATGGCGGGCTGTTAGGTGTCGCGCTGAAGAACGGCGAACATCGGATAGAGCTGCGATACGAGCCCCCCCTACTATGTACGGGAGCAGCTGTTAGCATACTGTCTTGCGCCATTCTGTTAACCAGCTTCTGGAGGTGGCCGCGGATTCGCTTACTCAATTGAACATGCTTGGAGCTGTCCGCCGCAAGCAACAGTTGCTAATTCTGATTTTGTCTGCGGTGGCTGCTGTTCGCGTCTTCATTTTCTCAGCAGCATTTCCGTTCTTCAGCAACATTGATGAAGATCTGCACTTCGATCTAATCACGCAGTATTCGCATGGCCACGTTCCGCACCGTTTTGTGCCGCTGCACGATGAAACTCTTAACTGGATTGTTGCCTATGCATCGCCCGAGTTTCTCTCGCGAGCGGAACAGTTTCCAGACAGCAAATTTCCGACCCCATTGTGGAAGCGGATGGGTCCCGACATTGGAGAGGAAATCGCGGTGACAAGGGCCGCGTGGAGCAGCGAAATTAATTTCGAATCGTCTCAGCCGCCACTCTATTACAGTGTTGCGAGCCTTTGGTGGCAGACCGGAAAAGCTGCAGGGCTTTCCGGCATTCAGGCTTTGTATTGGATCCGGTTTCTAAATGTTTTTCTCATCGCGCTGGTGGTTTGGTTGGGGTACGCGACCGCGCGGATGATCGAACCGAATCGCGCCGAGTTGTGCATCGGCGTGCCGCTGCTGCTGGCATTCATTCCTCAAAATGTGTTTTACGCAATGAACAACGACGTGCTGTCGCCGCTCTGCTTTGGCGCGTTGTTTCTTTGCGTCTTGCAATGGTTGCGAACTAACGAGCCAAGTTTCGTGCTCGGAGGGCTTACAGCTCTGGCGGTCACAGCTACGTGTCTGGCCAAGCTGACTAACTTGCCGCTGGTAGCAGTCGCGCTCGCGGTGATCGTTGCGAGATCCATTCCGATCATTTTACAAACGCCTCGCACTGGAATGCTCGCATTGGTCACGCTGATTGCGTGCGCCATAATTCCGATCGGCACTTGGATGCTGTGGACAAAGCTTCATTTTGGCGATTTCACCGGATCGACAGAAAAGATTGGTTTGCTTGGTTGGACGCGAAAACCGTTCGGCGATTGGTGGCAGCATCCCATTTTTACGCCGCGCGGTGTCTGGATTTTCTGGTCGGATTTGATCGCGAGCTTTTGGCGCGGCGAAGTCAGCTGGCATAGTCAGCCATTGCGTTGGCGCGGAGCCGACGGATTCTACGCGGTTTCGTCGCTGCTTCTGGTTGCCGCCGCCATGGTCGGGTTGAGGAAACAAGCTGGGCTTTCCTGGTTCCAGCGACAGGCAATTGGAAGCGCAATTTTGATTTTTCTGGCGGGCGTTGCATTTCTGGCGTTGCTCTCGATCCAATTCGATTTCGGCAACTGCATCAACCCGTCACGGGAACATCCTTATTTCACATCCGGCCGGTTGCTAAGCGGCGCGCTGATTCCTTTCGCACTAAGTTATGTCTATGGAATTTGCTGCTTGTGCCGCCTTGCGACTTCAAGATTTCGACAAGCTCACTGGATCGCTACCGCTTCGGCATTCGTGGTGCTTGGCGCGATCATTGTGTTTTCGCAGGTCTCGGAAATTTTCATCACTCGCCCGGTGTTTTCCAGCGAACACAACTGGTTTCATCGGTAGTCGGGTTCATGCCACGTGCGCAGATATAGTTCGTTGCTATACGACGCCGCGTTTCCTCGGTGACGCGCGTGCCACCCATCGCAGGACTGGCATTGGCATTAAACGAGCGACAAGCATTAACAGCTTCATCGCAAACCCCGGAATCACGAGCGGTCGGTCTGCTTCGAGTGCTGCGAGCGCATCGCGGACGACTTGTTCAACTGTAACGACAAGGAACTGCGGACCGATGTTCGGCTTCACTCCTTCTCGCTTGGCTACTTGCTGGAATTCTGTGACCACGGGACCCGGGCATAGCGTGCATACGCTTACTCCGGTTCCGTAGAGCTCAGCTCTAAGCGCTTCGGAGAAGCTTGTCACATACGCTTTGGTGGCGGCGTACACAGCGGAGAGAGGGATCGGAAGAAAACCAGCCGACGAGCTGACGTTGAGAACGCCGCCGCGATGTTTTGCGATCATTTGAGGAAGAAAATGACGCGTAACCAACGTTAGCGTCGCAACGTTTACGATCGTCATCTCCTTGTTACGGTCCGGATCACTCTCCGCAAAACGACCGCTGTCGCCGAGTCCGGCGTTATTGATCAGGAGATCAACTTCGAGTTTCTCACGATCAAGAGATTCGAGAAAATCCCGCAACTGGCCAAGATCAGCAAGATCAACTTTGCGAACGTGAACAACGAGCTTCGGATGTTCTCGTTTTAGATGATCAGCCAGTTCGAGCAACCTTTCATCACGCCGTGCGACCAAAATCATCGAACGAGCACTACCGGCGAGTTGCCGCGCAAATTCACGACCGATGCCGGCTGAAGCACCAGTGATTAGCGCATTACAATCGTCGAGTTTCATTTGACCTGCAGCCGAGGCCGTTGACTTCGGCGGTGCCTGAGATGGCCAGTTTTCTGACTGCCGCAGTCAGCGCCCGCGGCTACAAGCTCGCTGCGACCTCGCAAGCTATTTAGCTCACCATCGGTCAATGCGCGCCAGTGACCGCGGGTCAGATCGCCAAGACGGAGATTGGCGATGCGAACACGGATGAGATGTTTCACGCGGTAACCCACGGCTTCGAACATTCGACGAATCTGCCGATTGATTCCCTGTCGCAGTACAACGCGCAAACGGACAGGCGATACCGAATGAAGTTGCGCAATTCGCGCTCGCTGACCGTCGAGAAAGATGCCGCCCAGCAATTTCGACGCTACTGCGGGGTCCCACGGGTGATCCAGTGTCACTTCGTATTCTTTCTCAATTTTGTAACGGGGATGCGTCAAACTCTGTGCGAGATCTCCATCATTTGTAAGAAGAAGCAGACCTTCGGTTTGTGCGTCCAATCGCCCGATGTTGAACAGACGCGAGAATTTTGCTGGTAGCAAATCAAAAACTGTATCGCGCACGCGCGGATCTTTCCGTGTCGAAACGAATCCGGCTGGCTTGTGCAACATAATGCTAAGCGGCGGTGCGACGTGAACAAGTTTGCCATTCACCTTGACGTGGTCGTGCGCGTTGGGCTGGGCGCTAAAATCAGTGCAGGTTTTACCGTTAATAGTAACCCGGCCGGCCGCGATTAATTCATCGCAGTGCCGTCGCGATCCGAGACCGGCCGCAGCGAGGAAACGATTAAGGCGCATGGCGCTTCTTACACCAACTGTCATTCCAAGCGAAGTCGAGCTGCAACGCACCCCCGAAAGTTTTCGGGCGAGGCCAGGCTTTCAATCCCGCGGCGAGGTCCAGACGTAAATCTACCGGGTCCTTCGACTCCCCTGAGGATGCCTGAACGTTAAACGTCGGGTTTTGTCTTCGGCAGGCCGATTACTTTCTGACCGTCTTTCCACTGGCCACGTTTCTTCAGAAGCTCGACGCGCTCGAAGCGTTTCAGTACGTTGCGCTTAGCAGCAATGGTGCTGGCCCCTTTTAAACTACGATGCTGCGACATGGATCGGTTGAAAAATTAAATGGTTACAACGGAAAGCGAGCGGCCATATTAAGCCAGTACGGACGTTTTTCAACAAACACACAGAGCCTTTTTAACCCTGTAACCGTTGAACAAGCCAAGTCCCCCTACAGCTGATTGCTAAGCACGACGTACGTGCCAGATGATGTGACCTGGTGATAAACGTGAAAGCGGCTGACAACTCGCTCTTTCCAGTAGTCCGCCCGGCTTTGCTCCACAATCAAATATACCGCATCGGGTTGACCCCATTTGTCCAGGACCGCTTGTTCATCCAGAAAAAGATCTGTGGCGTGTCCTCCCATCGGAGCTTCTTTCCGGGGATTCTGGTTAACAAAGAAAAATTTTCGATTGAGATAAAAAATAAGGCTGCTGCTGTCATCTAGTGGCCCTTCGAACATCGCGTGGCCGCCTGCCTCCAAACGCGGATTCAAGTATCGGGCTACGTTTGCAAGTGAGAAATAAGGCGCCGTTTTTGCAACGCCTATCACCATGCTGAGCCCGGCTGGGATCATCGAGGCCGTCAGAGCAATGGCCGCAAGTTTTTCGCGTTGTCTGAAAATGAGGTAGAACGCGATGATCGAAAAGAACACGAACGAGACGGCCGTTATCACCAGCATGGGTCGCAGTGCTACCCACGCGGACACAGGCATATCATGCAAGGCTTTCCACGCCGTCCAGCGGGCGTCCATCACTCCCCAAGTTCCGTTCAAAGCACGCGCGGCACGCGCCGCAAATAGCACTCCGCCTGCAAGCATTAGACCGATGACACCCACAGCGATCGCTCCCGCGGCACGCAACGATTGGGGAATCCGATCCCAAGCCATTGCGGCCCAGAGCGCAAACGCGCTCCACATACTCATCGAATAATAATCCTGTCGCTGTCCCAAAAAGAGCAGCGGAATGAACACCACACCCATCCAGCAAAGTAGTAATGCATCGCCGAAATTGATCTCGCGCGGCCGGGTAACACGACCCCAGGCAAAAATGACGCCCGGTAGCAACGCGATCGACCATGGAAACCACCAGGCTACATGCAGGATCACAAATTGATAAGCCGGCACGCCAAGAAAATCGTGCGTCTCGTCCGTGAGCCCGCGCAGATGTCCCAGCCATTCAGATCTGCCGTAACGAAAATAATGCGGAAAATGCCATTGCGCCCAAATGTGCCAGGGCGCCACGATCAACAGAAAAATCAGCGCATATTCCCACCGCAGAAGCGCGCGAAACCGTATCCTCGCTTCGCGATAAAAAATCGAGAGCAAAACAAAAACCATACCGGGATAAACAATGCCGAGCACACCTTTTGTTAGGCATGCTAACGCGGCGAAGATCCAGACACCGGCGAACCACAGGCGCCGATGCCGCCTCCGTTCGTAACCGCAAATACCGCAGAACATCGCACCGGCCATGAACGCGGTGACCAGCGGTTCGGGCATGACAATGCGTGCGAGAAGAAACGTGCCGCAAAAGCTGAGGTAGATCAGACCGGCGATGAAACCGCGCCAATAATCCGAGAGCTTTTCGCCGATCAAAAAAATAAGTGCAACCGTGGCTACCACGGCCAACGCAACCGGTAATCGAGCCGCTGCCTCGTTGACGCCGAGAATTTTGTAGGAAACAATGATGGCCCAGTAGAGCAACGGCGGTTTTTGCAGGCGCGGTATGCCATTGTTCGTCGGGAGCAACCAATTATGGCTGGCTACCATCTCCCGCGCGGCTCCAGCGTATTGGCCCTCCGTTTCACTGTAGAGATCTCCTGTACCGATGGTCACGACATGCAACAGCGCTGCGAGCGCAATCAGAATTACGAGCAGAGCATGCCGCGTGGGCGGCGGCGGCAACGCAGGCGACTCCAGCAGCGTTTCTTCGATGCTTAAGGTGTGGGCGCCTGTGGTCATAGAACACATTCTCCACCGGAAGTCGTTCCGGCTTGAGATTCGCGTTCGCGATGTTCGCTGGATTGGGGTTTTTCGTACGTGTTCCAATGCTCAGGCACACGCAGCAATTTTCCCGTCGGCATCTCAATCAAAGCGAGCATCTGGCGACACTCAGCAATCAACGTGTTGTCTTGTGGACGTGTGATGCAGAATGCGCACCAGAACCGCGCGCGCTCTACCTGGTCTAGCCAACCCTCAATCACCAGCCGGTCGCCGAGCTTAGCCGCGCGTCGATAATTGATCTCGGTGCGGACTACGACCGGATAGGTTTGCTTTTGCGCCATCTCCACGAGGGCGAGCCCGAGCTCCTCAGCAAGATGTGTGCGCGCGATCTCGATGAAGCGCAGGTACGCAATGTTGGAGACAACGCCTCCGCAATCGGTGTCGAAAAACATTACCTGTACCTCTGTGCGAATACGGCGGGCCATGGCCAATTTCACATTTTCATTCTAAGTTAGATTTGGCGTTCCATTCCGCACGTTTTTTGCTCAACAGTCCAACAGCATGATCCTACCGGCTTCCCATCACGTTCACGGTCCTCGGGCCCGCCTGCTTTTGCTGGCTCAGTTGATCCTACTACTCCATGCTGGCTCGATCGCAGCAACCGCAGGTTCGTTGACATTCGCCGGAGTACCTTTTTCTCCGGGCTCGCCCGTCAAGGCTAACGTTCCTTTGAGCGCGCAGGAAAAATCGTTAGCCGCTCAGGGAGGAAACGTAGTGCCGCCAAATGCTGTGGCCATGCTGGCTACTCCTTCAAATTTTGATCCGCGAAAAAATTGGCCTGTCCTGGTGATTTGTTCCACCAGCGATTTCAAGCGTCAGAATCGAGATGATTTGGTCCAGTTTTATCGAAGCGTCGGACTTCATGAAGGCTGGGTGCTTCTGGCAGGAGACGGGCCGCAGAATGCGCGTAGCGACACAGCCGCGTGGCGTGGCGCGATGACACTCGCCGCCGTTGCTGCGCTGCATCACAGTTTCCCCGGCTCAGACAAGTGGCCGGTCGCGTGTGCAGGATTTTCCGGAGGAGGAAAAGGTGTTGGTTACGTTGCGCCTCTGCTCGCGAAGAATGGTTGTCACGTCGCCGGGATCTACATCACCGGTGCAAACGAAGACCACCTGAGCGATGGATACGCGCGGATCCAACCCGGCGGGAATTTTCTTCATACGCCAATTTACATCAGCGCCGGTCACGATGATCGAATCGCAACGGTCGAGCAGCAATACACTGTCGCCGGTTCGATTAAGCGAACTGGTTTCAATCGAATGCGAATCGGGACTTTTCATGGCGGGCACGAAGTGAATGACGGACAAACTTCGGTCGCTTTGAGCTGGTTCCGTCAGATGCAGTAAGGTAGCGGTCGCCTCTGGGGTGCTGGTTTCGGCGTCGCGCCGAAACGAACTTTCGTGGTGCGTTCGTGACCGCTGATGTGAAGAGAAACACCACCGAAGTCTGCGATCGCGAGGGCGCGCGCACCACCACGCGTGACGCATGGGCTACCCCGGAGCACCTCACGAAGTCGCGGCCCTGATAGCCTCGGTGAGCCCACGAGGATCATCGGTGCCGAGTGCGAATCTTTTGCCATCGCGCAACGTGATCGCTACGGCATCGAAGCCGGAGACATTGTAGAGCCAGCCGTAGGGCGTCAGATGAATACCCCAGCCATACCACCAACGAATACGAATCGGCTCGCATCCGACAATCTCCTCAAGCCGCACTCTCTTGCGGACAATTCCGGGTCCAAATGATGCGCACAAAGTTTCATCGTCGATCGTAATTGCGAGTCTGTAGAACAGAACGAGGCAAACCAGTAGGATGATCGAGACAATCAGTGGCGGCGCGTGATGGCTTATCAATCCACCGCTAGTAATCAGAATGATCGCTAGGAGAGGCCAAATAATTACGTGACCGATTTGCGTGTGCTCGTAACGCGTCACAAAAGTTTGTCGGCGTCAGCCGCTCTCGCTGCTTGTCGGAATTTCTCCAGCGACTTCACTAAATTTCCGGGCAACGGCCGTACCCGATCGAAAATTCGCGGGGCCAGCGGTTTGGCCGTCGTGTAACCGGCGGCGAACATCTCCAGACGCGCATCCAGATTATCGATGTAATGAAGCGCCATCGCTTCGGGCGTTTTCGGCGCTACGGGCGAACCAAATTCCAACTCCCCGTGATGTGCGCCGATTAGATGTAGCAGGTGCATTCGAACGTCTTCCGATGACGGCGAGAGATTCTTCCACGACTCTGCATTTTCGACGCTTAACCTTCTCCACAACGCATTCACCAACTCGAGTCCGATTGAGATGTGTCCCATCAGTTCACCGAGCTCATCGTAACTCATTACAAATCCGTTTTCGGGCAATGCGTTCTCCCAAAGTTTTCCAGAATCGTGGAAGAGAATCCCCGCCAGCAATAGGTCGACGTTTAGTTCGGGGTAAAGAGGGGCGATCTGCTTGGCGAGGCGCATCATTTGCGCGGTGTGCTCGACCAGTCCGCCACGCCGGGCGTGATGATAATTGCGCGCGGCTGCGGTGCGCCGGAAACGATCGCCCCATTCGGCTAGAAAGCCTTCGGTCAAAGCGCGAAGCCGCGGGTCGGCAATAGCGGTCACACTTTCCCTGACAAATTGGAAATCGGCCGCCTGTTTCGCGCGTAAATCTGCGGGACCCTGCAGTAATTCGTTTTTCTCCTGCTCCGTTAGTGGACGCACCGTCCACTTGCGAGCGTCGAGTCCATATTGTGATTGATAAAAATCCGCGGTGAGCTCAATGAAATCCTGACTGGTTAGCGCGCTGCAGGTTTTGTACGCGGGATGATCGCTCCAAACGCGTAGCGTCATCCGATCGCATGCGTCGGCCAGCATCAGCTCGCAATACGGCTGTTGTTCGCGGGTGAGCTTGGGGGTCGCGCTTTCCACCTGCACGTGCACGCGTGCAGACGTCGCTCCATTCTGGGTCGCCCGGCGAATTTCCGTCAGCGTTGGCAAATTCATTTCGTTGAAATGTATCACATCACACAAGGCTGACCGCCTGTAGCAGTCGCCCTGCGTGCCCGCCGAAGCCTCGGCGCAGGCGGGTAGGCGACGCTCTGCCTTTCATCGGCGTTCCGAACGGCCCGCTTCGCACCGGCCTTCGCTCGGTTTCGGCGCGGCGGCTACAGCCATTGGCCGTTTGGCAGATGTACGCTTCAATTGTTCCCATGTTTCTGAAGCGTCTCGAATGCAGCGCGTGCGGGCTTGAGCACGATTGGTCCCGGCTACAAAATCTTTGTTGCTCCTGCAATAAACCGCTGTTCGCAATCGTGGATCTTGCCGCGGCGAGTCGAACGATGACCCGCGAAACGCTGCTCGCGAGAGAGAGATCGTTGTGGCGTTATCGCGAAGTGTTGCCGTTGCCATCGGACGTTGAGCCGGTCTCGTTAGGCGAGGGCGGAACTCCGCTGTTGCGTGCACGCACATTTGCCGATGATGTCGAGCTTTGGATCAAAGACGAGTCGCTCAACCCGACGCAGAGCTTCAAGGCGCGTGGAATGAGCGTGGCCGTTTCGATGGCAAAATATCTCGGTGCAACAAAGCTCGCAGTTCCCAGCGCCGGTAATGCTGGTGGCGCGCTTGCTGCGTATGCTGCTCGAGCCGGTTTGGAAGCGCACATTTTCATGCCGCGTGACACACCGCGCGCCAACGTTATCGAGTGTCGCGAACTGGGAGCTCACGTCACGCTAATTGACGGATTGATCACGGATTGCGGCGCGGAAATCGGCCGGCGCAAAGAAAATGAAGAGTGGTTCGACATGTCCACGCTCAAAGAGCCCTATCGGGTCGAAGGGAAAAAGACGCTCGGTTACGAATTAGCGGAGCAACTCAACTGGCAACTGCCCGATGTCATTCTTTATCCCGCTGGCGGCGGCACGGGCCTCATCGGGATGTGGAAAGCATTCGGCGAAATGGAAGGACTCGGCTGGATCGGGAAAAAGCGGCCGCGGATGTTCGCGGTGCAAGCTGCCGGTTGCGCGCCGATCGTCCGCGCGCTCGAGGCTGGAGAGGAGAACGCTGCAGAATTTGCCAACGCGCACACGATTGCTTCCGGCTTGCGTGTTCCCAAAGCGATCGGCGATTTCCTGATCCTGAAAATTATTCGCGAGTCCGATGGCGGTGCGATTGCCGTCGATGACGAACAAATGATCCGAGTCGCGCGTGAAGTCGGAGCAAACGAAGGTCTCTTCATTTGTCCCGAAGGGGCTGCTTGTTTCGCAGCTTTGAAATTGCTTCGTCTCGCTGGGAAAATCGCGTCCGGTGAACGCGTCGTGATTTTCAACACTGGATCTGGAATCAAGTACCTCGATTGCTATGAGACCCAGCGTCTCGGCGCCAACATCTAGCGCGACAGTCGAGGCGGTGGTATTGGCCGAGGCCGTGCTGTTGGCGTGGACCTGGGGCTCGGCGTCGGTCTAGGTGTTGCGGTCGGCTTCGATTGCACCTCAAACGAGCCGATGTCGATTCGCCCATTCACCACACGATTGAACCCCGGACCACGCTGGTCATGCACTGGCGGAGGAGTGAATTTCGGGTCACCTGCATCAATCACCGGACTGCCAGGTAATGACGCGTGAGTGAACGTCGGTCCACCATTGTCCTGCAATGTTCCCAACAGCGGGTCGGTATTAATTTGATCGCCCGGTCCGATTAGAAGACCGCCGGCGTCGTCGCTGCTGAGATTGAACCCGTGCGAGGTAACTGTGCCGAGATCGTTTAAGATATTTGGCCCCGACTTGCCCGCGTTTAGAATCGTGTTTTTCATTTCCAATGCGGCCAGGCGATTATAAATCGCGCCTGCGGTCGTGCCGCTGTTGCCGGTGAGAGTGCTGTTAAGGATCGTGTTTTGCCCGCTGATATTTGCAATACCGCCGCCGTGTAATTGGGTCCAGTTCCCGCTCACCGTGCTGTTGCTGACTGACAGAGCCCCGTCATTGATGATCGCCCCACCGGTAAATTCACCCGTGTTACCGCTCAGAGTACTATCGGTAATGGTGAGCGTTCCACTGTTCGAAATGGCGCCACCGTAATCCCCGGCGAAGTTACTGGTTAGGGTGCTACTCTCGATCGTGAGCGTACTCCCGGAAAAACAATTACAGATGCCACCACCGCTGGCTTGCGTGACATTTTCGTCGATCCTGCAGTCAATTAGCGAAAGCTCGGATCTCTCATTGAGGATGCCTCCGCCGGAGTCGAATTGAGCAAGCCCGTTGCTAATCGTGAGACCTTGTATCGTCACAGAGCGGTTGGGCATCACATGAAAAATGCGGAACGCGGTTGCATTTTGAGCCCTCGATATTCCCAGCAGATTGGCGCCAGGTCCGCTGATAACGATGCTCTTGTCGATCGGAAGCTCACCGCTGGTCAGAGTTATGGTTTGCCCGTTGAGCGAGGAGTCGAACTCGATTGTGTCGCCATCATTGGCGTTGGCGATCGCCTGACGAAGCGACCCGTTGCCGCTGTCGTTAGTGTTGATAACCGTGATCGTGTCGGCGATTGCCGCTACCGACATCGCACAAAACAGCACCACTGTGGCGACAAGACGCTGTTCCAATCTCCTCGCATTCACGTGAACTATAGCAGGTTCAATTCTTCCAAAATCACTCTGATTTGCTCCAGCAAAAGCCCGCAACGCTACGGACGAAGGACTTTCAAGCCTTTCGTTTGCCCGCGAAAATGGAGATGCGTTTTGCAAACGCCTTGGAAGGCTCGGCGTAGAAACGCCGTCCAAGTTCCAGCGCGTCGCATCGGAATCGTTTGGTGCGTTTGTTAATCAATTTCTGGAGTTTCGCCAGTTCGTCGCCGAGCGCTTCATCACCGCTCTCTTTCTCCAAACGCGCGCGCAGAAACTCGAGATCGTGCTCGCTTCCCAGTAATTCGCCGAGAACCTCTGCATCGTGGGCCATCTCTTCCAGGACAGTTCGGTTCAGCGGCTGTAAAATTCGCAACTCATACCAGATATCCTTCACTCGCTTGCGCCACGCGTGAAAGTTTTCCGGCTCTGGATCATCGATCGCTTTGGCTAGTGCGCGTTGACCGCGCCTGTAGATTTTACATACCGCATTACAAATCTCTTTCATATTCAGGCCGTCTAGTGGCCACGCCTTCAGACGTCCTTTGATGCTTTCCAACCGTGGTATCACTTCCTTCTGCCAGCCAGCGAATGCTGCGGAAAAACTTTCCCGTTCGAGCAGCAGCAATTCCTCCGTTCGCGGAAAGAGTTGCTTTCCGGAATTTTTTTTCGACGCCTTGTCGCGCAGTCTGATAAACGTTTGCAATCGCACCTGCGCATCGCGCAAATCCGACACCAAACGTCCGATGTCGCGCACGCAACGATTCTCTTCTGCGTGACAATTTTTGCCGACTACACCAATCGCGAGCCGCATTGCAGCACGAAGCTTTTTAAGATGCTTGCGGACTTCGTGCACAGTGACGCCACGTTGTTTGGCCGGGTTTTGGCAACAGTGCAGAGCCGAGTCGATTTGTTCGCAAAACACTCGCTTGAGTCCTTCCGGCAGGGGTTCTCGAAGTTTCAGACAGAAAGCCATGGCGTTTGCTATTGAAGGGCGAGACGGACGTTGCTGTAACGCTTTTCGCCGGTCACTTCCCGCCCAAACCACCATGGCGGTTCGAATCTGCGGCAACTGGCGGTGTTAGGAAATTCCACTTCCGCAACAACAAGACCCGCATGGCGGCCGCGATAGATGTCGACTTCAATCAGCAGACCCCCGCAAGGGATTTCGTAACGCACTTTTCGCAGTCGTCTCCCAGTCGTACCGGGCCAAAGAGTTGCGAACTGTTTCGGGCTTAGCTTTACCTCCCGTTCTTCGCGATGACTTCCCCGACCGACCTTAAACGTGAGCGACGTAGCTTTCCCGGTCTTTCGCACCCGAACCTGTCGACCAGCCGACTCGGTTGCCAGATAGCCTTGCTCGATAACGAGGCTTCGGGACTTCTTCAGATTGTCCGGCAGCCAGGCGACCAGGAATTTTCGTTCAATTTCGCGATTGTGTCGTATTCGATTGTTTCCAGCCACAAGTTGAACATCGTAAACGTGATGCGTTCAGTGTCGAGACTTTCACGCATTGCACGGTGATTTCGAAATCGACGAATGCTGCCATCGACACATCGCGTCAGCGAGGTGCTTCAGACGCACACAGTGAAGAAAACCGCTTCAGCGGTTTCTCACAGAGAGGGACCGACTAGAAAACCGCTGGAGTGCCTGCGGTCGCTCAGTTGGTCTTTTAACAGCCAGCTATAGGAGGGTGCGAATAAAACCACATAATTGGTTTCTAGATCGGCGCCTGCTCAAGAAATTCGGCGAGTGCGCCAGCGGCTGTAACGGCGGGCCATGCTGATATCGCGACGATGATCGCAAAGAGCAGCGCCTCGATCGCAAACTCCATGGTCCTTTCAACGGCGGGATAAGATCGTGCCAATTGACGAAATGTTCGGCGCGTTTCTGATGGCTGCACAGGCGTTCGTCTGATTATCGTTCGCTTCACTGTAATCGCAGTCATAAGTGAAGGTTAGATACACCCGGAGCGTTCGGCGTCAGGTTACGAATTGTTACATGGCGATGACGACTCGGTGACGAGTGATGATTTGGTGATTCGTTGAAACGTCAAATTGTTGAAACGGGAAAATGTAGGGCGTTGGAAAGCCCGGCCGTTGCTTAGCATCCGTTACGGGTGTCAAACGCTTTGTAAGTTCGAACTAAACGAATGCTTCCATTAACACCTCGCTTTAGTGGGGTGTGTGTGCAGAAGAAAGTCGAACCGCTTCAGCGGTTTTTGCTGCATCTCACTTGCGAGAAACTGCTGAAGCAGTTTGAAGATCTAACGCGGCACTGTAACACCAGTAAAGCAAGGTGTTGATCACACGAAGTTTCATACGCGGTTCGTGAAAAAGGCGTCTCAATGGACGCTGCCATGCGTGTAGCAGTTCAAACGGACACTGAGGTTTGCTTCGACCGCGTAGAGTCAGTCCTCGGAGCTACTGCGCGCTCGTTCGCGGCATGCGAGTGATAGTCGACCAGCGAAATCATGCCGTCGTCGCCTTCGACTAACGCTGTGCAGCTCTCAACCCAATCACCGCAGTTGTAGTATGCGACCGTGCCGAACTCCCGGATCGCTGCGCTGTGGATGTGGCCGCACAGTACAGCATCCACGTGGTAGCGCTCCGCGTAGTGAGCCACAGCGGCTTCGAATTTACCGATAAAGCTCACAGCGTCTTTCACCGTTCGCTTGGCATACGCACTGAGGGACCAATAGCCCAGACCGAAACGTCGCCTGACAAAGTTGATTAATGGATTGAGCGATAGGAGGAATTGATAGCTAAGGTCGCCCGCAAACGCGAGCCACCTCATCCGGCCGCTGCCGGATACCACTACATCGAGTTCGTGACCATGGATAATCAGGATGCGCTCTCCGGAAACAGTTACGTGAATTGCGTTCTCCCTAATTTCAATATTCCCATACATTCCACAGAAGCTAGTCACCAGTTCATCGTGATTTCCCGGGATGTAAATTACGCGCGAACCTTTGCGTGCTTTGCGCAGAATTTTCTGGATCACGTCGTTGTGTTGCTGTGGCCAGTAAATTGCCCGCCGCAACGACCAGATATCAATCAGATCGCCCACGATGTAGAGCGTATCGAAGTCAGTCTCGCGCAAGAAGTCCAGCAGCGCAGTGGCATTACAGCCTCGTGTGCCGAGGTGCGTATCGGAAATCCACGCGGCACGATAGTGCTTTGGTCCTTCAACTTCGTGCCGCGATCCGCCGAACGAGAAACGCTGCTGCGCGTTGATCGTTCGGGCGGAATCGCGTCGGGGGAGAGTCAACGCCTGCATGCGTGGTCAGATGCAAACGTACGAATTGGCAGGCGAATCGGCAAAACAATTAGCGTTACAATTGTGTGGCAAAACGGCCTCGGCAGCGTTCCGCGCGCACGGAGTGGCGCGCCCTATCACCGGCATCAGAAAGGTAGGGCGGGCAGTCCTCTGCCCGCCGCAATTCCAAAGTAGGATCATGGTTGATTGCAAGCATGTGCGGGCGCCCTGGAAGAGCTGCTTCCAAGGCGCCCGTCTCTCGCTTTAACTGCCTTTAACCTAACCTGTGCTTCCAAAAAATCTGACCTCCGCGACTGAACTGACTCGTTCGGTGCATGCATCATCGTTACACGTCGCCGTGACAATCAGATGGCGATTGGGAAAAAACGCGGTGACATGTTCTTGCCGATTTTGTGGACTGACTGCGAGCACGCGAGCTGTCATTTGCGAGGACTCGGTTAAGCCTCAATGATGTGGCGAGTAAAAAAGTAACTACCGCATTTACTGTCGAGGCCACGTTTGCTGTTGTCGGATGCGGTTTATTCGGATAGGTACCCATTTCATGAACGAGGCGCGTGAGATAGCGCGGATTGTTTCGCCGACGACGGCAATCGCCAAAAAGCCCAGCACGGCTGATGGGGTCGCCGAAACCCTGGTGCGGACTTCGGCGGCGGTGGCGGGGGTTCCGATAGTGACGCCGACCCCTTCGTTCCAGAGAAACTCCAGCCAGATTAGACTCAAATTTTGGATATTTCCCTCGAAAGACTCAAAACTTAGATCGAATTCTCGTTAGATGAATCCCGCCAGAAAACCGAAGCTTACGCTGGACCCGTGTTCATCGCGCTTCCGTGTATTCGGCCACTTCGACGGACTGCAAGCGAAATACTTGTTAAAGCGTTTCGAAGCGGCCGGGATTCGATTTCGCGTTGGTCGCGCCGAAGGACTGGATTTGACTCCACGTGCTACACGTTTGTACCACCATTTGTACGTTAGGATTTTTGTACATCGAGACGATCAACAGAAAGCTCGAGCTATTCTCCACAAACTTTGGAACGTCTAATGCATCTAACCAGCGCTGGAGCGAACCGCCGTCCTGCGTGCGTTCACATTTTAAGATGACTGAAACAGTTTCAGTCGAAGCCATGCGCGATCACAGCGGTGATCGCTCAGCTTTTTCTCGTTAGACCAATGCGTGCGGTCCCGATTTATCGCGCCCTATTGCTCTTGCGTGTCGGCTGGTTGCTTGTGGAGTGGTTCTTCGGCTGGGATGCCCGGAGACATGTGTCGTTCAGTTTGCTGCATCCGTATGCTTCCCTTTTCGCGCATGCTGCCGCCGAATTCATCCTGCTCGTTATTCTTATAGGTCTGTGGTACTTTCGTCGCTGGGCGCGTTTGCTATTTGTTTTGGCGCTCGCGCTCTCAATCGTTGACGCCGCCTTTTGGCCGTATCACGGTCTATCGCTGCCGTCGTCATTTGTCTTCGTGATTAGTTGGTGTGTTGTCATGCTGAACGGCGCCATTGTAGCGATGTGCTTTCTACCGCCGGTTCGTGATGTCTTTGCAACCCGGGCCTAACCATCGATGAAGCCGACGAACCAAATGTCCGCCACTGCGGATCTTCGATTTGATGTTCGATGCGGGCTGTTTGATCCAGCCGCGACATCCGCCGCGGCTCATCTCCAGCTCGTTAGACCGCTTCAAGCGACATGACTCATGCCGCACCAGCATTTGTTTACCGCACAGTCGGTACGGATGGCATTGATGCGGTTCGACCTCTTTGGGAGAAACTCCGCGCCTATCACGCCCCGCTTTTAGGTGATAAGGCACCTTTTGTGTTTGAGCCGCGAAAGCAGGAGATACTCAGCAAGGCTGCCGCAGGTAAACTCTGGATCGAGTTGGTGAGTCTCGCCGAGTACGCGACTGACATAGCTTACTGCATTAGCACGGTGTCGGCGAATGGCTGCGGCGAGGTGGATTCGATGTTTGTTGAGAAAGACTTTCGAGGGCGGAGTGTTGGCAGCGAACTTGTGCGCCGTACGTTAGCGTGGTTGGACAGTGTAGGAGCTTCGTCGAAGGTCGTGACGGTCGCACACGGCAACGAGCGCGCCCTTGCATTCTACAGACGTTTTGGATTTCGTCCTCGCTGCGTTTTACTTCAACAGAGGCATGACAACGAGGTCTAACTACGCGCTGCAGCCGACGGCTACCCGCTGCGATTTCACACTTTATGACTGGAATAGTTCCGAAGATTTAGAGATGGGCCGCCGGTAGTCGCGGCTGAGCTTGTTTTCGTTAGGCCAATGCGCGCCCTTCGCTGGATACTGCTGCCAATAGTGGGCGTCGCAGCGTGGATTGCTGCGCTATTCACAGGGATAGTTGCTCACTCTGTTGCCGAATTCTTCTGCCCGGCAGAGCAGATAGTCTCGGGCATGTGCGTCGCGCCGTGGTTTGAGACTCTCGAGACCTGGCTCATTCGCTTCTTTTCCGCATCCGCCGCCGCTCTCATCATCGTGTCGTGCTACTTCACTGCTCCAGTCGCCCGCGCTCTTGTCGCATGGGTTGTGCTCGGTGCGGGTGGTATCTATGCAGTCTGGATTGCAGTGGTTTGCTGGGCGTGGGGCGAGTTTATTGCCGCGGGTGTTGGGGGCGTAGCAGCGGTGTTGCTGCTGACCTGCGGCCAAAAGATTTTTAGGAGGACGAATCGTGTTGTACCACAAGACGCCTGACCAAGTGCTGCGGCCAACCGCTAATCTGATGTTTGTTTCAAATAGCTGGGTGGCTTATCTCTTTCTCGTGATGGCCGGGAGGTAAGAAATGGCTAACGTGGATCTTTATAACAGCTCATACGAGAATTACGCGCTGACGGCCTATGGGGAGATTCGGCGGGAGACATATGGAGAGGACTACGGTCAAACGAGCTGGGTGACCACAGCAGAATCTCAGGAGATTCCGAAGCTCCTGAAGCTCTCCAATAAATCTTCAGTTTTGGAAATAGGCTGCGGTTCTGGCGGCTATGCAATTCATCTGGCACACAGTGTCGGGTGCCGAATGGTCGGGCTCGATATAAATGCAGAAGGTATCCGAACTGCAAACGTCCTTGCTGAGCAAGCAAAGGTCGGGGCGATAGCCGGATTTCAAGAGTTTGACGTATCACAGCCTCTCCCTGAGAAAGATGACACGTTTGATGCTGTATTTTCTAACGATGTTTTATGCCATGTCGAGCACCGAGCGCAGGTGCTTGCTAATCTGTTTCGTGTCCTCAAGCCGGGTGGCCGATTTTTATTTAGCGATGCACTTGTGATCGGAGGTCTCGTTTCGCATGAGGAAATTGCGACAAGGAGCTCTATCGGGATGTATTTTTTTAGTCCTCCCGGTGAGAATGAGCGTTTGATCAAGCGAGCCGGATTTAAGTTATTGGAAGCCAGGGACACGACTGAAAGCGCTGCAACGCTTTCGAAGCGCTGGCATGATGCCCGGAACAAGAGGAAGTCAGCACTGGTGGCAACAGAAACTGAGACTAATTTCGTCGGTCTTCAACGGTTCCTAACCTGCGTTCATTTGCTAACATCACAGCGTCGGCTTCTGCGGTTCTTATATGTCATGGAAAAATAGGGCTGAGCGCCGTGCCATAACTTGTTCGGTTTCAGTTTGCCGATCAGAATCTTCCATGAAGCAAAGCGCGTCATTCATAATTCTGATAGCTCTTGCTTGGTTATCGTTGGGAGCTGCGGCCGACAACCAATCGATGTGGCAGGATTGGGGTCCGCTGCTGGGCACGTGGGTAGCAGAAGGCAAAGGCGCGCCGGGTAGTGGCGCCGGGACGTTCTCTTTTGCCTTTAACCTGCAGAAGCAGGTTATAGTTCGCAAAGGTCACACCGACTACCCGGGCACGGCGGACCATAAAGCCTTCGCTCATGACGATCTTATGATCATCTATCGAGAACAAGGAGCAGAGAAGACTCGTGCTGATTACTTCGATAACGAAGGACACGTTATTCGTTATACAGCCGATATTTCCGGCGATAAAAAGACGATTACCTTCAGAAGTGATCCGCAACCATCACAGCCGGTCTTCCGCCTTACTTACAACATTGGCGATAACGGTCGATTAGCGATCAAGTTCGAGATTGCGCGACCCGACGCACCGCAAGCATTCAAAGTATATGTCGAAGGCTCCGCGCATAAGACTTCGGGGTAAGCGGCGGTTGCAGATCTAGGCAATCGGTGAAACCAACGAACGAAATGTCCGCCACCGCGGATCTTCGATTTGATGTTAGATGTGCGATGTTTGATCTGGCCAGCATTCCCCGTCGTGGCTTAACTCTATCGCGTTAGACTTCTATGCTCTTATTTAACCGTTTGTTAACGTCCTTCGTGCTTTTTTCCTTTTGTGGGTGGCCTTGTCTATCGGGACCCTGGCGGTTGTTGGCGGCGTCGCGGGCGCGCAAGCGGCGAGAAAAACTAACGCGAGGGATTATCAGTCTGGCTACGCTGCCGGACAAGAGATCGGCAGAAAATACGGGCGCACAATTTTTCTTATCATGTTTGGGGTCTCAGCTGTCTCTTCTGTCGGTCTTTCGTTTTCGGGTGTTTTGCCATGGTGTCGGAAGAAGTCTGAGCCGCCACCTCTCCCACAGGGTTAACCAATTGATGAAGCCAGCGAACGGAATATTTGATGTTCGATCAGTGCGCGTCTCCATAGTTACAGCGGCAATTCTTTCGGAATTGATCGCCTCACTGAATGCGGGCGAACCCGCGATCTCCATTCACGCGCTAAAAGGTTCGCTCTACGTCGCAGAGGATTCCCATTACGCGAAGACTAATTATCTCGTTTATGTCGGACCAAAATCGGTGACCGTCGTGGGCGCCGGTTGGTCTCCGGAAGCGGCGGAGTTGTTCGCCCAGGAAATCCAAAGGATTACTGATAAGCCAATCGAGAAGGTCATCATTCCCGACCACGATCCGGAGTACGCCGGCGGCATTGCCTACTGGAAACGCATCGGCGCAAAGATCATCGCAACCGAAACAACTGAACGGGCGCTTGAAACCGAGTGGCCAAAGGCAACTGAATTCGCACGCAAATATTTTCCGACCTACCCAAACGTGCCGCTGGAGCTTCCTACGAATGTGTATCAGAAGCACTTTGAGCTCGAGAACGGCGACATTCGAGCATTTTACCTGGGTCCTTCCCACAACGCCGACGACATCTTCGTCTACTTTCCAAAAGAAAAAATTTTGTATGCCGGATCAATATTGAAAGAGCAGCTTGGCAATCTCGCATCGGCCGATCTCACCGAGTATCCTAGGACGTTACACAAATTACAGGAGCTGCATCTGAACATCGACAATGTTATCTCAGGGCATTGGTCGCCGGTGCATGGTCCGGAGTTGATAGACCGATATCTCACTATGCTAAAGGACTATTCGCAGAAACCCGCGAAGGATTGAATGCGATCGCGGGATAGATTTGCGGCGATCGCGAAGCGCCGCTACAGAACGAGCATGAAAATTTGGGGCTTGTTACTCGGGACCTTTTTCTGCGCCGCGGCGGCGGTCCTTGGAAATGATGAATTAAGGGACCGTTTGCAGCCGGCGCTTGAGGCGATCACACCGGATGGTCTGCTCGCACACATCAAAATCCTCGCTTCGGATGAATTCGAGGGGCGCGCGCCGGGGTCGAAGGGCGAAGATCTTTCGGTTAAATACATCACCGAACAGTTCAAGAAGATCGGACTTAAACCGGGAAATCCGGACGGGACTTATACACAGGAAGTTCCGCTCGCCGGGATCAAAAGCGAACCGCAAATGTCCTTCATCATTGGGGACAGGAAGATGGATCTGAAGTATCCGGATGATTTCGTTGCTTCATCAGCGCGGCTCCAGCCGGAGATCAAGGTCGAGAAGTCAGATCTGGTCTTTGTAGGATACGGCGTCGTGGCGCCGGAGTACGGCTGGGACGATTACAAGAATGTCGATGTGAAGGGCAAGACCTTGCTCATGCTGATCAACGATCCGGCAGTGCCCGATCCAAAAGATCCGTCAAAACTCGACGACAAGATGTTTAAAGGAAAAGCAATGACGTATTACGGCCGCTGGACCTACAAATACGAGATTGCAGCGAAAAAAGGCGCGGCGGCGGCGATCATCATCCACGAAACAGAACCTGCCGCTTATCCATGGCAGGTGGTGAGATCGAGCTGGAGCAAAGAAAACTTCGAGCTCGACAATCCGAACAAGAATATGGACGCAGTCTCGGCGCGTTCGTGGATCACGCTCGATGTGGCGACAAAATTGTTCGCTGATTCCGGTCAGGATTTCGATGCGCTTAAGAAATCTGCGATCACCAAAGATTTTCGACCTGTGGCCCTGAATGCCAAAGCCAACATTGATATCAAACAGCAGGTTCGCTCGTTCAAATCGCACAATGTCATCGGCAAACTCGAAGGCAGTGATCCAAAATTAAGCGGTGAGTACGTTATCTACACCGCACACTGGGATCATCTTGGCCGGCATCCCGAATTGCAGGGCGATCAGATTTTCAATGGCGCCATCGACAACGCCTCGGGTGTGGCATCGGTGATCGAGATCGCGGGCGCGTTTTCAAAAATAAATCCGCCGCCGAAACGATCAGTGTTGTTCATGACAACGACAGCCGAAGAAGCAGGATTGCTCGGCGCCAAATATTATGCGGAGCACCCGCTTTATCCTCTGCAGAAAACGCTGGCGGACATCAACCTCGATAGCATGAACGTCTGGGGCAAAGCGCGCGACATCGAGGATCTGAGTCTTGGGTTTTCCACGCTCGATGATCTTCTCACCGTCGCAGCCAAACAACAGGGTCGCAAAGCGATCCCGGACAGCCGCCCTGACAAAGGCAAGATTTATCGCGCTGACAATTTCGAATTTTCGAAAGTTGGCCTGCCCTCGCTCTACATCGGCAAAGGTGAACATCTTCTCTCCCGTCCCGAGAACGCGCCACTCAAGTCCGACGAATATGA
>Ga0126381_100001960_pt1 | contig 22139 bp, 30 predicted proteins | sample PanSoiMetPlot_28_FD_96465 | JGI IMG/M metagenome (GOLD analysis project Ga0126381, IMG submission 96465) | Tropical forest soil microbial communities from Panama - MetaG Plot_28 | ecosystem: Environmental > Terrestrial > Soil > Tropical forest > Bulk soil | place: Panama | collected 2016-02-17
AGGAATTGCAGGCGCACCGCGAGTTCGGGCACCAGAATGTCGACATCATCCCGATCAATGTCGGCGTCGCGCCCTCCGATCGGCACGACCGCGACTCGAACGAGAGGGGCGAGACAGACCGCTTCCAGAACCTGCGGGCCGAGCTTTTCTGGCGGCTGCGCGAGCGGTTCGAGCGCGGCGAGATCGCCATCCCCGACGACGACGACTTGGCAGGCCAACTGGTGGGGATCAAGTACTCGATGACCTCCTCTGGCCGCATCCAGTTGGAATCGAAGGATCAGATGCTGAAGCGCGGCATCCCCTCGCCCGACCGGGCGGACGCCCTGATGCTGTGCTTCGCGCCGCTGCAACCGCGTTGGAAACGAGCTTGGGCAGGAATGCTATGATGAGCGACACGAGACAACCACCCGAGCCGCGCGCGCCGACACCGTCATCGACCGCGATCTCGGCGCAACCCGACGATCTGATCCTGAGCTTTGGCTACGGCACCGACTCGACCGGCCAGGACTACGTGCAGATATGGGACAACCACGTCCTGGGTTGGATTGTCGACGCCACCTTTCCGCCCTCGGTCGAGGCCGTGCCGATCATCATCGGTTCGCTGCCGCCGGCCCCGACGCAGGGCATGGACGTGCCGCAATGGGCCGCCTACCGCTCGAACCAGATCATCGTGCCGAACTCGTTTCGCGGTTCGCCCAGCGAGTTCATGACGCTGCTCACGGCCGGCGGCCGGCAGGCGCTCGGCACCTTTGTCGATTCCGGCCTGCGCAATCTGTGGACCCAGTGGGCGCAGGCTAACCCTCAGTTGGTGTGGACGCCGCCGGCTTCGTGAACAGCCGCTCGGCGGCGCTCTCGCGGCCCATCGGCGCGCCTCTGGAGAAGCGCGGGGTCGGCGGCCGGCGCTCGCGCAGCGACAGGTGCTTTTCGATCTCGGTCAACCGGCGCAAAATGTTTGGCCCCGATTCGTACTCATTCTGTCGCTGCCTGACCAAGAACTTGAGACAGCGCTCGATCTCGGCCATCGTCGCGTCGCGCGCCTTGGTTTGCCCGCTCTTACTGCCACGCGGACGCCCTGCGCCAGGGCGTCGCCCGCCGCTGCGGCCTTTCATGCCGGCCATCACAATTCCTCGATTTTTACGTCAGTAATCAAACAAAGGTGGGCTAATGGCGATCCTCGATCAATACGGCTCGCCATTGCCGCCGCGTCGCGGCAGCGGCAGCGAGCCGATCAATGTGCCGCCCCAGGGCCTTCCCGGTATCCACCGGCCGGATGGCGGCAAGTCCTGGGGCACGGGCGACAGCTACCAGAACTTCATGGCCTCGGTCGGGATCGGCACCGAGAACCTGTCGTCGTCGTCGACCTACGGCTTCAACCCGATAACCAGAGAGCGAACACTCCTTGAGTGGATGTACCGCTCCAGTTGGATATGCGGGGTCGCCGTCGACAGCGTCGCCGACGACATGACCAAGATGGGGATCGACTGGGCCGGGCAAGTCCCACCCGAGGACAGCGAGAAGCTGATCCGCTGCTTCCAAGATTTTGGCGTCTGGTCGCAACTCAACGACCTGATCAAGTGGGGCCGCTTGTACGGCGGGGCGATCTGCGTCATCGAGGTCGCCGGCCAAGACCCGGCGCAGCCGCTGCGCCTGGAGACTGTCGGGCGCAATGCGTTTCGCGGCCTGACGCCGATGGATCGCTGGATGGTCGAGCCGTCCCTTTCCGATCTCGTGCAGGAGGAGGAGAGCCGCACCGAGCGCGGACTGCCGCGCTTCTACCGGGTGACGGCCGACGCGCCGGCCTATCCCAAGCAGATGATCCACTACTCGCGCATCTTCCGCTACGAGGGCTACGCCCTGCCGTATTGGCAGAAGATCGCTGAGAATCTATGGGGTATGTCGATATTCGAGCGGCTGTACGACCGCCTCGTCGCCTTCGATTCAGCGACGCAGGGTGTCGCGCAACTGATTTATCGCGCGTATCTGCGCTGGGTGAAGATTCGCGGCCTGCGCGAGATGATCACCGTGGGCGGCACCGAGATGACCAAGATCCTCAACCAGATAAACATGATCCGGTATTTCCAGTCGAATGAGGGGATAACCCTGCTCGATGGCGACGACGAGTTCGGCACCACCACCTACGCCTTCGCCGGCCTGGAAGAGGCGCTGATGCAATTCGGCCAGCAACTGTCGGGGGCGCTGCAAATCCCGCTGGTGCGCCTCTTCGGCCAGTCGCCGGCCGGCCTCAACTCGACCGGCGAATCGGATTTGCGGATGTACTACGACGGCATCCACCAGCAGCAGGAGCTGCGCCTGCGCCGGCCGATAGAACTCTGCGCCAAAGTGATTGCCCGCTCTGAGGGGATTGTCCTCCCCGAGGACGCGACCTTCACCTTTGAACCATTGTGGCAGTTGCTGCCCAAGGAGAAGGCCGATCTGGCCGAGACCGTGACCCGCACGGTGCTGTCGGCCGAGGAGCTTGGGATTGTCGGGCGCAAGCGTGCGCTGGAGGAGATGCGCAATTCGGCGCAACAGACAGGAATTTGGTCGACCATCTCGGATGAGGAGATACAGGCCGCCGAGGACGACGACGAGATGAACAAGTTGAACGAGGCGATGGGGATGATGGGCCAGCCGCCGCAGCCGGGCGAGGAGGGCGCGCCGGGCGGGGCCGGCGGGAACATCACCTCGATGCCGCCGGCCAGGAAGCCGCCGCGCAACCCGGTGCCGCCGCCGACGATCAGCCTGGGGCGTGGCAGTGGCGGGGGATAAGTGGGGCTACGACGAGATCCGCAAGATGGAACTCGCCGCCCACGCCGGTATGTCGATGCGGCAGGCGGCGGCCGAGCTAGGACGCAGCCCCGCCGCCGTCGCGATCAAAGCCGCCAAGATGGGGATCAGCTTCCACGCCAAGTCGGGCGCGCCGTTAGGCAACCGCAATTCGGCCAAGCCCCATGCCCGCAACTACGCCGCAAGGTAAGACATTTATCGGGATCGACCCGAACCGCACGGGTCTCCTGGCGGGATGGGGTCTCGACGCGGTGTGGCGCAGGGAGACGCGCGCCGAGCGCCAGCGCTTTGCCCGCGCCCGGCGCGCCGACCGCTTCTACGCCCAGCGCCTGCGGCGGATTGCCCAGCACGTCGCCGATATCGTCAACGGCGTCTTCAACCCCGACGACCCCGAGAGCGTCGAGGAGGTCGAAGAGGCCCTGCGCCAGTACGCCGATCTGCTCGACCCGTGGGCGAGGGCAATAGCCACTTCGATGCTGACCGACGTCATGCGCCGCGACTTCGCCGCCTGGATGCGCCACGCCCGCGCGATGGGCCAGCAACTGCGCCGCGACCTCGCCAGTGCGCCCGTCTTCCCCGCCTATCAGCGGCTGATAGAGGAACAGGTAATCCTCATCAAGTCGCTGCCCGACGTCGCCGCCAACCGGGTGCACGAGTTGGCGACGCAGTCGCTCTACGCCGGGACGCGGTGGGAGGACATATCGGACGACATTCTGGCGACCGGCTTGGTCACCAAGTCGCGCGCCAATCTGATCGCGCGCACCGAGACAGGCCGGGCGTCGACGACGTTCACCCAGGTGCGCGCACAGCACATCGGCAGCGACGGCTATATCTGGAGATCGGCCCTCGACGCCGATGTGCGCCCACAGCACAAGCGCCTGGAGGGCACGTTCCACCGTTGGGACGCGCCGCCGATTGCCTCCGAGCCGGGACAGAAGGAGATGCGCTATCATCCAGGCGCGGGGCCGAACTGCCGGTGCTTCCCCGAGGTGGTGCTGCCCGACGACGACGTTGTGGCGATGGCGAAGCCGACGCAGCGCAGCCTCACCTATCTGGAGGCGATGGAAGCTTCGGGCGGCCCCGCAAGCGCCCGCGTCGCCAGGGCACGCCACGCCGACCCGCGCCTCGCGCAGCGGCTGGCCGAGGCCCGGCATGAGGTCACGCGCTTGCAGCAGGAAGTCCACATGGCGGCGCGGCGCGACGACCAGCGCGAGGTCGAGCGCATCGACCGGCTACTTCAAACTGCAAGAGAGAAGTACGACGATCTCGGCGTGCGGTTCGACCGGCTATGACGACAGGCGCAATCACCCTGACCATCGGCGGCGAGCTATTGCTGCGCCTCGCGCCGTCGACGCCTGTGCCGCCGGCCGTCACCGGATTGACGCGGCTCACCTACGAGCGTTTTTCCATCTGCGTCCAAGGAGGCTACATGGCTTACACACTGCCGGCCGATATGGAGGTCGAGGTTCAGGTGACCTATGTCGACGCCGAGGGCAACCCGGCCTCGGTGGAGACGATTTCCTGGGCCAGTGATCCGCCAGAGATCATCGGCGCGCTGGTCGATCCGGACGACCCGTCAAAGCTCACCATCACGCCCGTGGGGCCGGCCGGCAACGGTCAGGTCACCGCGACCGCCGATGTCGACATGGGGGCAGGCGTCAAGGCCCTGGTGACGACGATGGACATCACGGTTGTGGCGGGCGAGGCCGTCGCCGGGACAATCAGCCCGGTGGGGCCGCCGACCCCGATCAACCCATGAAGTCCGACGTCAAGCCGCCCTACCAGCGCGCCTACCCGCAAGCCAAGGATTGGCGCGTCCCTGCGGCACCGGCTCAAGCTGCGACGCCTCAAGCAGCGGCGGCCGACTTTGTTCTGACCCCGGATTTTCGCGTCGTGCTCGCCGAGAACTTTACGACGTCCAATCTCGACACCAACCGCTGGTGGACGCGCTACGCCTACAACGACGGCTGGCTCGACTTCCTCAATGACGAGGCGTCGCGTTACCGCGAGGCTGGCAATCACGTGATGACCGGGGCGCGCTGCGATCTGACGGCACTGCCCTTCACCGACGGCTGGTACTACCCCTCCGGGATGATCCGCTCAAAAGACTGCTTCGACATCGCCAACGGCGACGCGTGGTATTTCGACTGCCGGGCGAAGATACCCAAGGGCAAGGGTATCTGGACGGCGTTCTGGCTCGCCGGCTCGGAGCGCGTGCCCGGCGACGATTCGTCGATACCCTGGCCGCCCGAGATCGACGTCATGGAGATCGTCAACAACGAGCAGGACGACAAGCTCAATATGCTGCACTGCAACTGTCAGGTCTTGGACTGGGACAGTAACCCGCAGGGCTACTCGTGGACGCAGTGGATCGCGGACTACAACACCCAGTGGTCATACTGGTGGGCACCCTACGATTTCTCCGACGCCTTCCACAATTTCGCGCTGCTCTACCAGCGCCCCAACTTCACCATGTTCTGCGACAGGAAGCTGATCCTCTCAGGGACTTACGACTGGGTGGCGGATGACGGCAACGTCATGCCGGGGGCCTACCTCTTCACCAATCTGGCGATTGGCGGGCAGTGGGCCGGGCGCTACGGGATCGACGACAGCGCCTTCCCGCAGGCGATGGAGGTCGAATACATCCACGTCTACCAGAAGGTCGCCCAGTCGACGATTGGGCACGACCTGATGCCCAACGGCGGGTAGAATGGGGGCCTTGTGCAACCAACTCGACGAAAGGGCGGCGCTCTTTGGCGGGGCGGTAGCACGGGGTTGAGAGGTTCGTCATAGCCAAACTTGGCCGCCATAGGGGGAACTCTGGCGGCCATATCTTTATCGGAGGAGCCGATGCGCTGGACTGACTTTGTCCCATTCGGTTCCAAGCGCTCGATGACCAAGGAAGGATTTATGCTGTGCCGCGACGTGCCCGTGGCGCGCTGCGGGGTGCAGCATTACGGGCCGGGCGAGACCCCGGTCATGGGCGACTTTGTCTCCATCGAGCGCAACGAGGACGAGGTCTTTCACCCCGAGGCGATCTCAAGCTGCTGGGGCAAGCCGGTCTGCGTCGACCACCCGATGGGCTGGGATGGCGGGCGCATCGACATCGATCCGTCCAACTGGCGCGACCTTACCTGCGGGACGATGATCAACCCGCACCGATCAGCGGATGAACCCGACCTCCTATGCGCCGATCTGATGATCTACGACCCGACCGCGATCAAGACGATAGAGGGCGGCAAGCGGCAAATCTCGCTGGGCTACGATGCGGATTATGAGGAATTGGGGCCGGGGCACGGGCGGCAGCACAACATTCGGGTCAACCACTGCGCCATTGTCGACATGGGGCGCTGCGGCATCCGCTGCTCGATTGGCGACTCCTGCCCTAACTGCGGCGGTAAGAACTTTCACAGGCCGAGGCCCCGCGTCGTGATCCACGGCCGGCTATGGGTCGCCTAGCGGCGCTCGTCGCTGGGTTATTCCTGGCTGCCTGCGGCGACCGCGTAAACACGGTCTTTGACGACTATGGCCGCAGCGTGTCGATTGTCCACACGCGCGAGGGACTGGAGGGGCCTATCCTTGTCGAGATCGGCCAGTTCAACGCGGCCGGCACGTTCAAACCGATATCGTCCGGCAGCGGCGAGGCTATCGTTCAGTCGATCCTGCGCGGGGCCGGATCGGCGGCGCTGGGAGCGGCCCTCCTGCGGCCGAACGTCAACGAGAACAACACCACCTCTAACCCGACCCTCAACGCCGGTTCCGGCCAGACGACGGGTGCCGTCACCGGCAGCAACCCGACCAGCGGGGGCACCAGCAGCGGCGTCAATGTCAACACCAGCAATACCTCGACCAACGCCAACCAGAGCGCCGGGGGCACAGCGTCATCGCGCGCCAGGGGAGGCAATGGACAGGGCGGTGCTGGTGGCACTGGCGCTGGCGGTACTGGCAATGGGGGCACTGGCGGCAGCGCTAACGGTGGTGCTGGGGGTCTGGGTGGCGCAGGCGGTTCGTCTGTAGCCAGCCCGACTGTCACGGCGAGCCCCACCGCGACGGCCAGTCCCAACACGGCGGTCGGCAACCCGGCGACGACCAACTCGATCAATGGCGGCGGCTGCACCGGCAACGGCAACGGCAACTGCGGCAGTGGTGGCGGCGGCGGCTGATCCGCCGAGACTTTAACCGAGGAGGACTGAGACATGGCAGCACCCGCGACCGGGTGGCGCGACCGGATTCGCCGCGCCTTTACCGCCAGAGACGAGGGCGAGCTTGAGAACGCGATGAACGACCTTCCCGACAATGCCGAGCTTCACCTCCATGTCGGGGGCAATGGCAACGGCGAAGCGCCAGGAGATCAAATCCCGATGCCGATGGATCGTGCCCTCAAGGCTTACGACAACGAGTTGGAGGAAATCTGGCGGGCGCTGGCCGCCGCCCAGGACGCCATCATCACCGGCAACGGGCGCAAGTTCCGCACCGCCCGCGATAGTTTCAAGCACGCCGCGCGCACCGCCCGGCGGATGCGGATGGGCCTCATCCGCGACGAGGACGAGGACGAGGAGGAGAAGGCATCCGACGCCCGCTTCCGCTCGCGCGGCCGGGACGAGGACAAGGACGATGACGACGACAAGGACAAGAGCGGCGATGCGCGCAGGCGCGGACGCGGTCGCGACGAGGACGAGGACAAGGACGACGACAAATCGGGCGACGGGTTCCGCGACCCGCCAGAGGCCGGCGGCAACGAGAACCGCTCGATCCTGCCCGGCTTTATGATGGAAGCCCCGCCGGGCACGGGCGACAGTCATCGCAAGGCGCGCGACAGTGCCTTTATGACCGACAGCTTCCAAGAGACGCTGGCTTACGGCGACATCCTCGTGCCCGGCATCCGCCTGCCGACCTTCGACGCGGCGCTGCCGCCGCAGAAGACGCACGACGCGCTGTGCGCGTTCCGCTCCAAGGTCATCGATCTCGCGTGGAACCACCCCGACACCCGCACGCTGATCGAGGACATGTCGGGCGGCCGTTTTTCCGGGGTCGAGGGCATGGACTGCCAGCGCGTCCGCGATCTATTCGTCGCGGTCGGCGCGGCCAAGGCGCGCGAGAACCAGCAGGCCAAGGGACGCGGCATCCCCGAGCACATGATGGACGGCGGCTCACAGCCGGTCGGCACCGTGACGCTCGCCGGCATTGGCGCGGCCAACGCCGAGTTCTGGGCGAAGCAGAACAAGCATTGATCCCTTTAAGGAAGGAGGACTGACATGGTCGCCTATGCATTCCGGCCCCCGTTCGGGGTCGCGGGGGATCTCTCCCGGCACCTCTTCAGCACCGAGTCAAAGCCCGCTCTGGTTTCCAACCCGCCGCTCGCCTACGGGCAGGCGGTCGCCATCGACCCGACGACCGGCTGCGTCCGCCAGCTCGTCGCCGGCGACAACACCGCGACGGATATCTACGGGATTACCGTGCGCGCCTTTCCCGAGCAGATGGGGTCGGCGCAAGGCCCCTACGGCCAGCAGCCGCTTGGGGTCAACCAGATCCCGCCCTCGCCGCCGCAGCCGCTCACAATTCTGCGGATGGGCCACATCATGGTGCAGGTGAACGGCACGCCCAATATCGGCGCGTCGGTCTTTGTCTGGGCTGCGGCAACCGCCGCCCCGCACACCCAGGGCGGGTTCGAGTCGGCGACCAGCGCCGGGAACACCATCAACATCGCCTCGACCAAGACGCAGTACATGTCGGGGCCGGACGCCAACGGCGTGTGCGAACTGGCTTTCAACATCTAGCCGCAAACTTTCCCCAAACTTCACACAAGGAGACTGGTAATGCCGCTCGACGGTGGATTGCGGGTGGGCCTCGCGGGTGGTGATCCGCGCACCCACGACGCGATGGGCAATGCACTCGGTAAGAGAATGGGGCAGCCCTTTCGCTCGTATGACGGGAAGTACTACGATTCAACCGGTGCGTTCCTGCATGGCGAACTAATTCGCCTCGATCCCACGATGCATCTGCCCTTGGCGGCGGTGACGTGGGGCCGCGACATCGACTTGCGCCAGGACGTCACCATTGCCGATGACGGCACCAGCTTCACCCAGCTTTCCTACGGGATGCCCAGTGGGTTAGGCACGCCGAACTCGGTCAATGGCGGCAAGGCGTGGATCGGCAAAGAGGCCAATCAGATCACTGGCGTCTCGGTCGACGTCGGCCTGTTGGTCAAGCCGCTCCGACCCTGGGCGATGGAACTAAAATATACAATTATGGAGCTTGAAAGCAGCCTAAGGTTGGGCCGCCCCATCGACCAGCAGAAGTATGACGGGATCAAATTGAAGTGGCAGTTCGACATCGACGCCCAGGTTTATGCCGGCGACGCCGATGTCGGGGCCAAGGGTCTCGTCAATCTGCCGGTGCAGGCCAGTGGCGTGCAGGGCGTGGGGGTCATCACCAACCTGCCCAACGGCGCGGGCGGCACATCGCACTGGATGGGCACCAACGCCAAGACCCCGGCGGAAATCCTCACCGACTTCAACACCGCCTTGAACGCGGTGTGGAACAACTCGGCCTGGGCGGTCGTCCCGTCGCGCATCCTCCTGCCGACGATCCAGTACGGCTATATCGCCACCACCCTGGTGTCGACGGCCGGCACTACCTCGATTTTGCGTTATATCGAGGAGAATAATCTACTTGCGCGTTCGGGGCAGGGCCGCCTCGAAATCCTCCCCTGCAAGTGGTGCAACGGCGCAGGGGCCGGCGGCACTCTCGGCCAGACCGGCACGGTCGACCGGATGGTGGTCTACACCAAGGACATGAATTACGTCCGCTTCCCGATGACCCTGCTCAATCGCACGCCGATCCAGTACGACGCGATCTGGCAGAAGACCAGTTACTTCGGGAAGCTGGGCGAGATCGAGGTGCCTTACGGCGAGACCATCGGCTACTTCGACGGCCTGTGATAGAAGGGCGAAAGGAGGTTGCCGATGATTGGTATGATCCTCCTCGTCGCCGCTTTTATCCTGGCCCTGATCGAGGCATTCCAGCCCTGGGTGCGGCCCTGGCCGCGCCCGCATTTGGGCTGGCTGGCGTTAGCTCTTTACTTCCTCGCGCAAGTCCTGGGCACCGCCGGGATGCGATAGCGGGGAGGAGGAGGGCGCGCTACAGCCTCTGATGGGGCCTTACGAGTACATTGAGCCGCCTCCCGCTGACGCGGCACGCCCGTAACCCACAGGAGACCCCAGATGGCACAATCACAACGCGACGCACACGGCCGCGAAGCGCACCCGGCGGAAGAGACCGACGACGAGAAGAAGGCCCGCGCCGCCGCCGAGGAGAAGGCGATACGCGACGAGGCCGAGGCCAAGACCGCTGGATTGCCGACGCCCGGCAGTGCCCCGGTCGGCAAGATCGACGGCAAGATGTACGCCGACGCGCATGGCGAGGGCACGGTCAAGATGCTGATCCCCGAGGCGTTCTCGCTGACGCTCGATGACCTGTCGATGATCTCGTTCGAGTCGGGCGTGCAGGAAGTCCCGGCCAGCGTCGCCCAGCATCCCTACCTCAAGGCCCAGGGAGTCAAGCCCGTCTAGGAGGCCGCCATGCCACTGCATTCCGGTTCGTCGCAGGCGACGATCTCGAAAAACATCAGCGAGATGGTCGAACACGGGCACCCACAGGAGCAGGCCGTCGCGGCGGCGCTGCGCAAATCACGGGAGGGCGACATGCCCAACTTTGGCGCGACCGACACCAAGATGATCCTCAAGGGCCAGCCGGTTAAGGTTTACGGCGACGAGGAGGTCAAGGAAGAGGACTGCAACGACGAGGCTGACGGCCTGGGCGGGATGGCGGTCAAGGGCGTCAAGGCGGCGCTCAATACCGCCGGCACCGATCAGTCGGCACACGAGCTTGGCCCCGAACACCCGGCGCTACAGGAAAAGCTCGGCCTGGGCGACGAGGGCACCGAAGCGCCCCTCGTCATGCCGCCCGACCCGGCCCCGTTTGGCGAGCACCCGCAGGAACACCCCGACGCGTCGACGCCGCCGACCGCGAACGACGCCAACGAGAGGCGGTCTACCTATGGCAGCATCACCGGAGGAATAAATCCCTTTGGCGCGTTCGGCTGTCCCACCGTCCAAGTCTGGGGCGAGGGCGGCGCGAACGACCAACCGGCGATGCCCAGCCAGCGCTCCGAACTCGCTTCGCCCGCCCTGACGCTGGCCGAGATACAGCGGCAGAACGAGCAATACTGGATGCCGCACGGCGTGGCACCGCTTACCGACAGGAGGGGCCGCCGATGACGATGGGGGATACCAAGTGCCCTCATTGCGACGGCACTACGCAGGAGCACGCGCCCTCCTGCGGGACGCTGCTGCCGCCCATCGAGGGCACGATAGACATCATCGAGGATCTCGATGAACTGAAGCCGGAGCCGCAGCCATGACCGTCACCTATGCCACCGCCACTGTAAAAACCCCCCGTATGCAGGTCATGGCCGATGTCATCGCGAGCAGAACACCAGCGGCGGCGACAGGCACCGCGACGGCCGGTCAGCTTGTGATCGGTACGGCGTCTCTCTCGGGCGGGACCGGCGTGCTCGCGACCATTGCGTTGCCAGCTACGGCTTTTACCGTTTCAGGTGCGGTGGCGACACTGCAAGGCGTGCCGCTCTCCGCGACCGCGAGCGCGTCAGGTACGGCCGCATTAGCGGAATTTCGCAATAACGCCGGAACAACGGTTATCAGCGGTTTGACCGTGGGTACGTCGGGCAGCGACATCAACCTCAACTCGACGTCGATTACCTCCGGCCAGACTGTAACTATAACTTCCGGGACTATAACACACGGCTAGGTTGTATATCATGGCACTAACTCCCGCGAAAGAACGGCGTTATATCGTCAGCGGCATCCGGTGATTGACATGCCCTGGATTCGCTCTGGGACATGCTGCCGATGCGGCGAGTGTTGCGAGGGCGACCCCTTTGCCGGTGAGTCGCCGGAAGAGGAGAACCCGCGCCGCTCGGCCTTGATGCGTCAGGCTCCCGAGCGGGCGGGCTGGTGCCCGCTCCTCACCTTCAAGCTGGCGACGCCGCTGGAGCCGACAGCCTGTCTCGGCCATACCGGGATGGTGCCGCGTGGGCGCGAAGACCCCTACTACCTGAGCGGGTGCAACGTCTGGCCGGACAACCCAGACCAGATCGCCGACAAACCGGGCTGTTCCTACACGTTCGAGTGGGTGGATCATGGCGACGACTAAGGCCCGTACCAGCATCTGGGCATCAACCACGCTCACCGCCGGGGCCGGCAATACCAACTCGACATGGATCGACCTTACCGGCTCCTACGGCTCGACCGTCTCCGGGACGTTGACCAATGGCGGCACCGGCCCGACCATCGCCGCGCAAGTGCAGGTTCAGGTCGCCAACGATTACAACGCGGGCGCGCCGACCCTGCCGATCAATCTCGGCGGCGCGTTTATCGCCAGCCTGACGGCCAGCGCCGTCTCTTATTTCACCGCCGAGATCCCGATTGGCTACAGCGCAGTGCGTCTCGTCGCCGGATCGAATACCGGCCAGAATGTCACGGTCAGCGCCGATCTCAGCAACGTTACCGCCGTGTGATGGGCCGCCTCAAATCACTTCCCGCCAGGGAACAGCTCGCGCACCCGCTCAATGCGGGGCTGATTGGGGCGTGGCTGTTCAATGAGGGGTCGGGGCTGATGCTCTACGACGCCAGCCCCAGCGGCGCGCATGTCACGGTGACCTGCGCCTTTCCTCCTACAAATCCAAGCTGGGTCGCGGGAAACAACGGCGCGGCTCTCCACTTTGGCACCGGCGCGACGAATACCTACGGTCAGAGCACGGTTGCCGTGCCGATCAATCCGACCAACTTTTCCGTCGCCGGATGGATATCGCCAACCGCCGCCTCGGCGGCCCTGGGGCGGCTGATCGAGATCGGTGATTGGCAAGCGCAATACGTCCTGGGCATCGGCAATGGCGGCGCGGGCACCGGATTTCACTTTGGGGTGAACGGCAGCTATACCGGCAATATCGGTGCCTCGGTGGTCGGTCAGTGGTCGCACGTCGTCGGCACTTGGGCCGGGGCGGCGGGCGGCACCGGGACACGCAGCCTCTACGTCGACGGCCTTCTCGGCGAGGCGGTCAGCGGCGTGACTACCCCGGCCGCCGCCAGCGTCAAGATCACCATGTCGGCCTACGACGCTTCGCTAAACGGCGGCTATACCTGCAACAGCCCGATAAGCGATCTGCGCATCTGGAACCGCACGCTGAGCCGCGACGAGGTCAACTGGCTCAGAATGCTGACGGGGCCGTAGCATGGCCGGCCCCTTTCAAGTCCACCGCCTGCCGTTTCTCAAGCCGGCGGTCGTTGGTGGGGGGATCACCGGCACTCTCGCCGCGACAGATCCTACCGATAGCTTAGCCGGACAGGCGGGCGTCCAGGGCGGGGCCGGCAAGAACTTCTACCTGCTCAACACGACGGGCGCGTCGCCCAACTTTATGGGGGCGATACAGGATGGCGGCAGTGCGCCGACCGCTGTCGTCTCGACCTTTGGCTGGACGGTCGCCAAGACTTCGACCAGCACACCGTACTGGCAGGCACGCATCGGCGCGACGGCCGCCGCGACTGTCGCCAGCGCCTCTTCGACTATCGCCACCGACACGCACCCGACCGCCGGCACGGGAACCGGCAATACCACAGCGGGCGACAGCTTCCGTACCCAGAACGCCTATACCGGGGCCTTTGTCGGCACCTTCGCGCCCGGCAACTGGGTCTTCAATTTCGGGATGCGCTGCACGACCTCGTCGTCGCAGGCGGGTCATATCAATTGCCGTCTGTGGGCATCGACCGACGCCAGCGGCCAGACGGGCACGCGCGAACTGACCAGCGGATCACTGGTCGGCTCGACGGTGACCTTATCGAGCACGACCGCCACCTTTACCTCGACCGTTACCTGGGCCGCGCCGCAGATCACGCTCAACAATGGCGAGTACCTGTTCCTCCAAGTCGAGTGGGTCGAGACCGTCGCCTCGGGCAGTAACAGCGGCGACGTCAAGTTCTACATCTCAGCCGACACGATCACCACGCCGGTCTTCAATACTTACGTTTCCGGCGCTGCGGCCTCGACGGACATCATCGACACCGCGTCGATGTCCGGCACCGTCGCCTCGGTCATCACAGGCCCGCTGGCCTCTACCGATCCTGTCGATGTCTCGACGCAGTCGGGCACCGTCGCATGGCCGGCGATCACCGGCACGCTGGCCGCGACCGAGGCTACCGACGCGGCGGCGATTACGGGCGGCAGCGGGCTGGCCTTCGCCGTCCTGGCGGCGACCGACGCACCCGATACGGCGTCGACGCCTAGCATCCCGGCCCCGACCTCGCTGCTCCATTTCGATACAAGCTCGACCGCCGACGCTATCAGCCCGCACGCCTGGACGCTGATCGGAAGTTCAACCAATACCTATGTCGATCCAAGTCAGTCAAAGTTCGGCGGTGCCAGTCTCTACCTCGATGGCTCGGCCAGCGCCGGGATTCTCAGCGATTGCACGCAGGACTACGCCTTTGGCACGGGCGACTACACCGTCGATTTCTGGGCACGCCCGATCCAGAACACCCTCGTCTATCTGATAAGCTGGCAGGCGGTCGGCGACAGTACCGAGAACCTCGATATCGGTTTTTATGACCAGGGCGACTGGTATTTCTACACCGCGCAGAACGCGACCCACCATTTCGCCCCGGTAACCTACGGGGTCTGGCAACATATTGCGATCTGTCGCCAGGGCGGTTTGGTCTACTGCTTTAAGGACGGTATTCTCGATCCAAATCATTCCGGAGTTCCATTTACCGACACCTTCAACGTCTATGTTTCCAGTACTACAGCGCCGCTAATTGGACAGTCCCGCGTTAACCAGGGCAGCGCCTTCCTCGGCAATATCGAGGAAGTCCGCTTTATCAAGGGCTATGCGGCCTGGACGAGTAACTTTACGCCGCCGACCGCGCCCTATTCGGCGACCGGGGTCACCGGTCTCCAGGGATTTCAAGGTCAGGTCGCCTGGACAGGCGCACTCGCGGCGACTGACCAGCGCGACACGGCATCGTTGCAGGGACAGCTTGGGCTGATAGGCGGTCTTGCCGCGACCGAGCTTCCCGACATCTCGGCGATAGCCGGCAGTACCGGCTGGAGCGGCACGCTGGCGGCGACTGACCAGCGCGATATCTCCGCTATCGCCGGCCTCGCCGCCGCTTCTGGCTCTCTGGCGGCGACGGATGCGACGGACGCAGCGGCGATTGCCGGGACTGTGGCGTGGACCGGAGTCCTGGCCACAACAGACCCGCAGGATCATGCGGCGCTCGCTGGACTCGCGGCGGCCTTTGGGCCGTTCACCGCGACCGACACGCTCGACACAGCCGCCCTAGCGGGCACTGCGGCCTGGAACGTCGCTCTCTCAGCGACTGATCCGACCGACCAAGCCGCCGTCGCCGGATATCTGGCGGCCCTGGCGCAACTCGCCGCGACAGAGACGCCGGATACCGCTGCCCTTACCGGCGCGGTGATGATCAGCCTGACCGCGACTCTGACGGCGAGCGATCCGCCAGACGTCTCGGCCGTCGCCGGTCAGGTCACGGGTATTGCTGGCACGATGGCGGCAACAGAGGCCGCCGATACCGCAGTAGTCGCTGGTTCGGTGCAGTGGCTCATGGCCCTGGCGGCCACCGACAACCGCGACACGGCGGCCGTCGCCGGCACCGTGGCGTGGCGAGTCACGCTGGCGGCTACCGACACGGCGGACGCCGCCTCATTTCCGGGGGCCGTTTCCTGGCTGGCGACGCTATCCAGTGTTGATGCCGCCGATCACGCAGCGCTCGCCGGCACCGTCTTCAGCGTCGTCTCGGGCACTCTTGCCGCGACAGACCCGGTAGATGCCGCCGCGCTGGCCGGCACCGTCTTCAGCGGCGTAAGCGGCGTCCTGGCGGCGACTGATCCGCATGACCTAGTCCCTGCCGCCTCTGAGATGCTGGAGAGCTACACGCCGGGGAACACGCGCGGCGGGGCTTTCTGGGTCGGGGCGTTTGTCACCCCCAACACCAACCAGACGGTCACGCAGATCGGCTGTCTCGCGGGCAACGGCAACAGCGGCACCACCACGGTCACGCTGGTCGATCAGGCCACAGGAACTATCCTCGCCGACACGACCGTCAACATGTCGGCCCCGCAAGCCAACGGCTTCTGCTATGGGCCGATCACGCCTACCATCCTGACCGGCGGCCACGCCTACGTCGTCGCGGCCAATAGCGCGCCGATGGCCGGATGGGCCGATGTCAACGGCAGCTTCGCGACCTACGGCCCCGACTTCACCAGCACTGGCGGGGCCTACAACAGCAGCGAGGGCGGGCCTTATACCGCCGCTGGCGGCTGGCCCTACTGGCAGTATGTCGGCGTCGACCTGATCTACGGCACGCCCGGCTTTGCCGGCACCGTTACGGGGATAGCCGGCACACTGGCCGCGACCGAGTTTACCGATTCGTTCTCGTCTGCCGGCCAAGTCATTAATCCGGCAATCGCCGTTCTGGCGGCGACCGACCCGCACGATGTCGCGGCCCTCGCGGGCGGCCTCTCCTGGCAGATAACGCTTACCGCCACAGACCAGCCGGATCACGCGGCCTTCGCCGGACAGGTCATCAGCTACCTCGCGCTCGCCGCGACCGACACGCCGGACGCCGCCGTCCTTGCCGGCGAGGTCGTGACCTTTATCGCCCTGGCGGCAACCGACGATACCGACATAGCGCTGATAACCGGGGCGGTTCATGCCCAGGGGCAGATACCCGCCGTGCCGGGCGACGTGCCCCCGGCAAATGATGATCGTTTGACGAGTGAGACGCCCGACCGCATTGTCTGGGCCGGCGCGCTAGACCGCACAGTCGTTGTCAACGGCACGCCGCCGCCTGATCGCAGCGCTGCCGCCAGAGTCAACAAGCGGACGATAGTCGTCGCCCCATTGAAGAGGGTCGCTTGATGGCAGATGCGTTCGGCCCGATACAGCCGGCCCCGGCCGCCGATACCTTTGTCTTTGACTACACCGCGCAGATCGGCGGTTCCGGCACCATCACCGCCGCCGTGTGGATGTGCACGGTCGCCGCGTCCTCGCCCGTGCCAGACCCCGACCCCAATAGCCACATCCTCCAGGCCCCGACCTACAGCACGCTACGCACGTCGGCCCTCCTGGGGAACATGATCGACGGCGTTCTCTACCTCGTCGAAACCGAGGTCACGATCAGTGACGGGCGCGTCCTCACCGATTCGGCGAGCCTGCAATGCGCCAGTGTCCCGGCGGTATACGACCCCAGCGCCCCGCTCAATATCGAGCAGATGCGGGCGCTGCTTCCGGCCTTTACCGACCCGCCCTATTCGGACGTGATGATCCAGGCATGGATCAACCTCTGCCCGATCAGCTACGACGTCTGGGGATCGCGCTACCAGTTGGGGCAGGCGCTGTGGGTCGCGCACGAGTTGACCAAGTTTGGCCCCAACGGGATGGCGACAATGCCGGGGCAGGCGGGTATCGGCGCGCCGACGTCGCGCAGCGTCAACGGCGTCAGTGTCGGTTACGATGTGCGTATCGGTTATATGGACGGGGCCGGCCCGTACAATCTGACGGTCTACGGCCAGCAGTTCTGGATGATGGCGAAGCTCTTGTCGGCGGGCGTCCTGCCGCAGCAGATCGGCGCGGCGACGGTGCCGCCAGAGGGAGGCGAAGGCTGGGCATGGCCGGGGCCATACCCGTACCCAGGATCAGCGGGGTTCTCATCGTGATGGAAGGCGAGGACGACACCACCGTCTCTTTTATGGTCGCGCACGAGTTGGAGCCTCTCTGCGCCGAGGTCACCGATTTGATCGCCGCCCTGGAGCGGCATTTCGGGGCGCGGCGCAATATGCCGTTCGATCTGCGGGCGCGGATCGAGCAAGTGGAGGAGTATCTGTGAGCGAAGACCCGCTGCTCCAGTTCTTCGACTTCGGTCATCTGCGCGTCGATCTCCAGCCGATCAGCGCGCTCTTCGCCGAACTGGCGGACGAGATCGTGACGCAGCTTCCGCGCAACCCCGAGCGCACGGTCGCGCTGCGCAAGCTGCTCGAATCAAAAGACTGCGCGGTTCGCGCCAAGCTGTGGAGGGATGATGCCGACGCATGACGTCTCGGACGCTTTCGATCCGTCGTTCTGGGATACCATTGTCGTCAACCGGATCATCGAGACACTCGATCAGCATGGGCGCGCGGTTCGGATGCCGACGACGATGACGGCCCAGGCGGTCGTCGTCGCCGCCGGGCCGAACGACCTTCAGCGCCTGCCCGACGACCAGTACATGAACAAGGCGATCTCGGTGTTCTCGCAGTTCCGCCTCCAGGGGCCGGTGCAAGACCCGACGCACATGGTCAAGACCCACCCCGACGAGATCATCTGGCACGGCTCGACCTACGTCGTCGTCGCCTTTGACGACTACAGCGGATACGGGCGCGGTTTCACCCATGTCGTCGCGGTCTCGATCTCGGCGGTGGACGGGCCGCCGCTGCCCGACCCGGTGGGGCCTGGGTTCCCGACAGTCGGGCGCGCGTGATGGCGGACTACACCCAAATCCTCAAGCAGATCGCGCTACTCGGTCAGAAGCGGGTCTATGTCGGTATCCCCGCCAACAGCCCCGAGCGGGTCGCGACGACACTCGTCGAGCACGAGAAGATTTCGAACGCCGCGCTCGGCTACATCCACGAGACCGGCAGTCCGGCGCGCAACATCCCGTCGCGCGCCTTCCTGCGACCCGGCGTCGCCAACAGCCGTAACCAGTGGCTCCCCAAGATCGACGCCGCCGGACAGAAGGCGATGGCCGGCGAGGACTTTATGAAGGAGCTACAGGCGGCCGGGACGATTGCCGCGCGCGCGGTGCAGAAGCGTATCCAGGCTGGTATCCCGCCGCCCTTGAAACCGGCGACGGTGGCGGCCCGGCGACGCCGCAGCAAGGGCAGCAAGTACCGGCGCAAGGCGACGACCGCCGCACAGACCACCCCGCTGATCGACACGGGGCAACTTTTGAAGAGCATCACCTGGGTCATCCGATAGGAGACTAGCCATGCTTCCCACTGTCCGCGCCAAGGTCGCGTCGAACTGCGAATACCACGAGACCCTGGCCTCCAATTACGAGCGCCTGATCGCCGAAGCCAAGGGCAGGAAGGGCCGCGACGTCGACAACTTCAAATACCTTCTTGAGCTTCACACCGAGACAGCGAAGCAGTTGCGCGCCGTCCTCGCCGATGAGCGGCCGGCGGCGATCCGCGAGGCAATGAGTGAGCCGAACCGGGTGCGTCGCGTCCGGCCGCCGCAGAAGCTCCACTAAGTGCCCTGGGTTCCCGACTCGACGACGGCGGGCTATCTCGGCCCCAATGATCCGCCGTCGCCTGCACCGCTACAGGACGACCAGTGGGAGAACTTCCTCCACGACTGGATCGCCGGGATCAGCGGCTACGATCCGACGATGCTTCACCCGCGCTGGCAACCCGAGGGCGTCAACTTGGCGGATTTCGGCACCGACTGGATGGCCTTTGGCGTCGAGGTCACGGTGCCCGACTTTATGCCGTGGGAGGGGCACATCGACACACCGGACGGCGGCTACGACGCGGTGCAGGAGCACGAGATCGTCGAGGTCATGTGTTCCTTCTACGGCCCCAACTGTGAGAGATACGCCTCGATCACCCGGCGCGGTGCGTTCCTCGACCAGAACCGGGCGGCCCTCAGAGCGAACGCCACCGGCCTCGTCGAGATCACCCCCTTTACCCACGCGCCCGAACAGATCATGGAGCAGTGGCTGTCGCGGGTGGACATGACCATCGTGCTGCGTCGCGAGATCCGCTACGACTACAACGTCCGCACCCTTGTCCGCGCCCAGGGCACGATCACCGCCAATCCGGCCGAGCCGGATCGCACTGTCGTCACCGAGTTCGACACGGCGGACGTTCTCGCGCCGTCACCTTCTGAGGAGTGAGCCATGCCGCAAGGTCTTGCCGTCTCGCGCGTCGTCGACGTGACCGTCTATTTCGAGCCTATCGGGGCGCAGTTGATCAACTTCGATACGCTCCTGATCCTGGGCGACTCGAACGTGGTCGACACGGGGGAAGTGATGCGGGAGTATAATCTGCTCTCCGACGTCGCCCAGGACTTCGGGACGACGGCACCGGAATACCTCGGCGCGTCGCTATTCTTCGGGCAGATGCCGCCGCCTTCGACGCTCTATATCGGGAGATGGGCAAAGACGCCGACCAACGGTTCACTGGTCGGCGGCTTCCTCTCGCCGCAGCAGATGCTGATCAGCAACTGGACGCCGATCACCACCGGGGCCTTCGGCTTCGCGGTCAACGGCGGCGCGGTCACCCAGATCACCGGCCTCAATTTCTCGACCGCGCAGAACTTGAATGGCGTCGCCTCGATCATTAACACGGCGCTCACCAGCCATAACGCGACCTGCAAGTGGACGGGGCAGCAGTTTGTTATCAGCAGCACGACCGCCGGCGCGACATCCGCCGTCGCACCGCTTACCGCGCCGTCATCGGGCACGGACGTCAGCGCGCAGATGTTTATGACGGCGGCGCTGATGGAGCGCACTGTCCAGGGGATGACGGCCGAGACCCCGGTGGCCTGCCTTAACCGCGTCGACGGGCGCGGCTGGTACGCCGTCACATTCTGCGCCTCTACCCCGCTGGCGGATGCCGACCATCTCGCCTGCGCCGGTTATATCGAGGGCGCGGAGATGCACCTCTACGGCCTCTCGACCAACGCGGCCAACGTCGTCGATCCGACCCAGTCCACCGATATCGCTTCGCAACTGATGCTCGCCGAGTATTACCGCACGGTCGGGCAGTGGTGTTCGACCGCCGGGACGGCGAACTCGTTTGCCATCTGCTCGTTCTTCGGGCGCGCCTTTACGGTGAATTTCGAGGGAAGCGCAACCACGATCACGATGAAATTTAAGACCGAGCCTGGAGTGGTGCCGGAAGTCCTCTCGGCCTCCCAGGCGAACGCCATCGAGAACAAGCGCTTTAACGTCTATGTGATGTACGAAAACGGGGTCGCGATCCTTGAGCAGGGCGTCGTCTCGGGGCCGGCGTGGTTTGACGAGATACACGGGACGGACTGGCTGGCGAACCGCGTCCAGACCGATCTGTTCAATATCCTCTACTCGACGCCCAAAATTCCCCAGACCAACAACGGCGTCCAGATACTCGTTGCCGGCGCGGATGGCGGCCTCTCGCAGGGCGTCACCAACGGGCTGATCGCCCCAGGCGTGTGGCAGGCCATCGGGTTTGGCGGGTTGACCTATGGCGACTATCTCGCCAAGGGCTGGTACACCTGGGCCAACTCGGTGGATACCCAGCCGGCGGCGGATAGGGCCGCGCGCATCGCGCCGCTTATTCAAATAGCAATCAAACTGGCCGGCGCAGTCCATTCGAGCGACGTGATTATCAACGTCAACCGCTGATCTACATAAGGAGAATGTAGAATGCCTACCTACTCGTTCCTCGACAATCTGGTGGCGATATCGGGGCCAAACGGGAACTTCAACCTGGGCGGCCCCGGCAGCGGCAACTCGGAAGGCGGCATCTCCATCGTCATGACCGAGGACAAAAACACGATGACCATCGGCGCGGGCGGCGAGGGTATGCACTCCCTCCACGCCGGCAAGGGCGCGACCATCACCACCCGGTTTTTGAAGACATCGCCGCAGAACTCGCTCTTGTCGGCGATGTACGCGGCCGACACGGCTGACGGTTCCACCCACGGCCGCAATACCATCTCGATCAGAGACTTGGCGCGTGGTGACACAATCGTCTGCCAGGAGGTGGCATACGCGAAATTCGCCGATGTCACCTATGCCAAGGATGGCGGTGAAATGGTGTGGACGTTCCACAGTATCAAAGTCGACTTCACCCTTGGATCGGGGATAGCGCCGCAGGCATGACATGGCGGAAGTTGAAGTTAACGGCCATCGCTTCATGATCGGCAAGATGCCGGTTTTTGATCAGGCCCACGTCGCCAGGAAGGTCGCGCCGGTCATCAGCGGCATGGGGCGCGGCTGGGCCGAGGCGCTGCGCAAGGTGCCGGACGCGCTGACCAACGGCCAGGAAATCTCCCAGGCGCAGCAGAATGAACTTATCTTTGAGGCGCTTGGGCCAGTGACGGAAATCCTCGCGCAGATGCCAGAGGAGGACGTCAACTACGTTTTGAAGAAGTGTCTCGGCGTCTGCTCGATCCACACCGGGCAGAGCTTCGCCCCGCTGGTGCGCGGCGGCAACCTGATGTTCGAGCAGGAGAC
>Ga0126381_100001961_pt1 | contig 22127 bp, 24 predicted proteins | sample PanSoiMetPlot_28_FD_96465 | JGI IMG/M metagenome (GOLD analysis project Ga0126381, IMG submission 96465) | Tropical forest soil microbial communities from Panama - MetaG Plot_28 | ecosystem: Environmental > Terrestrial > Soil > Tropical forest > Bulk soil | place: Panama | collected 2016-02-17
CATCATAGGGTGCTAGCCGACGACGTGGTCGGCCATGCGTTCAGCCACGGCTTCCACCCCCAGCATGTCGAGCGACTTGCCGCCTACTGGGCCGAGGCACTCGGTGGCCCCAGCGCTTATTCCGACTCCTATGGTGACGAGACTTCCGTTGTCAAGATACACAGCGGTAATGGGGAGCACGACGAAATGGATCGCCGTGCGATTGCCTGCTTCGACCAGGCTCTTGCAGATGTTGGGCTAGCTGAAGACGGCGCGCTGCGACAAGTGTTGCACGACTACTTCGCTTGGGCGACCACGACAACGATGTCCCGCTACCATCGGTCGGCCGATGATGTGCCTAACAGCCTGAGCATCCCACACTGGTCATGGGATGGACTCCAGGTGTAACACGCCCACGATCCTTCCCAACAGCGGAGTGTTGATTCAACTGCTCAACTCCCGGATTGGCGGCGAGAACGAAGCAATTCGGAAGTTATCACCAAGCGACCGTCGTTCACTGGAGAACAAACAGCGCCGTCGCAAGGCAAATCAGTACGAACCGCTGCCTCAAACCACGCGGTGTCATCGCAGTGCCATTGCAAGCGGCGATCAATCCTGGTAAAGAGCTACCAAACGCTGAGAAGAGAAGGCGAATCGGAATTGTCCCGTTTTGTCGAGACTTGCCGAATCACTTCGATTTCTCTCGACTCAGGCAACTCGTGATCCATTTGGTTTCGAGGCTGTTTACCGAAGGGTTGCTAATTCGACTCTAGCCCGAGGAGCCAAACCTTTCCGCTTTGCGTTCAACTTACTGGGTGTAGCCTTCCGTGGTTTAGAACTCGCATTTCAACTCTTACCATTCTCAGTGTACGCAGAGCTGTCGAGGTTGTCATCGCGGGTGTTCCTTAAGGTAGTCAGCTGGCGGCAGGACGAGAATACCAACGATTTGCTTGCTGAAATAGAGACCGAAATGCCGAATATCACCTGTGATTAGGTGCGTCGCTCTAGCCTCCATCGCAGCGAGAAAAATCGGAACGTCCTTTTCAGGTAAGGAGAGGCCTGCGGGAAGTTCTCGAGGCGCTGCGTCAAAGAGGTGAACGTGCCGCGCCAGCTTCACAAGCCTGCGCTGTTGCGTATTTTCGACAAGGTTGATCCTTGCTTCTTCCAGCGCATAACGGGAGGAACAAAGTGTCGTATCCTTCAGCCTCCAAAACTGAACGAGCCCAGCATTTGCTCGGTAAGCGGCCGAGAACAAGACGTTGGCATCCAGGAACAGACTGTGCATCTAGCTGGGCCGACGATGCGGGATTGCATCAGGGTCGAGGCCGAGTTTTGCCACTTCTCTTCGTGCGCGCTGGTAGTCCTTCGGCGTTGTTGCAGTGGAAAGAAGAAACTCGGCTTTGCGTTCGGGGGTGTAACGTTCTACATGTACAACAACTGCAGGTCGAATCAGGACACCGTCCTCGCGGGCCTCGGTCGTGACGAGGGAGCCTTCCTCGATGCCATACCGTTTCCGCAGCTTGGCGGGAACTATAATTGTTCCGCGTCTCCCTACTTTGACTGCCTCCATCACGCCTCCCGTATGTCAGTATATCAGAGATTCAGTATTTCCGACATTGAGAGCTGAGGCACACTTGCCACAAAGTCTCGAAGAAAAGTTCTAAGATCGTCCACTCGGGGGAGCCGCGTTCCGTCCGCTTTGCGCTCAACAACTTGCCGATGTAGCCTTCTCTCGTTTTAGAACTCAACGACCCCTGGGCCAGTTCTTTCGGGACTGGGGCTTCTTCGCCGTGGCTCTGGTTGTCAGGGCAGCACCTTGATTTGGATGTTCTTGAATTGAACCATCATGGCCGGGCCGTGGTGCACTTGCAAGGCAATGACGCCCGACCTGGCCGCCGTATCGTCCTCATCCGTCACATCTGCCGTCGGAATGCCGTTGACGTAGTGCCGGACGTGGTTCCCTTCAGCGATAATCACGTAGGTCAGCCAGCGCCCTGCAACAAGTTCGGAGAAAAGCCGGCTGGTACCGGCTGCGCTGGTCGTCGCACCCGTCACCTCGATCTTTGGCTTGCCGTTCGATCGCAAGGCACGCACTCGCTGACCGCACTTCGCGATGGTGCCGCGGTCGTCCTCGAATAGCGCACCAAGATATTCCGGCAAGGATGCATCCATGTCGCCCTGATATCCGAGTACCTGTTTGCTCAAGGGGTCCACGTGGCTGCGATAGTAGATACCCGAATTCGCAAAGTGCTCGTCATTGTTCGCGACCAGCCTGAAGGACGCCCGCAGCTCGAAGTTGGCCAACGCCCCGCCCTGCCACACCAAAAACGCGTTTTCTTTGATCTGGTTCTGTTCCGTCGTGCGACCAGTGATGGCGCCGTCTTGGACCGACCAGATCATCCTCGGACCGTCCCAGCCGCTGAGGTCTTTGCCGTTGAAGAGTACCTGAAATCCAACATCCGCTGTTCCGCAGGCAATCGGCATGACGCAGGGCACGAGGCTCACGCTCGCCGCCAAAATCAACACTCGAGCTAGACTTTCCACGGTCCCTCACATGTCAGCTTCAGTGTCCCGTTCAGCCGTCACGGTGGGACCAACGCTACCACAACGGCTATCACCGTTCCATTTCGGACCCTTGGGTCCAAAACGATCATTTCAAATACGAAAACGGCTCTTGGTTGCGGGAATTTATTACGAGGTGAGAGGCAGCCATTCGGCGCGCCTAAAATCGTTGCTTCCACGATACACCACTCTATGGGCGCGCGTGTTTTTCCTCGCTTCCCGAATCGGGCAGTGTCACAAGCGTTCGGGCCGAAGCCCGAAAATGCGGAGTCTCGCAGTCTGCCAATCAAGCGTCACTGAACTTGGACGTCCTTTGTGCGGGGATCGCGAATCAGGGCTTGACTCTGGACTATGCTCCAGGGTGTAGGTTGAAAGAGGACTAATGCCATGCGAATCGGCTTCGTCGCGGGAAGAGTCGGTTTGAGCGTTGATGCAATTCGCTTTTACGAGCGTAATGGTTCTCTGCCCAGAGCCTCTAGGACAAACGGAGGCTTTCGCCAGTTCGGTGAACACGATGTCGACACTCTCTCCTTTATACGCCGCACGCAGGGCTGGGGATTCAAGCTAAGCGAGATTCGCAGTCTGCTGACTCTACGCGGAAACCGGATCCAACCATGCGCCCCAGTGCGTCGTCGCTTGCAAGCAAAACTGAATGACGTCCGCGGGAAACTTGCAAACCTGAGAAACTTGAGCATGGACTTTTGCTGGCCCTCGACAGTTGCGACAGAAAGCTGCGAAAGCAGGATGCGCACTGTCCGATTCTGCAGGACGTGCGGGTGAGAAGGAAAGGTTGTGCTGGGTGAAAGTAGAAATCCTTTACGTCGCGGACTGCCGCTCACATCCTGCTGCGGTGCAACTCGTGCGCGACGTGCTCGTTTCCCAGGGCGTAATTGCAGAAATTTGTGAAGTGCTGATAACGGACAATCATATGGCGAAGGCGCAGTCGTTCCGGGGTTCGCCAACCATTCGTGTTAACGGACGGGACGTTGCAGGAGAGTCCTCTCAATCGGCACATTGCGCTCTAAGTTGTCGTTTGTATCCCGACTCAAGCCAGATCGGTCTGCCGCATGCCGAATGGATTCGTCAGGCGCTGGTAAATGCGTGTGAGGCGGACACTGGTTGAAACAAGGGACGGGCATTTCGTCGTCGCTCGCCGCAATCCTCGGTTCGATTGCGACGATCAGTTGTTGCCTTTCGCTGGGCTTCGCAGCGGCGCTCGGTGCAGGAGCGGCAGGCGCATTTTTCGCGGTCCTTCGGCCTTGGTTGCTGGGTTTTTCGGTTGGATTCATCGTCTTGGGATTTTGGCAGCAGAGGCGAGCCACGCAGTGCTCCATCCGAGCTCGCAGGATTGGGCAGGTATTGCTTTGGACCTCGGTGGTCGTGGTGCTGGGAATGATTTTGTTCCCACAAGAGATCGCCGCATTCATCGCAGATCGATTTGCAAGATGAAAAAGAAGGCACTCCTCTGCGTTGGCGTCGCGGCACTTTTTCTGCTGCTGGCGTCAGTCTACTTGTGGGGACCTGGCGCCGCGCCTGCGGGCCAGGCGCCAGTTGTGACGCTCTCAGAGACAAACTTCGCAGAATTCGCGGAAGCCTTCGACACGCAAGTGGATGCTCCACGCGTTGTTTTTCTGTTGTCACCGACTTGACCAACTTGCCTGCGGGGGGCCTCCGCAGCCGAAGACCTGTTGGCCCGGCAATTCGGCCGCAAGCTAGAAGTACTCGTCGTGTGGGAGCCCATCCTCCTTACGGACTGGCGTCGGCCGAGCGGCAGCACCCTGCGCCGTATCGCAGACCGTCGAGTACGGCAATTCTGGGACCCGAATCATCTCGTGTCTTCGGACCTGATAGAGATTGCAAGCAGAAACGACGCTCTTGTGAAACCGGACTGCTGCGTTCAGAGGGGATTTCATTGGGACGAGGCGGTCCTCTTTCCGCCGGGCGCGCATTGGAAGGATGGTTCGGCGCCCGTCTTCTGGAATGGCCCCGTGGTTAAAGTGATCTCCGGTCTTGAGCCCATCTTCAGCGAACACCCCTGAGCTAACCTCGCGCAAGTAACCTGACTAGGCAAGGCTAACGGCAGGTCCTTCCCTGTAGGCCGCGGCCGCCGTTTGACTTTCTTTTAGTTACAGTCATAACATGAAAGCGAAATGAATGTACGAGGGCGAGAAGCGATCTCATGGCTTTTGCTGACCTTTACGCTGCCGACGAAGCGCGCGAGCCAGCGAGTGGAAGTCTGGCGGAAATTGCAGCGCTACGGAACCGTGCCGCTCGGAAATTCAGGCTATCTCCTGCCCGGCGATCCAGCGAGTGAGGAACGATTTCAATGGCTCGCAACGGCGATACGAAAATACGGCGGCGATGCCTCCGTGGTCCGCGTGCGGTCCATCGACAACATCTCGACGCCGCAACTGATCGGTCGTTTCGCGGAAGCGCGCGCGAAGGAGTATCAGGAACTGATTCGCGAAATTCAGAAATTCATGGCGAGGCCACAGCAAGACCAGGGAATGGGTCGATTGAGCCGATTACGCAGCCGTTTTCAGGAGATCGTGGAAGTGGATTTTTTCGGGAGCGCACTGCAAAAGCGGGTGGCAGAACACCTGGCAAACGCCGACGCGGGACGCGCAACGAAGCCAAAGCAGCAAACCGCCAGGATCGACTGGCAGAGTTACAAGAATCGCCTCTGGGTTACGCGGCCACGGCCCGGTGTCGATCGTTCCGCTTCTGCCTGGTTGATTCGGCGCTTCATTGATCCGAAAGCGCGATTCGCCTTCGCGCCGGAAAACGACGTACCCAATGGAGCCGTACCGTACGACATGTTTCACGCCGAGGGCTTCGGACATCGCGGCGAAGACTGCACATTCGAGACGTTGCAAAAAAGCTTCCGGATCCGCGATTCGAAGGTGAAAGCCATCTCGGAAATCATTCACGACGCCGACTTGTCCGACGAAAAGTTCGGCCGCAAAGAAGGCATAGGCATCGACGAGGTGCTGAAGGGCTGGGCCCGGCAGGGAGTTCCGGACTCAGAACTGTTGGAGCGGGGGATGCAACTGATGGAAGGGTTGTATCACTCGCTGAAATGAAGCCGAGAATGGGGTAGTGGTGGTCCGATGAAATGGATAACGCGAAGCAACGTAAAAGTGGACCGGGTTGCCTGCCCATGGCTCATTCGACGCTTTGTCGATCCGCAGGCCCAGTTTTTGTTTGCACCGGAGGAGGAACTCCTCGAAGCGGCCCGCACCGAAGACGCGATTCCTTTCGATGCGACGCGGTTTCCCGAAGTGAAGTTGAATCATCGTGCAGAGCGCTGCACGTTCGAGGCCATTCTTGAAGATTTCCGAATCACGGACCCAGCGCTTCATCGTCTCGCGCTGATCGTCCGCCGAGCCGACGTGCAAGGGCAAGAACATGTTTTCACCCGAAAGTATCGGCTTGCGTGCTATCGCTCAGGGCTTCGCCCTCACTGGAATAAGCGACCAAGAACGCCTGGCGAGAGAGTTCCCGCTGTACGACGCGTTGTACGAGTTCGTTCGTCAGCAATCGAGTTGAGTGCGGGGTAATACGGAATCGATTTCCAGCTACCCAAAAAAGAGGAGGTTCGTTCGATGCTTCGCTTCATCGGCAAAAGGTTGTTCGTGTTGGCAGCAATGTGCTTCAGCTTCTCCGGTGTGTTGGTTTTTGCTCAGGACATTCCAACCGACTATCAAGAAGTATTGAAGTCCCTCGATCGAAAAGGTGATTTCAAGGTCGGCGTTCTCAAGGTCAATATTCCGCGCAATGATTTGAAAATGACTATCCAGGGCGTTTCCACGCCTACGCCGTTTGGATTCGGTGGGTGGATCGCTTTGACAAAAGGTACGGACGGCTCCGATGTGTTGATGGGCGATCTCGTCCTTCTTCAAGAGGAAGTGAATCCGGTGATGTCCGCGCTCCTGGACAATGGAATCGATGTCACCGCGCTGCACAACCATTTCTTTTGGGACGATCCGCACGTCTACTTCATGCACGTTCACGGGATGGGCGAAGCGGCCGATCTTGCAAAACGCGTGAAGCCTGGATTGGATTTAATCGGCCACGTGGCACCCCGCGCTGCGCCGCCCGCGATGGGCAGTGGCGCGCCGCTCGATACGTCGAAGCTCGTCAAGATCGTCAGGCATGACGGCGAGCAGTCGGGCGCGGTCTACAAAATCACCATCGGACGGGACGACCTGGGAATGAAGGAGCACGGTGCCACAATCAACGCTCGCATGGGACTGAATACATGGGCCGCGTTTGTCGGCACGCAAGAGGACGCTGTGGTCGCCGGCGACGTTGCCATGCTGGAGAGCGAGGTCACGCCGGTATTGAAGACGCTTCGCAAGAACGGTCTCGACGTGGTGGCCATTCATCATCACATGACCGGGGAGCGGCCAATGGTGATCTTTCTGCATTACTGGGGCCGTGGTCCTGCGGATAAGCTGGCTGCCGGATTCAAGGCGGCTCTAGACGAACTCGGCAAGGGAGGCGCCGCTCACGAGACGGCGCACTGAAGGATGACTTCGAGCCCAGTCTGCATGGAGGGAGATATGACGCGCCCAACGTTGCTCGCGTTGAGCCTCTATTTCCTCCGTTTGGGAGCGCTGGGATTCGGCGGGCCAATCGCGCTCGTGGGTTACATGCAGAGAGACCTGGTTGAGGACCGAAAGTGGGTCTCGAAGGAAGATTACTTCGAGGGTCTGGCCTTCTCTCAACTTTGCCCTGGACCGCTGGCAGCGCAGCTGGCGAAGTATCTCGGCTGGCTGCACAGCGGCGCTCTGGGAGCCACCCTCGCGGGCCTTGCGTTTACCCTCCCGTCGTTTGTCATGGTTTTGGGATTGGCTTCACTCTACGTGCACTTCGGGCGGCTTGCGTGGATTCAGGGAATGTTTTACGGAATCGCCGCGGCGGTCAGCGCGATTATCGTGCGCAGTGCTTGGACGCTGATCCAAAAAACTTTGGGCAGGGACATTCTGCTTTGGGCGCTGTTTAGCGCGCTGGCCATCACCACGGTCTGGACACAATCCGAGATCGTCTGGCTTTTCGTGTTTAGCGGATTCGTTGCAATGTTTGTGAAAGCTCCACCGAAGTTTCAGACCAGCCCGGCCAGGACAGCTCTTTTTGGTCCCGGCCTCGTAACTGGTTTGCTTGGGCCCGCCTCAGCAGGAACAGTCGCGTCCGTGTTTTTGTTTTTTCTCAAAGCCGGAGCGTTTGTATTTGGAAGCGGACTGGCGATCGTGCCGTTCCTCTATGGCGGAGTGGTCGGGAAGTTTCACTGGTTGACCGAGCGGCAGTTCTTAGACGCCGTGGCCGTGGCGATGATTACACCAGGTCCCATCGTCATCACATCGGGTTTCATCGGCTATCTGGTCGCCGGTCCTTTAGGCGCATGTGCTGCGGCCTTGGCTGTTTTTCTGCCGCCTTACTTGCTGGTGATTTTTGCGGCCCCGTACTATCGCCGTTTTGCCAAGAACCGCCAAGTGAAGGCTTTTGTGCAGGGAGTTACTGCGGCCGCGGTCGGGGCTATCGCGGGTGCCGCGGTCATTCTTAGTAAGCGTGCTCTAGTAGACGTACCAACGATGCTGATGGCGCTGATTGCATTCGTCGTGCTCGTAGGATTCAAGGAGATCCCGGAACCGATTCTTATCCTCGCGGCCGGTGTAGCCGGCATCGCGCTTCACCATGGATCGTAACCCCATCAGGGAGGAAGAGATGCATGCGATACGACGTTGCCTGCGATTTGGCAGTTACGTATTTCTGTTACTCGCCTTTTCTTCGGTGAACACGTTCGGCCAAACTCTCAAGCAAATCGCAGCCTTCGATTTGCCCGGGCCTCGCGGCGAGCGCTTCGACTACTTGGCAATCGACGACGCCGATCACTTTCTGCTCTCGGCTCATCTGGGTCCCGGGATTTTGTATGTTATCGATCTGACGACGAACACGGTGGTGAAGACCATTCGAGGAGTGCCCGGCATCACCGGTCTCGAATTCGTTCCGGAGGCGCGCAAGGTGTACACCTCTGATTGGGGTGAAGAGAGGATCGGCGTTGTGGACCTTCGTACGATGACGGTTGTCAAGCGCCTCGCGACGGAAGCCAAACCGAACGGGAGCACGTATGCCGCGCCGTTTCGCAAAGTGTACGTTTCCAACACGCTCGGAAAGGCCGTGACGGTTGTTGCGGTAGACCAAGACGAGATTGTAAAGACCATTCCCTTCGCGAGTGAAACGGGGATGCCGCAATACGACTCCGTGGCGCGGCGTGTGTACGTGAATTTGCGAAGTACGAATGAAGTTGCGGAAATCGATCCGGCCACGGACAGAATTGCGGGGCGATACGCCGTCGATGGCTGCCAATTCAATCACGGCATGGCCGTGGATTCCGAACACCACCGGGCATTTCTGCTCTGCAGCCGAAATAAGACGCTCACCGTCTTTGCGCTGGACACGCACAAAGCCATCGCACACTTCCCGATCCCGGAGGGAGCTGATGTCGTGAAATTCGATCCGCGTCTCGGACGAATCTACGTGGCCTGTTCCAGCGGATTCATCTCCGTGTTCGAAGCAAAAGAGGCGGACCAGTATAGAAAGCTGGAAGACTTCGCCGTTCAGAAAATGGTGCACAGTCTGGCGGTCGATCCGGCGAGTCACCGAGTCTATGCCCCGGAGCAGCAGGAAAACGGACATCCCGTGGCTCGAATGATTGTCTACGAGCCAGTTCCAGCGGCTCAAAACAAACGCTGAAAAGGAAATCGAATATGCGCTTCGCCTTATTGCTGGTCCTATCCGCGAGCCTCGCGAAAGCTCAGGCGGTCCCGGCATTGAAATTGGAAAAGACGATCCCGTTGCCTGAAGTAAAAGGGCGGATCGATCACATGTCGATTGATACGAAAGGGCAGCGATTGTTTGTTTCCGCACTTGGGAATAACACGGTCGAAGTCATCGACCTCAAAGAGGGCAAACGCACGCAGACCGTATCAGGTCTGCAGGAACCGCAAGGAGTTCTCTATGTCGCGATCAATGATCGGCTGTATGTCGCCAGTTCCAAGGACGGAACCGTCAAAGTGTTTGACGGGACTTCGTTGAAGCCTCTGAAAACGATCGAGTACCGGGACGATGCCGACAACCTGCGTTACGATTCCGCGCAAGAGCATGTATACGTCGGTTATGGCGGCGGAGCACTCGGAGAATTGGACGCGCAAGGCCAGAACCTCGACAAAATCGAACTGGGCTCACACCCGGAATCATTCCAGCTCGAAAAGAACAGTTCCCGCATCTACGTAAACCTGCCGAAAGCAAAAAAGATCGCTGTAGTGGATCGCTACAAGCATTCAGTCTTAACAACCTGGGGAACCGGATGGTCGCTTGCGAACTATGCGATGGCACTCGATGAATCGGTCCATCGTCTCTTCGTCGTGACTCGGTACCCGGCTCGACTGCTGGTGCTGGATACGCGCAGCGGCAAGATCATCCAGACGTTACCCGCAGTTGGGGATTGCGACGACATTTTCTTCGACACGGCGCGGAAGAGGATTTACGCCATCGGAGGAGAGGGTGCCATCTCAGTTTTTGCTCAAAAAGACTCCGACCACTACGCGGAAATCGCAAGAATTCCCACGGTGAAGGGAGCGAGAACCGGATTCTTCGCACCGGACTTGAGTCGGCTATTTGTCGGAGTCCGAAAGCAAGGTTCCTCGGAGGCCATGATCCAGGTGTTCGAACCTGGTCGGTAGCGAGCCGGTTCGGGGAAGGGAGAAATAATGAGAAGACTCACTTTGGCCTTTGTTCTTGTGGCGGGTTGCGCGTGGGCGTCGGAAATGAGAGCACAGACAAGTGGCCCGACCCTGAAGAAGATCGCCAAGTTCGACCTACCGGGACCAGGAGGTAAGCGCTTTGACTATCTGACCATTGACACCGACGATCACTATCTCTTTTCAGCGCATCTCGGCGCGGGGCAGACTTACATCATTGATTTGCGCACCAACAAGGTAGTAGCGACCGTAACGGACACCCCCGGCGCGGAGGGCATCGAATACGTTCCCGAGCTGAAGAAGTTCTACACGTCGAATGCCGGGGACAACACGATAGGTGTGGTCGACCTTCGCGAGAAGAAAGTCGTCAAGAAATTAAGAACGGAAAAGAAGCCCGACGGCAGCGCCTACGCTGCGCCTTTCCACAAACTCTATGTCTCGGACGAGCGCGGCGAAGCCGAAGCAATCGTCGATGTGACGAAGGACGAAATAATCAAGACTCTGCGCTTTGACAGCGAGACAGGAATGCCGCAGTACGATCCTGTCGCTCGCAAGATTTATGTGAACCTGCAAGACCAAAATATTTTTGCGGTGATTGACCCGGCGTCGGATGAAGTCGTCGGCCGGTATCCCGTCGGGCGATGCCAGGGCAATCACGGCATGGCGCTCGATCCCGAACATCACCGCGCGTTTCTATCGTGCGAAGGAAACAATCTGATGACGGTCTTCAATCTCGACAAGCACGAGCCCATCGCGTTTCTTTCCCTGGCGGATGGACCGGATGTCATCAAATTCGATCCGGGATTGAAGCGCATTTACGCCGCCTGCTACAGCGGAGCTATCTCCGTGTTTCATCAGGACGATCCGAACCACTATCGGAAAATTGAGGATTTCAAGGTACAGCACGCCATACACACCCTCGCGGTGGATCTGGAAACGCATCGCGTGTACACGCCAGAGCAAGAGGAAGACGGAAAGCCCGCGGCGAAGATGGTCGTGTATGACGCCGTGACTGGGCAGTAGGCTCGGTTGCTTGGCCGGCGAAGCGTGTCGGTTTTTGCTTTGATTGTGCGGGCAAACAAGTCGATGATCGATCCGATACCAGGTGCGCTCAGGAGCCTGACGCGCGACGGATGGCTTCTCTTCCTAACGCGATTCCTGCGCCTGTTCGCTTATGGATCGCTGTCCGTCATCCTGGTCTTCTATTTGGTCGGCCTCGGACTGACGGAGTCCCAGGTCGGCTTGCTGCTCACCCTGACACTCGCTGGGGACATCATGATTTCGCTGTGCCTCTCGACGCGAGCGGATCGCATCGGGCGGCGGCACATGCTCATCGTCGGCGCGTTGCTGATGGCAGCAGCTGGCCTTGCCTTTGCTTCGACGGGCAATCTGGTGTTCCTGATTATCGCCGGCACCATTGGAGTGATCAGCCCCAGCGGGCATGAAGTAGGGCCGTTTCTTTCCATTGAGCAGGCAGCACTCTCTCATGTCGTTTCCAGCGTAATCAGAACGGAAGTATTCGCATGGTACACGCTCGCGGGTTCGGTAGCGACCGCGGCGGGCGCGCTCTGCGGGGGCGGCCTCGCGCAAGTGTTGCAGAGCAATGCGATGGCGCCAGTCGCGAGCTACCGTGTGGTGGTGATTTCCTACGCGGTCTTGGGGTTACTGCTGGCCTTAGTTTTCAGCCAGCTTTCCTCCACAACGGAAATCGCCCCCGCTCAAGGGCGCGGCGGATTGCCAAGCGCGACTGCGAAGTTCTTTGGCATTGATAAGTCGCGCCGCGTGATCTTGCAGCTTTCGAGCCTGTTCGCTTTGGATTCCTTCGCGGGCGGTTTCGTGGTGCAGAGCTTTGCCGCTTACTGGTTCTATCTGCGATTCGGCCTGAACCCCGGAAAGCTCGGTGTGATTTTCTTCTGGGCCAACGTACTTGCAGGAATCTCTGCGCTGTTGGCGTCGCGGCTGGCGTCCCGCATTGGCTTGATCAGAACCATGGTGGTTACGCACCTTCCATCGAATGTCTTGCTCATCCTTGTGCCGCTGATGCCGAACCTGCCGCTGGCGGTCGTGGTTCTTCTTGCCCGATTTAGCATCAGCCAGATGGATGTTCCCGCGAGGCAGTCCTACACGATGGCGGTGGTGAGTCCCGAGGAACGATCCGCAGCCGGAGGAATCACCGGAGTGGCGCGAACGACCGGTGCCGCTGTGAGCCCCTTATTTGCTGGATTTCTCTTTGCCCGGCCATCTCTGATTAGCGTTCCATTCTTCATCGCCGGAACGCTCAAAATTGTCTACGACCTTCTACTGTATAGGAAATTCGTGGCCCTTCAGCCCGAAGAAGAGGAAGGTTCTTTTAATGGCTTGTTTAGGTCGGCCGGAAAAACATCGGTGCGACGGAACCCCCGGAATTAAACCGGACGCATGCGCTCACGTGGTGAGGCGACGACAAAGTGATCGCGGAAAAATATACGGCGGGCGGCCTGTTCGGCGCACTGCTCGCGCTGGTGTGGTACGTGCCCGGCGGCGCGCAAGTCCCGCAACTCGCGACGCGGACGGCGGGAGCATTCCGCGTTGACCGCGCTCCAAAGCTTGACGGGACCTTGGACGACCCTCTCTGGCACTCCGCCAAACCGATTACCGAGTTTCACCAACAGGAACCTTCCGAAGGGCAACCGGCAACCGAGAATACTGAAGTTCGCATTCTCTACACTCGACACGCTGTCTATTTCGGAATCATTTGTCACGATTCCCAAGCCGCGAAGATTACGGCGACCGAACTTCGCCGCGACGTGGGCCAGGATTTGGACGACCACTTCGAAATTCTCATCGATTCGAACCACGACCGGCGCGGAGCGTATGTATTTCAGATCAATCCTCTCGGCACACAGGTGGATGGTCTTATTGTCGAAGAACAACGACCGGAAGACGGAGGTGATTTTGAGCGCGGTTGGGATGGTGTGTGGACATCCGAGGCCCGCATCACAGTGGATGGATGGACTGCCACCGTGGAGATTCCCTTTAGCACGCTCAACTTCACGCAGTCACAAAATGTCGTGTGGGGCCTGAATTTCAAGAGGTTTATCCGCAGAAAAAACGAAAGTGATTTGTGGGCGGCGTACCGTCGGACGTTCGGCCTTACAAAGGTTTCCGAGGCGGGAGAACTTCGGGGTATTCAAGACATCGGAAGCGGCAGACTGTTTGTCGTGAAACCGTATGGACTAGCGCAGTACGACAAGCAGACCGGGCAGGACCCACGGTTCCCGTTGACGGGAGGCGTCGACGTGAAATACGGAATTAGTTCCAATCTCGTCTTGAATTTGACGGGAAATACGGACTTCGCCGACACCGATGTCGATCTGCAGCCCTTTAATCTGACTCCTTTCAAAGTCTTCATTCCCGAGAAGCGGCAATTCTTTCTCGAGAACGCCGGGGTCTTTAGTTTTGACCTGGGGGATCAGGACCAACTATTTTTCAGCCGTCAGATTGGAATTGACTCGGTGACCGGTCAGCAGGTTCCCATCAATGGAGGAGCCAAGCTGACAGGCACGCTCGGCCGTTTGGAAGTCGGAGTCTTGGACGTGAATACGCGTTCGAGTGGGGTAAACCCTTACGGGAACTTTGCAGTCGTTCGTCTGAAGGAATCACTTTGGGCAGGTTCCTACATTGGCGCTATGGGCATCGACAAGCGATCGGGTGCCACGCAAGACAGTTTCAATCAGACAGGAGGCGTCGATACACGCCTCGTATTTTTCAAGGATTGGCTCGTGGCCGCCCATTTGGCAGGGACGCAATCGCCGGGGCATCCGTCGGGAAACAGTGATGTCGGGGCCTCGCTTTCCTACAAGTCGAACTGGCTTGAGGGTCTGGTCGAACGGCGAAAAATCGGGCCAAACTTCAATCCGGAAGTGGGCTTCATCGAGCGGACGGATTCGGACGAGACGTATGGCGACCTCACGTTCAAGGCGAGACCCAAAATTACCAGCGTGCGCGAACTCCAGTTCGAAGGATTTCTGCTTCATGCTCCGGATACCCGCGGCCAAGTGTCCACGCAGGAATGGCAGAATACGTTTCGCGCGGAGTTTAATAACGGAGCGTATACGGACGACGACATCGTAGACGTATTCACTCAGCTCATCGCCACTCCCTTCCACGTCTACAAGAATGTGTTCATTCCGAATGGCCTGTACCATTTCACGCGGCATCAACTCACCTACGGTTCTGGGCAGGATCGGCGATTCACCTATAACTTCTTTGAGCGGTTCGGAAGTTACTACGGGGGAACCCTAAACGAATTTCGGGTACGCGCGAACTATCGCCCGACCTCAAAATTCTCCATATCCGCCTCCGAGACGTGGGATCGATTTCGATTGCCGTTGCCGAATGGGAATTTCTCGGTGGTGCTGGCGAGCCTACAGGGAAACTATTCTTTTAACCGCTTCCTGACCTTCACGAGTTTGCTTCAGATGGACACGTCAAACACGCAAGCAGTCAGCGTCAATCTCCGCTTGCGGTACAACTATCGCCCGGACAGCGATCTCTACATTATCTATAACGTGGGTACCCAATTCGCGAGCATCGCACCAGAAAATCCGCCGCAGATTCGGGAAACACGTTTTGCCGTGAAATGGACCTACTCGTTTGCTCCGTAGAGCAGGAACCGTTTCCTTCCAAGTGCAAAACTGCATCTCAAAAGGTGCGAATTTCCCGTCTGCCCCGCGTTCCTTGCCCAAAGCGCTCCGCATAATTACACTAAGCGTAAACTCAGGAGGCTTGCCATAAAATTCTCAGTCTTCTGTGGAGTGAGCGTCGATGGCTTTTTGGCTCGCCTGGACGATGCGCTCGACTTCTTGCACACAGGTCAGCAGGAGCCTCACGGGTTCAAGGAGTTCCTCGCTAGCGTGGATGTAGTCGTGATTGGCCGTAGAACCTTTCAAGTCGTGCTGAAACTAGGACACCTGGCACTTTACGGTAAGAAGCCCGTGGTCGTGTTGAGTAGTGGTCTGCTGGATTGCTCATCGGTTAAAGGCGGCATGGTCGAGCAGTTGTCGGGGGAACCGACCGAAATCGTAAAGCAACTCAAATCCCGCGGCTTCAAACACGCGTATATAGACGGCGGCATCACCATTCAACGATTCCTGGCGGCCGGATGCATCGACCGGATGGTCATCACGCGCGTGCCAGTCCTCATCGGAGCAGGCATCCCCTTGTTTGGCCCACTGCCTTGCGACATCAGCCTTGGCCACGTTGCAACGCGCTCCTATGAAGGCGGCCTCGTGCAGAGTGAATATGAGATTAGCGTTCAGGCACAGAAACAGTGAGCGGGCAATCGCCGTTGATACCGAAGGAAGTCGAAGCCCACTATCTAGGGGCCGGAGAGTCCGAGCGCCTGTCGGGCATCCAGGGCGAACTGGAACGGCTCCGAACGCTTGAGATCCTTGCCCGAGCTCTTCCGCCCGCACCCGCGGTGATTTTCGACATCGGCGGCGCGGCTGGAGCCTACGCCTTTCCACTTAGCGAGCAAGGATATGCGGTTCACCTCATCGATCCCGTAGAGATTCATTTAGACCAAGCCAAAGCCCGTTCCACATCGTCAGGCATCACGCTAGGCTCAATCATCAAAGGCGACGCGCGATGCTTAGCGGTTCCGTCCAACAGCGCGGACGCCGTTCTTCTGTTAGGCCCCTTGTATCATCTTGTCGAGCGCTCAGATCGTCTAATGGCTCTTCGTGAAGCCCGCCGCATCCTCAAGGCCAAAGGTGTGCTGATTGCAGCCGCAATTTCGCGTTTCGCTTCGCTGATTGATGGACTGGCAAGGGGATTCTTTGCTGATGCTGAATTTCGCAAGATCGTGGCAGCTGACCTGGAAACAGGTCAGCACCGCAACCCGACGAATCAAACTGCCTATTTCACGACCGCCTACTTCCATCGCCCCGAGGAGCTGGCAGCCGAAGTTCATGAGGCTAGTTTTGTTGATATCCACATTTTTGCTGTTGAGGGCCCAGTCTGGGGCACAGCGCATCTCGGTGAGGCTTGGCATGACCCCGTCCAACGCAAGAGCTTGATGCAGCTCCTGTCTCTGATCGAGCGAGAGCCCTCTGCTCACGGTGCCAGTGCTCACCTTGTGGTAGTAGCCCACTCATGCTGACTGGAGCCACTGCCCGGTTGGAAGTGGAGATTCTCAAGGAAAGTTCCATAAAATCGTCCACTTGGGCGAGGCAATCTGCCTCCGTGGGTTTCAACTCACCTTGGGCGCAATTGGGTGCAACTTCGATTCTCGGCACCAAAATCTCAATTTCGCTGCTCTGGTAAGCAGCTCGAGTTACAGAGGATTGTTCGCCGCGAATCTGGCGAATCCCAAAGTTCCTGCACCGCTAAGGAGTTCTCTGCCGTTTTTTTGCTTCTCATTCACGGGATGTCTACCTGCTAGGTTATCCCATTGTCCTTGAGCAGACATCCTCCGTCCGGCATGAGTGGCGTACACCACTCATCGTTTTGCGCTACTGCGGCTTTTCGTCGATAGGTGACAGACAGGCTTGCTGCGGGCTAATTTCGATTGGTTGCGAAATCGTGCTGGAGGAAGACCGAACTTGCGTTTGAAGGCGCGGTTGAAAGCCGGCTCCGACTCATAACCAACTTCAGCAGCGATCTGCGCAACGCTACTGCTCGTGGACTTGAGCATTTGTGCTGCGAGCTGAAGCCGCCAGCGGGTCAGGTAGGCAATGGGCGTCTCTGACAGATAACGCCGGAAGCGCTCGGCCAGCACGGAACGCGAAGTTCCAACGTCGTTTGCGAGCACCGCGATCGTCCAAGGATGCGCGGGCTTGCGATGCAGCAAGGCCAGGGCTTTCCCAACTTCCGGATCACGTACACCAGCCAACCAACCCGTCTGTTCCCGTGGAAGCAGCGCGATATAACGTCGCAGAGCTTCAACGAACAGGACTTCTGACAACTTGGCAATCACCGCCTCGCTGCCGGGCCTGGATGCATCCGCGTTACCGACCGAATAGCGGATAGAGTTTTCCAGCCATTGGCCCGAGGCGTCGTTGCGAATATTGATCTTCAGAACGGGTGGCAGCCCGCCAAGGAATACCTGACTAAGTTGCGGCTCGCAAGCCATGTAGCCGCAGATGAACCTGGTGATTTCTCCGCCTCCCCCCACACGGGAGATTTTGAGGCCTTGAGACAAGATTCGTTCCAACTCTTGCGCGATGTCCACTGGCTTGACAGCCGAACCGTTTCCCATGAAGTGGGGGTCGCCATGCGGAAAAATTATAATGTCCCCTGCGTTCAGAGGAACCGGCCGGTCTTGGCCTTCGATGTACGCGTAGCCGCGGCCCTCGGTCAGCAGGTGAAAGATGATCACGTGCCCGGACTCGGGCGAGAGATAGTGGGCTACCGAGCGCGAGGCTGGCGAGTGAAAGCACCAGGGCGCTGAAAACTCGCCATTGTAAAACAAGGCTCCGTCGAGTCTGACGGCCTTCAGTACTTCGGACAAAACATCCATGTGGACTCCGTACCGTTAGTGGCATAGTTTCGGCAAACTGGCCCGGACGTTGGATCAAGTAAATCACATACTACCCGCGTCCAAGCAAGAGAACCAGACACTCAGACAAGTATCCCTGCCCCATCGTGCCGCATAGTGACTTCGTCGATACAACACCGCAACGAGTTCTGATCGACCGCGATTCAAAATCAAAGGAGGCAAAACCATGCACGCCACTGCCGTCTCACCCGAATTTGTGAATCTGAAAGTTCGCCTCAAGAAAAGCTGGATGGCTGGCGACTACGATCGGTTCTCGCGTTACATGGAAAGCGGTGCACGGGACTTCTACGAACGCCTGGACGCCGCTCCTGCAGTCCATTTCCTGGACGTCGCCTGTGGCTCGGGGCAACTGGCGCTGATTGCCGCGCGGGAAGGTCTGCAGGTTACCGGCGTGGATATCGCCCGCAATCTGGTGCAGCGGGCACGAGAGCGGGCGCAAGCCGAAGGTTTCAACGCACGTTTCGAGGAAGCCGACGCCGAGGCTCTTCCTTTCGGGGACGCGAGCTTCGACATTGTGGCCAGCCTGTTCGGGGCGATGTTCGCACCGCGGCCGGACCTTGTCGCTCAGGAACTGCTGCGGGTGTGCAGTCCGGGTGGAACCATTGCCATGGCAAATTGGACGCCACAAGGCTTCGTTGGCCAAATGTTCAAGGCAGTCGCGAAATTCATTGCACCCTCCGGGATGCCCGCGCCGGTATTGTGGGGCGATGAAGCCACAGTCCGTGAAAGACTCGGCGAAGGATTCTCGGATCTGTCCATGGTTCGGCGCCAACACACGTTCAATTATCCGTTTCCTCCCTCGGAGGTGGTGGAGTTCTTCCGCCTCTACTACGGGCCCACCCATCAGGCGTTTGCTTCCCTCGATCCTGTCGGCTGTGAGAGTCTTCGCCAAGAGCTCGAAGCGCTGTGGTCTTCTCAGAATCGAGCAGGTCTGGATTCCACCACCGTCTTCGCTGAATATCTGGAAGTGATCGGCATTCGATCTTGAGGAGGAATGGCATAAATCTCATTCAGCAACCGACCACCGTTATGGCGTCTGCGCTGACCGAGGCCAAGCAGCGAATCGTCGGCCGGCCAAAATGCAAGTTGAAAAGGAGATAAAATATGGCATCACAGACTACATCCACTCACAAAATCAAAGGCTCCGTGAATCGTCGCGCGGAATTATTGGCGGATCGCATCGAGGAAGGCGCTGCCGGCTTGGCTGCCTTTGCGGAAGGACTCTCGGAGGCAGAATGGCTTGCACCGGTATCAGGTACGGACCGTCGTTCGGTCGGCGTCATCGTGCACCATGTTGCCAGTGTCTATCCTATTGAGATTGATCTCGCGCGAGCAATCGCCAGTGGTAAAGCTGTTACCGACGTCACGTGGGAAGCGGTCGCCCAGTTGAACAGGAAACATGCGCAGGAAAATGCCGAGGTGACCAAGGCTGCCGCGCTTGAACTCTTAGGCCAGAACAGCCGTGGGGCGGCCGCTGCAGTTCGTGCCTTCACGGATGACCAGCTGGATCAGGTGGCGCCTTTCTCGCTGAGCTTCGGTGCGCCTGTCACCGCACAGTTCGTCATTGAGGATCACGCGCTCAGGCACAGCTGGCACCATTTGGCGCGCATTCGCACGGCATTGGGTCGATGAATTGGCCACAAAGGATGTCATAAAAATGCGGAATCCGAGATTGATGGCCGTGCTGGCCCACCCCGACGATGAGTCCTTGGGGGTGGGTGGCACACTTGCGAAATACGCGTCGGAAGGCGTCGACGTGTTTCTATTGACCGCCACGCGTGGCGAAAGAGGCCGCTTCCGCGGCCAACGTCTGGAGGATAGTCAGCACCCCGGCCCATTGGCGCTGGCGAACATCCGTGAGGCTGAGTTGTGCGCCGCCGCCTCAGTTTTGGGCGTGCGGGAAGTCTCCATCCTCGACTACCACGATCAGGATCTCGACCGAGCGAATCCCCGCGTGGCTGTCGCCACCATCGTTGGCCACATACGGCGGGTGCAGCCCGACGTCGTCGTGACGTTCGGACCCGACGGCGCCTACGGGCATCCCGATCATATTGCGATCTCCCAATTCACCACGGCGGCTATCGTCGCCGCAGCCGACCCGACGTTTCCATGCGATGGGATTGAATCCCCGCCGCAGCATGTGGTGTCAAAGCTTTACTACATCGCCTGGCCGGAATCGACTTGGAAAGCTTACCAGTCAGCTTTCCGAAAACTGATCTCAACCGTAGACGGCATCGAACGGCGGGCCGTGCCGTGGCCGGATTGGGCAATTACCACGGTGATTGATACGCGGAGCTTCTGGTCGACAGTGTGGCGGGCGATCTGCTGTCACCAATCGCAAGTGGCCGCGTACGAGAGGTTGAAAAATTTGTCGCCGGAAGATCACGAAGCGTTGTGGGGACGGCAGTCGTTCTATCGCGTATTCAGCACCGTCACCGGCGGACGAGCGCGGGAAACAGATCTGCTGGAAGGGATACGAGCGTGACCAAAGAATCGGCAACAAAAGAGTCATTCGTGAATGGCGATTCCGCCCGACATGCGCAACTCGCGATGGATGCCGCGACGTTCCGCACGCTGGGGCACCGACTCGTAGACCAGGTTGCGGGGTTTCTCGAATCACTTCCGCTTGGTCCGGTGACACGTCATGAGTCCCCGTCGGTGGTACGCGACGCACTCGACCTCACAGGTCCACTCCCGGAATTAGGGACGCATCCGGCGGCGCTACTCGAACAAACGGCGCAATTTCTGTTCGCTCATTCACTCTTCAATGGACACCCACGTTTCTTCGGGTACATCACCGCGTCGCCGGCGCCGATTGGGATTCTCGGCGATTTTCTCGCCGCGGCCGTAAACTCGAACGTCGGCGCATGGACACTCTCGCCAGCCGCCACCGAGATCGAGTCCCAGACCGTGCGCTGGATCGCGGAGTTCATTGGCTATCCTGCCAGTTGCGGCGGGCTGCTCCTTAGCGGCGGCAATATGGCTAACTTTGTCTGCTTTCTGGCTGCGCGCGCTGCCAAGGTGCGCTGGGATGTACGCGAACACGGCGTCTCTGATCATTCGGGATGCAGACTTTACGTGTACTGTTCGGTTGAAACGCACACTTGGATCCAGAAAGCGGCGGACCTTGGCGGCCTCGGTACCGCATCGATCCGGTGGATCGCGACCGATTCCAAATTGCGGATGGACGTCTCCGCGTTACGTCGTCAAATCGAAGCGGATAGGGCCGCGGGAGATGCGCCATTCTTGGTCGTGGGAACCGCGGGATCGGTCAGCACAGGTGCGGTCGATCCGCTGCCGGAAATCAGCACGCTCTGCAAGGAGTACGGCCTATGGTTCCACGTTGATGGAGCCTATGGTGGTTTTGCGGCTGCCGTTCCCCGGGCGCACGATGACCTACGGGGCCTGACCTTGGCCGATTCAGTTGCGGTTGATCCGCATAAATGGCTGTATGCGCCGCTCGAGGCTGGATGCGCGCTGGTACGCGATCCGGAAATCCTGCGCGCGGCGTTCGCGTATCACCCTCCCTACTACCATTTCGAGGAGCGGGTGACCAACTATGTCGATTATGGTCCCCAGAACTCGCGAGGCTTCCGTGCTCTGAAAGTCTGGCTTGCCATAAAGCATGCAGGAGCCGCGGGGTATCGGAACATGATCGCGGAAGATATACGCTTGTCTCAGGCCATGGCTCAGGCAGTCAGCCGCCATGCAGAACTGCAGCTCGTGAGCCAGGAATTGAGCATAACAACCTTCCGTTACGTGCCGCGCAATCTTCGGGCGGAACCGCGAGAATCAGAGGTTGAACTTCATCTCGACGCGCTCAACCGTGAGCTGGTCGATCGGCTGCAGCGCGGAGGTGAGACATTCGTCTCGAACGCCGTGGCCGGTGGCCACTACGTGCTTCGCGCCTGCATTGTTAACTTTCATACCACACAAACGGATGTGGAAGCAGTGCCGGACATCGTTGTGCGAATCGGACGCGAGGTCGAGGCTGAGCTGCGCCCGACGATCTCACAGTGCGAATAGGTCGGCGCTGTCTGGGTGAAGCTGATGGGCGTTGTGCCACTGGGGTCGCCCTGAGCCTGCATCCCAGCATCGTTCTTTACAGTTGGCTGCGATGGAAGTCTGAACATCTGAGTAGCAGCGAACGGACCGCCGGAGATCTCGCCTAGCGGGTTTAGATCCCGCTGCGCGACGCAATCCTGATGCAGTCAAAAATCTGATGATGAACGGCAACTCGGACAGAACTTCGGCCGTTTCAGCGTTCGCGTGCAACCCATTGC
>Ga0126381_100001962_pt1 | contig 22123 bp, 22 predicted proteins | sample PanSoiMetPlot_28_FD_96465 | JGI IMG/M metagenome (GOLD analysis project Ga0126381, IMG submission 96465) | Tropical forest soil microbial communities from Panama - MetaG Plot_28 | ecosystem: Environmental > Terrestrial > Soil > Tropical forest > Bulk soil | place: Panama | collected 2016-02-17
GTAGGGACGGCCGATCCAATCTCAAAACATACCCAAATCATTACTGCGATCGTCGAGACTCGCGCCGCGAGCCGCGCAGCCCGGCGCGCGGGTCAGCGTGTCGGCGTGGTGCCGACCATGGGCGCGTTGCACGAGGGCCATCTCTCGCTTGTGCGCACTGCAAAAACGCAAAGCGATTTCGTGATCGTGACGATCTTCGTCAATCCCCTTCAGTTCGGACCGAAGGAAGACTTGAGCAAATATCCGCGTATGTTTGAGCGCGATTGTGCGCTGCTCGAAAAAGAAGGCGCCGATGTGATCTTCGCGCCCTCGGTCGAAGAGATGTATCCGGGGGGCGCGGTGACTTACGTGAACGTGGAGGGCTTGAGCGACCGTCTCGATGGAGTGTCGCGGCCAGGACACTTTCGCGGCGTAACAACTGTAGTCTCCAAGTTGTTTCATATCACCGAGCCCGACAAGGCTTTCTTCGGACAAAAGGACGCGGCTCAGGTAGCGATCATCAAGCGCATGGTGCGCGATCTCGACATGCCGGTTGAGATCGTTGTCTGTCCGATCGTGCGTGAGCCCGATGGCCTCGCGATGAGCTCGCGCAACGCTTATCTCAATGAGACCCAGCGCCAACAGGGCCTGGTCTTGTCGCGCGCGTTGCGGCGTGTGGAGGAGCTCTTTCACCGGGGCGAGAGCGACGTCAGGTCCCTCGTGGCTGATGGGCGGGAAGTATTTCGTACCGAACCAGAAGTGCGTTTGGACTATTTATCGATCGTAGATCCGGATTCATTGGAGCCGGTTGGCCATGCCGAACCTGGGGCGCTTGTAGCGGTCGCCGCCTACGTCGGCGCGACCCGGTTGATCGATAATCTTATTCTCGCGAAGTAGCGGGCAGCTCAGAGCACTTTTCTTCCCGAGACGAACGCATTCCCCGGGATGATATAGCGCAGCGGTCGTTCCGCTGCTTTCGTGATTCCGATGCGCAGCGTGATCTTCACGCGCGGCCGGGGTGATCCGTCGTCCGCGATCCACAGATCCGACTCCGGCGACGTGAGATTTTTTTCGTTGTCCCGTTGGCGTGTGATTCCGAAGGCTTCGGCCAACCGGCCGGGCCCGCTGGTCAGCAGGCGCAAGTCCGCGGCGTCTTCGATCTTAACTCCCCTGGCGCGAACCATCTCCTTGATTCCCAGCAGCGCTTCCACCGCGCGGAAGAGGACTCCGCCCGGCCTTCCATCTGGCAAGCACGATACGTTAAAGCAGAAATAATTTCCGTAGATGAAATAAACGTAGGAAATTCCCGGCGGCCCCCACAGCACGGCATTGCGCGAAGTGCGTCCGACAAACGAATGCGCTGCCGGATCGCCGTGAAGATATGCCTCCACTTCCACGATTCGCCCGACGATCAAAGCCCTTCGGTTGCGGCGAATCAGCAGCTTGCCTAGCAGATCGCGTGCGACCCGACGCGGATCGCGATCGTAGAAACTCTGCGGCAAGGGCAGGAGTCTCTCCACACGCGCTTTCTGGATCTTTGCGCTGTCGATGATCATGACGGCCACGTCATTATTGTGTCCTGCCTAAGGGGATTCCGTCGAATGTGCGCTACGCATGCGATGATGTCGCTCCAAACGCCACGACACTTTCGTAATCCTGAACGGATCGCACCGCGACGCTAGAATACGCGAAAAGCTCGCCTCACCCTGACACCGTGAACAAGGAGAAATCATGCTTGGGAAGTTTCTGAAAACTACTATTGCTTCTGCCGCTCTCATTCTCACCAGCTTTGCACAGACAATTCCTGCCGGCACGCACGTCTCTGTTCGTATAGGCCAGGAAATCAGCTCTGGAACAGCCAAAGTTGGCGACCACTTTAATGCCACCCTGACGCGCAGCATCGTAGTCGGCGGCAAGACCGTCGCGAATGCGGGCGCCCCGGTTCGCGGAAAAGTGACACTGGCAAAGTCGAGCGGACGTCTGCACGCACCCGGGCAATTGTCGGTGCGGCTGACCTCGGTGCAGGTCGAAGGAAAGATGCTTCCGATTTCGACTGGCAGCTACCACATTGAGGGCAAAAGTCACACGAAGAGCAACGTGACCAAGATCGGTGGCGGTGCTGCGGCCGGAGCCTTGATTGGCGGGATCGCGGGCGGAGGCAAGGGCGCTCTCATTGGAGCCGGCGCGGGTGGCGCAGCAGGTACCGGACTCGCCGCGGCGACAGGCAAGCAGGAAGCTGTAATTCCCGCGGAGAAGGCTCTCAGCTTCACGATGACGGCAGCAGCGACCGCGAAGTAAGGAAGTGGTCGTCAGTCGCTAGTCGTCAGTAAAAGCAACTCCATCTTTGGAGTCGAAATTATGCTGATACTGGCGACCGACGACTGGCGACTGCTCTTACGCCGCCTCTTTCAAATACTCCAGAACTTCCTCCGAGTGGCCTTCCGGCTTGACCTTGTGGAAGACGTGCTTGATCTTGCCGTCGGGCCCGATGACGAACGTCGTCCGCACGACGCCCATCACCTTCTTCCCGTACATATTCTTTTCCTGGATCACGCCAAAAGCGTTGCAAAGCTTTTTGTCCGCGTCGGCCAGCAGCGAAAACGGGAGGTGAAACTTCTCCTGGAATTTCTTCTGCGCCGCCGGCGTATCGGGGGAAGCCCCGAGCAGCACAACCCCGGTTCTCTGGATTTTTTTGTAATCGTCGCGGAACGAGCAGGCTTCCTTGGTACAGCCCGGCGTGTCGGCGCGCGGGTAAAAATAAAGAATGACGGTCTTGCCTTTGAAGTCCTTCAAGGAAACCTTCTTACCGTCCTGATCTTCTAAAGTGCTATCCGGAGCTTTATCATTGACATCGAGCATGGCTGCATCTCCTGAGCGAACAACGTTATACCGCAGGGCGCGCTGGCCCGTCATCTGCGCGTTGATCGCGACGTGCGCAGTGCCCGTCGGCCTCGCACAACTGGGCCGCACCGCCAAGAAAAATAAGGGACCGCGCGCTGTCGGTCTGGTCGAACTCTCCTCTGACGGCCAAGCCCGCCTGATTCCGGTCGCCATCATGATCGATGGCAAGTTCTACGATGCCAGCGCGTACAAAGCTTCCCCGGTGCCCATGGCAATCTGGGGGCAGACGGTTTACGAGGCCACGCGCAACGGTGTTTCGCAGGGGCTGTTCACCGTGAATGAAGCCATGCGCGCCGGGACCGCTTGGTCTGCGAACGGCAACTGGGTTCCTGCCGGATCGAAGCCCGCTAAGAAACACAGCGAAACCCAGCCCCGGTTCGAGGAGGAAACCGGACCGCCAAAGCTGCGCCGCCCCGAGGGAGAAAAAAAGGCCCCGAGCGGTTCCGGAGACGACAAGCCGGCATCCACACCGCCAGCTGCGACGCCTTCGCCCCCGGCTCCGTCCACGGCGCCATCGTCAACGACCTCTCCGACGAGTACGACGTCGTCCTCTCCGACTTCTTCCGCTTCTCCGAGCCCGGATGCTTCGAAGAGTGGTTCCGGTCAGGAGAAGCCCTCGGACAACGCCAGTGGGGGCAGCATGACGACCGCGTCGAATGATGAGGACCCGAATCGTCCGGTGCTCTCGCGGGGCAAAAAAGAGACGCTCGGCTCAACGCAGCCCGCGGCTTCGAACTCCACAAGTTCGAAATCAGGGAGTGCGCCCGGCAAAGGCGGCGCGGACTTGTCGAAGATTGCGGCGAAGCCTGAGGACAAGAAATCTGGTCCGCAACTGTATCCCGCGGTTTCCGATGTGGGCGGTCCCGATCCGCGGCCGTACTTTTACGATCTCAAGTCCGACGAAGAGCAGAAAATCCGCAAGAAGATGCTTGCGATGATTTCCGACCTGATCGTCGCCCGCGCCAAACCAGCCGAGGTGCCCGCGGCTCCCGCAAAGACGGCTGTCCGGCCCGGTGCTCCGCGTCGCGCGACAAAGGCTCCGCAGCCGAATTTCGACGATGAGCGGTTTCACGCCTTCGATCTCGCGAATACCAACGAGCCTGTGTTCGTGATGAGTGTGAAAGCCCAGATGCCGCCTGCTCGCGGCACCTCGGTCGACACAGGTCTCACGTACTTCGTGACATTGGTCGTCAAGCAAGACATCTACGCCGAGCTGCGCAAGCTCAACGCCACGGTCACGGATACGCGTCATCTCGACCAGACCCCCCGCATGGAGTTGATTGACGCCGTCGATGCGGATGGCGACGGCCGAGGCGAACTTCTATTCCGAGAGATCACCGATGCCGGCAGTGTTTACGGCATCTACCGCGCGGGTGCCGACCAACTCTTTCCACTGTTTGAGGGAACGCACTAAACGGCGTCTAACCTAACGGCACCCGCGAATTTCCCTCCCTTTTCTCCTCAACTGCTGTCCTCGCAGGTGCCTAAGCACACTTTCTTTCCGCGGTGTACAATCCCTCGAATTTTTTCGAAGAGGTCCTCCATGCGCAAACGTTCCCTCGTCGTCATCGCCCTCTTGTTCATTTCACCCGCCTTCGCCCAGCGCGACACCGATTACAGTAAAGTGCAGATCACCGTCACCAAGGTGGCTGGCACCGTCTACATGCTCCAGGGCGCGGGCGGCAATATTGGTGCCTCTGTGGGTGAAGATGGCATCGTCGTGGTTGACGACCAATACGCGCCTCTTGCCGAAAAAATTCAAGCTGCGCTGAAAGGTGTTACCGACAAGCCGGTGCGCTTCATCATCAATACGCACTATCACGGGGACCATACCGGCGGTAACGAATACTTCCAGAAGCAGGCCCCAATCATTGCGCAGGATAACGTTCGCAAGCGCCTCGCCGAAGGCGGCACCGCCGGCAACCTGGGCTCAATGACAGTCGAAGCCAAGCCGCAGCCTAAAGGCGCGCTTCCGATTATCACCTTTGATCACGACGTCACTGTGCACCTGAATGGCGAAGACATTCGCGCGCTGCACTTTCCCAGCGGTCACACAGATGGCGACAGCATCATCTTCTTTCCGCAATCCAACGTTGTGCATATGGGCGATGACTTTGTGCGCTACGGTTTCCCGTTCATTGATCTTGGTGGCGGCGGCAGCGTCAAAGGCATGATGAATGCGTGCCAGGAGGTCATTGCGAAGTTGCCCGCCGACGTCAAAGTAATTCCTGGCCACGGAGCTGTGTCGAATCTGGACGACGTGCGTGCGTACACGAGGATGCTGCAGGACACACTCGACGTCGTACAAAAAGGCGTGCAGCAGGGAAAGACGCTCGATCAACTAAAGCAGGAAAAGGTTCTCGATCCCTGGCAGAAGTGGAACAGTAACGCGGTCACCAGTGATGTGTTCCTCGAAACGGTCTACAACGATGTGACCGGGAAGAAAGACGAGAAGCTGATTAAGCACAACTAAGAAGAGCACCAAATGGCTGGTAGCGCGCACCGATGGCGCCTACTTATTCGTCACCACCACTTCGCCGTTTTCGACTTTCAGCTCGCCTACCGAATCGGGCAACTTCATTTGCTCGCGCTGTTCGAACAGTTTTTTCTGCAGCTGATCGTTCACCAGCGAAACCGGAATGGCGAGATCGCCGACCTTGAATTTCGTTGGCTCAAAGGTCGCGTAGCCATCTTTCGATCCGAGGTGTCCCTCAAGGGTGATCCATACATTCTTCCCCGCCACGCGGGTGAGGAACTGGCCCTTAACGAGGTCTCCCTCGAAGTTCACCTGGTAGTCCTTGATATCGGGTTCGCCGGGACCGAGATCTCCCGAAAGCGTGCCGTCGGAACTGCCCGACGATCCTGAACTCGCAGACGTCGGTTTTGCCGCAGGCTCGGACGAAAGGGTTCCGGTCGCCTGCGCGATCGCGGCGCTGACTTCCTGCGCGCTCAGGCGGACTTCCGCTCTCGACTGACCTTGTGCCTGCGCCTGCTGCAGCTGCTCAATTTTGGTTTGAAACGATTCTGCGTTCGCCGCAACCATCGCAGGTGGAACTGCCTGAGGAGCGACCGGCGCCGGTTTCTTCATGACCAGGATCAGCGCGGTCAGCGACGCAAGCAGCGTCGCGATACTGATCACGCGGTCGAGCTTGAGCTTCATGGATACCTCCCAAGTGCCCCAGCACAGTCCCTACGCAATGATAGCCCCGTGGCGTGGCCGGCCCGACGTGACTAAGGTGACATGACCGTCGGCCAAACGGCTACTCTTCCCCACGGCCCTGACTGGTTTCGGCGCGTCGAAACGGCCGGATCGCTGCAACTGCTACCATAGCCATCGTGTCGTTGCTCGACGTCCGCCATTTGAATGTCGAATTCCGCCTGGCCGGAGATGCCGCGGTCAAACCCACATCGCCCGCGATGCAGACGAATGCCACCACATCCCTGACGGAGGCTTCCGCCCGTGCTTCTTCGGTCGTGAAACCGAGCGGGACGGCGGCCCGCTTCTTCGCCGTGCGCGACCTTTCTTTTTCGATTGCTCCCGGCGAAGTGCTCGGGCTGGTGGGCGAATCAGGCTCGGGAAAGTCGCTTACCTCGCTGGCGGTCATGGGATTGTTCCCGCCTCAGGCTCACGTATCCGGCGACATCCTTTTCACGGACGCGAACGGCGAGCTGTGTAATCTGCTCGATATTCCCGCCGACGAGTTGCGCCGTCTGCGAGGCTCCAGTATCGCGATGATTTTTCAGGAGCCGATGACGGCTCTCAATCCGGTCCTGCGGGTTGGCGATCAGATCGCCGAAGCGGTCCTCGCCCACTACCCGATCACGAAAGCCGAGGCCGGGCAACGTGCGGTCGAGGGTATGCGCGACGTGGCGATTCCCGATGCCGACCGTCGCGCGCGCGATTATCCGCACCAACTTTCCGGAGGCATGCGCCAGCGCATCATGATCGCGATGGCCATCGTGAATCGGCCGCAACTGCTCATCGCCGACGAACCTACTACCGCGCTCGATGTCACGATTCAGGCGCAGATTCTCGAGCTGCTGGCAGACCTTCGTGAGAAATTCAGACTCGCGATGCTGTTCATTTCACACGACCTGGCGGTGGTTTCGCAGGTCGCCGACCGCGTCGCGGTCATGTATGCGGGAAGCCTGGTGGAACTTGCGCGCCAGGCGGATCTTTTTCGCGCACCCGCGCATCCGTATACTCGCGGACTGCTCGACGCTGTTCCCACGCTCAAAACCGATCGCCGCCGCCCCTTGCAGACGATCGAAGGTACGGTTCCTTCAGCCCGTGCGATGCCGCCCGGCTGTCCGTTTGAGCCGCGTTGCGCGCAACGAATCGAGTCGTGCCGCGAAAATTTTCCGGCCCTGATCGAAGTTTCCCCGGGCCACTACGCTCGCTGTCCGGTAATCAATTGATTAACGGCTGGACATCCAGCGTATAATCGCCCCTTTGCCCGTTCGGTTTATGCGTATTCTGGTTCTCAGTGATATCCACGGCAACCTCGACGCCCTCGAGGCCTGCATCGCTGCCGCTGGATCCTTTGATGAAGTCGTCAATCTTGGCGACATCGTGGGCTACGGCGCGAGCCCGAATGAAGTTATCGACCGCTCGCGGAGTTTGGGCCAGTACTTCGTCCGTGGCAATCACGACAAAGCGTCCAGCGGACTGATGGACCTGAAGGATTTCAATCCCATCGCCGGACTGGCGGCGCTCTGGACGCGGGATCAACTCACCCCGGAAAATCTCGGTTGGCTGCGCAGCTTGCCGCAAGGCCCCGTCCAGATTCCGGACGTGCCCGACGTTCAATTCGTGCACGGTTCACCCATGGACGAAGACGAATATGTTGTGACGCTTCACGACGCGATCGGCCCGCTCTCGGCGCGGCCCGTGCTGGTCACATTCTTCGGACACACTCACTTGCAGGGTGCGTTCTCGTTCAAGACCGCCGCGGGCGACGCTTACCGGCCTGCTTATAAGACCGTCGGGCAAAGCGAAGACTCGAAGTTCTTGCTCAAGCGCGATGTGCGCTACTTGATCAACCCGGGCTCGGTGGGTCAGCCGCGTGACGGGGACTGGCGTGCCGCATTCGCGATCTTCGATACCGAGAAGTGGACGGTCACGTTTCAACGTGCGCCTTACAACCTGAAGAACGCGCAGGACCGCATCTTCGCCGCCAATCTTCCCCAACGGCTGGCCACGCGACTGGCCGCCGGACGCTGAACCGCGCCTCACACCTGAGACCTGAGCCCCGACACCTGACCGGGCCCGTGTACACTTCCTGAATGCCTTCGCATTCGTTCTTTCGTAAGAAACCCAGTGCATCCTCTGGAAGTCTTTTTTCGTCCCAGGCTCCGCCCGAGTCGTATCTCATCGCACACATCGATGGCGGGTCCCGCGGCAACCCCGGACCGGCGGGGTATGGCGTGGTTATCACTGATCAGTCCGGCCGCAAGATCGCCACGCTCAGTGAATATCTTGGCCATCAGACCAACAACTACGCGGAGTACCACGGACTGCTCGCCGCACTCGACTACGCAGTTACCCATGAACACAAAGCGTTGAAGGTAGTGGGCGACTCAGAGCTTCTGGTGAAGCAAATTCGTGGCGAATACAAAGTCAAGAGTCCTGCTTTGCAGGAACTCCATCGGCGTGCGCAAGAAGTGATCCATCGGCTCGACTGGTTCTCCATTCAACACACGCTGCGTGAGGGAAACCAGGAAGCCGACCGGCTGGCAAATCTGGCAATGGATAAAGGCATGGGTCGCGGAGCACATTCCGCTCCGATGAAAGAACTCTCGTCCCAGCGACACCAGGAATTCACCGGCATCGTGCGCGACGGGGTGATCGTGATCGAGGGAACAAAGCTGCCCGAAGGAACCAGAGTGCAGGTGAGGGTGCGAGAGTAGTCGTAAGGTCCGACGAGTATTCCGGGGAGATTCGCGATGACCCTGCTTCATCAGTTGGCTGTGTTGCTGTTAGCGAGCGCAACTGCTGTCGCCCAGCAGGCGCCAAAGCCGGCCGCCGCCACCAGTACGCTTCCCTCCCGCGCAGCCCTCATCGCACGCGCCAAGTCTCTCGAACTCAACACGCCCTATGTGCCGCCGCCGGGAGATCCGCTCGAGCACAACACCGCTGGCTACGCGCAGATCATGTGTTCGGCCGTCTTCATCACCGGGCTCGACCCTGATTTTGCGGCTGAGAACGTCGGCTACTTCGTCTCTCCGTATGACGAGCGCAAGAAGGTCGGCAAGCCCGTCGTCGATCGTGATCACAAGGAAGTCCGCATCACCATGCCGAATGGCATCACGCGCGTCGCGCGCTTCGTCGGCGATCAAGGTTGCGTAACGCTTCCAACGGGTAAAAACGAATTCAACTTCAAGCCCGTCCAACTCAAAAGCACTCTGCCCGACGCGGCCACCCAACCCTGGCCGATGGGCGACCTACTTTCCAAAGCTCCTTCGCCGCACGAGATCGATAACGCGAAACTGCAGCAGGCCGTCGACGCCGCGTTCGCTCCCTCCGCGATGACTGCCGGGTTCGTCGTAACGTACAAGGGTCGCATCATCGCCGAGCGCTACGGCGACGGCATCACCGCAGAGACGCCGCTTGAAAGCTGGTCGATGGGAAAGAGCCTCACGGCGACGATGCTGGGCCTGCTGATCCAGCAGGGCGTCTATAAGCTCGACCAGCCCGCACCGATTCCCGAATGGCAGGGCCCCGGGGATCCGCGCGCCAAGATTCGCATCGAGGATATTCTGCGGATGTCGAGCGGGCTGCGCATCAAGGCGCCGCTTGATCCCGACTTTGATCCGAACGGCACTTATCCAGACCACCTCTATCTCTACACCGGTGGCGTCAATTCGTTTCACTATGCGGCCACGCGCCCGCAACAATGGCCGCCCAACACCGTGGGCCGCTACCGCAACACCGATCCCGTCCTCACTAATTATTTGATCCGACTCGCGGTCGAAAAACGCGGCGAAGAGTACCTGTCGTTTCCGCGCCGCGCGCTATTCGACAAGATCGGCATTCGCCACTTCATTATCGAGACCGATCCCTACGGTGATTTTCTCGCGCAGGGTTACGATCTTGCGTGCGCGCGGGATTGGGCGCGGCTCGGCAACCTTTATCTGCAGGATGGCATGTGGAACGGCCAGCAAATTCTCCCAGAGGGATTCGCGAAGTTCGTGAGCATGGTTGCGCCCGCGTGGGAAGCCGACCATCGACCCATCTACGGCGGATTTTTCTGGATCAACGGCGACGGCACCTATCCGATCCCGAAAGAGTCGTACTTCATGGACGGAGCAGGCGGACAACACACGATGATCATTCCTTCACACGACCTCGTCGTCGTGCGCCTCGGACACTACAAGGGATATGAGGCCGGAGAAGCCAGCTTGAAAAAATCGCTGGCGTTGCTGATGGAAGCAGTGCCGGAGAAGAAATAGCGGGAAGGAACGAACTCTGGCCGATCGCGAAGTTCATAGGAAACTCTGCTTAAACCTTCGTCGATCAGGTGAACGCAATCTCCGGCCTACTATCCTCCACGCGTTATCTCTTCCGCGGTTGCCAGCACCTCAGGGACAACCGCGTCGATGTCCGCATCCGTTGTGCGATGGTTCACGATGCACGCGCGCAGGCAGAACTTCCCTTTGAGTTCGGCATTCGAGAGATATACGCGTCCCCGAGCGATCAGCCGCTTGAGCAGGGCCAGGTTGAATCGGTTCCGCTCCTCCGCCAACGCATCTTTTCTTACCACATGCCGGAAACAGACCGCGCTTAGTTCCACCGGCGCGAGCCGCTCAAGCTGAGCTTCTGCATCGACGTTGCGTGCGAGACGCTGCGCATGTTCCAAATCTCCCCGAATCGCCGCACGAAATCCCTCCAAGCCGTGGTAACGCAGCGAAAGCCACAACTTCAGGCCGCGAAAACGCCGCGACAACTCAATCGACTCTTCAAAGAACGCAAAGCCTTCGATGGGATCGCTGCTCAACTGCTTCGCATACGATCCGGTGTAGAGAAACGTCTTGCGCGCATTCTCGACGTCGCGATACAGCAGGCATCCGCAATCGAGCGGCTGGTAGAGCCACTTGTGCGGATCGAGAGAAAGCGAATCCACCATCGCGAGACCGTCAAATTTCTCCGGCGCCGTCATGGCTGCGAGCGCACCGTAGGCTCCGTCCACGTGGACCCAGACGCCGTGCGCATGGGCGATCTCCACAATCGCTCGCAGCGGATCGACCGCACCGGTGTTAACCGTTCCCGCCGATGCCACCACCGCGATCGGCTTTCGTCCTTTCTGCTTGCCATCCCGAAGCGCGCGCTCCAGTTCCGCCGGAAGCATGCGATACGCATCATCACAGGGAATGTAGCGCAGGTTCTCGCGTCCGATCCCGAGCATGGCCACCGCCTTCGGCACTGCCATGTGCACCTGCTCCGACGCATACACCACGCCGCCTGTCTCCCCCCACAGGCCGCGCTCGTTGCCCGGCGTTGCCGCTTCACGCGCCATCGCAAGCCCCATCAGGTTCGCGGCGGATCCGCCACCGGTGAGTGTTCCTAAGAATCCCTTGCAGCCCACCGCGTCCGCGAGCCAGCGCACCACTGTACGCTCGATCGTCACGCCCGCAGGCGAGGATCGCCACGCCGTCATGTTCTGGTTGAGGATCGATGCGAACAGATCGCCCAGGGCCGAGACGGTTTCGCCTGGTCCCTGCACGTAACCGAAGAAGCGCCCGTTCTGGGCGCGAGCGTGTTGCATCACATCGCGCAGACCGGCAAACGCGTTTTCACCCATGGCACGTTTGGGCGCCTCGACGTCGAAAAGCTTTTCGACGAGAGTTCCACTCGTCTCGGGAAAAATCGCCCGCTGGTCGAGGTTGGAAAGAAATTCGGCGGAGAGCTGTGTCACTTCGGCGGACAGCCGCCGGAACTCATCGTCAGAAATCTCGAGCGGTCTCATTTGAGGAAGAATTTAAACACAGGGAGCAGAATTACCGCGCGATCCACCGATGAGCTGCCCCACTATCTGCAGCCCTCTGTTGTCCCACCGAAAGCTGGCCTCCCCGTGTTCCTCTGTGCCCCCTGTGGTTCACCCATTTCTTTGCGCCCTTCGCGGCCTTTCTTTGCGTCCTTTGCGATTAAAAGCCTCTCTTCCGCTCGCAACTCGGGACTCGGTACCTCGTTGCGCCCTTTGCCGCGAAAAGCTGTTCTCCGCGCCCTCCGAGGCTATTCTCGGCGTTCTCAGCGGTTAGGCTTTTTCGCGCGCGCTTGTCACTCCCTCCACTCTCCCCGCCGCCACCGGCAATGCGCAATACGCGCCTTCGCTGAAACCTTCTGCCTCAATGCCGAACGCGTGATTGAATCTCGCCCGGTAGTTCTCCCATGCGATCGTTGCCGTCAACTCAACCATCTGCGCTTCGTTAAACTTCTCGCGCAATCGCTGAAAAAGCACATCGTGAACTTCCACTGGCGTGTGCGTCATACCGTCGGTGTATTCGAGCACGGTCTTCTCGATATCAGAGAAGAGTGGACTGATCGCGTAGTCCGCCAGCGCCTCAATCTTCTCCTGCGAGATCCCGTTCTGTCTGCCGACCGCAGACCCAATGTCGATTCAAAACGGACACCCCACCAGCGTGGCCGCGCGCAACGACGCCAGTTCCTTCAACGATTCGTCAATCCGGTGACTCGAAATCAGCGACTGCTCCATCTGCCCGTAGCCCCACAAAATCTGCGGATGATGCGCCGTTACTGCGACGGGCGTGACCACCTTTCCGACTTTGCGTCGGGTCAGCGCATACACAATGCGCGTAAACAGTCCGCTAAGAAGACTTTGCCGCGCCGGATCAGCTCCCAAGATTCGCGCCATAATTCCTCCTAACATTTTTTGATGATGCGCGATGCGCGGAAGAATCACGGAAATACGGCGGACGCTTTTCCATGCGCGCACACGGATGTTTTGCGCCGAGCCCGTGTGTACCAAAAAATAAATCGGCCACCGCTGATCATAAGGACTCACGTGTGGCCGATTCTGTTCCCAGAAGCCTCTGAGCAATGCGTCAGTCGCCTTTCTCGTGTTCGTGCTTGTGCACCACGACGACCATCCGCGTCCACGGGTGAACGCAGCACTGCCAACGGGATGTTCCCTCCGGCAGAGCCGCACTCCCGGCGCTAGGCCCAGCCTCTGTTAAGCCCGCTTCCACAACCTGGTTGGAAGAACTCTCCGGTTGCGGTACCAATGATCCGTCGGGAAGCACTTGCGCGCACTCAGGAGCTGGATCAGGATTTCCGGTCAGCCCGTTGAGCGCAGCGACGTATCCGCCGGCGAATTTATCGACACGGGTGAAGGTGTGCGTTTCGCCCCCTAAGTTCTCAATTGTGGTTTGATCTCCCGACTTCAGATCGAGCTTGACCAACTTAAAGTTCCCCTCCGTGGCGTTCAACATCGGGTTAAAGCGCCATGCACCCGCATTCTGGTCACTTTGCAACTCTGCGATGAAAATAGGAAACAGCGTAGTTCCGTGTTGTCCGGCTTGGCAGGTTCCCGGGCCGACGGCGGCATTGAAACTGGCGGGATCACACGCATCCCGCATGATGATGGTTTTGGTTGTTTGCGCGTTACCTATCGCAAGGGACCCCAATAGCATCCCCACACAGATTCCCATTGCTTGCCATCTCATAGAAATCTCCTCTTCGGTTTTTTCTTAAAGGGGCCGACTAGCGAGGGAAGTGGGGGAAACTCAACACTTTGTTGCGCAGGATTTTGCTCGCATCGCGGCGATAAGTCAACAGAGATGCTTGGGCTACGCGAACATCGTCGACTGGGTGCGAAGAAAGAAAAATGTCGAAAAAGATCGCTCAAACCAGGCGTCTGTCGCGGTTTTCGAAAGGCTGCGATCCTGATTGAGCTCGATACCGCGAAGCTTTACTTCTCCAACCGCATCGTCGTCCCGCTCAGCGCCGACCTTCGGGCGGCATCCAGTATCTCCACCACAATCATGTTGGTCTCAAGCGACGTCAGCGCGTCGGGCTTCGCCCTGTCAAAAACAACAGCGCGCAGTTCGGAAATCGAATCGTCATACGGTGCAGCGATCGGTTTTGCGGGCATGACCTTTTCGCCGCCTGTGATCCTCACCCGCACATCGTCGCGTTTCACCGTGAATACCTGACCGTGCTGTCCATACACTTCCATGTCTTTGCGGTCAAACGGCCAGTTCCACGATGCCTGCAGGATCGCCACCGCCTTGGGATAGGTCAGCACCACGGTGGCTTCGTCGTCAACGTGCGGATAAATCTCGGGCTTGATCTGCTGCAGAACCGCGTTCACGCTGTCGGGCCGACGCCCATCCATCAACCAGGTCGCCAGATCCGCGCCATAGCAGCCAAAATCAAACAGCGCACCCGCGCCATCGAGCTTCGGATCAGTGAGCCACGCAAAGAATTCGGGTTGCACGTTGATCTCTTTCGGCCCTTGATGCCCGTCGTGCACGACGATGCGGCGGACCTCGCCCAGCGATCCATCCTGCACCAGGTCATAAGCGGCATGATTGCTTCGGTACCACGTGGTCTCGTAGTTCACGAGCACCGGAATCTTGGCTGCTCGTGCCGCTTGTTCGATCGCACGCGCATCCTCGACGCTTACTGCCAGCGGCTTCTCCACCATCACCGCAACGTGGTGCCGTGCCGCGATCTCCACGACGCGCCGATGATCGTACGTGCGGGTGTACCCAAGCACAGCGTGGGGATGGGTTTTCTGAATGGCGTCATCGAGATCGGAGTAATAGAGCTTGCTATCGAGATTGAACTTCTTCGCGTACTGATCGAACAACTCGCGGCTGGGCTCGGCGACGCCAACCATCTCCAGATCCGGCCGATGCTGATAGCGTTCAAGAAATCCCGAAGCGTGCCCGTGGACAAGGCCAGCGATCACCACGCGCAGAGGCTTAACCGTGGGCGGAACCTGAGCAGCAACGCTAGGTCCCATCAGGAGCACGCTGAGTACGAGGGACGCGAGTCGCAGCAGAAAAATCTCATACCGGGTCATGACGATTTGCCCTGTCTATTCAGAATAGATCGATGAGTGTGGCGCGCATACTCCTGTGCGCGAAGGATATTCGTGCCGCACGGATCATATCGCGTGGAGCCGACGATCAGGGGCGGATGCCCACACTAAAGTATCGCTCCGACTCTCGAGGGTGCCCCGTCCAAGCTCCGCTTGGGCGGGGTTTTCTTTGCACACTGCACCGTCGGGAAAATTCCGCAGCTCTCCCGCACTCGCGCTGTCCACTGCGATTCGATCTCCACGCCACATGCTTCTCCCGTCAGAAGAAGCATCCGCAGGCGAAGAAGATGACGAAGAGGATCTCGACTCGGAAGACGAATCGGGCGAAGAGAACGACGTCGAAGAAAAGTCGAATCTCGCGATGAAAATGAAGGCGACGACGGCGAAACTGAACGCAGCGCCAGTCGCAAAGCCGAACGCCCGTCTCGCCCCGTTCGCGTCGTACGAGGCGAGCAAGGTCTTGCGGGTCGTCATCGTCGTCGTCCTGGTAGGAATCGGTGCAGCGTGTTCTTGAGCCCTTCGACGCCTTGTGACGGCGAGATGGCTCGAGGCGTTGCACCTGACGATCGGCGAGCCAGAAAAGAAGCCACCCGCTTCCGAGAACTCGCAAGAAACCGATGCGCCCGGGAAAGCTGACCACAAAAAACTGTCATCCTGAGCGGAGCGAGGCGAAGCCAAGCGGAGTAGAAAGCCTGCCCTGAGCGAAGTCGACGGGCACCCCTTGTCTGCTAAATCCATCCGCGGCTTAAAAAGGAATTTTTACCCGCGAATCTGGACGGCAGGACGCAGGTGCTGGAAGCACCGCAATGGCTGACGCGATACGACATGCGCCACACGAGGTTTTGCGCGGCAATGGCCCTTGCGAAACGGCTCGATCGGGGAATTGCGGGAGCGGAAGCGTCGTGCTATCGTGCGGCTCGCTTTCATCGCATCCATTTTGAGTTGAGCGACTTTCCGCAGGAGATCAACGTGTCGCACAAGGGACATACGCACGCGCATTCTCATCACGGACATCACAACGATCACATACATTCTCACCAGGGACATCCCACGCGGCGCGATTTCTTAGGGTCGCTGCTCTCGGCCGCAGTGCTCGCGCCATGGATGTTCGGGCAGAGCGAACCGCAAACGCCGGCCGAGATGGCCGCGCGCTTTCGCAAGATGTCGGAGGATTACGAGAAGGAAGGCCTGGCCGCGCCATTCGTGGGGATCGCGACGACGTCAGGCGTGACCCCGGGACTGTTTGAGATCAAGCCGAGCGGCGTTTCCACCGAACCGGTGCGCAATGCCGCGGAGAAATTCCTGGCGTCGCTGAGCAATGCGCAGTTGGCTCGAGCTGTTTTTCCGGTGGACGATATCGAGTGGCGCAAGTGGATGAATCAGCACTTCTACGTGCGGCAGGGGATCAGCCTGGCGGAGATGACGGAGGCGCAGCGCGACGCGGCGTTTGGATTGATGCGGGCGTCGTTGAGCGCGAAGGGCTTCGAGTTGACCCGGAACATCATGCGTCTGAATGAGACGCTGGCCGACTTGGCTAAGGATCCGATCTTCCTGGGGGAATGGCTTTACTACTTCCAGGTGTTCGGCAAGCCGTCGCCAACCGAGCCGTGGGGATGGAAGCTCGAAGGTCATCACGCGATCGTCAACTATTTCGTGCTGGGAGATCAGGTGGTGATGACGCCGCTGTTCGTCGGGTCGGAGCCGGTGCGCGCGCCGTCGGGCAAATACAAAGGGCTGGAAATTCTGCAGCAGGAACAAAACGATGGCCTGGCGATGCTGCGCGGACTTTCGGAAGAACAGCAGAAGCAGGCCGTTCTGACCTTCTCGAAGAGCGGCAACAACAATCTGACGGAAGCGTTTAAGGACAATGTGGTGATCGACTACGCGGGCTTGCGGGCAAACGGTCTCACGGGCGCGTCACGCCAGCGGCTGCGGGACTTGGTCCATCTGTACATCAGCAACATGGACGACGGACACACGCGCGTGAAGATGGACGAGGTGGACCGGCATCTCGATAACACATGGTTCACCTGGATCGGGGGCGCGCAGCCGGACAGCGTCTTTTATTACCGGGTGCAGAGCCCGGTGATGCTGATTGAGTTCGATCACCAGCGGCCCGCGAACCTGCGGAAGTTTGCTGCGGATCCCGAAAAGCCGACGCGGCAGCACATCCATTGCGTGGTGCGCACGCCGAACGGCAATGACTATGGGAAAGATCTGCTGCGCCAGCACTATCGGACGCATCAACATGCCACTTGATGTGCACGGAATTGCAGTCGAGAGGCTGGTTTTTGAACTAGGAATTCTGACAGCGATTCGGCCAAAATCCGCGCGGGGCACGGGATTTCGGGCACAGGGGTGACAACACAAAAGCCCAAACAGGAGTAGAATGCTCGGCATTTTCAGAGGAGGCCGTCATGAGCTCCACCTGTTTGCGCGTTGCCGTTGTTTTCACTTTCGCTTTCACCCTGGCCTGTGGAACTCCGGGAGTCAATCCGAATGTATCGTTCGGCAGTCACTTCTCCCCGCCTGCACTGACAATGCTCCAACCTAACACTGTACCGGTCAACAGCACGCCTTTCGTGATGACGGTCAACGGACAGAACTTCGGCGCCGATGCCATCGTGTTCTGGAACAACCTGCCGCAACGGACGATGTTCGTGAGCGCCACAGAGCTCCAGGTTTCGATCACCGCGGATGACCTGACGACGTTCGGCCTGATTCAAGTGCACGTGCAGACTGCAGGGCAGACGTCGAACACCGTGACGTTCGACGTGACGGCACAGTGAAGATGGACTGGTGCACTGCGACTAGCGACGACTGAGTTCAGCTCGACGATCCGGGTGCGAACGTTCCGCCCTTGGCGTGTCGATCGAAGAACGGGAATTCGGCGGTTCCGACTTTGTCGATGTTGGCTTCGGCGAAGACCTTCACGCGATCGAGCGAAGACTGCAGAAGCGCGGTGTAGTGGTCGAGTTGCTCCGACGGCATGTCTTCGGGCACAGGGATCAGCGATCCCACGCGCATGAGCGCACGCGAGAACGGCTTGGGGACGAGCAGGCGGTCCCAGGTGTTGAGGGTCCAGGCGCGGTCAATGGCGATGTGGAAGACGGCCATCGGGACGCGCGATGAACGGGCCAGAAGAACTGGTCCGGGCTTGGTGACGAAGCGCGGGCCGCGCGGGCCGTCGATCGTGAAGGCGACGGTGTATCCGGCATCGATTTCCTTGCGCATGCCGAGCAGGCCGCGGACGGCGCCGCGGCTCGAGGAGCCGCGCACCGGAACGAATCCGAAGCGGCGGATCATGCGGGCGGTGAATTCGCCGTCGAAGCTGGTTGAGCTCATGACGCGGATGTCGAGATTGCGCCAGAGATACGTGGCCGCGAAGGTGCACTGGTGCCAGAAGGAGTAAACGAACGGGCGCTGCTCGAGACTAACCGGGGAGTTCGGCTCGCAGGAGACGGCGAAGCGCATGGTGGGCCCAATCAGGCGGACGGCGATGGTGGTGGCCCACGAGATCAGCGTGAGGAGAATGCGCTGGCCGCGAGTGAACGGAGGGCGTCCTGTGAGCGGATCGAGTTCGACGTCGACCGTTGTGACGGTTTCAGGCACGTGGATATTGTAAAGGTGAGCGCTACTGCGGGATGAACACCCGAAAATGAGAAAGCTTCCAGTTACGAGCGACTAACGATTAGCCGGGAGCTAGCTTTCGAGATAGGCGTCGATCCACTCTTTGAGGCGGCGACGGCGCTCGTCGGTCGCGTCGAAGCGGACGCCGAAGGAATGCTTGGGCTTCTTCCAGGTGACCTGGGCGCGGATCCAGATGCGCGGCAGCGTCAGTAGAGCGAAGGAAACTTCGACGTTCTGGTGGGCAGCGATGTCTTCCGCACTCTTGATCGACATCCCGCCCGAGCTGACTTCGACGCTGGTGGCGGTGAGTTTGCGGCTTTCATGGATCTGCACAGTCACTTCGGTGACGACCGGGATGCGCACGTAGCGACGGAATTCATGGAGCACGAGCATCTGAGTCGCACGCACAAGCTTTAACGCGGCGGTGCGTTCGACGGGCTCCTGAAAGATTGCGTTCATGCCGTACTTGGAATAGCGCATGGCTTCCTGAGCGCTGCCGCCGAGCCCGTAGATGACCATGCGGGAGTTCGATCGCGAGGTGCGGATCGCTTCCATTACGGCTTGGGCGCCCGGTCCAAGCCGGATCACGCAGGCTTCGAATTTTTCCTTTTGCAGACGTTCGGCGGCGTTGGCCGTCATCTGCACGGCTTCAATGCCGAATTGACGAAAGCATTCGGCAAGCGTGTTTCTTGTGGCGTCCTTGAGATCGACGAAGGCGATGCGCGCCGCAGCCTTCTTGGTCTGGGGGATAGGAGCCAAGGCAGTGCCGAAGGCAGATTCCATGTGAGTGGCCAGATCCTCGCTTGCAGAATCATTTTGGCCTTGAATCGGCCGGTTGGAAAGGTGTCAGGCGTTCCAATTTCAGGTACAAAAGTGTCATTACGGAGGATGAAAGGACAGGTTACCTTCGTAGCTTGAAATGGGTGGAGAGCAAAACGCTAGAGGGTCCAAGCGGCGATGTTGGTGGGGAAATATGGGCCCCGGAGTTGTTCTTTGTACGGGCGCTGAAAACACCCTGACACGGAAGCGTGCCAGCAACGCACATCGATCGTCACCACTGGCGAGGGAAGTGCAAGGGGTCCGTTCGACTTGTTCGGCTTCCGCCTCACTTCGCTCAGGATGACATGGATTGCTGTGGGGGAATGGAGAGTTGGACACTCGCGGCTCTCCGAGGAATTCTCTAGGGTGTTGCAGGCTCACGCGCCGAGACTGTTAATCGACCAGTAAGCTTGCGCACAGGAGTGTGCGCGGCACACAATCTACGACCAGCGCTTGAAGACGATGGCGCCGTTGGTTCCGCCGAATCCGAAGGAGTTCGAAATCGCGTAATCGAGCGACGCTTTGCGCGCCTGGTTGGGAACGAAATCCATCTCTTTCGTGTCGGGATCCTGGTTCTCGAGGTTGATGGTCGGAGGCAGGATCTGGTCACGCAGAGCAAGGACCGAGACGCCCGCCTCGAGGCCGCCAGCGCCCCCAAGCAGGTGCCCGGTCATGGACTTGGTGGAGCTTACCGGGACCTTGCGGTCTCCGAAGAAGTTGCGTATCGCATGGGCCTCGAGTACGTCGCCGATCGGAGTCGAGGTGCCGTGCGCGTTGACGTAGCCGATATCGGCGGGCTGAAGCTTCGCGTCGTGAACTGCGTTTTTCATCACGCGGAAACCGCCTTCATGTTCAGGCGCGGGTTGCGTGATGTGGTAGGCGTCTCCACTCATGCCGTATCCGACGAGTTCGGCGACGATGGGAGCGCCGCGGCCCTGTGCGAATTCAAGGTCTTCGAGGATCAGGATTCCGGCACCTTCGCCGATGACGAAGCCGTCGCGTGCGGAGTCCCAGGGCCGGCTCGCTTTTTCGGGCTCGTCATTGCGCGTGGAAAGAGCGCGCATAGCGGCGAATCCGCCGACGCCCATGGGAGTAATAGCCGCTTCGGAGCCACCGGCGATCATGACGTCGGCATCACCGCGCTGAATGATTTTGAAGGAGTCCCCGATCGAGTGAGCACTCGTGGTGCACGCGGTCGCGGTGGCTTCGTTGGGCCCCTTGGCACCGAAGCGCATGGAGACGTGGCCGGCCGCGAGATTCACGATGGCGGCGGGAATGAAAAATGGCGAGATCTTTCGCGGGCCGCCTTCGAGCAGCGCGCGGTGCTCGCGCTCGATGATGTCGAATCCGCCGATGCCGGACCCGATATGAACGCCGACGCGTTCGGCGTTCTCGGGCGTGATCTGAAGGCCGCTTGACTTCATCGCTTCATCCGATGCCGCGAGGGCGAAGTAGATGAAGCGGCCCATTTTCTTGGCTTCTTTTTTCTCGACGAACTGGAGCGGGTCGAAGTTTTTGACTTCGGCAGCGATCTGGCAGGCGTGGTTGGAGGCGTCGAACTGCGTGATCTTCGCGACGCCGCTTTTGCCCGCCAACAGATTTTTCCAGACTTCTTCTGTGTTGTTGCCGACTCCACAGATGAGTCCGATGCCGGTAACGACGACCCTTCTGGCCAAACCTACTTCCCGCCTTTCGCGTGCTTGCCGATGTAATCAATGGCGTCCTGCACGGTGCGGATTTTTTCAGCGTCCTCGTCGGGGATTTCGATGTCGAAGGCCTCTTCGAAAGCCATGACGAGTTCGACGGTGTCGAGCGAATCGGCGCCGAGGTCGTCCACAAAGGACGCGTTGTTGGTGACTTCGCCTTCGTCTACGCCGAGCTGCTCGACAATGATCTGCTTCACTTTTTCGTCAACGGCTGCCATTAGTTCTCCTCTGTGGGCGCGCGGTGCGCGCGGATTTCGGGTTTGATAAATCTGAAAGTCCAGGCTGCGAGTTTCAAAGACAAATTGCGGCTATCGAATGATTCGGTTCAGTTGATTCTCTTTGATTCTCAGGGAGCACCCTGTGTCAACAAATGTTTGATTGCGAAACGATTAGTGTAATGGTCCGGGCGAATGTGTGTAAAGGAAGGGTGGGTGGACGACCAGAAATGACGGTGGCCGGAACAATCTTCCTGTTTGTCTTCCGCGCAGGCGCTGCGACAAGGGCCTTCGGCAGTGAGGAAGGGTCTGATGGAATTGCTGACCCCGGACTTACGTCCGGCTAAATTCCACCGCTTGAGCGTCTCGGGGAAGAGCCCTTTCCATCTCCGCTGATTTTTCCTCGGGGAGTGGGGGACCGGTTCTTGAGATGCTCGGGTTCGAGAGTGAGTATCTTAACGCCTGTAGGCATGAAGTGCCCACTAGGTACTCAGCCTCCGCGAAATCCCTATACCCTCTCGGACAACCCAACAAAGCATTAGGCCACGAGCCTCAGATAGATCTATGTGTTGCCAACCAGGCAACCGCCACGGCTTGCCAGTCTCAGAAACCCATCGACCTCGTCGCTACTCAATAAGGATACAACCGAGATGGAACCATGCCAGATCCGCCGCACGACCCCAAACGCCTCGTCTCACGCACGGGGCTGGAAGGCAAGAAAATATCTTCTCCTTCCAGTCGAAGGAGAAAAACGTCCTTGACATGCCCTCTTATAGATCCGGCGATTACGCTCATAACCCTGCATTCA
>Ga0126381_100001963_pt1 | contig 22121 bp, 14 predicted proteins | sample PanSoiMetPlot_28_FD_96465 | JGI IMG/M metagenome (GOLD analysis project Ga0126381, IMG submission 96465) | Tropical forest soil microbial communities from Panama - MetaG Plot_28 | ecosystem: Environmental > Terrestrial > Soil > Tropical forest > Bulk soil | place: Panama | collected 2016-02-17
ACCGGCGTCTTTGCTAAATACGCCGCTCTGGTGGCATCAGCGTCGCAAGGAGCGATCACACGGCCTCGGTAGGTCTGCCCGAGCGCTCTCATTCGGTCCACGCGCGTGTGTCTGAGTGAAAAACCGGCAAAAGACGGCGGGAAGCAGATGCTGCCGGGTGTGGCCGGCGCATGAAGACAAAATGATCAGGCGGCCATTGGTTCTCATGAAGCTGGAGAGTTGTCTGCGTACAGCCATCAGGAGAAAGGACGAGCCGCTTGCTCACGTCCGGCGGGGTGTGAAAAACTAATTTTTCACCCCATTTTCTTTGAGCATCTATGGCAGCATCGAGGACACTATTCGAAAAAATCTGGGATTTGCACCTGGTGGCTTCGCCGGCGGGGCGGTCTCCGATTCTCTACATTGATTTGCACCTGGTACATGAGGTGACTTCGCCTCAGGCCTTCGACGGACTACGCGCCGCCGGACGTAGCGTGCGTCAGCCTCTGCGCACCGTCGCCACCGTTGACCATAACATTCCTACCGAGCCGCGCGGAACTCCGATTACCGATCTGATCGCCGCCCGGCAGATTTCCGCACTGCAGGCGAACTGCAAAGAATTTGGCATCCGTCTGTTTGATATGGATTCGCCTGAGCAGGGGATCGTGCACGTGATTGGTCCCGAACTTGGCCTGACTCAGCCAGGAATGACGATTGTCTGCGGCGACAGTCACACCTCGACTCATGGAGCCTTCGGCGCGCTGGCGTTTGGGATCGGCACCTCGGAAGTCGAACATGTGCTGGCGACCCAATGTCTGCCCCAGAACAAGCCCAAGACGATGAAGATCGACGTAACTGGGCGGCTTGAGGACGGGGTCACGGCGAAGGATCTCGCCCTCGGCATCGTTGGGCAGATTGGGACCGATGGCGCGACCGGGCACGTGATCGAATACGCGGGCCCGGCAGTGCGGGCGCTCTCGATGGAAGGGCGCATGACGCTGTGCAACATGAGCATCGAAGCGGGCGCGCGTGCCGGAATGGTGGCGCCGGATGAGACGACCATCGCCTACATCGCCAGGAAACGGTTTGCTCCGGTCGGCGCGGAGTGGGATTGCGCGCTCGAGCGTTGGCACAACCTGCCCTCCGATGAAGGAGCGGTCTTCGACCAGGTCGTGGAGATTGATGCCTCGCAGCTTTGTCCGTTTGTGACCTGGGGAACAAATCCAGGCATGGTCGCCCCTGTAACTGGCCGTGTGCCGGAAGTAAAAAGCATGGAAGCAGCGGACCGCCGCGCAGCTGAACTGGCGCTGCAGTATATGGGTCTTGAGCCAGGGGAAAAGATTCAGGAGATCGGGATTGACCGCGTTTTTATTGGGTCATGCACGAATTCTCGAATCGAAGACCTGCGGGCAGCCGCACGAGTGGCCAAGGGGCATCGTGTCAGCCCGAAGGTGCGAGCTATGGTTGTGCCCGGATCGCAAGCCGTGAAACGTGCGGCCGAGCAGGAAGGGCTAAATCGGATCTTCGAGGATGCGGGATTTGAGTGGAGAGAGTCCGGATGCTCGATGTGTTTGGGAATGAATCCCGATATTCTGCAGCCGGGGGAGCGATGCGCCTCGACCAGCAATCGCAACTTTGAAGGGCGCCAGGGACGCGGGGGACGGACGCACCTGGTGAGCCCGATGATGGCGGCAGCGGCAGCGATTGCGGGGCATTTCACCGATATTCGAAATTGGAAATTTCGCTAGGAATTCATGAAATTATTCACAGTACACCGCGGCCGCGTAGCACCGTTGGATCGCGTCAACGTCGATACCGACCAGATCATCCCGAAGCAATTCTTGAAGCGAATCGAAAAGACCGGATTTGGCCAGTTTGTGTTTTATGACTGGCGATTTGGCGCGGACGGGAAGAAGAATCCGGATTTCGTTTTGCACGAACCGCGGTATGAAGGGGCGACCGTTTTAGTGGCGGGGAAGAACTTCGGCTGTGGATCGTCGCGCGAGCACGCAGTGTGGGCGCTGGCAGACTTCGGGTTCCGGGCGGTCATCTCTTCTTCGTTCGCCGATATCTTCGCCAACAACGGCGCCAAGAACGGCTTCCTGACCGTACGCCTTACCGAGGATGAAGTTGCGACTCTGATGCGCCGCGCGCAAGAGATCGACGACTACGAAGTCACCATCGATCTCGAAAAGTGCGAAGTGCGCGACCAGCAGGGATTAAACGCCAAGTTTCCGATCGACGACTTTGTCAGGCACTGCCTGCTGAACGGGTTGGACGACATTGGTCTGACTCTCCGGCATGAATCAGCGATAGCGGCCTATGAGCGTGACCATCCTGCACCGGCGGCGCTCGAAGCCTCGTCAATCGAGGGTTCAACCGAGTAAAGTTATGTAAAACCTTCGCCCCCGTCTTGACCCGCCTCAGGGCCAGAGTTGATCCTAGAAGAGGCGCGGTTCTGCCATCGCAACTGCACTTCCTGGCTCTTTCCCGAGTTGGTCGAAGGGAGTCTCCGTCGATAAGGAAAATGCCTGCTTTTTGGGGCGGAGTTGCCGCAACCGAACTAAAATGCTTACGTCTAATAACTCGGACCTCCTCCCGAGCCCGGGTCACGAAAACGGCATCGGAAACCAGTGAATATGAGTCATTCCTATCCAAAAGGGGCACCCGCGGGGATGATTGTGCGCGCGGCAGCTCTTTGCACTCTTGCGGCAGTTTGCGCGTCTTTTTTGGCCTGCAGCAGTAGCGATCCCAAGCAGTCGAAGGCGCAGGCGGCGTCGGGTCCACGGGCGGTTTCGGTAGCGATCGCTCCCGTGCAGAAGCAGAATGTGCCCGTATATTTGTCAGGTTTGGGCGCGGTTACGGCCTTCAATACCGCGAACATTAAGAGCCGCGTCGATGGGCAGATCATGAAGGTCAATTTTGTGGAGGGGCAGTTCGTCAATCAGGGAGACCTGCTGATTGAGATCGATGCGCGGCCCTTTCAAGTGCAGCTGGAGCAAATGCAGGCACAGTTGTTTAAGGACCAGGCCACGTTGCGCGACGCAAAGCTGAATCTGGACCGGTACACGGCGTTGATTCCCTCCGGCAGCATTGCGCAGCAGCAAGTCGACACGCAGCAAGCGACCGTCGATCAGCTCGAAGGCCAGGTGCGCACCGATCAGGCGCAGATCGATAATGCCAAGTTGCAGATTGTCTACTGCCACATCACCGCGCCCTTCAGCGGACGCGTCGGACTGCGGCAGGTCGACCCGGGAAACATTGTCCACGCTTCCGATACGAATCCGATGTTGATTCTGACCCAGCTCCAGCCGATCGCCGTGATCTTCACCTTGCCGGAAGATGTCCTGCCACAAGTAGCGCAACAAATGAAGCAGCGGACGCTGGAGGTGGACGCATTCAGCCGCGACGATCAGACCAAGCTCGCCACCGGAAAATTGCTGACGATCGACAATCAGATCGATCCCACAACCGGCACAGCCAAGTTAAAGGCGGTTTTTGACAATAAGGACAACAAGCTCTGGCCGAATCAGTTCGTGAATGCGGACTTGCTGCTCGAGACTCGAAAGAACAGCACCGTCGTACCAACGGCGGCGGTAATACGTGGCCCGCAGGGCACGTTCGTCTACACGGTCAATGCGGACAAAACGGTGCAGGACAAGCCGGTGACGGTCTCCCTGACGCAAGGCGATACGACGGTGGTCACGAGCGGTGTGAATCCCGGCGACACGGTGGTAACGGACGGGCAAGACAAATTACAGCGGGGAAGCCTGATCGCGCCGCGTAATACCGCGCCGAATTCAGGCAGTGGAACACTTCCTGCCGATGTTCAGCGGCATCAGGCTAGGCGAGGTTCCGCCTCGAGTGGAGCGGGTGCGTCGATCTCAGGCGTAACCCATTCGGGAGATTAAGAAGGTTATGTTCCGGAACCTCGTCAGATTGGTGACATGAGCCCTTCACGGATATTCATTCTCCGGCCAGTCGCGACCACTCTTCTCATGGTGGGCGTGTTGCTCGTGGGCTGGGTGGCGTTCATGCAGCTTCCGGTTTCGGCCCTGCCGGAAGTCGATTATCCAACCATTCAGGTCGTGACGTTCTATCCGGGCGCAGACCCGGATGTGATGGCGTCTTCGGTGACGTCTCCATTGGAGAGGCAGTTCGGGCAGGTACCCGGACTGACTCAAATGACGTCGACCAGTTCTTTCGGCAGCTCCATCATCACGTTGCAGTTCGGGCTCGATCAAAACATCGACGTCGAAGAGCAACAAGTGCAGGCTGCGATCAACTCTGCGGGAACATACCTGCCGCCGGACCTGCCGAATCCTCCCATCTACAACAAGGTCAATCCCGCGGATGCGCCGATTCTGACTCTGGCGCTTACGTCGGACTCTCTGCCGCTGTCGAAGGTCGAGGATGTGGCTGACACTTCGCTCGCCCAGAAGATCTCGCAGTTGCCCGGAGTGGGGCTGGTTTCGATTAGCGGCGGGCAGAAGCCGGCAGTACGGATTCAGGCGAATCCAACGGCTTTGGCTTCGTACGGATTGAGCCTCGAGGATCTGCGGGCAGCCTTGGCGCAGGCGAACGTCGATCAAGCGAAGGGCGTCATCGACGGATCGCGGCAGTCGTACACGATTGGCGCCAACGACCAGCTTTTCTCGAGTGATCAGTACAAGCCGATTGTGATTGCGTATCACAACGGCGCCCCGGTCCGGTTGAGCGATGTGGCCAATGTCGTCGATGGCGTCGAGAACAATCAGCTGGCGGCGTGGATGGGTACTTCCGCGAGTCCGGGACAGCCGCCGACACTGACTCCGGCAGTGATCGTTAATATCCAACGGCAACCGGGCGCCAACATCATCAGCGTCGTCGACCGAATCAAGAAGCTTCTGCCGCAGCTGCAGGCCTCGCTGCCGTCGGCGGTGAAGGTTCAAATCCTTACAGACCGAACGACGACGATTCGGGCGTCGGTAAAAGACGTCGAGTTCGAGTTGATGCTGGCTATCGCGCTGGTCGTGATGGTGGTGTTCCTTTTCCTGCGGAATCTGGCGGCAACGGTGATCCCCAGCATTGCCGTGCCCCTCTCGCTCATTGGCACGTTCGGCGTGATGTATCTGCTCGGGTACAGCCTCAACAACCTGACACTGATGGCATTGACGATTTCCACTGGATTTGTGGTGGACGACGCCATCGTGATGATCGAGAACATCGACCGCTTCCTCGAACACGGTGATTCACCTCTGGATGCGGCATTGAAGGGATCAAGCCAAATCGGCTTCACGATCATTTCGTTAACGGTATCACTCATCGCGGTGCTGATCCCGTTGCTCTTCATGGGCGACATCGTCGGGCGGCTGTTCCGCGAATTTGCGATGACCTTGGCGGTCACGATTCTGGTCTCGGCGGGCGTTTCTCTTTCGCTGACGCCGATGATGTGCGCCAAGCTGCTCAAGCATCGCAAAGAAGGCGAAAAAGGCAAGTTCTACGAGAAGACCGAGGATCTGTACAACCGGATCATCGCCTTCTACGGGCGAACCGTAAAGTGGGTGCTCAAGCACCAGACCGCGACGCTGCTGGTGACGTTCGCGACGCTGGTGCTGACGCTCGCCCTGTATGTGATCGTGCCGAAAGGATTTTTCCCGGTGCAGGACACCGGCGTGATTCTGGGGATTTCGGAAGCCCCCGATGCAATTTCATTCGACGCCATGTCGGAGCGGCAGCAGCAACTGGCGAAGATTATTCTCGAAGACAAGGATGTTGACAGTCTGTCGTCGTTTATCGGGGTCGATGGAACCAACACCACTCCGAACTCCGGAAGAATTCAGATCAATTTGAGGCCGCGCGACCAGCGCTCCGATGATGCATCGGCGATCATCCGCAGGCTGCAGCCCGCACTAAGCAAGGTGGAGGGAATCACTCTCTACATGCAGCCGGTGCAGGACCTGACCGTGGAAGACCGCGTGAGCCGGACGCAATTCCAGTATTCGATCGAAGATGCCGATCCGCAAGAACTCGCGATTTGGACACCGAAGCTGGTGGCGAAGCTTCGCACGTTGCCGGAGCTGACCGACGTAGCGACCGATCAGCTCAACAGCGGGATGAAAACGAATGTTTTGATCGACCGGGATACGGCATCCCGCCTCGGGATTTTCCCGCAGGCGATCGACAATACGCTGTATGACGCGTTCGGGCAGCGGCAGGTCTCGACGATCTTTACGCAGTTGAACCAGTATCACGTCGTGCTCGAGGTGATGCCCAGTTTCGCGCAAACTCCCGACAACCTCAAGGATATTTACATCCGCCCCAGCGTGGTCACGCCAAATACCGGCGCCCCCACGGGCAACACCGCGGCGGTAACGACCAGTGGTGCTCCCGTGCCCATTACGACCTTCACCAGGATGCGGTCGACCAACACGCCGCTGGCGGTTAATCATCAGGGGCAGTTCCCGGTCGTGACCCTGTCGTTCAATCTCGCGCCAGGCGCATCACTCGGCGAGGCCACCAAGGCGATCCAGCAGGCGGAAAGGGACATTCAATTACCGCCTAGTATTCACGCATCATTTCAGGGAACGGCGGCGGCTTTTCAGAACTCGCTTGCCTCCGAGCCTTACTTGATTCTTGCGGCTGTCGTCACCGTCTACATCGTGCTGGGTGTTCTGTACGAGAGCTATATCCATCCCATCACAATTCTGTCGACTTTGCCTTCGGCCGGCGTGGGCGCGATTCTGGCACTCATGATCACCGGGAACGATCTGACAGTTGTAGCGCTGATCGGCATCATACTTTTGATTGGCATCGTCAAGAAGAATGCCATCATGATGATCGACTTTGCCCTCGAAGCCGAACGCGTGGAACACAAACCTCCAGAGGAAGCGATTTATCAGGCATGCCTGCTGCGATTCCGGCCGATCATGATGACGACCATGGCGGCGCTGCTCGGCGGCTTGCCGCTGGCGTTGGGCACGGGCACCGGCGCTGAATTGCGGCGCCCCCTGGGCATCACGATTGTGGGTGGACTGTTGCTCAGCCAGTTGTTGACCCTCTACACGACGCCGGTGGTTTATCTGTGGTTCGACCGCCTCGCGATGCGGTTCGCGAAGTATCGCATCGGGAACGAGATCACCGAAGAGCCCCTGTCGGCGGATTGAGTCATGAGTATTTCATCTCCATTTATCCGGCGTCCGATCGGCACTTCGCTGTTGGCAGCGGCTTTGTTGCTCTCCGGAATTCTCGCCTTCAACTTTCTTCCGGTGGCTTCGCTGCCGAAGATGGATTTCCCGGTAATCAGCGTGGGAGCCTCGTTGCCGGGAGCCGATCCGCAGACCATGGCGTCCGCGGTGGCCACTCCGCTAGAACGGCAGTTCGGCCGGATTGCCGGGGTCAACCAGATGACTTCGTCGAGTCAGCTGGGCAGCACCGGAATTGCGTTGCAATTTGATCTAAACCGCAACATCGACGCAGCGGCGCGGGACGTACAGGCCGCGATTAACGCGGCGCGCAGCCAGCTGCCCGCCAATCTTCCAAGCAACCCCAGCTATCGCAAGGTAAATCCTTCCGATGCGCCGATTCTTTTGCTGGGATTGACTTCTGATACTCAGACCGTGCCGCAGATGTACGACGCGGCCGATTCGATTCTGTCGCAGAAGCTAGCGCAGGTGCAGGGTGTGGGCCAGGTATTTGTTTGGGGCGCGGCGCAGCCGGCGGTCCGCGCCGAAGTAAACCCGACTTTGTTGAACAAGCTGGGAATCGGCCTCGACACGGTGCGCAACGCGTTGAACGCGGCCAATGCTAACCGGCCGAAAGGGCAGGTGCACAACGGGTCGATGACCCAAGTGCTGGAGACCAACGATCAACTCTTTACCGCCGATCAATACCGCTCCTTGATCGTGTCGTACCACGACGGAGCTGCGGTGCGACTCGGCGATGTCGCGACGGTGGAGGACGCGGTTTCCGACGTCCGCAATCTAGGTTTGATAGACGGGAAGCCGGGCATCGTGATGCCGATTTTCCGGCAGCCCGGGGCCAACATCATTGAAACCGTGGATCGCGTTAAGGCGCTGATGCCGTATCTGCAGTCCGCGATTCCGCCGGCCATGAAGCTGTCGGTCGTGATGGACCGGACGACCACGATCCGTGCTTCGGTCAAAGACATTGAAACGACCCTGCTGATCTCGATCTTTCTCGTGATCATGGTCGTGTTCGTATTCTTGCGCACGGTCCGTGCCACGATCATCCCCAGCATCGCCGTACCGCTTTCGTTGGTGGGAACGTTTGGGGTCATGTACTTGCTGGATTACAGCCTCGACAACCTGTCGCTGATGGCATTGGCCATCTCGACCGGATTCGTCGTGGACGATGCGATCGTAGTGCTGGAAAACATTACGCGCTACATCGAGCACGGCATGGGCGTTGTGCAGGCGACCTTCAAAGGAGCCGCCGAGATCGGCTTCACCGTTCTTTCGATGAGCGTGTCGCTGGTGGCGGTATTTATTCCGTTACTTATGATGGGCGGGATAGTAGGCCGCCTGTTCCGCGAGTTCGCGGTGACGTTGAGTGTGGCCATCGGAGTGTCACTTCTGGTTTCGCTGACCACGACGCCCACGATGTGTGCGAAATTCCTTCGCCCGCCGCGGAAGGACGAAAAGCACAACATCTTTTATCGGGCCAGCGAATGGTGCTTTGACCGCCTTCTCGCGAGCTATACCTATCTGCTGAAACACGTGCTGCAGCACCAGTTCGCCATGCTGCTGCTCACGATTGGGGTCGCGTGCTTGAGCGTATGGCTGTATACCAAAGTACCTACGGGGTTTTTCCCGCAGCAGGACACGGGGCGCATTAGCGGCACAGTGATTGGAGAACAGGATATTTCTTTCCAGTCGATGGCCGAAAAGATGCAGCGCTTTGTCGACATTGTGATGAAAGATCCGGCGGTCGATACGATGGCGGGATCCACAGGCGGGACGACGGCCCTGAATCAAGGCCGGTTCTTCGTGATGCTGAAGCCGCTGGAAGAGCGCGGCGGCTGCCAGAAAAAGCATTTTTGGGACCGTTGCCGTTACGTGACCGCCGATGACGTGATCAACCGCCTGCGCGGCAAGTTGGCGGTGGTGCCCGGTGCGACCCTCATCCTGCAATCCGCGCAGGAACTCACCATCGGCGCGCGATACGGCAACGCGCAGTATCAGTATACGTTGCAGAGCGCCGATCTGAACGACTTGAACACATGGGCTCCGCGCTTGCTGCAAAAAATGAGGACGCTGCCGGAACTGCGCGACCAGAACTCGGACCAGCAGGACAAGGGATTGCAAGCAAAGCTCGTGATCGACCGGGACACGGCAAGCCGGCTGGGAATCACTCCGCAGACGCTTGACAACGCGCTCTATGATGCCTTCGGGCAAAGGCAAGTTTCCACCATGTACCGGCCGCTCAATCAGTATCACGTGGTAATGGAGGTCGCTTCCCAGTTCCAGCAGACTCCCGAAGCTCTGCAAAACATCTACCTGCGATCCACCGCAGGCACGCCGGTTCCTCTCTCGGCATTCACCCACTTCGAGCCTTCGAATACGCCGCTCGCCGTGAATCACCAGGGACAACTGCCGTCGGTGACAATCTCGTTTAACCTCGCGCCAGGTGTTTCTCTCGGCCAGGCGACCGATGCGATTGAGAGAGCCGAGCGGACGATTGGTTTTCCCCCGACCATCCAGGCCAGTTTTCAGGGAACAGCCGCGGCCTTCCAGGATTCACGGTCGAACATGCTTGTCTTGATCATCACCGCTCTGGGCGCGGTCTACATCGTGCTCGGCATGCTATACGAGAGCTACATCCATCCCATCACGATTCTTTCGACGATCCCGTCTGCTGGAGTGGGAGCACTGTTGGCGTTGCTGATAACGCACAACGAGCTCAACGTCATTGGAATGATCGGCATCATTCTGTTGATCGGACTGGTCAAGAAGAACGCCATCATGATGATCGACGTGGCTCTCGAAGTGGAACGCAACCAAGGGAAGAAACCCGTCGAAGCGATTTACGATGCCTGCATCCTGCGCTTTCGGCCAATCATGATGACTACCATGGCGGCGCTGCTGGGCGGACTGCCGCTTGCTGTCGGCAATGGGACGGGATCGGAGTTGCACCGTCCGTTGGGCATTACGATTGTCGGCGGGCTGATCGTGAGCCAGATGCTTACGCTCTTCACCACTCCCGTCGTCTATGTCTATCTCGACCGCCTGAGGTTGTTCTTGCGCGGAGGAGCCGACCACGCGCTTCCGGCGACCTCCATCCCAGGGGGGGCGAAGCCCAGCCCTGCTCACGGAGACTAGCGCAGCGGCGATCCCACAGGGTGCGCGATGCTCCCACCGAGCCCCCCGGGTGCAACCTCACCCAAGAAATCTCGCATCGCAGAACTAGCCTTGCAAGATGCGCAACAGCCGCTTGTCCCGTATGATAGTGCTTACGAGTAAAACAGCCTGAGAGCCACTGATTTATCCAAGGTGCGGGGCAAGGCAGCGCTTCCAGTTTCGTTTTCGGTCAAATTTCTTGAGGAGTTAGGGATGGTAAAGAGAGCAGCGGCTCTGTTGCTTGTTTGTGCGTGCGTTGCGTTGTGGGTCAGTTGCGCTAAGACGAACAATCGTTACGTCTATGTGTCCCTTCCTACGTCGAACCAGATTGTGATCTATCGCGAGGACCCCGCTTCGGGCGGGCTGGTTCAGTTGGTGGGCAGTCCGGTGACTGCGGGTCCTGCCGTACAGGCGCTCGCGATGCATCCGACGGGCAAGTTCCTGTACACGGCAAACTCCGGGCAGAACAATGTCTCGATATACACCATTTCGGGGGGAGCCCTGACGGAGGTTACGCCACGTCCCACAGTAGGTACGGCGCCGACTCTACTGGCTCTCGATCCTGCAGGAGCCTTTCTGTACGTCGCAAACGCCGGATCGTTTGATGTTTCCGTATTCGCCGTCGATCAGACGCATGGCACGCTATCACCGGTCACGCAATTGTCGGGGGCAACGGCGCCCATCGGCCTGTCGGCGCTCAACATGGCAGTGGCCCCATCCGGCAATGTCCTCTACGTCACCGGTGAGGGCACGCAGGGCTACATCGAAGCGTTCCCTCTCAATAATGGAGTTCTTGGAACGCCGCTTGCCGGTTCTCCATATACGACAGGCAGCTTCCCGTACGGGCTCGCGATTTCTCCCAATGGAACGTTTCTCTACACCGGCAACAAGACGAACCCAGGCTCCATCTCGGAATTCACGATTGCGTCCGACGGAACACTCACCCAATTAGCCAACTCGCCGATCGGGGAAGTGTATGCCTCACCGGTATCTCTGGCGATCGACCGATCCGGAAAGTATCTTTATGTGGCGAATCAGGGAAATGGAAATTTGGTGGGCTATTCGATCGGCTCCGACGGATCGCTTACCCTAGTCAGCACCTCACCATTTGTCACCGGAACCCAGCCAAACATTGTTGCCGCGGATCCGTCGGGAAACTATATATTTGTCGGATATGGATCGTCGTCGGCGTCGCTTCAATCTTTTAGTTTGGACCCGGGTAGTGGGACGCTGACGTCGGTTGCCGCGTTGAGCCTGACGGGGTCGGCGCCGCCGACTTCTATCGTGGTGACGCCTTAGCGCCGGACGCGTTCCGGTGGCATGGTGAATCCCTGAATCTGCACTCCCGGTCATCCTTTTAACAAAGGAGTGACAATTCGGCCGTGCAGCGTAGGGACAATACAGTGGACGACGCGCTGGAAGCGGGCTGCAACCGCAGCTAGCGGCAAGTCATCTTAGCCTCTATTAACGATGTCCGGCGGATGATGGCGCTGCCTCCGCGCCGGGACTGGGACCCAGACACGATGAAAATTGCAAGTGCGTCGAGCGCCTTCCCAAAGCACTATTACTCTCAGAAATTCCTCCTGGAAAAGCTGCAAGAATACTGGGGCGACACTCTGCGGAATCCGCAACTGCTGGCTCGCCTTCACCGCAACGTGGCGGTGGAGGGACGCCACCTGGCGATGTCCTATGAGAAGTATTACGACATCGACACCTGGGGACGCGCCAACGATATCTGGATTGAGGTCGCGCAGGAATTGGGAGAGCAAGGACTGTGCCGCGCGCTGCATCATGCCGGGCTCAAAGCAAGCGAGATCGGAGCGCTTTTCTTTACTTCGGTGACGGGCATTTCCAGTCCTTCGATCGACGCGCTGCTGGTCAATCGCATGGGGCTGCCGGCGAATATCAAGCGGCTGCCGATCTTTGGTCTGGGCTGCGTGGCCGGAGCGGCGGGAATTGCGCGCGCGGCAGACTATGTGCGCGCGTTTCCTTCTCAAGCGGCCGCGTTGGTTTCCGTGGAGTTGTGCTCGCTGACCATCCAGCGCGACGATCTTTCGGTGGCGAATCTGATTTCCTCAGGATTATTCGCCGACGGCGCCGCGGCTGTCATCGTAGTGGGCGATGAGTTGCCAGCGACAGGTCCTGAGATCCTGGCGACACGATCCGTTTTCTACCCCGACACGGAAGAAATGATGGGGTGGAAGGTCACGGAGAAGGGATTCCGCATCACGCTGTCGCCCGAGGTTCCAACACTGATTCGGGAAAACCTTGGTCATGACATGGACGCGTTCCTCGGCGACCACGGATACAAGCGCAGCCATATTGGAAGTTGGGTGCTGCACACAGGAGGGCCGAAGGTGCTGGAAGCCACAGCCGCGGCGCTTGATCTTCACAACGGGCAACTCGACGCTTCATGGGATTGCCTGAAACGCGTGGGGAATCTGTCGTCGGCTTCCGTGCTGGTGGTACTGGAAGACGTGATGAGAAACCGGCGTCCAACGCCTGGTACGCTCGGGGTTTTGGCCGCGATGGGCCCGGGGTTCTGCTCGGAGTTGGTGTTGCTGAAGTGGTAAGTGATGAACTCGTCTGGAAGCTTTCCTGAATCGACCGACGTATTCGTGATTGGGGGCGGGCCAGCCGGTCTTGCGGCGGCGATCGCGGCTCGGCAGCGGGGACTGAGTGTGCTGGTCGCCGATGGCGCGCGAACACCGATCGACAAAGCCTGCGGTGAGGGCCTGTTACCCGATGGCGTGGCCGCGCTGCAGGCATTGGGCATTCTGATTCCTCCCTTGGAAGCGCGGCAGTTCTGTGGGATTCGCTTCCTCAACAGCCAGCAATCGGCCGATGCTCCCTTCAGCGGCTCCCGAACAGGTCTTGCGGTTCGACGGACTGTGCTGCACCGTGCGATGGTGGCGCGGGCTGAGCAACTGGGTGCAGGTCTGATGTGGGGAGCGCCCGTCAGCTGTATTTCACGCGCGGGAGTTCATGTTGGCGATCGTGTCGTTCGCGCACGCTGGATCGTCGGGGCAGACGGGTCGAACTCGCGAGTGCGTCGATGGGTTGGCCTGCAACGCGGTCCGCGTCCGCGGCTGCGTTACGCATTTAGGCAGCATTTTCGGGTTGCACCGTGGACCGATCACATGGAGGTCTATTGGGGCGAGCACTGCCAGGGATACGCGACGGCCGTCAGCGGTGAACAAGTGTGCGTCGCTCTGGCCGCAGATGATCCGAAGATGCGGTTGGAAGCGGGTCTCCGGACGCTCCCGCAGTTAGCGGCGCGATTGAAGGGTGCGGAAATCGTTTCTACGGAACGCGGCGCTCTCACCGGGAATCGGCAGTTCTCGCGTGTTTGGCAGGAGAATGTGGCGCTGATTGGCGATGCCTCGGGTACTGTCGACGCAATCACTGGCGAAGGGATTGGTCTTTCATTCCACCAAGCGGTTGCACTGGTACGAAGCCTCGAGTCAGGCAATTTATCGCAATATGAGCTCGAGCACCGCAAGCTGGCACTGCGCCCGGCATGCATGGCACGCCTGATGCTGCTCATGGACCGACGGCCTGCCCTACAAAGACGCACAATCGAAGTCTTTCGGAAACATCCAGAGATCTTCCGGCGTTTTCTGGAGTTGCATATAGGAGAGTTGCCGGCGCTGCATATTGTGAAGGACGGGCTGACGTTAGGATGGGGATTGCTCACAACATAGGCCCGGGCCGCCCATTCTATAGGGCGGGTGCGGCGGCGTTGGTTGTCCTGTTGTCGGCTGCCATCCTCGTTCGGGCACAGCAGGCGACCCTGCAACTTGATCCCTCAAAGACAACCGTGCAATTCATCTTGGGCGCCGAGCTCCACACCGTACATGGCACATTTCAAGCCAGGCAAAGTGCATTGCAGTTTGATCCCGCTTCCGGGCAAGTCTCGGGACAAATCCTGGTGGACGCAAAGAGCGGAGAGACTGGCAACGGCATGCGCGACCGAAAGATGAATAACGATGTTCTCGAGAGCGACCGCTATCCGGAGATTAACTTTCGACCCACCAAAATCGATGGCCCAGTCGCCCAGCGAGGCAAGTCCACCGTGACCATCCACGGAATGATCAACATTCACGGAGCGGACCGCGAGATCACGTTTCCCGCGCAAGTCGAAATGGATGCTGATCGTTGGACGGCGACAGTGCACTTTACCGTCCCCTACGCAAAGTGGGGAATGAAAAACCCGAGCACATTCTTTCTGCGCGTCAGCGATTCGGTGGACATTGATTTGGTGACATCGGGCAGCGTTGTCCGGCATACAGCAAGTTCGGCTCGCTAGCGTGGTCCTCGATCACACTCAGTAACCATTCCTCGGGACGATTCCTTTGCCCTCGGTGCACTCATAGGTCCGGCCGGCGGAAAGGTTCTTGTATTCCTCGGTTTGTCCACTGGGCCAATCGATGACGACACGCTCGATGCGGTCGTGTTTTTCCAGGCCGAAGGTCACGGGAAGCTCGGACTGCGATAAGTAGCTCGATCCGCCTTTCACCATGCGGGTTTGCGTAATTCCTCCGGCAAAGATGCGTACCACAGCTCCCATCGCATCGCGATTTGATTTCGTTCCTGACAGCTGGAAACGAATGCTGCGGTTTCCCGAGAGTTGATCGTTGCGGTAAAGATATGCGGGACCGTTGTTCGTGGTGATCAGCAAGTCGAGATCGCCATCGCGGTCGAAGTCGCCGTACGCCAGGCCACGGCCAACCTTGGGTTGATCAAAACCTCCGCCTACCTCCGCCGCCACGTCGCGGAAACTTGCCCTTCCGTTGTTAACAAAAAGCTGAGGTGGCTGAGCGTATCCGACGTTGCCACGAATGTTGCGGACGGTTTCGTCGATGTGACCGTTGGCCACAGCGAAGTCAAGCCAGCCATCCAGGTTGACGTCGAGAAAACTGCAGCCAAAACCCAGGCTGTTCCTGGAGGCGATGCCAACGCCGGATTGGGGAGCGATGTCTTCGAAGCTCTTCCCGCTCAGCCTGTACAGTCCGATCATTTCATTGTCGAAATTGGTGATGCCGACTCCCGGTTCTCCCGAATTGTCGAAATCGGCAACATCGATACCCATCCCCGCGCGGGCTTTGCCCTCGCTGCTAAACGCGATGCCTGCCTCGACGGCAGAGTCCTTGAACGTGCCGTTGTGCTGGTTCTTGTAGAGCTTGTTGGGTTGGGTATCGTTGGCGACCAGCAGGTCGGGCCAGCCATCCTGATTCTCGTCGAACAGGGCCACGCCCAGTGATTTTGAGCTGCTATCAAAGATCCCACTGCTGGCCGTGACATCTTCGAAGGTGCCGTTGCCACGATTGTGGAAGAGCCAGCAGGTCGCGCCACGATAGGCTTCCGGCGTGCAATAAGACTTATGCTTGCCGTCGAGGCTGCAGAATACATCGGTTTCGGGCGACCACTTCACGTAGTTACATACGAACAAATCGAGCAGGCCGTCACGGTCGTAGTCGAACCACAGAGCTGAAGTGCTGAAGCCTTCCCGTTTGCCGAGTCCGGCGGCATTGGTTACGTCAACGAAAGTGCCTTTGCCAGTGTTGCGGAAGAGGTGGTTTTGACCGACACACGTAATAAGAATGTCAGGGAACCCATCATTGTTGTAGTCGCCCACCGCCACGCCCATACCGTACAGCTCGACGTCAAGTCCGGCGCGCGAAGTTACGTCGGTGAAAGTCCCGTTGCCGTTGTTGTGGTACAGACGAAGCGTGGTGCGGGATTTCTTGTGGCTGGGCCAATCGGCGCCGTTGATCAGCAGAATATCTTGCCAGCCATCACGATCGTAGTCGAGGAATGCGCAGCCGGAGCCCAGAGTTTCCGGAAGAAATTTCCCGCCAAACGCACCACTGTTGTGCTGGAAATGAATTCCGGCCCGAGTCGTTACATCGGTGAACTGGAAACCGAGAGAACCGCCGGCTGCCTGCGCACCCAACGTACGCAGGCTAGAAAGTTGAGACCATGTCGCGAGCCCAGCCAGGCCTCCCAGGAAGGAGCGACGATTCACGGAACGTTCACCAGCCCGGCGCGAATCGCGTAGACGACCAACTCTGCGGTCTTGTGTATGCCTAGCGTGTTCATTATGTTGGCGCGGTGAACGGCAATGGTATTGGCGCTGAGTTCGAGTACGGTGGCAATCTCCTTGTTCGACTTGCCATCAACGATCATCTGCAGGACTTCGAGTTCGCGGGGAGTGAGGGCGGCGCTGCGTTCTCCGCGCAGCGCCGTGCGTTGCTCGACCTTAGGATCAAATACGGTTTCTCCCGCCGCGATTTTTCGAATGGCGGCACCGAGTTCCAGATCGAGTGCGTCTTTGAGAATGTAGCCTTTCGCTCCAGCGTCAATGGCTTGGCGCACCCACGTATTCTCACTGTGCATGCTGAGCACCAGCACCGAGGTTTCCGGCGAATCTTCGATGATCTGCCGTGTGGCTTGCAGACCGTTCATGCCAGGCAGCGCACAGTCCATCACGACGACCTGCGGCCTTAATTGCTTCGCCAGCTTGACGGACTCTTCACCATCGCCGGCCTCGCCGATGACCTCCATGTCGGACTCATCCTCCAGCATGCGTCGGAAACCGCGACGGACGAGACTGTGATCATCCACGAGCAAGACTGTGATCTTCTTTGACATACGCTTCTGCTTTCTCCCGGGGCACGCTCAATTGCACCAACGTTCCGCCCTCGACTGGACGTGAAAAAGTAATTTGTCCGCCCATCAGTTCGGAGCGCTCGCGCATCGCAACCAGCCCAATGCCGCGTCGGCTCGGGCGCTCCGGAAATCCCGCGCCACGATCTTCAACTTCCAGTTCGAGCGCGCGTGCCAGAAAGCGCAACCGCACCCACGCCTGCTTCGAACCGGAGTGCCGCGCTACATTGTTCAGCGCCTCCTGCAATACGCGATAGATGTGCACCCCGGCGCCGCTCTCCACCGGAAACGACTGCCCCTGCTTGTCATAGGATATGGTAATTCCCGTTTGTCTTTCCACGGTGGGGATGTACCAATCGAGTGTGCTCTCGAGGCCGGCTTCGTCGAGCATCACCGGATGCAGGGCTTGAGAGAGGCTGCGCACACTCTCGAGCGTTGATTGGACAGTCTGAAGAACTTCCTGCAGGTCGGCGCGCAAAGAGGAGCCTTCCGGAGCGTGCGATCCGGCACGCCGTAACATGGAACCTACAGCGGTCAGGATCTGTCCGAATTCGTCATGGAGCTCCCGAGAGATGTAGCGAAGAGTGGATTCCTGGGTGGCGATCAACTTCTGCGCAAGTTCACTCCGGCGTTCTGAGATTTCGGCAAGGCGCGCAAAAAGCCGCCGGTTCCAGCGAATCAGAGAAAGGCCATTAAGGACAATCGCCAGCAGCGTCGCAGCCAGAAAAATATAAACCTGGCGTTGCACGCGATCGTAAATCTGAACGATACGTTGCCCGGCCTGCTCTTCATTTTCGCTGTTCTGCACCAGAAAGCGGGCGACGGCCGTGCTCAGGGCCGCCTGACGTTCCTGCAGTGAGACATGAATCTGCTCGCGCGCCTCCTTTTCTTTGCCGTCGCGGGCGAGGGTAAATACCCGGTCGACCGCATCCCAAAACTGCATGAAGGAGCTGGCGAGAAACGCGCTCTGCTCGGGCGTGCGGCTGGCTGCGGCGAAGCCCGCCTCGAGACGCATGGCGTCATCGAGATCGGTCCGGATGCGTTCAAACTGAGCCGACCAGGCGGTGAGCGGATAAGGCTCATCGCCGCTAAGCATGTCACGCATGTCTACGGCAAGCAGGTTTAAGTCGTTCTGAATGCGCAGTAACTGCAGCGAATCCTTACGGTTGCGATCGACTAGCTCTGTCTGCAGCTTGCGCAGACCGGTGACTTGCCAAGTGATGTACGCCGAGTACGCAATCACCGCGGACAGCGTGATGGCCAGACCCAGCAGCAGGCCGAACGTCGGCGATCGCTCCGGCGGAGACGGGCGGGACACGCATCGAGCATACATCGTGGGGATGGCGCATGTCACAGGGCGTTTGGACACCGCATTGGCCACGAGATGTGTGACAATGCGGTGATAATGATAATAATGAAGCCCGCAGAGGCTGATCGGAGTCAAACAGGAGATTGAGTTCCCCAGCAAAAGAAGCCGAGAAACCCCCGAAGATCCAAAGACTGAAGGCGGTATTGCCCGAAGTCTGGAAGCTAATGGCCCCGCGTCGCGGGCTTCTGACCGTGGGGTTCATGTTGATGGTGATCAACAAAGTCGCCGGTTTCGTTCTGCCCTACTCGTCTAAATTCCTGATTGACAACGTTGTTACCAAGAATCAGCTCTGGATGTTGCGGCCCCTGGTCGTGGCCGTTTTGTTGGCGACACTGATTCAAGGAGTCACTTCCTTTTCTCTTACGCAACTGCTTTCCAAAGCTGCGCAGCGCCTGATCGCTGAACTTCGCGAGGAAGTGCAAAAGCACATCTCACGGTTGCCGGTCGCCTTCTACGACGTCAACAAAACTGGGGCTTTGGTGTCTCGCATCATGAGCGACGTTGAGGGCGTCCGAAACCTCCTGGGCACCGGGCTCGTGGACTTTTCCGGCGGGATTGTGGCCGCGGCAATTGCGCTGGTGTTGCTGCTGCGCACCAGCGTTGCTCTGACGCTTATTGCGGTTGGCTCGTTGACTTGTTTTGCTCTTGTTCTGAGCCGCGCGTTCGCCACGATTCGTCCCATTTTTCGCGAGCGGGGGAAGATCAACGCTGAAGTTACGGGACGCCTGACGGAGTCGCTGGGCGGCGTGCGAGTCGTGAAGGGATACCACGCGGAAGAGCGCGAAGAGAAGACGTTCGCCGGTGGAGTCCGCCGGCTGCTAGACAATGTCATGCGCACGCTAACCGCGACTTCACTCATGAGTCTTTCGGCTAGTGTCCTGCTCGGCCTTGTCGGAGCCGCCACGATGTATGTCGGCGGCCGCCAGATGGTGGGCCATACCCTGACCGCCGGTGGCTACATTTCATACAATTTGTACCTCGTCTTTCTGGTAGCGCCTATCCTGCAGGTGGTTTCAATCGGGACACAAATTACCGAAGCCTTGGCAGGTCTGGAGCGCACTCAGGAAATCATGCGCGAGAGGCCGGAGGATCGGGACCCCAAGCGGTCAGTGACGTTACCGGACATTGTGGGCACCGTGGAATTTGAAAACGTCAGCTTCAGCTACGACGGAACTCAGGAGGTACTGCATAACATTTCGTTCGTCTCGCAGCCGGGAACGGTAACGGCGCTGGTCGGATCGTCCGGCTCGGGCAAATCAACCACCATCGGATTGATCTCAGCCTTTTATGTGCCGACGAAGGGAATGGTTCGCGTCGACGACGTCGATTTGAGCACTGTCAGGCTGGATTCGTTTCGCACGCGCCTGGGCGTAGTGTTGCAGGAGTCATTTCTGTTTGACGGGACGATCCGAGACAATGTCGCATTTTCGCGCCCGGAGGCGACCCAAGAAGAGATCATGCGAGCCTGCCGCATTGCGCGCGTCGATGAATTTGCTGAAACTTTCCCCGAAAAATATGACACGGTCGTGGGGGAGCGGGGCGTCAAGCTTTCCGGCGGGCAGCGACAACGTATCTCGATCGCGCGCGCCATTCTCGCTGAGCCGCGGATTCTGATTCTCGACGAGGCAACGTCGAGCCTCGACTCGGAATCGGAACAATTGATCCAGCAAGGACTCTCTTATTTGATGCAGGGACGTACGACATTCGTAATTGCGCATCGCTTATCGACCATCCGGCGAGCCGATCAGATCTTGGTGATGGAGCAGGGACAAATCGTGGAACGCGGCACGCACGCCCAGCTCTACGCCGCTCGTGGACGCTACTACGATCTGTATACCCGGCAGCAGGGAGTCGAAGAGAATCTTTTTCTGGCACCGGGCGAGGGCGATACCGTTGCGGTGGGCGCCAATGGCGCGGATGCTAAGAACGGTGATGTGAAAACGGGCGACGCCCTGCGCGTGCTGCGAGGAGAGATGCGCTAGCCACCATGACGACCCTGCCTGTGGTTTCAGCCGAGCGTTCTACTGCAGCCATACGCAGTGAAAATCTCTGCCGGCACTATCGCATGGGCGAAACCGTGATTCGCGCCGTCGACGGCGTCTCGCTTGAAGTGCAGCCCGGTGAATTTGTGGCTCTGCTCGGCACTTCAGGCTCCGGAAAGTCATCAATGTTGAATCTGATTGCGGGCCTCGATCGCCCGACTTCTGGAAGCGTCATCGTTCAAGAGCGAGATTTGGCGAAACTCTCCCGGGAAGAACTCGCTAGGTACCGGTTGCATGTTGTCGGGATGGTCTTTCAATCATTCAACCTTATCTCCAGTATGACGGTCGCGGAAAATGTGGAACTCCCTCTGCGGTTTGCCGAGGTCGAACGCGGACGTCGCGAATCGCTATCCCGCCAAGCTTTGGAAAGAGTGGGGCTGAAGGCGCGCATGCACCACCGTCCGAGCGAGCTTTCAGGAGGAGAGCAGCAGCGGGCCGCTCTGGCGCGTGCTCTGATCAACCGCCCCAAGCTCTTACTGGCGGACGAACCAACCGGCAATCTCGACAGCCACACCGGCATCGAAATCATGGACATAGTCCAGGGACTCAATCGCGAGTTAGGGATGACCGTTGTGATGGTGACGCACGAGCGAGCATTGGCTGAGCGCTATGCCCAGCGAATGATGTTTCTGGCAGACGGAAAGCTGATCGACGATCGACCCAACCGCCCTGATCAGCATGGAGGGAATTCGTGAAGATTCCTGACCTGACCGAACTCGCCCTGCGTAACCTGCGCGAGTCGCTGTTGCGAAACTCGCTCACAACGATCGGAATCTCGGTCGGAGTTGCGTCTTTGGTGGCGATGCTTTCTCTCGGAACCGGCTTGCAGCAATTGTTCTCGCGCCGGCTGGAAAAGTCAGGTCTCTTCGACACGATTTTCGTTTCTTCCCGCCGCGAAATGCGCAACATGGGACGGGAGGAGGAACGAAGCGGTCCCACTCCCGGCGAAAGCCGCGTTTTGGATGAAAAAGCCCGGGTGGAGATGGAGAGGCTCCTCAACGTCAGCGAGGTGTATCCAGATATCCGCTTCTCGTCGGAACTGCAGTTTGAAGCCAAGCCCCACCTGACCATGATTTCGGCTCTGCCCCTGTCTGCCAAATCGAATGATGCGTTCGAGGGAATGCAGGGCCGTTTCTTTTCGTCCGACACGGCGCCCGAGGTCATTCTGCAAAAAGCATTTGCGGAGGAGTTACTCGGCAAAACTCCGCCGCTTGGTTCGCCTGAGCTGGGCGTAGTGGAGTTGGCGAAACCTCTGCTGGGGAAGCAGCTTACAATGCATTATGCGCAGCGTGGAGCCAGTCCCACGCCGCCTGTGGCATCGCCTGACGCGGCATCTGAAGACGGCGACGCCGGCGGAGCATCCTACTCTGTTGTATCGCGCGAGCAAAAGCTGACCATCGTTGGCGTCTCCGATCTCGACCCCGAGAGCATGCGCGGACCCATGCGTGCGCGAGTGTTTCTTCCCCTGCGCTTCGCTGAGAGTCTCCATGTGATGCAACTTGCCGATCTGCGCGAGATTTCGCGAGCCGCCAGCGACCAGCCGGTGTATGCCTCGGTCAGCGTGCGGGTGAAAGATCCGTCGAAAATCCAAGGTGTCGAGGAAGCAATCAAGAAAATGGGATTTACGACTTTCTCCATTCTTGACGCCAGCCATAGCTTGCAGCAGGTCTTCAAGGTCTTGTATGCGTTTCTTGGAATCTTCGGCAGCCTCGCTTTGGCAGTTGC
>Ga0126381_100001964_pt1 | contig 22119 bp, 21 predicted proteins | sample PanSoiMetPlot_28_FD_96465 | JGI IMG/M metagenome (GOLD analysis project Ga0126381, IMG submission 96465) | Tropical forest soil microbial communities from Panama - MetaG Plot_28 | ecosystem: Environmental > Terrestrial > Soil > Tropical forest > Bulk soil | place: Panama | collected 2016-02-17
TTCTTCTATCGTGGTGCCGCGCTCGGCGGCGCGGGCCACGCCATTGCGTGCGCCGAGCTCGGTGCGTGTCAACTCCCCGGCAGATCGCATTGACGTTGATGTGTGGCGGCCGAGCTGTGTCGGATATCTTGCCGCAGCGATTCTTCAATCAATCACTCTGCTGATTGATTATAATTTGGTGCAAGATGTCAAGCGTCGGCCCGAAACAGCACGTCTTCGCCAGTCTTGCCGGGATCGCGCAGGCGCTCGGCCATGCGCATCGTCTCGAACTGCTCGAACATCTCGGGCAGGGCGAGCGCAGCGTCGAGGATTTGGCGGTGCGGGCCGGTCTGACCCTCGCCAACACATCCCGGCACCTGCAGCTTCTCCGCCGCGCCGCGCTCGTCGAGGGCCGGCGCGAGGGCAAGCGCGTTTATTATCGGCTCGCGGGCGACCATGTGGTGGTCGTTCTATTGAGCGCCCTCAGCCGGGTCGGCGAGCGCAACAGCGCCGAAATCGCGCGGGTGACGGCAAGTTACTTCCGGGCGCGCGACGAGTTCGAGCCGGTCTCACGCGACGAGTTGCTCGACCGGCTGCGCTCCGGAACGGCGACAGTCCTCGATGTCCGCCCCGAGGACGAGTTTGCTCATGGCCACTTGCCCGATGCGCTCAACATCCCGTTGTCGCAATTGGAGCGGCGGTTGGCCGAGCTGCCGGCGGATCACGAGATCGTCGCCTATTGTCGCGGCCCCTGGTGCGTTCTCTCGTTCGAGGCGGTCGCGTTGCTGCGCCGGCGCGGTTATCGCGCGCGGCGACTGGAGGACGGGTTCCCCGAATGGAAGACGGCCGGACTGCCGACCGGCCATGGCCTCTAGAACGCCGGTGGAAATTTTTTCATTCCAGGGAGAGGATCGAGCTATGAGCGACGTCGAGCAATTCGAGGGCGGGTGCCTATGCGGCGCGGTGCGCTTTGTGGCTAATGGTCAACCAAAATGGGTATCCTGGTGCCATTGCCAGAGCTGCCGTAAGCACAGCGGCGCGCCCGTTTCCGTTTTCGTGGCGTTCGAGCGCGACAGGTATACCGTCACCAAAGGCGAGATCACCAAATTCAACTCATCGCCTCGTACGCGGCGCGGGTTTTGCGCCAAATGCGGTTCGACCTTAACCTGCGAAAGCGAAGGACGACCCACCGAAACGCACTTCCATGTCGGTGCCCTTGACCAGGCCGCGCAATTTCAGCCGACGCGGCACATCTTTCCCGAAGAGCGCTTGCCTTGGTTACTTATAGGGGATGCCTAGGACAGCCGCCTTGATGAACGAGCTCAGTGAGATGTAATTTGCTGATTCGACATCCATAAAATTGCCTAATTAGCATAGCATAATTCCGGCCGAATGCGGCGCCTCGTTGAAAAGGGCGCGACCACGGTATGGAGTTGCATATGCACGATGAGGTGAAGGAGAAGACCGCGGAGCAGGTACGCGCGCGGCCGTTTCAAAAAGGACGATCGGGAAATCCGGCGGGCCGCCGCTTGGGCTCGCTCAACAAGGCGACGCTGGCTGCCCAAGCGCTGCTTGCGGGCGAAGCGGAGGCGCTGACGCGTAAGGCCGTCGAGGCGGCGCTCGCCGGCGACGTGACGGCGATGCGGCTGTGCCTCGAACGGATCTTGCCGCGCGAGCGCGCGGTGGAGTTCGCGCTGCCGCCGATCAAGAGCGCGGCCGATATCGCGCAGGCGATGGGGGCAGTGGCTGCGGCGCTCGCCGGCGGCCTCATCACGCCCGCAGAAGCGCAAGCCATTGCCAGGGTCTTCACGACCTTCGTGCAGACCATCGAGACGAGCGATTTCGATCAGCGCCTGCAGAGCCTCGAAGCCCGCCAAGCCGAAGACCGGTCGCGCCAACCCAATGCTTGGATGCATCGGGGGATTTCAACCTGAAGAGGAGTTCCCGCTGCAGACCCGCTGCAGATGCAGCGGGATGTCGTATTCGAAACAACCAAAAGTAGGTAACGACCCGGAGGCGAAGATGACGTTGCCGTTTTCAAGCCGCTTTCGACTGGCCGCGGATCTCGAGATCTGCCGCATCCTGAATGGAATGTGGCAGGTTTCCGGCGCCCACGGCCGCATCGATCCCGTGCGCGCCGTCGAGGAGATGTTCCTCTATCACGACGCCGGGCTCACAACCTGGGACTTGGCCGACCATTACGGCCCTGCCGAGGATCTGGTCGGAGCTTTCCGGCGCGAGTTCACCGCCCGTCGCGGGGCCGGCCGGCTCCATGAAATTCAGGCCTTCACAAAGTGGGTTCCGCAACCGAGGCGGATGACCCGGCAGCTCGTCGATCAGGCGATCGGGATTTCGCTTTCACGGATGGGTGTGGACCATTTGGACCTGCTGCAATTCCACTGGTGGGATTACAGCGATAACGCCTATCTCGACGCCCTCAAACACCTCTACGATCTGCAGCACGAGGGCAAAATCCGTCACCTCGCATTGACTAATTTCGACACCGAGCATCTGCGAGTGATCTTGGACCACGGCATTCCAATCGTCTCGAACCAGGTGCAGTACTCATTAGTCGATCAACGCCCCGAAATGCGAATGGCGGAGTTCTGCCGCGATCACGCAATAACGCTATTGACCTACGGCACACTGCTGGGCGGGCTGCTTTCCGAGAAATACCTGGGCTGCCCCGAGCCGGGCCGAGCCGCGCTCGACACCGCCTCGTTGCGGAAATACAAGAACATGGTCGATGCGTGGGGTGGCTGGGCGCTGTTCCAGGAGTTGCTCGCGACGCTGAGATGGATCGCCGACAAGCACAAGGTGAGCATCGCCAACGTCGGCGTCCGCTACGTACTGGACCGGCCGGCAGTGGCCGGGGTTATTGTCGGCGCCCGCCTCGGCGTAGCACAGCACATTGCGGACAATGCCCGGGGGTTCGGCTTTGCGCTCGACGGGGACGATCTCACCGCGATAGCAACGGTTCTGGCCAAATCACGCGACTTGATGCAATTGATCGGCGACTGCGGCGACGAATATCGCTAGCAGTACGCCTGATAGCAATGCTCATCCGTCCCATCAGAGGTGAAGATATGTCGATTTCGTCTTACGCATCCTTCGACGAGGCGCTCGGTATTCTTGCCGGATATGGCATTGTCCTCAAGAACGGCAACAGCAACCACGCGCCGATGGTCGCCGAGGCGCTGTGCGCAATGGACCGCCCACAGGCGGTCATGCCGTGGATCGCAGCGTATAAGGACCGCCTCTTGCCAGCGCCCCCGGACGCCGATCGGATCAGCCCGGAAATTTGGCGCAATGCGCTCGGCCGGCGCGACCGCTTTACGGATTGGGCCGAGTCTTTTGTGGAAGAGCTGCGGCAATCACCCTGGCCCGAGGTGCTGGACCGGTGGATGGGGCGGCTGGCCCCCGGGTTCTGCGGCGCTGCCACGCATGGGATCATCCGGGTCGGCCATGCTGTCCGCAGTTTGGCGGTCGCCGAGACGCCGGCGCGGCGGCGCGAACTCGGCGATGCGCTGGCGAGCTGGGCAGCCACCTACCAGGAACTTCCTACGAGCGATCGCATGATGGATACCGCAATGCCGCCGATCCAGGCGATCGCAAAGGTTCCGGTTATTCCTCCGCAGCGCCGCCGCAATCTGGGAAACATCACCGCATCGCTGGCGATGCTCGACGATTTTCCCGAATTTGCGCCAGTAATCGGATTGATCGATGTCGGTGGCGATATCGAACAGTTACTGGCGGAAACGACTGAAATATTCGCACGGATCTACCTGGGAAATGCCCACGACGTGCAGACGACAATCGTTTTCATTCATGGCGTCACCAGCTTGTCGGCGTTGGCCGGAATAATCCCCTACATCGGTCGAACCGCGGCGCGCTCGGCAGTCCGTTATGCGTGGCAGGCCGGCTGCGCACTTTACGCCTGCTTTGGCACCGAACCCATGGCAGAAGAGATCGAGCCGCGCAGATCAGGCTCTGACGCGCTGATCGATCGCGCTATCGCCAATGGCGATGAGCATGTCATCAAATTCACCGAAGCCTGCTTGCGCCGGGACGCCGTCGTCCCGTCACCGGCCTACGGTGCGGCTGCCAATCACGCCATCAACACAATTCGCCGCCGCTGATCCGTCACGCAAAGGAACTGCCGATGCCCCAGAACAACCGGACGCGGGCTGCAGCTTTTTCGCGACGCTGCCGCTCCCGTGCATTGCGGTACTCTTCCAGTGCCGCACGGTCGGCTTCGTTGACCGAGGCCTGGGTTGGGACGACGCATGCAGTCGGACAGCGCGTCACTCCTTTTGTCCGGATGTATTCTGCAATGACGGTTTCGCAGTTGTCGTCGGAGATCACAAGCATTGATGTCTCCCTAGTAATGGGCCGAAGGACTGAAGGGTTTCTGACGGCTCTCGCAATGGCGGCACAAATCACTGCAGCCAAGCCGAGGCCAATGATGCGACAGCCGCCCAGATGGCTGCCCAGACTCCCAGTGCGGACAACAGAACCAGTATCCAAAAAGCTTCTTTGGTCAAAGCAAAGGCGACTTCGTATGTCGACCTGTTGGATCGCAATAGCCGGCGCGGCAGTCCGCAGACATTGACGGAACAATCGTGCGGCGGTATGAAGCTGCGTTCCACCAGCTCCTCCCTCGATTGTGAAAATCGGTACTGCGCTGATGGCCAATAAATGAGCGGGGATTACGACTGGCACCAGACGGCATTGACCTTAACCGCGGTTAGTCATTGCGCCGTCTATTGCACGTCAAAAAGTTGTCCGCCACGTCTTTCTAATCGGATTTGACGAAAGTTTGGATAAACAGCGCTGGGTTGGCGGTGCGGTGGCTGACGGCTACTTCGGTCATCGAACCGCAAATCTTGACGCATGGGGGATACTCTGCAGATAATCGCTGCGTCCAAGGGGTGCCCCGACAGGGGGCTGAGAGGCCGCCGGCTCGCATCCAACCACCCGTGTTGGACCGGGGCGCGGCAACCCTTCGAACCTGATCCGGGTCGTACCGGCGTAGGGACAGGAACATCTCGGCAACAAGCCGGCCTCCTCTTCGCAGATGCTCCCGGGTCTTCGTTTCACTGGTGCAACGGAGATCCACGATGCACGATTCCGCTCCACTCCCATCCGCAAAGCTCATGCCGAAGGTAGAGGAACTGCGGGTCACCACCGGGCCGTTCCCGGCCTCGCGCAAGATTTATTCGCCGGGCCGGTTGCATTCCGAGATTGCGATCGCAATGCGCGAGATCGACCTCGAGGCGTCATCCGGTGAGCCGCCGGTGCGCGTTTACGACACGTCCGGTCCCTATTCCAACCCGGCGACCGAGGTCGACATCAACCGGGGTTTGCCCGAATTGCGCAAGCCGTGGATCCTGGCGCGCGGCGATGTCGAATTCTATGAGGGCCGCGAGGTCAAGCCAGAGGACAACGGCTTGCGCCGCGGTGAGGCCAGCGCGGTGTCGCTATTCGATCGCGGCCGCCGCCAGGTACTCCGCGCCAAGCCGGGTTCGGCAGTGACTCAAATGGCGTATGCCAGGCGCGGCGTCATTACTCCGGAGATGGAATACGTCGCGATCCGCGAGAACCTCGGCCGCGAGAAATTGCGGCGGGAAGGGACGGTCGATGGCGAGTCGTTCGGCGCTGCGATCCCGGACTATGTGACGCCGGAATTCGTGCGCGACGAGATCGCCCGCGGCCGCGCGATCATTCCGAACAACGTCAACCACTCGGAAACTGAGCCGATGATCATCGGCCGGAATTTCCTCGTGAAGGTCAACGCCAATATCGGCAATTCGATCGTCACCTCCTCGGTCGCCGAGGAGGTCGAAAAGATGGTGTGGGCGACGCTCTGGGGCGCCGACACGGTCATGGATCTCTCGACCGGCCGCAACATCCACACGATCCGGGAATGGATCATCCGCAACGCGCCGGTGCCGATCGGCACGGTGCCGATCTACCAAGCGCTCGAAAAAGTCGGCGGCAAGGCCGAAGAGTTGACCTGGGAATTGTTCCGCGACACGTTGATCGAGCAGGCGGAGCAAGGGGTCGACTACTTCACGATCCATGCCGGGGTGCGGCTCGCCTACATCCCCCTGACCGCGTCGCGCGTGACTGGCATCGTCTCGCGCGGCGGCTCGATCATGGCGAAGTGGTGCCTCGCCCATCACCAGGAGAGTTTCCTCTACACGCATTTCCGCGAAATCAACGAGATCATGCGGGCTTATGACGTGAGCTACTCGTTGGGCGACGGCCTCAGGCCCGGATCGATCGCCGACGCCAACGACCGCGCTCAGTTCGCCGAGCTCGAGACGTTGGGTGAGCTGACGAAAATCGCCTGGAAAGACGGCGTCCAGGTCATGATCGAAGGCCCCGGCCATGTGCCGATGCACAAGATCAAAGTCAATATGGACAAGCAGCTCGAGGAATGCGGCGAGGCGCCGTTCTACACGTTGGGACCGCTGACGACCGACATCGCGCCGGGCTACGACCACATCACCAGCGGCATCGGCGCGGCGATGATCGGCTGGTTCGGGACGGCGCTCCTCTGCTACGTCACGCCGAAAGAGCACCTCGGGCTCCCCGACCGTGACGACGTCAAGACCGGCGTCATCACCTACAAGATTGCCGCGCACGCGGCCGATCTCGCGAAGGGCCACCCGGCCGCGCGCGAGCGCGACGACGCGCTGTCGCGGGCGCGCTTCGAGTTCCGTTGGCGCGACCAGTTCAATCTGTCGCTCGACCCCGAGACGGCCGAGAAATTCCACGACCAGACTCTGCCCGCTGAGGGCGCCAAGCTCGCGCATTTCTGCTCGATGTGCGGCCCCAAATTCTGCTCGATGCAGATCACGCAGGAGATCCGCGACTACGCCCGCGCCGGAATGGAAGAGAAGTCGAAGGAATTCCTCGCGCACGGTGCCGAGATCTATACCGACGAGCACGGCCAACCGAGGGTCGCGGCTGAATGAGCCCCTCCCACTCCCTCCCCCGCAAGCGCCGCAAGCGGGGAAGGGTTAGGGTGGGGGCGGCTGAAGGCCCGACCGGAACGCCAACCGGCAAGGAGGGTCGCCGCTACCCGGATCGCCCGATCGTCGGGGTCTTGGCGGTGGTGATGCGCGGCGACCGCTTGCTCGTCGTGCGCCGCGCCAATCCGCCGATGCCCGGCCGCTGGGGGTTTCCCGGCGGCGTCCTCGAATTGGGCGAAACCGTCGCGCAAGGCGCGATGCGGGAGCTGTTGGAGGAGACCGGGGTGAAGGCGGAAGCCGCTGGTCCCTTGACTGTCATCGACACGATCGACCGCGACCCTGAAGGGCGCGTTCGGTACCACTACACCCTGGTGGCGGTCATCGGGCTCTGGCAGTCCGGTGAGGGCGTCCCCGGCGATGATGCCGACGAAGTCGCTTGGCTGACCCGCAGCGAGATCATCGCGCGGAACTTGCTGACTGCGCCGGCTCTCGTGCCGCTCATTGACCTCGCCCTGCAGAGGAGGTCGTTTTGAGAGGGTTTGCGCTCGGCGTCTTAGCGACGATCATCGTCACTGTAGGAGCCGGTTACCTCGTGCTCCGCAATGGCCTCATCCCGGCCAATGCCGACGCCAAGCCTGGCGGGTTAGAGACCTGGGCGGCAGGCGTCTCACTCGATGCGATGCTTGCTCACGAGGCACCCAAAGGCCCCAATCCGGTCGCGTTGACGGATGCGAATCTGGTCGCTGGCGTGAACCTTTACGGGGAGCACTGTGCGATTTGCCACGGTACGGCGAAAGGCGATGCTTCGGCTTCGCCGATTGCAAAAGGGGAATATCCTCCACCTCCGCAGCTGGCGATGGACGGCGTCGAAGACGATCCCGAAGGCTATTCCTTCTGGAAAATAGCGCACGGGATCCGCTGGACCGCAATGCCAGCGTGGAGAGGCACGTTGACGGACCAGCAGATCTGGACCCTCGCCCTGTTCCTGAAGCATATGGATAAGCTTTCGCCTGCCGCGGAACAGGCATGGCAGAACGTCCGTAATTGAACCGGCAATAGGTTATGCTTCCGTCCACCGGTGTTACGACCCCTATGCTAGCCGCGGATCGGCGTCACGACGAGGGTGACGGCCGCGATGCTTCACGATCTCCAGCGGCATTCAATCCACGCCCAGCCGCCGGCCTCCACCTGTTGCCCGTAACCGAGAGTCCAGTTGGCGTCAGGATGTGCTCGAACTTCGTGAGGATGGTCGCCCTGCTCGGCACGTGGCGGGAGGGTGAGGGTGTTGCCGACGATGACGCCGACGAGCTCGCTTGGCTAACCCGCTCCGAAATCGTCGAGCCGGGGCTGCCTACCGCCCCGGCGCCGCTGCCCCTAATCGACCTCGCGCCGGCGTGTTGTGACCGATAATCAAAGGTTCCGGGGTCAAGACTGAGGATCGAGGCGGCCAGCGCCGCCCGAGCCAATGAGCTGCTCTATGCATGTGTAAAATTCGCCCAAGCGCCACGGCTTCCGTAACAACGGGCCGGGGGGAGCATCGTCGGGGCGTTGTTCCCCAGGGTATCCGGTGATGTAAAGGACTTTGACGTCGGCGCGCATCTCTCTCGCGCGACGTGCAAGCTCCCATCCGTCGATCCCCGGCATACGGATGTCGGTGATTACGAGAGACAGGCGCGGTTCGCGCTGGATCCGATCCAGACCTTCTGCTCCGTTTTGTGCGGTGATGACGTCATATCCGCGATCCAGCAACAGTTCTTCCAAGAGAACGCGGATCCCGTCATCGTCGTCCACGACGATCAGCATTTGGCGCAAGGTTCAGTCGTAGGTGCCGAACCGATAGCACATTGACGGAATTGCGCAACATTTGGTTAAGAGAAACGGTGTCGCAATGTTCTTTCAGCGGATGGTGACCTCGACGCGCCTGTTGCGCTGCTCCGGGACGCCCCGCGGCGTCGGAATAAGGGGATTGTTCGCTCCGTGATACGCAACCTCGATGATGTCGTGAGGAACGCCAGCCGCAACGAGCGCGTCGCTTATTGTCTCGGCGCGTTTAAGAGATAACGCCAGGTTGTAGGGATCGGCTCCCGTCGCGTCCGCATGACCGACGACGCTGATATCGACGTTTGGTGTACCTTTTGCCACGGCGATCGCAGCGGCTAAGTCGCTACGCGATCGAGGGTCGAGCTCAGCCAAACCGGTCTGAAAATAAAGGATATAGACGACCGGCTTCCGCGGCATGGCTTCCAGAGCGCCGGCGAAGTCGCTGTCGACGTCGGACCGCTGCGCGGTAAAGACGTCGTGGAGCGATGCTTCCGATCCCGCGTTGACCGCGGCGAGCGGTTTCACGAGCTCGGCGGTGCTGCCGCCCTCGTGAACAGCGACCTTGCCAACAGTGCCGTTCTCGTCGGGGAGCAGGACGACGACATTGGCGGGCAGGCTGCAACCCGTCAGCGCCAACAATAGCGCCAGCGCCACTGCGCGCGCTCTCATTACTGTTTTTCTGCTCGGACGAGCAACCTCGTCCCACGTGCACCGACGGTGAATCCGGGCGTTTCGATCGACATCGCGTCCGGCGCAAGCTTTTCGGTGAGCCCTGAAATGTATTCGAGGGTTCCATAAGTCAGGCTTAAGATAAAGCCGTACTGCTCGGTGGCTGGCTTGAAGACAAAATGTTTGAGCTCGATCCGGCTGTTCGGGCCCAGTGAGAGCCGCGTATTGTCGCGGAAGGTGACGCCGAGCTCACCATCGCCGCCAGTCTCTAGCCGATCATTTTCGTAGACCGGCATGGCGAGCGCGGCAGGAGTCGCATTGGCGCCATGTGTCACCGTAGCTGTTCCTGATAGCGTCTTTACAAAGCCGACTGAAGCCTCTTCGGCGCGAGCCGACATTCCTATCGCGAAAACAATGGCCGTGAGGGCCGACCACAAACTGCGCATCTCGGCGGACTTTCTGTTTCTTGGTGAAGTCAGGTCGAACGAATGCCGAGCAACCTTTGCAACCACATTCCCAGTTCCTCCATCCGGTACGGCTTGCGGATCACTTGAAATCCTCTCGTAACAGCATCAGAGGCGGCGTCTGTGTGGCCGCTGGTGAGTAATATCGGGACATTCGGGAACTCGCTTCTCATAGTCTCGGCGAGATCGAGGCCGTCCATCCCGTCGGCCATTATGATGTCTGCGAAGACGAGATCGATCTTCTGCCCCTCGCGCAGCAAAGCGAGCGCCGCATTTGCCTGGTGCACAACCTTGATGTCGAGTTGCCATTCCGCGAACAGCTGGGCGGCTAGATCGGCGAGGACGGGCTGGTCCTCGACGACCAACACGGTGCCGGTCGTGCGGTACGCCGCTTCAGGAGCAGTCGAGGCTGTCGCTGCAGTCGGCGCGTTCGCCACCGGCAGATACATTCGAACGACGGTTCCCCGGCCTGGCTCGCTTTCGATGTCTACCGTGCCGCCGGACTGATGCACGAAGCCGTGCACCTGACTGAGACCGAGACCGCTGCCGGCGCCAACCTCCTTTGTCGTCATAAAGGGGTCGAAGACCCGGGGAAGGATTTCCCGCGGGATCCCCAATCCATTATCGGCGAGCTCGATCAAGACGTAGCGGCCGGCAAGGCCGAGCCGATCATCCTGAATCGCCCGGTTTTCTGCTGAAATACGGAGCGTGCCGCCGCTGGGCATGGCGTCCCGAGCATTGAAGCCGAGGTTAAGCAGGGATAGCTGGAGTTCGCCAAGATCGATTTCGACTTCCCACAGATCACGCGGGATGTCCGTCTCGATCCTTATGTTAGCGGGGAAGGTTTCGCCGATCAGTATTGCAAGGTTACGAAGCTGCTCGGAGGGCGCGATCGGCTCCGGTTGGAGAGGCTGTTGGCGGGCGAAGGAGAGAAGCTGCCACGTCAACCTGGCGCCTCGCTCGGCTGCCGCTGTGGCCGCCGCCAAATACCGACGGACCGGCTCGACGTCGGATTTCGGGCGCGAAGCGAGGTCCAGATTGCCGAGGACGATCGCCAGCAAATTATTGAAATTATGCGCGACGCCGCCGGCGTTCGTGCCTACGGCTTGCAGCCTTTGCGTCTGCTGAAGGACCTCCTCGATGCGGCGCCGCTCCGTCACGTCGGCGACGACACCCGCTATGCGCGTGGGCGAGCCGTCCTCGGAATGGTAGACGCGTCCGTCGACGACAATCGAACGCAGGCTTCCATCCTCCCGGCGGATCCGGCATTGGAAGTGCAAGGTACCCGTTTTCATCGCTGCATCTAGACTGAGCGCCACGACATCCCGGTCTTCGGCAGTCACGTGTGCAAGCAGCGTCTCGCGCCCCCACTCGGGGGGCGGATCTGGATACCCGAAAATCTCGTCATGACGCGCCGACCGGCGCGAAACGCCGCCGATCAAATCGGCGTCCCACATGCCCAACTGGGCCGCGTCGAGCGCAATCGCGAGGCTTTCCCGCGCGTTCTCCGCGTCTGTTCGTAGCTCGGCCTCTCTCAAGGCATTGGCAAGCTCGGCTTCCGTGCTGCGTCGCGTACGAACCTCCTGATGGGTGCGTTCGGCCAGAACGATGAGATTGGTCCCGAGCAGTGCGGTGACCGGAAGCGTCGCATCAAACAAAAGCCCTGCGGTCGCGAACGCACCGAAGGAACCGGCACCGAGCAGGATCACAGCGCTGCCACATAGGAAGGCGTAAGCTTTGTCCCCCATCCGGCCGAACAGAAGCATCGCCGCTATCGCGAGCACTGACGCAAGCAACCGTTCGAAGGCGGGTGCGAAGCCAGGACGCCGCAGCAAATCGCCTACGAGCAAGCTCTCGACCAGCTGCGCCTGGATGGAGACCCCGCTTTGCAAGTGTCGCAGCGGCGTCTCGAACGCGTCGCCGAGACCCGGCGCACTCGTTCCGATCAGCACGACCCGATCGCGAAAGACCGCAGGATCGATCTTGCCTGTCAGCACCCGTTCGGCTGGCACCGATGGTACGGTTGCGTTGGTGGCATAGCGAAGCCAGACACCGCCTGCAGTGTCGGTGCGAATGGGTCTGTCACCAATCTCCAGCGTGCATCCGCCGGTCGGTTCTGCGCGAAAGCTGATCCGCTCCGCCCCGGTAGCCACGCGCACCACCTCGACGCCGAAGCTCGGTATCAGTACCGACCCGACCCACGCCACGGTCGGCATTCTCCGCATTATCCCGTCAGCTTCCGGCGGGACTGTAACGAGGCCGGTGCCTCTGGCAGCATCTGCAAGCGTCAATTGTGGCCAAGACGCGGACCTATAATGCGGCAAGACGGCCCGGGTGTCCTTGCCGGCCTCAAAAACGGGTGTGATGGCAGGCATAGGGTGCGGCGGGAACGCGCCATCGGGGTCGGCGGCGGCCGCGAGGACTCCGGGTACCTGACGCAGGCTCGCGGCGAGGGTCGCATCGGTGTCATGGTCGCTGCCCCCGAGCCGGTCCGCTTCCGTGAGTAAAAGATCGATGCCGACGACCCGTGCCGACGCCGCCATTTCCACGAGCCGGGCGAGCCGATCACGTCGCCAGGGCCACTGCCCGATATGACGGATCGACTCGCTGTCGATGTCGATGACCAAGGTCCGGGGCGTTGGCCGCGAGCTGGGCCAGTAACGTTCGTAAGCGTCAAATACCCAATTGCGCAGGTTCGCCAGCGGACCGTTCGGCGTCGCATCGGCGGTGAGGATGATGGCCAAGCCGACCAGGGTTGCCGCAACTCTTGTCCGCATCGCGCCGCGCCACCAGGCGGCAACCCGAGGCGGAAGGGAAGGGAGTATGCGCATCAACGCCTGTGCCACTCGGGCGGCACGTAGTCTCCGCTGCTGAATTAACCGTAATTCGCTAGCGAGATCGCGTCAAGGCCGACAACTCCGCGAGTGCATTGCCGCAAGGCAGGGCGGGCCGGTCCAATAACGATGATCGGTGCGATCGACGCGGACTGCCCTTGCGCTCGCACCGGGCGAGTAACGGCTTCTCCCCGACCGTACCGCTGTTAGATTAGTGCCAGGAAGAGCAGCTGGGGTCAGACAGGCAGATCGATGCGAGGAGGAGAAATGCGAGCAGATTACGTTATCGTCGGGGCTGGCTCGGCAGGATGCGTGCTCGCCAACCGGCTGACGGAGGACCCCGCAATCCGGGTGGTGCTGATCGAGGCCGGGGGTCGCGACTGGCACCCGCTCATCCACATTCCTGCCGGGTATATGAAGCTGATGGATCATCCGACCCTGACCTGGGGGTTCACGGCTGAGCCCGATCCCGGCACCAACGGGCGCGCCATTCTCTACCCGCGAGGACGGGTGCTGGGCGGCTCCAGCTCGATCAACGGGATGATCTATGTGCGGGGCCAGCCGGAGGATTTCGACCATTGGGCGCAGCTGGGCAATCGGGGTTGGTCATGGGACGATGTATTGCCATTCTTCAAGAAGGCCGAGGATTGGGAGGGTGGTGCCGACGAATTCCACGGCGAGGGCGGCCCGCTTCTGACCTCCCGCACCTCCGACAAGCCGTTTCTGTGCCAAAAGATGATCGAGGCCGGCATCGAGATCGGCCTGGAATACCGCGAAGACGTCAACCACCTGCCGCCCGGTGCCGGGGACAATATCGGCTGGGTTCAGCAGACCCGCCGCGGACGTCGCCGGCAGAGCGCGGCGCGGACCTATTTGCGCCCGGCCATGAAGCGTCCTAACCTCCAGGTTGTGACCAATGCGCTGGTGCATCGGATCGTGTTCGACGGTAATCGTGCCGTCGGCGTCGAATACGCGCGCGGCAATGGGGCAGAGCGCGCCGAAGCCGCGCGTGAGGTGATCCTCGCGGCGGGCGCGATCGGCTCGCCGCATGTACTGCAGCTCTCGGGGATTGGGGATCCCGACCACCTGGGCCGTGCCGGCATCCCGGTGCGCCACGCTTTGCCGGGGGTCGGCAAGAATCTGCAGGACCATTACATCGCTCGCGTCACCTGCTCGGTCACCGGCGCCAAGACGTTGAACGAGAAGTCGCGCGGCCTGCCTTTCGCCCGCGAGGTATTGCGCTATGTCTTTGCCGGCACGGGAATGTTGACCTACGCGGCCTCGCTGGTCGCTGCCTCGGTCAAGGTGCTGGAGGAATCGGCGACCCCAGACGTCCAGTGTCTGTTGGCCTCCGGCAGCTTTGCGCCGGGGCCGGTGCGGCGGCTCGACGGCACGCCGGGCATGACCGCCGGCATGTGGCAGATGCGGCCCTTGTCGCGCGGCTATGTCGAGGCGCGCTCAAACCACCCAGGCGACCCGCCGGCGATCAACCCGCGCTACCTTTCCGACGACGCGGATCGCCGCGCCGTGATCGGCGGGCTGAAGATGGTGCGGCGCATCTTTGCTGCCGCAGCGCTAAAGAATTACGTGGTCGCCGAGACCCTCCCGGGCAGCGATGTGCAGAGCGACGACGAGGTGCTGGACTACGCACGGCAATATGGCTCCACGGTCTTTCACGCGACCTGCACCTGCAAAATGGGCGCGGACGCAATGGCGGTCGTCGACGACCATTTGCGCGTCCACGGCTTGCAAGGGCTGCGCGTCATCGACGCCTCGGTGATGCCGACCGTTACCTCGACCAATACCAACGCGCCGACGATCATGATCGCCGAGAAAGGCGCCGCGATGGTACTCGACGAAGGGCGGCAAAAACTGGCGGCATGAGGGGAGTGAGGACGTCCGGTGCGATCTACGCAAACTGCAGCTCGCGATCGCCGATTGGCGCAAAATACGCGTCGACCATACTGTCAGTGACCTCGGCCAAGGTCGCCGGGCGCCATTGCGGCGTGCGATCCCGATCGATCAGCATTGCGCGCACCCCTTCGTAGAAGTCGTGCCCGGTCATGACGTGCTGGGTCAGTCGGTACTCGAGGGTGAGCGCCGCGTCGAGGTCGTACTCCCTGCCGATCATCAGCTGGCGTAAGGCGATCTTGAGGCTGGTCGGCGATTTGGTGAGGAGGCCGGCTCGGGTTTTAGCTGCCCAATCTGCGTGCGCCCCATCCCCTGCAGCTTCAGTCGCCAGTGCGTCGAGAATCGCCTCGATACTGTCGTGCGCAAAGCACCGGTCGATCACCGGATGCAACGCGGCGAGCGGGGCCGGATGCGGATCGACGGCGAAGCGTGCAAGACAAGCTTCTATCGCTACGTCCTGCTTGCTTAGCTCATCAAGCAGCGCGTCGATCGAACCGCGTTCGATGGCGTGAGTGGCAAGACCGCAATAGAACGCATCGGCCGCATTCAGCCGCGCCCCTGTCAGGCCGAGATAGCGCCCAAGATGCCCAGGACATCGGTTCAGAAAGCGCGTCGCACCAACATCGGGGAACAAGCCGATCCCGGTCTCGGGCATCGCGAAGAGAGTGCGTTCGGTGGCGATCCGATAAGCGCCGTTGACCGAAATCCCGGCGCCACCGCCCATCGTGATCCCGTCGACGATCGCGAGATAAGTTTTCGGGAAATGGTGGATCCGCCGGATCAGCTGGTATTCCTCGCGAAAGAACACTGCGGGAAGGTCAGGATCGCCCCCGATCCCGCGCCCGGCCTCATAGACCGCCCGAACGTCGCCGCCAGCGCAGAAAGCCCGGTCGCCGGCGGAGCGGACCACGACGGCGTGCACCATCGGGTCCGCCGCCCAGGCCCGCAGGGCGGGGTCTATACGTCGGTAGTTGCCCAAGGTCAGCGCGTTGAGCGCCTGCGGCCGGTTGATCGTAATCGTGGCCAGGCCGCGGTTTCGCCCGAGCAGGATCTCGTCGGTATCGGCCATCAGCTGCCGAGCAGCCTGCGGGCGATGATAACGCGCATGATCTCGTTGGTGCCCTCTAGAATCTGGTGCACCCGTACGTCGCGCAAGTAACGCTCGATCGGGAAGTCCTTCAGATAGCCGTACCCCCCGAACAGCTGCAACGCCTCGTTGCACACATGGAACCCGGCATCGGTCGCGACGCGCTTGGCCATAGCGCAATGCAGCGTCGCCTCCGGCTCGCCGCGGTCGAGGCTCGCCGCGCCGCGCCGCACCATCAGTCGCGCCGCGTCGAGTTCGGTCGCCATGTCGGCGAGCTTGAACCCCAATGCCTGGAAATCGGCGAGCGGCCGGCCGAACTGACGGCGCTCGAGCAGATGACTGCGCGCCGCTTCAAGGCAGGCCCGAGCGCCGCCCAGAGAGCAGGCGGAAATATTCAGGCGGCCGCCGTCGAGCCCCATCATCGCGATCTTAAAACCATCGCCCTCCTCGCCGAGCCGATTGGCGACCGGAACGCGGCAATCATCGAAGATCACCATCGCCGTCGGCTGAGTGTTCCAGCCGAGCTTTTTTTCCTTTTTGCCAAAGGAGAGACCGGGGGCGCCCTTCTCGACCAGCAGACAGGAGATGCCCTTGGGTCCCGCATCCCCGGTCCGCACCATCGTCACGTAAACGTCGCTGACCGAGCCGCCCGAGATGAACGCCTTTGTTCCGTTGAGCACATAATCGTCGCCGTCGCGGACTGCCCGGGTCGCAAGCGCCGCCGCATCCGAGCCGCTGCCCGGCTCCGTCAAGCAATAGCTGGCAAAGTGCACCATGTTCATCAGCTTCGGCAGAAACCGCGCGCGCTGTTCGCGAGTGCCGAACCGATCGATCATCCATGCCGCCATGTTGTGGATAGACAAATAGGCGGCGGTTGAGACGCAGGCGGCGGCCAATTCCTCGAAAATGATCGTGGCATCGAGGCGACCGAGCCCGCTGCCGCCGAACTCGTCGCCAACATAAATGCCGGAGAACCCCAACTCGGCCGCGGCGCGCAACGCGGTTACCGGAAACTCGCCGCGCTCGTCCCAGCCCGGTGCCTGCGGCAGCCAGTCCTCTCGCGCAAACGCGCGTGCCGTCTCGGCAAAGGCGCGCTGTTCCTCGGATAATTCGAAATCCATAAAGCCAGATATAGGTAAGGCCGGTGCCGCGCAACCACAGGAATGCGCCCGACGAGGGGCGGCGGACCGAAAGGCAGCTGTATTTCGTTACCCGTTGCCCGACCAACGGCTTCCTCGGACGTTCATTCTAAATCGTAGTTCCACTTCAATTAGTAGCTTTCATTTGCGCAATGAAATTCGTGCATTTAACGGCTTTGTGCTCTCAAATGGAGACAAAATATTGCTGTGCTTGACGGCGAGGCGTAAGGTTTTTCTGCACCAAAAAAGAGGTGCTGTTGGTCTACGGCTCGGTGGGGGCAGCCCGCCGCGACGGCACCAGGCTCATCCGGAGCTGGGCAATGAGGAGAGAACGCATCATGGCATATGACCTGCTCATTAAAAATGGACGCGTCGTCGACGGCTCGGGCGAGCCGGCATTCCAAGCGGACGTGGCGATCCATAACGGGAAGATTTTCGGGGTCGGCAAATATAAGGGCGCCCACGCCAAGCGCATCATCGACGCGGACGGGCGGGTCGTCGCACCCGGCTTCATCGATCATCACACCCATTTCGATCCTCAGGCGGTCTGGGACCCGTATTGCGGTTCATGGCTGCAGAACGGCCACACCACGGTCATCGTCGGCCAATGCGGCCAGGTCATCGCGCCGGTGCGGCCGGGTGACGGCGAGTGGTACCTCGAATTCTTCTCCGACGCCGAGCAGATCCCGCTGCCGGTGCTGAAGGCAGGCGTCGACGTGACCTGGGAATCGGTCGGCGATTATCTGAACGCGCTCGGCAAAAAGCGCGGCATCAATGTCGGCACACTGGTCGGCCATTCGGGCATTCGCCGCTATGTGATGGGCGAGGCCTCGAGTGAGCGGGTCAAGGCGACACCCGAAGAGCTCGCGCAGATGCAAAAACTGGTGCGCGAGGCCATGCACGCCGGGGCGCTCGGCTTCTCGACCGCACCCAAAGATCGCGGCGACCCTGCCGGCGTCCCCGACGACGACGAGCGCTGGGCGCTTGCCAGTGTGCTCGGCGAACTTGGCACCGGCGTCTTCCAGGTCGCCGGCGGCGCCCCTGGCGGCACGAAGCAGACTCGCCAAGTTGCCCGGGAGCTGGCGGCGCGTACGGGCCGTCCATCGATCTATAACCTGGTCTCCGATCCGATCTCCAACCCGGATGAATGGGTCGAGCACCTGAAGTGGCTGGAAGACGGGTTCAAGAGCGGGGCGCGCTGCTACGGCTCGTGCCTCTCGACCGTCGCCGGCGCGATCTTCAACCTCGAGCGCGGCCTCAACGTCCCGCAGGACGAGGACATCACGCATCCCGAGGGCTTCTTCCGTGGCATGCCGACCTGGGACCGGGTCATGGCGCTGCCCTATCAGGACAGGATGCGGGCCTTCCGCGATCCGGAAATCCGCAAGGCGATGTCCGCCGAGGCGGTCGAGGGCACGATCGTCCAGCAGGGCGGCATGACCGACCGGCGCGGCCGCGCGCGCGGCCTGTTCAACCGGCGCTGGGACCTCGTCAAGGTGTTCATGACCACGAAGGGGCAGAACCGGCACCTCGAGGGCAAGAGCGTCGAGCAGATCGCGAAGGAACAGAACAAGGGCATCATGGATGCCTTCCTTGATCTGTCGCTCGACGAAGACCTGCAGACCTGCTTTATCGCGATCGACCGCAACAACGATCCGAAGACGCAGAAGCATATCCTCGGCTCGCAATACACCGTCATCGGCACCAGCGACGGCGGCGGCCGGCCGCACACCGCCGACCGGCACGAAACCAGCACGCAACTGCTGGGGTATTGGGTGCGCGAGCAGCAGGCGATGCCGCTCGAAGAGGCGGTCTATCGGCTGACCGGCAAGACCGCGCTGATGCACGACATTACCGATCGCGGCTTTATCGCGGCGGGCAAGGTCGCCGATATCACGATCTTCGATCCCGACACGATCGCACCCAAGCCGCGCGAGCCGGTCGCGACGCTGCCGGGCGGCGGGGTTCAGGTCAAGCGCGACGCGGTCGGCATCGACCGCGTCATTGTCAACGGCACGGTGCTGTTCGAAAACGGCGAGCTGACCGGAGCCTTGCCCGGTCAGATCATCCGCGGTCCGCTCTACCAGGCGTAAAGGTTGTGGTGGCCGGGCTACTACTTCCGGCCACCACAAAAGCTGCGCGGCGACGGCCATCTTTAGTGATCCGGCGGGGCGACCCTCCGCGCCCGCGGCTTCCGGCGGCCTTGCGGAACCAATGCACGCGCCGTAAGTAATAACCCGATACCTCACGCAGGGCTGCGGGTACTGCTGGGCACTTTCCCCGTGCAAATGCCTGTTCCGGTGTCGGTGCCTCTGGTCCCGACCTCTCCTGCGGCGGAACAACCGGAAAGAAGGAACCTCTATGGCGATACCGACTGTCTCAATGCGCCAGCTGCTCGAAGCCGGCGTCCATTTCGGCCACCACACGCGGCGTTGGAACCCCAAGATGTCGCCGTATATTTTCGGCGTCCGTAACGGGATCCACATCATCGACCTCGAGCAGACCGAGCCGATGCTGCACCAAGGGTTGCAGGCGATTCGGGATGTCGTCGCGGGCGGCGGCCGCGTTCTATTGGTCGGCACCAAGCGCCAGGCGCAGGAGCCGGTCGCCGATGCAGCCAAGCGCTGCGGCCAGTACTACGTCAACTACCGATGGCTCGGCGGAATGCTTACCAATTTCAAGACGATTTCCCAGTCGATCAAGCGCCTGCGCGATCTCGGGGAACGGATCTCGCAAGAACAGACCGGATTGACCAAGCGCGAGCTTTTGGAGCTGACGCGTGACCGCGACAAGCTCGAGCGGGCGCTTGGGGGGATCAAGGAGATGGGCGGGTTGCCGGACATTCTGTTCGTAATCGATACCAACAAGGAAGCCATCGCTGTCGCCGAGGCCAACACGCTGCGCATCCCCGTCGTCGCTATTCTCGATTCGAATTCCTCACCCGATGGCATAGCCTATCCAATCCCCGGGAACGACGATGCCATGCGGGCCATCCACCTCTATTGCGATCTCGTTGCCGGGTCGGTGCTGGACGGATTGCAGGCCGAGCTGGCGGCCTCCGGGGTAGACATCGGCGCCCGTCCGGATCTCGCCGAAAAGGCTTTTGCGGCCGAAAGTGCCGCGGAATTTCCCGAAGAAGCCGGGGTCGAGAACCTGCAGAGCGGACCGCAAGATGAAGCGGCCTCAGCGGCGGCGAATTAGCAGGGTCTCGTTCGGAATTAGAGGATTTTATACGAAAGGTTCAGGTGATGGCCGAGGTAACGGCGGCGCTGGTCAAGGAGCTGCGGGAGAAGACCGGCGCCGGGATGATGGATTGCAAGAGAGCGCTCGCCGATAGCGCCGGCGATATCGAAGCAGCGGTCGATTGGTTGAGAAAGAAGGGCTTGTCCGCAGCGGCAAAAAAGGCCGGGCGGGTGGCTGCCGAAGGTCTTATCGGAGTCGCTACGCGTGGCCCGGTGGGTAGCGTTCTGGAGGTCAATTCCGAAACCGATTTCGTGGCGCGCAACCAGGAGTTCCAATACTTTGTCCGGAGCGTCAGCGAACTGGCGCTCGATGGTGATGACGAGCTCGAAACGCTCAAGGAAGCCGAGTTCCCAGGCACGGGTCGGACTGTCGAGGAAGAGCTGACCCACTTGATCTCGACAATCGGCGAGAATCTAGTGCTCCGGCGCGTCAAGCGGTTATCGACCGAAAAGGGCGGCGTTTTTTCTTATATCCATAACGTTCTCGGTCCCGGCGTCGGGAAGATCGGCGTGATCGTCACCCTCGCCTCCAGCGCTTCCGCCGACCAGCTGGCAGGCCTGGGAAAGCAGCTTGCGATGCACATCGCGGCCGCGAACCCGCTCTATCTCGACATCGCATCAGTGCCGCAGGCTGCGCTCGATCGCGAGCGCGACGTATTGCGCGAACAGGCGCGGGCCACGGGCAAGCCGGACTCGGTAGTCGATAGGATGGTTGAGGGGCGGCTGCGTAAATTCTACGAGGAATTCGTCCTCCTCGAGCAGATCTTTGTTGTCGACCAGGAGACCAAGATTTCAAAGGTCGTCGAGCAAGCCAGTAAAATCGCGGGTGCGCCGATCAGCGTTGCAAGCTTTGCGCGCTTCGCGCTTGGCGAAGGCATCGAGCGCCAGCGTACCGATTTCGCGGCCGAGGTAGCGGCGCAGCTGAATAACTGAGGCCGTCCGTCCCTGGCCTGCGCTGGCGATGCCCTTCCTAGCTTGGGCCGCTTGGGAAGAGACGACATCGCCTGAGCCGAAAGGTGCAACCGCGTCGCCGTTTTGGTGTTATCCTAAGGCTGCCGACGAGAGAGCTCGGCGAGCAGGATGAGCTAGGCTTCATGTCAGCCGATCTCCAATACCGCCGTGTTCTCTTGAAGCTCTCCGGCGAAGCGCTCATGGGCGAGGGCGATTACGGCCTCGATCCCGAAATGGTGGGACGCATCGCCGATGAGATCCAATCGGTCCATGCAATTGGCGTCGAAATTTGCCTCGTGATCGGCGGCGGAAACATCTTCCGCGGCGTGTCGGCCTCCGCGATCGGAATGGAGCGCGCATCGGCCGATTACATGGGCATGCTGGCAACGGTGATTAACTCGCTGGCGATGCAGAACGAGCTCGAGCGGAGGGGGGTGAGCACCCGCGTGCAGTCCGCGATCTCCATGCAAGCCATTTGCGAACCCTACATCCGCCGGCGAGCATTGCGGCACCTGGAGAAGGCTCGTGTCGTGATTTTTGCTGCAGGGACCGGGAACCCTTTTTTCACGACGGATACTGCGGCGGCTCTCCGAGCATCGGAAATGGGTTGTGACGCGCTCTTAAAGGCGACCAAGGTGGACGGTGTCTATGACGCGGATCCCGAGCGCGAGCCTCGGGCCAGGCGCTTTGAGAGGCTCGATTATCTGGAGGTCCTGTCGCGCGATTTGCGGGTGATGGACGCCTCGGCGATTTCGCTGGCGCGCGAGAACCACATTCCTATTCTGGTGTTTTCGATCTTCGAAAATGGAGGGTTTGCGGAGGTTCTGAGGGGGCGTGGACGGTACACGATCATCAATGGACAAAGCTGACACGGGACGAGAGCTATGCCGGAAGACACATTGCTGAAGGACCTCCGCCGCCGCATGGACGGCGCCCTGGAGGTGTTGCGCAAGGAGTTCGGCGGTTTGCGGACTGGGCGGGCTTCGGCGAGCCTGCTTGAGCCGGTCACCGTCTCCGCCTATGGCGGAACCGTGCCGCTCAA
>Ga0126381_100001966_pt1 | contig 22111 bp, 20 predicted proteins | sample PanSoiMetPlot_28_FD_96465 | JGI IMG/M metagenome (GOLD analysis project Ga0126381, IMG submission 96465) | Tropical forest soil microbial communities from Panama - MetaG Plot_28 | ecosystem: Environmental > Terrestrial > Soil > Tropical forest > Bulk soil | place: Panama | collected 2016-02-17
GAGTCTGGCGCCGACAGCTTGTCGTTGCGCATATGATAGAGTCGCCGGGCGCCGGCCTTGGCACGATCCTCGAGCACTGCGGCGGCCTCCGAACTGACGGTGCAGGCTTCCGCCTGCCGCTCGCAGAACTGCCGCAGGTCGCTGACTGTCGCGCTCGCGGCCGACATGGCATCCGTTGCGCTGAGCTCGACCTTCGGCGCCGGCTCCGTCTCGCTGCGCGGCAGCAGGATGCAGACGACCATCAGCCAAAACGCCATTCGCAACAGAAAACGCATAAGCCCTGCCCCCGCCGCACGGCGCTCCCTCTGCCGTGCGCGAGCGGTAATTTAGTGCAGAGCGTTGAAGCCGCGGTTGGCCGAGGCCCGCGGATTTTGTCCAAATTCGGCGCGAATGCGCGCCAATATTTCCTAAAATTTGAATAATCGGCATTTCTGCCAGATTTGATTTCAACGCAAAAGCCCCGCAAAACCGACGATAAGACGCTGCTTGGCGACGGTGCGCGCAGGCGCGTCGCCGCGGCGCGGCGCCGCACTGCGCGGCAACCCCTTGTTCACCATTCCGCGCGATAGCTTGCGCCGCGCGGGGCGCTAACCGAACGCAGAGAACACCGCCGCCGTGGCCGGAGCGCCACCTTAGCTTTCGCTTAAGCAGCCTCTGACACGATCGCCTGATCAAGAAGAGGGGAGCGCGTCTCGCGGCGTGGCTCGGGGAACGCTTTTGCTTCTGTTTGCTCAGATCAGCCGGCACCGCGATGCTTTGCCGCATCCTCTGCTACCGCAGGATAGGCTTGCGGCCATCCGGCATCGCGCCTTCGTGGCGCCGCGTCTCTTCGGCGGCCTGATCTCGCTCACCGCCGTCTACCTCATGCCGCACGGTATTCCGAGCTCGCTCGAGATCGCAGTCGTCAGCTGGCTCGCAGCCGCGCTCGTGATCGCTTATTTCATGTCGCGCGCCGGGCGGTATGAAAGTGCGCATGTGTTGTCGGCGTTGGCGCTCACTGGCGTCGTCACGGCGGTCGCCTTCAGGACTGGCGCCCTCGCCTCGTTCGCCGCGATCTGGCTCGTGGTGGTGCCAATCGAGGCCGCGCTCTCAGGCTCGCGCCGCGTGGTGGCGCTCGCCTCAACGGTCGCACTCGGCGCGGCCTTGTTCCTGTTGCTCATGAGCGCGCCCGATGCCGCGCCGAGCCAGCCGATGTTGGCCGTGCTCGGCATCGTCTCGGCGCTCCTCTACGCGACCGGGCTTGCGCTCGGATCGGAAGCGCTCGCGCGCATCGGTTTCTGGCTCAATCATGCGGAGGAGGACCGCTACCGGCTCCTCGCCCGCAACACTGCCGACGTCATTAGCCGTCACGGCCGCAACGGGGCCGTGCTGTTCGCCTCGCCCGCCGCTGCCGAGATGTTCGGCGCCGCGCCCAATGAGCTCGCCGGCCGCGGCCTGTTCGAGCGCGTTCATGTCGCGGACCGCCCCGCCTATCTCAAGGCGCTGAGTGATGCGGCAGCCACGCGCGAAGGCCGCACCGTCGAGTTCCGCGCCCGTCGCGACGCGCAAACCTTCATCTGGATCGAGATGCGCTGCTGGCCGCTCGACGCGGCGTCTGATAATGACGCTGCCGAGCTCGTTGCCGCCATGCGCGAGGTCACTGCACGCAAGGACGAGGAGCAGACGCTCGAGGAGGCGCGCGTCGCGGCCGAGCGCGCCAACGGCGCCAAGAGCCGTTTCCTGGCCACCATCAGCCACGAGCTGCGCACGCCGCTCAACGCCATCATCGGCTTCTCCGAGATGCTGCAGGCGGAGGAGACGCTCGCGATCGACGCCAAGCGGCGCCACGACTACGCGCATCTTATCAACGAATCAGGGCAGCATCTCCTGGCGGTCGTCAACGACATCCTCGACATGTCGAAGATCGAGAGCGGCAATTTCGAGATCATGCCGGAGCCGGTCGAGCTTGCGCGGGTGATTGCGGAATGCTGCGAGTTGCTCGCACTACGGGCGGGCGAAGGCGGCGTCGCGCTCGTCTGCGAGATTGTCGACGATTTGCCCGCGGTCGTCGCCGACAAGCGCGCGCTGCACCAGATCATGCTCAATCTGCTCTGCAACGCGGTCAAGTTCACCAATCGCGGCGGCAAGGTCACGGTCGCGGCGCGCGCCGAGCGCGGCCGGGAAACGGACGCTGTCGTCATCACGGTCGAGGATACCGGGGTCGGCATCGGGGAAGAGGATTTGGCGCGGGTGGGCGAGCCGTTCTTTCAGGCGCGCTCTTCCTACGACCGCCGCCACGACGGGACCGGCCTCGGCGTGTCGATCGTGAAGGGATTGCTGGCGCTGCATGGCGGCGTCATGGAGATCGAAAGTCATGTCGGGGAGGGAACACGGGTCACGGTTCGCTTGCCGGCCGATTGCGAATCTGCGCGTCGTCAGAGCGGGGCGCTTGCCCGCGTCGTGCCGCGCGGCGCCGGGTCGCGCAGCGACCAGCCGCGAGCGGATGCGCGGCCGGAGAGTGCGGTGAGGAAAATTGCCTAGGGGAAAAGCCAATCGATCGGATCGCGGCCGCGACGCCGAACCCGGGGGCTGGCGAGGCTTGGCCTTCCTGGCCGCCATCGGCTGGGGCCCGCGCGACGCGGCCGCCTTCGTGGCGGCGACCGTCGGGGCTACGGCGATCCTGGTCAATGCCCTGTTCCTGCAGGCAGGCCCGCACCCCGCGCCCCTGCTCAAGGTCTCGCTGCTGCCGCCGCCCGGTGCTGAGGCGACCAATTCGGTCGCGGTCGCGGTGCCGCGCCCGCGTCCACCCGAGGCAGGGCCGCCGGCGAAGACCGAGGCGCCGAAATCAGCAAGCGCGGCGGCGCCGGCACCGGCGGCGGGCGGAACGCACAGCGACGTCATCGCGGACCTGCTGTCCAGCCGGCGTGTGATCGCGCTGCAGAAGGCGTTGGCACAATATGGCTACGGCCAGATCAAGCCGACCGGTGTCGTCGACGTCGAGACCCGCGCGGCCATCGAGAAGTTCGAGCGCGAGCGCAAGCTGCCGGTCACCGGACAGCCGTCCGAGCGGGTGGCGCGCGAGCTGACCGGCCTGACCGGCCGTCCGCTCGATTGAGCTTGATCGAAAAGTGGTTACCGTTTTTCGGAAAAGATCATGCCCCACGTAAATTGAAAATATGCGTCTCAAATCCGCGATCTGGGTGGCGGCCTATTTGCGCCGCTGCAATCTCGAGGGCGCCTTCGCGGCGGTCCGGCAACGCGGCGCCGAGGAGGCCGGCGCGATCTTCATCAAGCTCAACCGCCTCGACGGCACCGCGGAGCTGTTCGGGCCGGCGCCGCAATCGGCATTCGATGAAATGCTGCCGGCGGACCGCGCCTTCAACCGTTGCATCAAGGGGCAGCCTGTCGAGGAGGGCAAAGTGGAGGAGCGGATCGCCCGCGAGCTTCGCTTCGATCCCGACGCCTGGGTGCTCGAGGTCGAGGACCGCACCGGCCGGCACTTCCTGGAAACGATCGTCGACTAGCGGCCGGCGACGTTGCGCACGCGCGGATCGCGCAGCAGTGGACGGTGGATAGCGATCGGCGTCGCCGGCCGGCCGAACTCGGGTGCCGCGCGGCGCACGGCGCTTGGCGGTCGCGGCGCTTCATGCTCCCGCGGCTCGGCCGCCTGCCAGATCCCGACCAGGCAGAGCGCCGCCTCGACACTGATTTCATCATAGTGGGTCGCAAGCTCATAAACGCGCCGCACCGATTGGCCGATGCGCGGATTGACGAACAGCAGAATGCGCTCCACCACCGCGCGCGGGGCAGCGAGTGCCTTCACCACCACCACGATCGGCTCGCCCAGCTCGTCGCCCGCGATCCGCCGCGCGAGAGCGTTCGAAATCGCAAAAGCCAGCTCGATCTCACGCGCAAAGGCCTCGACATTGTGCGCCAGCGCCAAGGTCTCGAGCCGTCCGACGATCTCCTTTGCACGCATCGCCGGCAAGGCAGGGGCGGCTTGGCCGGTATAGTCGAGATTGACCACGATCAAGCGGCGCTCCGCCGCCGTGGCCGAGAAGAAGAGCTCACAGAGCTCGGCCGCTTCGGTGGGCGACTTGCGTGCGGCGGGCGGACCGGCGGCCTCCGTCGCGCTCGAGCGCGGGCGCCTGGCGATGACCGCGGCATGGGCCGCTCCGCATTCGCGCCCGATCGCTTCGAGCTCGGCCGGGGTCAGGCAGGGTGATTGCCGCAGAACCCGCTCGGCTACGTCGATGACATCGCGCGCGAGCCGCAGCACGACCGCGCGCGGCGCCGCCGGGTAGCTCGCAAGCCGTGCTGCGACCGCTGCGCGAGCTGCGACGTCGGTCGAGCCGATGAGGCGAAGCGTCAACTCCGTATAGTAGCGCTCGTCCTCCAGCGGATGCGCCGCCTTCTGCAGATAGAGGTCCGTCAATACGCGTAGCAGCGTCGGGCGGATGTCGAAACCGTCCCGACGCCCATGGTCGAGCAGACCTTCGAGGCTCGCAAATGTCGGCGGCGGCTTGACCATGGTCCCTTGCCTAACATCTCGCAACGAATCTACGCCCGCCGTGTTAGCAGGGCGTTAAGGAAAACCGCCGTTAAGGCTCGCTCCCTGCCAATCGACCGGCGTGCGGCGTTCCCGCGTGGTCAACGCGGTTGGGAGGGGGATGAAGATTTTCTTGGCAGGCGCCACTGGTGCCATCCGCTTCTGCTTGAAGCCGGCCACCACGTCGCCGGCACGACCCGCTCCGCAGCGAAAGCCGACGCGCTGCAAGCCGCAGGCGCCGTGCCCGTCGTGGTCGATGTCTTCGATGCGGCGGCGCTGTCGCGTGCGGTCGCGGCAGCGCAACTGGACATCGTGGTGCATCGGCTGACCGACCTGCCGGCGGGCCTCGATCCGAGCCAGATGGCGGAGGGAGCCAAGCGCAACGCCCGCCTCCGGGAACGCAGAACCTTATGGCCGCAACGCTGGCCGCGGGCGCGCTGCGGCTCGTCGCCCAGAGCATTACCTGGATGTATGCCTCGGGGCCGCAGCCCCACGACGAGGACGACCCGCTCGACATCCACGCCGAGGGTACGCGCGCCATCAGCTCGGCCGGCGTCGTGGCTCTGGAGCGTTTGGTCCTGTCGTCGCCGCCGATCGCCGGCGTGGTGCTGCGCTACGGCCATCTCTACGGGCCGGGCACCGGCGCTGAGGCTGCGGGCGAGGGGCCGTGGCTGCACGTCGATGCGGCTGCCGCGGCCACCCTGCTCGCGATCGAGAAGGGCGGCAGTGGCATCTACAACATCGCCGAGCCGAGCGGCTAATTGACCACTGAGAAGGCGCGGCGCGAGCTCGACTTCGAGCCGCGCTTTCGGCTCGAAACGCGTGTGTGATCTGCGCGCTACTTGGCCAAATAAGCTTCCGTGTAGAGCTTCGTCATGTCTGGCGCGTCAGCGAACAGGCCAAGGTCGACGAAGGAGCGCGCCAGCACGTCGAGCGCTTTTGGGTTGAAGCGGCCGGTCGGGTTGAAAATCGGCATCAGCTCATCGTAGTTGCGGGTCGCGACCGAGCGCGGCACGTCGGCGACGCGTTGGGTGATGTCGATCGTCGCGTCCCGGTGGTCGCGCATGTATTGCACGCTGTCGAGCCAGCCGGCCAGGAAAGCGCGCACCGCATCGGGGCGAGTGTCGATGAGCTTGCGGCTCGCGAAGATGACATGGACATGGAAATCCTTGATGCGGTCGCCGAAGCGCACCAAGATGCGGCCGACGCCGTCCTCCTCGAGCTTGAAGATGGTGCTCGATTCGGTGACGATCCCGTCGATCTGGTTGGTCTTGAGGGCCGCCGCCTGAGCGGTCGTGGCGCCGAGTGGGGCGATCTTGATGCCGTCCTTGCCCCAGCCGTGGGAGCGCGAGAGCTGCTCGGCCAACCAATAGGTGAGCGAGCCGGCGGTCGAGACGCTGAGCGTCCTTCCCTTGAGGTCGTCCTCGGTCTTGACCGGGCCGTCCTTGCGCACCACCACCATCATGGTGCCGGGAGCGTCCGCGAGCGCTGCGACCGCGAGCATCGGCGTGCCCTTGGCCACGAAGGCGAGCGTTGGCCCGCCGCCGAGCGCGATATCGACCGCATCCGCCGCGAGCGCCTGCAGGAGCCGCGCATCGCCGCCGAAGCTGCTGATCTCGATGTCGAGCCTGCGCTGCTTGAACAGCCCGGCCGCCACGCCGACGTCGACCGGCACGAAAGAAAAGGTCTGCGCCTGCGCTTTGCCGACGCGCAGAGTCTGTGCCTGCGCGGCGCCGGCGAGAAAGGCCAGGGCGCCGATCAGGAGGAGAAATTTGCAGATCCGTGACATGAGATCGCCTTTGCTTCGGACGCGCGACGATATCATCAATTCCGCCAAGCCCGCAGGCTTGACAGCTTGGCAAGGGCACGGGAAGGCTTGCTGCGACAATGCGCGCAAGGAGAAGCCGTCATGAGTATAGCCGCCCGTCACCTGCCGTGGATCGGTGGCTCGGCCGACGTCTCGGCCGAGGCGACCTTCTCGCCACTGGTGTCGCCGATCGACATGACGATTGCCTCCGAGTTCGTGGAATCGGACGCTGGCATCATCGATGCCGCGGTCAGACACGCCCATGCGGCCTTCCTCAAGCATCAGGATGCCACCATCGCCAAGCGCGTCGAATGGCTGATGGCGGCGGCCGATGCGATCGACAAGATCGAGGCCGAGCTCATCCGCTCGCTCGTTTGCGTCATCGGCAAGCCGCGTCGCGCCGCGACCTTCGAGGCGAAGCGCGCTGGCGCCTTCATCCGCGCCTGTGCGGCGCAGCTGCCGCATCTTGGCGGCGAGGTGCTGCCCCTCGACGCCATGGCGGCCGGTGCCGGCCGCTTCGGTTTCACGACGCGCGTGCCCTACGGCGTGGTAGCGGCGGTCACGCCGTTCAACGGTCCGGTCAATCTCCTGGTGCAGAAGCTTGCACCTGCGCTCGCCATGGGCAATGCGGTCGTCGTGAAGCCCTCGCCGCCGGGAACCGAGGTGGCGCTGCTCCTGGCGGGAGCGGTGAAGAAGGGCGGGCTGCCTGACGGGCTCTTCAATGTTGTGCCGGGCGGGCGACAGACCGCGCTTCTGCTTGCCGCGCATCCGCTGGTTGGCGCGCTCACCGTGACCGGCAGCACCGCGGCCGGCAATGAGCTCGCGCGCGCCGCCGGCGCCAAGCGCTTTGTCGCCGAGCTTGGCTCCAATGCCGCCAATATCGTCTGCGCCGATGCCGATCTCGCCGACGCCGCGACCCGCATGGCGGGGGCCGCCTTCGAGGCGAGCGGGCAGCAATGCATCTCGGCCCAGCGCGTGATCGTCGAGCAACCGGTCTTCGAGAAATTTTTGGAGCTGTTCGTGGCGGCGGCCAACAAGCTCAAGGTCGGCGACCCGGAGGATTCCGCAACCGATGTCGGTCCGATGATCAGTGCGGCCGCCGCCGATCGCGTCGAGGGGATGATCGCGGACGCGGTCGCCAAGGGCGCGCGCCTGGTGCTCAAGCCCGAGCGGCAGGGCTGCATCCTCGGTCCCGCCATCGTGGCCGACGCGCCAGCGAACGCGCGCCTGATGGGCGAGGAGGCGTTCGGCCCGGTCGTGGTGGTGCAGCCGGTCGCCGATGTAGATGCGGCGCTTGCGCTCGCCAACTCCTCCGAGTTCGGCCTGCAGGGCGCCTGCTTCACGGCGAGCCTCGACACCGCCTTCAAGGTGTCACGCCAGCTCAAGGTCGGCTCGCTCTGGATCAACGAGGCGAGCCGCTTCCGGCTCGACACCTATCCGTTCGGCGGCGTTGGCGCGAGCGGCTTCGGCCGCGAGGGCGTGCGCTACGCCATGGAGGAAATGTCGCAATGGAAGTTCACAGGCATCCGCCTCAATCCAACATGACGAGCGGAATATAGCCGGAGGCGCGCGGCACATATCTAGCTGCGGCGCCTATGGGACTGCGTCTCTCGGGCGCAGCGATGGGCGAAAATTCCATACAGCGAATTGATAGTAGAATTCGTATTTCCCGCTTATTCCCCGCCGCCAAATCAAAAATTTGTGCGTTGCGAGATCGTGGTCTGCGAATATCTCAACGACGCGAAGAGACTTCGCAGAAAAACAGATTGGAGATTTCCCCATGTTGACCAAGACCACGGCCGCCCTTGCGGCGGCGCTCATCGTCGGCTCGGCTTCACTGGCGCTCGCGAGCGACAACAATTCGGGTGACTACTCAGGCGGCTTCGTCATCCCGGGCAGCACCGACGGCGTCAACCCGGCCTATCACCGGGATCTGCCCCCCAGGGCCACCAATGGCGCCAAGTCCTTCGGCTTTGCTCCGACGGCGCATCGCCCGCTCGTGCACCAGCGGGAGAGCGGCAACTACCGCTAGGCACCAAGCGCCATTGTAACCAGTCAGAGCCCGGCCCAGTCGGCCGGGCTCTGGGCTATTCGCTTTGCGGTCCGGGCAGGTGATGCCTCCGCCGCACGAATTTCTTGGGCGGCTTGGCGGGTTGGTCGATGTGGGTATGCGCCAGCGCGGAGCTGACCGGCGGCACGCCGGGGATGGCGCGCGGGAGGCCCGGCGACACGACTTGGGGACGCGACGGCGAGCGGACCAGATCCTGCGGGTTGGCCGCGCCCGGCAATGTCATGTCGCTGGGATTGCCGCGATGGGTCATGTCGTTCGGATTGCTCGGATTGACACCGGGCGGATACCCTTGGGCCAGGGCCGGACCGCCGCACAGAAGGAAGATTACCGCGCAGATCGCTTTCATCACGCGCCTCGCTGCCCCGGGGTTGGCTTGTCGGGCCAAATTGACATAGGTAGGAGCGCCCGCCGCCACAACATCTGCGGACCGTCATGGAAGATAAGCGCCGGACAAATGCCTTCGTAGGCAGCCCGGTCGAGCGCATCGAGGATTTGCGCCTGCTGCGCGGCCGCGGCCAATATGTAGACGACCTGACCCGTGACGGGCTCTTGCACGCGGTGATCCTGCGCAGCGCGGTCGCGCACGGCCGCATCCGCGCCATCGACACCGCGGCCGCGCGGGCGCGGGAAGGCGTGGTTGCGGTGATCACCGCGGCCGACATAGGCGCGAGCGTGCCCGCCATCCCGCTGCGGCAAGAGCCGCTGCCTGCGCTGGTGCAGTATCAACAACCGGTCATCGCACACCGCAAGGTGCGCTATGTGGGCGAGCCGATCGCGGTGGTGGTGGCCGAGAGCGCGGCGCTCGCCGAGGACGCCTTGGAGGCGATCGCCGTCGACATCGAGCCGCTGCCTGCGGTTGCCGATCGCGCACGCGCCCGCAAGGGCGACGTGCTTCTGTTCGAGGAGAGCGGCAGCAATCTCGCGACCATGATCACCGCGGTCCGCGGCGATGTGGAAACTGCCTTCCGCGATGCCCCGTACGTTCGCCGTGAGCGCTTCAAGGTTCAGCGTCACGCGGCCGTGCCCATGGAGGCGCGCGGTTTGCTGGCCGAATGGGCGGATGGGCGGCTCACGGTCTGCGGTGCCGCCAAGGTGGCGTTTCCCAACCGGCGCATCCTGGCAAAGATGCTCGGCCTGCCCGAGCTTTCCATCCGCATGCTGGAATTTGACGTCGGCGGTGGCTTTGGCGCCCGCGGCGAGTTCTATCCGGAGGATTTTCTGATCCCGTTCGCGGCGCGCCTCACTGGGCGGCCCGTCAAATGGATCGAGGACCGGCGCGAGAATTTGTTGGCCGGCAACCACGCCCGCGACGCCGAATGCGAGCTCGAGATCGCCTGCACGCGCGACGGAACCATCCTTGGCCTGCGTGGGGAGGCCGCGACCGATCTCGGCGCCTATGTGCGCACCGTCGGCGCTACCGCCTCGCGCAATATCGCGCAGGTGATGTCGGGTCCCTACCGCATCCCGCACGTCAGGATCGGCGTCGCGCTGATGATGACCAACAAGACGCCGTCCGGCACCTACCGGGGGCCGGGCCGCTTCGAGGCGGACTTCTTCCGTGAGCGCCTCATCGACATCGCGGCGCGCGAGCTCGGCCTCGATCCGGTTGCGATGCGCGCCCGCAATCTCATCGCCGAGAGCGAGATGCCTTACGCACTGCCTAAGATCCTGGTGCTCGACATCGAGACCGAGTGCGACAGCGGCGACTATCGGCGCACCCTGGACCGCTGCCTCGCGGAGTTCGGCTGGGCCGCGAAGGCCTGCCTGCAGGGGCGGTTCGTCGCGGGGCGGTATCATGGCCTCGCGATCGGTTGCTATATCGAGGGCGGCGCCTCGGGCCCGAGGGAGAACGCGCGCCTGGTGCTCGAGAGCGACGGCACCGTATCGGTTTTCGTGGGCTCTTCCTCGGTCGGGCAAGGGCTCGAGACCGTTTTCGCCCAGATCGCCGCCGATGCGCTTGAAATTCCCATGGAGCGGATCAAGAGCGTGCGGCACGGCTCGACCGATCACGTGAGCGAAGGCTTTGGCTCCTACAGCTCGCGCTCGACCGTCATGGGCGGTTCCGCCATCGTGCTCGCCGCCGGCAAGCTGCGCGAGGCGATCCGCGCGGCCGCCGCCCACCGGCTCGGCTGTGCGGCCGAGGACGTCGACATCGATCAGGGAGCGGCAGTCGGGCCCGGCCATGTTGCCGTTACCTTGGCCGAGTTCGCCGGCCTCACAGCCGAGGGCACGTTTGCGAGCAACAAGCGCACCTATAGCTATGGTGCCCATGCGGCGCATGTGGCGGTCGATCCCAAGACCGGGCAGGTCGAGCTCCTCGATTACGTGGCTGTCGAGGATGTGGGGCGCATCATCAATCCGTTGACCTTGCACGGGCAGACGGTCGGCGCGGTGGTGCAGGGCCTGGGCGGCGCGCTGCTCGAGCATTTCATCTACGACTCCGAGGGGCAATTGCTCACCGGCTCGCTCGCCGACTATCTTATGCCGACCACCAGCGACTTTCCTCGCATCCGCGCAGTGGCGCTCGAGGAAAAGCCCGCCCCGCACAACCCACTCGGCGCCAAGGGCGCGGGCGAGGGCGGCATCATCCCGGTCGGCGGCGTGATCGCGAACGCCGTCGCCGCAGCGCTCGCCTCGCTCGGCGTCGAGCCGCGCGGGCTGCCGCTGACGCCGTCGCGGGTGTGGGAGATGATACGAGCCGCGCATGCGAAGCGCTGATCTTTCCCTCCCCCTGAAGGAGGGGAGGGAAAGAGCCGTCAGATTTTCGACAGGTCATAAGTCGACGGAACGAACAATTCGCTGACCGGGAGCTGCCGTACCGAGAGATGCTGGTCGTGCGAATAGCGCGCCAGCGTCTCCAGCACATGGGCGTTCTTCTCGACGCCGTAGCTCCAGAAATCCTCGCCCATCACGCGGCGCAGCCGGTCGTACTCCGCGACGCTCCACGGCAGCGAAGTCGCCAGATGCCCGATCTGGCCGAGCTCGTGCATGCACAAGTCCTTCGCCTTGAGAAACGCTTTGTAGACGCTGACCGCGAGCCACGGGTGCCGCTCCGCCAGCGAGCGGCGGATGCCGATCGCATGCATGATCGGAAAGATTTGCGTCTTGCGGAAATAAGCCTCCTCGGTCGCCGGATAATCCGGGAACAGGCGCCCCACGTGCGGTGCGCCGCGCAGGAAGCAGGAAGGGGCGCGCGCGCTGATCAAGCCGTCGAGCTCGCCCGTGGCCAGCATGTCGGAGAGCGTGCGGTCGGCCGGGATGGCTTTGAGGTCGATCTCGGGCGGGAGCGTGATGGTGGCGCGCTCGTCGCGGCCGGGATCCTCGAGGCCGCCGCGGCGCCATTTGATATCCTGTGGCCGCACGCCGTATTGGTCCTGCAGGATGCCGCGGATCCAGACATTGGCGGTGATCTGATATTCGGGCAGCCCGATGCTCTTGCCCTTGAGGTCCTGTGGTTGCACGATGCCGCGGTCGGTGCGGATATAGATGCCGCTATGGCGGAACAGGCGCGAGACGAATGCCGGGATGGCGATGTAGTGCGCATCGCCGCGGGCGGTGGTCATGATGTAGCTCGACATGGAAATCTCGCTGATGTCGAACTCGCTGAACTTGAAGGCGCGGTGGAAGGCCTCCTCCGGCTCGAGCGGTACCGCCGTGATGTCGCAGCCCTCGACCGCGGCGCGGCCGTCGAAAATCGCGCGCGTGCGGTCGTAGTCGCAGACCGCCAGGCTCAGCGCCAGTGCCATAGGAATGCCCCTCGTTGACCCCGAATGCGCTAGCTTTGTAGGATGGGTTGAGCTCTTGCGAAACCCACCTCATGAAACTGCCGCCGTTCGACTATGCCTGCCCGACCGCGCTCGCCGATGCGGTCGCGCTTCTTGCCGCCCACGACGGGGAGGCGAAGGTGATTGCCGGCGGGCAGAGCCTCGTGCCGATGCTCGCCTTCCGCCTAGCCGCGCCCTCGCTCCTGATCGACCTGCGCAAGCTCGATGAACTGCGTAAGATCGATATTGCGGCGAGTGGTGTGACACTGGGCGCGATGGTGCGCTGGTGCGAGATCCTCAATCATGCAACTCTGCGCAGCGCCAATCCGTTGCTCGTCGCGGCCGTGGAGCATGTGGCGCATTATCAAATTCGCAATCGCGGCACGATCGGTGGCAGCATAGCCCATGCCGACCCCGCCGCGGAAATGCCCGGCGTTGCACTCACCTGCGAGGCGGAGATCGCGGTGGTCGGAACGGCTGGCCCGCGAACCATCAACGCCGAAAATTTTTTCCTCGGGCCGCTGACAACGGCGCTTGCGCCCGACGAGATCATTATCGAAATCCGTTTTCCGGCCTGGCCTGCGGCGCGCCGCTTCGGCTTCCGGGAATTCGCCCGCCGGCGCGGTGATTTCGCCATGGCGGCGGCGGCGCTCTGGTACGATGAGGAAGCACGCCTTGCCCGCGACGCCCATGTGGGCGTCATCGGGATCGGTGATCGTCCGCAGCGCCTCACAGCGGTCGAGGCCGTCCTCAATGGGCGCGCCATCGATGAGAGTGTGATCGCACAAGCCGAGGCTGCGGCCGCGGCGGCTGTCGATCCGCAATCGGATATCCACGCCAGCGCCGACTACCGGCGCGCGCTGACCGGCGTGATGGTGGAGCGGGCGCTGCGCGGCGCTGCCAATGCGCCGAGGGGGTAGCCATGCGCGTGCGCTTCAAGGTCAATGGCACGGAGGCCGACGTCGATGTCGAGCCGCGCCTCACGCTGGCGGATTGCCTGCGCCATCGTCTGCGCCTCACCGGTACGCATGTGGGCTGCGAACACGGCGTGTGCGGCGCCTGCACGGTTATTGTCGATGGCGCCGCAGTGCGCGCCTGCCTGATGCTTGCTGTGCAGGCGGAGGGTGCCGAGGTGGTCACGGTCGAAGGGCTCTCCCACGACGATCACCTGACGCCGCTCCAGGCCTCTTTCCGCAAGCATCACGCGCTGCAATGTGGGTTCTGCACGCCCGGCATGATCACCACGGCGCATGCACTCTTGAGCGAGGAGCCCGACTGCGACGCCGATCGCGTGCGCGAGGTTCTCTCCGGCAATCTCTGCCGCTGCACCGGCTATATCTCGATCGTCGAGGCGGTGCTCGACGCGCGCGCGGCCTACGGATACGAGAGCGAGGCCGCGAAGAAGCCATGAGATCGGTGAACGCATTCATTGGCAGCCCGATCGAGCGGCTGGAGGATTTGCGTTTCCTGCGCGGCCGCGGCGAATACGTCGACGACCTGACGCGCCCCGGCCTGCTGCATGCCGCGATCCTGCGCAGCGCCCACGCACACGGCCGCATCCGTGCGATCGATACGTCGGGCGCGCTCGCCCTACGGGGCATGCGCTGCATTATCACGGCGGCCGATCTCGGCCCGCAAGTTCCCACCGTGCCGATGCGGCTGCAGCCGCTGCCGGAGTTCGAGCCGTTCGCGCAGCCGGTGATCGCGCGTGACAAGGTGCGCTATGTCGGCGAGGTGCTGGCTGTCGTGCTGGCGGACAGCGCCGCGCTCGCCGAGGACGCGCTCGCCGAGATCGTGGTCGATATCGAGCCGCTGCCACCAGTTGCCGACCGGCATGCCTCGGCGCAGAACGCTTCACTGCTGTTTGAGGAGACTGGTAGCAATCTCGCGCTCAAGTTCCATGCTGTGCTGGGCGACGCGGAGGCCGCGTTCCGCCGCGCCGACTATGTCCGCCGCGAAAGCTTTAGGGTGCAACGGCACATGGCGATGCCGATGGAGACTCGCGGCCTGCTTGCCGAATGGGATGCGGCGCGTGCGCGTCTCACTGTCAACGGCGCCGCCAAGGTCTTGTTCTTCAACCGTCGCACCCTCGCCAAGCAGATGGGTCTCACCGAGGATGCAATCGACATGGTCGAGAACGACGTCGGCGGCGGCTTCGGGGCTCGCGGCGAGTTCTATCCGGAGGATTTCTTGATTCCGTTCGCGGCGCGCCACACCGGGCGCCCGGTGAAATGGATCGAGGACCGCCGCGAACAGCTCATGACCATCAACCATGCGCGCGAGCAGGAATGCGACATCGAGATCGCCTGCGCGCGCGATGGCACGATTTTGGGCCTGCGCGGCCACGCCTATTCGGATGTAGGCGCCTACATGCGCACCAACGGGGCCATCAGCGCCCGCAACGTCGCGCAGTTCATGTCCGGGCCCTATCGCATCCACAACATCGACATCGATGTTGCGTTGCAGCTTACCAACAAGACGCCGGTCGGCACCTATCGCGGCCCCGGCCGCTTCGAGACTGATTTCTTCCGCGAGCGCCTCCTCGACATGGCGGCACACGATCTTGGGCTGGACCGCATCGAGCTGCGCCGGCGCAATCTCGTGTCCAAAGCCGAGATGCCCTACACGATCGCGACCATCACGCCTTACGAGAGCAAGGATGCCTTCGACAGCGGCGACTATCAGGTCACGCTCGGGCGCTGCCTTGACGAATTCGGCTGGGCCGAGAAGGCAAAGCTGTCGGGCAAGCTGATCGAGGGGCGCTATCACGGCCTCGCGCTGGGCTGCTTTGTCGAAGGTGGTGCCGCCGGGCCGAAGGAAAGCGCGCGGCTCGTGCTCGAGACCGATGGGGTGTTCACAGTCTATGTGGGCTCGTCCGCGGTCGGGCAGGGACTGGAGACTGTGTTCGCACAGATCGCGGCCGACGCGCTCGAGATCCCCATGGAGCGCATTCGCGGCGTGTTTCATGGCTCGACTTCGTGCGTCAGCGACGGCTATGGGGCCTATCATTCGCGCTCGGTGGTGATGGGTGGCTCGGCGATCCTCGCGGCCGCGACCGGCTTGCGTGAGGCTATCCGCGCCACGGCCGCGCGGCGCCTCCAATGCGCGCCCTCGGAGGTCACGCTCTTCGACGATCGGGCGAGGGGGCCAGCCGGCCGATCCGTGCCGCTCGCCGGCCTTGCGGAGGCGCCGATCTCCTTCGAAGGCAGCTTCCTCAACAAGAAGCACACCTATGCATACGGGGCTCACGCCGCCCATGTGGCGGTCGACGGCAAGCTCGGCCATGTGGCGCTCATCGACTATCTGGCGGTGGAGGATTGCGGACGCATCATCAATCCGCTGACCTTGCGTGGGCAGGTGATCGGCGCGCTGGTGCAGGGCTTGGGCGGCGCCTTCCTGGAGAACTTGATCTACGACGAGAATGGTCAGTTCCTCACCGGCTCCCTCGCCGATTACCTGGTGCCGACCGCGAGCGACTTCCCCAACCTGCGTGCCGTGGTGCTCGAATCAAATCCCTCGCCCATCAATCCGCTCGGCGCCAAGGGCGCCGGCGAAGGCGGCATCATCCCGGTCGGCGGCGTCATCGCCAACGCGGTCGCCAATGCGCTTGCCACGTTCGGTGTCCAGCCGCGCGCGCTGCCGCTCACGCCAGCGCGCGTGTGGCATCTTCTACGCGATGCGCAAGGACCGCAGTCCCCGGCGGTGCGTTGACGCACCGCGCCGCCGAAGCCTAGATTTGTTGCAGGGTATATCGATTTCCAGGAGTCTCCCATGAACGTTGCCCGCCATCCGCGTCCGCCGGAGCTTGTTGGTGTGCCGATCGAAGAGATCATGCAGAAGTTCGTCGGGCGCTTCCGCGAGAAGAAGCCCGACTGGGCGGCCTTCGAGGACGCCAAGATCGAGGGCTACAAGCGCGCCCAGCATCGTTTCATTGGCGCCGGCGGCTCCGGCAAGCACGGCGATCCGACCGTCATTCCGGCGAAGAATTTCACGCTCTCGATCATGTATGTGGAGCCCGGGCAGGGCAATGCGGCGCATACCCACGAGGTCGAGGAGGTTTTCTTCGTGCTGCAGGGCTTTCTCGACGTGTTCGTGGAGGACGAGAGCGGCAAGCGCCTCACCACGCGGCTCGGCGCGTGGGAATGCATCTCCTGCCCGGCCGGCGTCATCCACGGCTATCAGAACGACAGTCTGGCGCCGGTCTATTTCCAGGTGATGCTCGGGCGCGGCAGACCTGAGACCATGGGCTATGCCGATGAGGAGCTCTACAAGCACCGCGCCGATCATCTCAAGGCGGTGTAGCGAGCAAGATGCGCGGCCTTCTCCCCAGTCTCGCTGTCTTGCTCATGGCGGCGCCCGCCATCGCGCAGGAGGCTTGGCCGCAGCGGCAGGTCACCATCGTGGTGCCGTTCTCGGCCGGCGGTTCCGCCGACCTCGTCGCTCGCACCCTGCAGCAGCACCTGCAGGCCAAGACCGGCGTGCCGATCGTGGTCGAGAATAAGTCGGGCGCTGGCGGCAGCATCGGGGCCGGATATGTGGCCAAGGCGCCGCCGGACGGCGCGACCCTTCTGCTCGGCACCGTCAGCACCAATGCGATCAACGCCTTTCTGTATACGCGGCTGAATTTCGATGTGGCCCGCGATTTCCAGGCGGTCTCGCTCCTGGTGCGCTTCCCTAATCTCTTGTTCGTGCACCCGCGAATTCCGGCACGGACCGTCCCCGAGCTCATCACTTATCTCAAGGCCCATGACGGCGCGCTCAATTATGGCTCCTCGGGGCTCGGGACCTCCTCGCATCTCTCGGTCGAGATGTTCGAGCTCGCAACCGGCACCAGGATGACCCACGTGCCGTTCCGCAGCACAGCCGAGGAGGTCAATGCCATGATCGGCGGCCAGCTCGATCTCGCCATCGACAGTATGACCACGGTCTGGCCGTTCGCGCAGGCCGGATCGGTGCGGGCGTTAGCTGTCTCGACGCCGCAGCGCGCCGCCGCCGCGCCCGACCTGCCGACCATCGGCGAGACGTTGCGCGGCTACGAGGCAACGGGCTGGCAGGGGCTGTTCGCGCCGGCCGGAACTTCGCGGGCGACCATCAATGCGATCGCCGCGCAAGTCGATGCGGTCTGGAAATCGCCGGATGTCAGCAAGGCCTTGCAGGCGGTCGGCGCCGAGCCGGTGACGATGACACCCGATGAATTCGCGCAATACACCAAGAGTGAGCGCGCCAAATGGGGCGAGGTCGTCAAGGCCGCAGGCGTGAAGATCGAGTGAGCGAAGCGAACCGTAGTGCGGGGGGCGGGCGGTCCCGGATTGTGCTTCGCTCCATCCGGGCCACACGTTCATCACGGCCGCAAACGTGAAAGCAAAGTAAACGGCGATTGCGCCGTGCGCGCGGTACACAGGTGACTAAAGCGGTATGCGGGTGAGTAGAATTGTGCATCCGCTTGTTGATTCCGCATCCGTCTTTCGCGCTCGCGAAAAGATTCCACATCTTCGCTCCCATTCCGCCATTTTTTTGTACCGCCGCGCGGCGGATGTTTGGCAACAGGTGCTTTCGTGGATGGGGAGCCGTATGGCAAAGCCAGCTGTGGTATTGATCGGTGCCGACAAGGGTGGGGTCGGCAAGACGACGGTCGCGCGTACCTTGCTCGATTATTTCACTGCCCATCAGATTCGCGTTCGCGCCTTCGACACCGAGGTGCCGCGCGGCACGCTCAAGCGCTTCCATCCCGACGTAACGGAAGTCGTCGACATCAACCTGGTCCCGGACCAGATGAAGATCTTCGATACGCTGCAGGACGGCGACGCCTCGGTCACCCTGATCGACGTGCGCGCCGGCATCATGTCGCCGACCTTGCGGGCGCTGCGCGACATCGGCTTCATCGACGCCGCCAAGAAGGGCCAGCTCACCTTCGCGGTGTTTCACATCCTCGGCCCCTCGATCGCTTCGCTCGACGAGATTTCCGAGACTGCCGCGTATCTCGGCGACGCCAAGTACTTCATGGTGAAGAACTTCATCAACAACACCCACTTCTTCGAGTGGGACGAGGCGACCCACAGCTCCTACTTCAAGCGCATCAAGGACGCCGTCGAGATCGTCATTCCCAAGCTCAGCGAGATGGCGACCGAACAGGTCGAGCTCGCCTCGGTGCCGTTCGTCACCTTCATCGCCAACAAGAAGCGCAGCGGCGAGCCCGCCAACAACTCGTTCGTGCTGCGCGGCTATGTGCGCCATTGGCTCGGCAATATCTGGGCGGAGTACGACCGCATCGGGGTCACCGACATCGTGCGCCCGAAGGAGCTCACGACCGCGACCGGCACCGCTAGCACCGCCGGCAACGAGCCGCTGGGCCGCCCGCGGCCGGTCGTGCGGATAGCCGCCGAGGCGGCGAACAACTAACGGTTCGGAAAGGGGGCGTGCGCCGCACGGCCAGTGCGAGCCTCGCGGGGTGACATGTCGGGCCTCTGGTCATGCTGACCGCGCCAGCGCAAGCCTCGGTGGCTCCAGGCACTGGGCCTGCGCGCGATGGCGCGAGCCGCAAGACCACGCCGCTCTACATCGTCTGCTCGCCGCAGCGCACGGTCGGCAAGACCTTGCTGGCGCGCTTGTTGTCTGAGTTCTACCTGATGGATGGGCGGCCAGTCGCGGCGTTCGACCTCGCCGACGAGGAGCCGCAGCTCGCGGACTTTCTGCCCCGCTCGACCACCCTCGCCGATATCGGCGAGGCGATGGGTCAGATGGCGCTGTTCGATCAGATCATCGCCGACCGGGAGGCCACCAAGATCGTCGATGTCAGCCACCGCACCTTCAAGGATTTCTTCAGCATCGCGGCCAAGATCGAGTTCTTCGAGGAGGCGCGTCGCCAGGGGATCGAGCCGCTGATCCTGTTCATGATCGCGCCTGGCAACAAATCGGCCAAGGCCTACAACATCCTGGGGCGCTGGTTCGCGGAGGCCTCGCTCCTGCCGGTGCGCAACCACATGGTGGCAAAGGGGGTCCCCTACGGCTCGGGCTTCCCGAACGAAAGCGGCGTGTCGGTCTCGTTGGAGATTCCGTTGCTGCCGGCCTCGCTTAAGGCACTGGTGGAGGATCGAAGCTTCTCGTTCGCGGAGTTCTGTCGGGAGCGCCCGAGCCCGCTGCCGGCGCGGCTCGACGAGGAGTTCCGCGCCTGGATCAAGCGCATCTTCCTGCAGTTTCGCGAGGTCGAGCTCTGGCTCATCTGCGAAGATATCATGTCGTCACTGCGATAGCCGGCCGCGCTACATGATTGGCTGCCGTTGACGGCCCCGAGTTAAGGCAAGCAGCCGCTCCAGCTCGACATCCTGATCAACGGCGACAAAACCGGGCCGTTCGGCTCTTTCGTGCAGCTTCCCAACCGGGACATCGCGGCGTGCCGCGCTCACCGAAGCAGGCGTCAAGGTGCCGACGGGGGTGATCCGACGGAGATGATCGTGCTCAACGACTTCCTCGGCGACAAATTCAAGTACGATGAGCCCTCGCAATCGATCTCGTTCGAACTCACCGACAATCAGCGCGCGGCTGCCATGGCGTCGAACACTCGAACGCGGCCCCGATGGGTCAGCACCTCGTGGGGCTCGGTCGTCAACTACACGTTGTTCGGGTCGGCGACCTCGGGCCTGAGCCCGCGCCAGACGACGCCGCACATGCTGCACGACGCAACGCAAGATGGTAAGGCGCGGAGACGATCGCCTACGGCCTCTACCAGGATTCGGGGTGCACCTCGCCATGGAGAAAAACGCCGGCATCAACACGTTGCCGGATCCGGTAGCGGGTTGGCGCAAAAGCTTCACGGTCTACGGCCGCGTGCGCTGCAGAGCACCCCTTCAAGCGGCACCTATTCGGACACTGTTGTGCTGACCATCAGCTATTGATACGACCTTCCCTCGACAGCCGGGATGCACCATGACGTTCTTCGTGGCCTCGACCTGGGTGATCCCGGTCATCATCGCCATCACCTTCCATGAGGCCGCGCACGGGCTGGTCGCGCTTTTGTGCGGTGACGAGACCGCCTGGCGCCTCGGTCGCGTGAGTTTCAACCCGCTCAAGCACATCGATCCATTTGGCACATTGCTGCTGCCCGGATTGTTGCTGCTGCTGCACTCTTCCTTCCTGTTTGGCTATGCTAAGCCGGTGCCGGTGAATTACCGGGCGCTGCGGCATCCGCGCGGTGATATGGTCTTGGTGGCGGCGGCGGGGCCGGGCACGAACCTCGCGCTCGCCCTGTTGGTGGCGCTCGCGCTTCACCTGCTAGCCTATTTGCCCGATACGAGCCAGCAATGGGCCGAAGCCAACCTCCGCAACGCGGTTGTCTTCAACGTGCTGCTCGCCGTCTTCAACATGCTGCCGATCCCGCCGCTCGACGGCGGGCGGATCGTGGTCGGCCTGTTGCCCAAGCCCTTGAGCCTCCCGCTGGCCGCGCTCGAGCCGTTCGGGTTTCTCATCCTCATCGTCGTGCTCTTCTTCTTGCCGATGTTGGGCGACCAGATCGGCGTCGATCTCGGCATCGTGTCGCGTATGGTCGACCAAGTGATCGACAAGATGCTCGGCGTCATCGCCACCGTGACCGGCGCGTCCTGAGCTGCCGAAATTAGATTGCCGCCGCGGTAAAACATTGCCCCGAAGGTGCGGTACCGTAAGAGAGCGTTAACCTTGCGGCGCTCTATTCCCCTGGGCCGGCTGGTGCGCCGGAATGGCCGATCGGGGTCGGACGGGCGGGGGTTTGGCGAATGGGAACGGTGTTGAGGTTTCCCAAGATGCGGCGTCCGCGCAAGCGGGTGTCGACCGGCGAGCAGGGCAGTTCCGCAGTTGTCGTTATCCTTCCGGTCATTCGCATCGAGCGCCAAGGCCCGCCGCGGCGCCGCCCGCGCGCATCCCGCAGCTGAGATCGATGCGCGTAACGAAGTGACGCGCCTGGAGCCGTTCGTCGCCGCCGCCGCACTGGTCGTCGAGATGGAACCGCTGGCGCGTGGCAGGTCTGCGTTACGTGGCCGTAGCCTGGCGGAGAACGACAGCGGCGCAATCGCGTCAACAAGAACACCGCCGTCATCGCCCGGGTCTGCCGCTCGCTCGCCGAGCATGCGCAATCCTACCGCTTTGCGCTGCAGCCTGGTCATCAGCCACTCCGTGGGCGAGCGCCGCCGAGGCCGAGCGGTTGGTGACTCTGCTGCGGAACGGCATCGGCGGCTATTGCGCGAGCGGCCACATCGTCGTAGCCAACGGCTGATTGCTCGCCGAAAATCTGTGATAGCTTGCCGCCTTCTCGGGTCCGCCTGAAAGCGGAGGCATGTCCATGCGAACGGCGTTGACGGTGGGCGCGCTCGCTGCGGTCCTGGCAGGCTGCGGACAGAGCAACACCTATGTGGCGCCACCCCCGCCCAAGGTGACGGTGGCAACGCCCCTCCAGCAGCCGATCACCCGCTACCTCGAGCTCACCGGGAGCACCGCGGCGGTCAACAGCGCCGACCTGACCGCGCGGGTGCCGGGCTTCGTGCAGGAGGTGAACTATGCGGACGGCGCCCTGGTCAAGGAAGGCACGCTCCTCTTCACCATCGAGCCCGAGCCCTACGAGGTGAAGCTGCAGCAGGCGCAGGCCGCCGAGGCCGGTGCGCTGGCGACCCTGAAGCAGGCGCAGACCGATTTCAACCGCCAGGCAAAGCTCGTCACCACCCAGTCCGCCACCCAGGCCGCGTACGACCAGGCGCTGGCGAACCGCGACTCCGCGCAGGCCAACTATGCGCAGGCCCAGGCCAATACGAAGCTCGCCGCCCTCAACAACGACTACGCGCATGTGAGGGCGCCCTTCGACGGCATCGTGTCCGCACGCCAGGTCTCGGTCGGCGAGTACGTCGGCGGCACGCCGACGGTGCTCGCCACGATCGTGCAGACCGATCCGATCCGTGTGAACTTCAACGTCAGCGAGC